>WNFY01000872.1_pt1 | contig 27937 bp, 27 predicted proteins | sample 5400091 | NCBI WGS metagenome assembly WNFY01 (sample SAMN13153364, study PRJNA577476) | soil metagenome | isolation source: 60 cm soil or saprolite under grassland replicate 1 | place: USA:California | collected 2016-06-15 | reverse complement strand
TGCGAGGCTTCTCAGTTTTGCGGGTCATGTTGCAGGATTAGTGTCGAATTCGTGCTCAATTCTCCCTCCGTCGTTGCTCGCAGTTGACATCACCGACATATTACCGTACAGTAATGTATTACTTGATGGTAATGTATTGGAGGGCGGAGATGCAACAGGTCATTCGTTCGATCGAGATCCACGTTCCTCCGAGCAACGTGTGGCGGTGGTTGGCAACCCAGGAAGGACTGCGCCACTGGATGAGTGCCAATATTGAGATCGATTTGCGTGTCGGAGGCGCATACCGCTTCCTCGGCCCCGATAACCAGACGTGGATCAGCGGTACTGTGCTGGAGCTGGTGCAGGAGAAAAGCCTGATTCTGTCCTGGCTCGAGGAGGGTAGTGGGTGGATCCATCCGGCGCGATTGGTCATCACGCTTGCTCCCACGGCTGCCGGAACGCGTGTGACCCTCATTCACGACGGATTCGAGGGAATCGGTCGTCGAGAGTGGGCTGAGACTGTACAGGATTATGAGCGCGGCGCCGACCTGCACCGAATTCTCGACCGGCTAGCGGATGTGGTGAACGCAGGTGATGCGGAGCAATACTGATGCCCTGTTCCGAACGTTGGCCGACTCCACGCGCCGGCAGATCCTGGATCTGCTGGCCGAACGCGGTCCCTTGTCGGTCGGCCAGCTGGCCGCTGAATTCCCCGACCTGGTGCAATCGGGTATCTCCAAGCACCTGATGAGTCTGCGGGCAGCGGGTCTGGTATCCGCAGCACGTCAGGGGCGAAAGCAAGTTTATCGACTCGAACCAGATGCGTTGATCGCCGAACTGACGCCGTGGATTGCGAAATATGAGCAGTATTGGTCCGCCGCCCTCGAACGCCTGCGTGACCTTGCGCAAGACCGTGGCGCAAAACACAGACTCGCTTCTCGGAAAATCGTCCGAAGACGGAGGCTGAAATGAAATTCATCGGCAACGACCAGTACCGGATCTGTTTCGTGTGGGCCGACGAGGGACCGGAGCGGGTAGAGATCACCGATTATCACTGAAGGGGACACTGATGGTGCGGATTCCGACGCATGGACCACCGACGCATCCTGGTGAGATGCTGCTCGAGGAGTTTCTCAAGCCACTCGGCCTGAGCCAGACCGATTTGGCCGAGCGACTTGGGGTCTCGTATCCGCGGGTCAACGAGCTAGTGCATGGGCAACGCGGCGTGACACCGGACACGGCGCTGCGCCTTGAGCGCCTCCTCGGCATGGAGGCGCAGTTCTGGCTCAACCTGCAACTCGCGTGGGATCTGTATCAGGTACAGCATTCGCGGGCCGCGAGACGTATCCGCAAGATCCGGCGCATTACGCCCCGGGCGAGGGCGACGCGCTCGTAAGCCTGAGCTCCGGCGCCCAGCCGGGTCTATTCAGTAGTGCCAGGATTAGTGCCAACGCCGGCGTTGTCCAGCAACGCCGGCGTTGCTCGCTCGAAGCTAAGTCGTTGAAAATCAACAAAGGCTTCAACGCCCGCGTCGCCGGAACTGCGCTCCAAAACCGGGGGTTGCAGGTTCGATTCCTGCCGGGCCTGTCTCGCAGTAAGTCCGCGCGCGCCGGCGACGACATCACGCCGCCCCTTCGCCCCGGCGGACGCGATCATCCCAGTCGATATGGTAGCCGAACAACCAATCCTGAGATTGACGAGCGATGAGCTTCAAGAAAAAGGGCATGAGCAGGTCCCGGATCACCCGACCGGCAGGCCCGGGTGCTTTGTGGCTCGAGGACCGCGCCCCGAACGCCACGACGCGCTCCACACGGGGGCGACGCAGCCGCTCGAATGCCGTAAAGGCCGCGGCCGGTCCGGGAAGGTCCCGCAGGCACTTGGCCAAGACCAGCGCGTCCTCGATCGCCATCGAGGCGCCCTGCCCGGAGCTCGGGGAGGCCGCGTGAGCCGCGTCGCCGATGATGATCATCGGACCGCGGTACCATGTCGGGACCTTGGGGAGGTCATATTGATCGGTGCCGCCCACCAGCTCAGTCGTGCTCCGGATAATATCGACGGTCGGGCCCGCGTCATTCGCGAACAAGTCGCTGAGGCGCGCTTTCCATTGATCGCTCGTCAACGCTTCCGGGACCACACGCCGCGCGGCCCCCCGCGCACTCGGCGGATTGGCGAACCACCAGACCTCCCCGGACGGATGTACCACGTAACCGAAGAATGCCCGCTTGCCAAAGGTCATGACGTACGCGCCAGGCGACCTGTTGACCGCCGTCGTGCGGGTGAAGCCTCCGACATTGCCGAGGCCGAGGTGGCGGGGGTCGGGCGCGGCGTGGTCGATGATCCGGCGCACGCGCGAGTGGATGCCGTCCGCGCCGATCAAAAGATCCCCAGTAGCCCGTGTCCCATCCTCAAAGGATGCCGACACCCCGCCATTGGGGAGGACCTCCGCGTCGACCAGGCGTTTGCCATGCTGCACGTCGATCCCGCGGCCGCGCGCTGCCTCGTACAGGGCCCGATACAGATCCGCGCGTTTGATGGTGTGAGTCGTGGTGCCGTCGGGGAGGACGCCCCCGATCGGGATCGTGCCCAAGCGCTTGCCCGTGCCGCTCACCAGGTCGATGGTCCGCGTGGAAAAACCCAATCCCATGACCGCCCCCTGAAGATCGAGCGCCCGCAACGCGTCGAGCCCGTTAACCGCGACGGTCAGGAACGCTCCGGCGTTTGCCGTGCTCTCGGGGTAGGCTTCATACACCACCGACTCGATGCCGGCGCGCTGCAGTGCCACGGCGGTGACGGGACCGGCAATGCCGCAGCCGATGATGAGTGCCTTTGTCCTGGTCAAGCTGTCGTACTGGTTCAACAGATAGCGACGCTGTTCACTGGATGTGGGACGACGAATAGATGGGGCTGTGCAATCGCTTCGCGCCGATCTCGAAGGTACCCTCCACCACCTCGACGAACGTTCGCTCTTCGCGCAGGATGAGTCGCTTCGTCTGTGCCATCGCGAAGTTATCGTGTGCCTGCGGATGCGATCTCAGCCGAACGCGGTACTCTTCGTACGCCGTCAGGCTATCGAACGCGATCAATCCCCACGCCACGTCATTCGTGCCTTCGTACGGGAGAAAGTACCCCACGAGGTGGCCGCCGCATTCGGAGATGACCCGCCCCCAGTTGCGCGCGTACTCGGCGAACGCGTCGCGCTGAAACGGGTCGATCTGGTAGCGAATGACACACGTCACCCTCATCCGTGAATCCTCGGAGTAAGCCCTGCCCGCGCGACGCTCGGCCCGAACGCCAGGCGCGCGCCAGTCGCACCGATGATGGCGGCGGCCTCGCGCCGCCCCATCGGATCACCACGTGACAAGCCGTTGTCCGGAGACACGCGGCGAAGTGTAATCCACCTCCCGGAAAGGTGTCGCGCACAATCGGCCGACCGAGAGCAGAATCGGTTGGTCACGCGCAGCCAGCGCGGCGGCACCATTCCTCCAACCCAGCGGATTTGAATCGTGAACCGCCGCTAGCTAGCTTCATATCTGCTCCCTCATTTCGGGGCTCTCAAACTGTGGCGCTGCCAACTTCGGATCTGCCCCGCAGGCGGTTCTTGGGTGCGACGGGCGGTGTGCGCTTGAGTCTCGTGACCGACCCCGCCGGTCTCGCGGAGGCACCGCCGTCCGACAGCGTGCGCGTCTGCATTCATGCCGGCCCGCCGGTCTACGCGCTGTGCCGCCACGGCAGCGCGCAGCACAAGGGCACGGTGATCTTCGGCGACGTGGACATCATCCCCGCCCACACGACGGCCGCCTGGGAGCTCAAAAGCACCGACGTGGATCTGGTGATCTCGATCGACGGCGCGCTGCTGTGTCGCGTTGTGCAGGATGGCGGCTGGGACCCGCGCCGCCTGGAGATCCGGAGTCGCTTTCAGGCGCGCGACGCGCGGATCGAGCACATTGGCTGGGCGCTCAAGGCGGAGATGGATAGCGGGTATCCGAGCGGGCCGTTGTATCTGGAGAGCCTGGCCGAGGGACTCGCCGCCTGTCTCGTGTATAACCACAGCTCGGCCGCGCGGGAGCCCGTCGCGCCGCGCCGCGCCTTCGCCGCGCGCCGGCTGCGGGACGCCACGGCCTTCATCGAAGCCAACCTGGGTCGCCCGCTCTCACTGGCGGACATTGCCTGCGTGTCGGGGTTGAGCGTGTCGCAATTCACAGTGCAGTTTCGACAGTCGATTGGCGTGCCGGTGCACCAGTATCTGATCCACCGCCGCGTGGACCGCGCCGCGGAATTGCTCCGGGACGGGAGACTGTCGATCAACCAGGTCGCGATGGAAGTAGGATTCTGCCATCAGAGTCACCTTGCGAAGCATATGCGCCGCATCCTGGGTGTCGCTCCCAGTGACGTACGCGACAGGACCTCCTAGTCGGTCGAATTCCCGCGGGCGCCGTCCAAAGCTGATTGCGACCGTCTGAACGTGCGCGACAAGGGCGCGATCAGACCGCATACTTGTTCGCTGGTGGAGCGAATCCGTGTTCGCAATGCGACCGATGGTCCGTAGGCCGCCCGCATGGCTCGCGATCCTGCTGGCTGGGCTCGTGAGTGGTGTGCTCGATATCACCGCAGCCATCGCGGTGTATGCGCACGTCACACACACCGTTCCCATGCTCCAGGGTATCGCGAGTGGCATTCTTGGCCGTGACGCCTACACCGGCGGGCTCGCGACGGCCGGGCTGGGATTGCTGTGCCATTTCTCAATCGCGACGACCGCCGCTGCCGCCTACTTTGCGGCGAGTCGCCGCCTGCCTGTCCTGCTGGAGCACGCCGTGGCCTCGGGCGCGGCCTACGGCGTGTTCGTCTACTTCTTCATGCAGCTCGTAGTGATCCCGCTCTCCGCGATCGGCCCGCGTCCGCTCACTCTGGGAGACGTGCTCATCGGCGTGGCCATTCACATCCCGTGTGTGGGCTTGCCGATTGCCCTCACGCTGCGCCGCTACGCCCCGGCGAGTCGGGTCGCGGATGTCGTGCCAGCCAGCGGGGAATAGTGGGCTGGCGCGCGACGGTGACCCCGGCCGCCCTCACGCTCGGGTCGCTGATGTGCGCTGACGCGCGCACTCGCGATGGCACGGCCGATGTGCCGAATGCGGTGCGCCAGACGATCGACCGCGTGAACGCGGATTGGGTGGACGCCATGAAGCGCGAAAATGCCACGGCTATCGCCGAGCCGTATGACGACGCCGGCGTGTTCGTCACGGCGACGGGGGAGAGCTTCGTGGGCCGGCCCGCGATCGCGTCGCTCATGCGGCAGCGCTTTGCGCAGGAAGGGCGCCTCGTCGATGGCGAGATCGTGCAGGATGGGCTGACGCAGGTGGGACGGCAGGTGTACGAATGGGGCCACGTCGATCTGCGCCTGCAACGAAGGGCCGAGACGCCCACGCAGGTGAAAGGCCGGTACGTCACGGTGTGGAGTCAGGACGCGGACGGCCGATGGAAGATCCTGCGCAATCTCTCGCTCCCGTTTTGACCGCCGGCCCTCGCGCCTCCCGCTCGAGGGAGGCCTCATGACGTCGTCATCCGATCTCACCCCGAATCGCATGCGGGACGCAGGGCCGCCGCTCGGACCTGTGGCCGCGGTGTTCGTATTGCTCTTTCTGGCCGGCCTGTACCCCGTCACCATATTTGGGGGGCGGCCATTTTTCCCTGGCCCCTGGGAATCCGCTGATACGATCGTCACGTTCTTTCAGGAGCGTTCCACGGCGGTGCTCATCTGCGCCGCCCTCCACTTCGGCGCGGCGATTCCCCTGGGGATCTTCACGGCTAGCGTCGTGAGCCGACTGCAGTTCCTCGGTGTGCGCGCGGCCGGCGCCACGATCGCCCTCTTCGGCGGCTTCGCGACCGCATTCACGATGCTCGCCTCGTCGTCGGTGCTCTGGACGCTGGCCCAGCCGGGGATCGCCCAGGACCGAACGCTGGTGCACGCGTTCTATTGGGTGGACCAGGTCTTGGGTGGATCCGGGTTTTCGGTGCCATTCGGCCTGCTGATCGCGGGCGTCGCGGTTCCCGCCGCATCCTCGAAACTGCTCCCCAAATGGATCGTCGTGACCGGCTTGGGTCTCGCCGTCTGCGGTGAATTGAGCTGGCTCAATCTCGTCACGCCACGGGCGCTGTTCCTGGTGCCGCTGACGCGGTTCTTCGGATTCGCGTGGCTCATCGCGGCGGGATTTGCCCTGCCGAATACGGTCGAGCGCCGTGGCCGTGCAGCGTCCGCATGAGCGTTCGTCGCCCGTGGCACCGGAGCGGTGGGGAAGGCCCCGCGCCAATTCTGCTCCGCGCTGGCTGAACGTGCGCGACGCGCGGCCACGCCGAGTCCATTTTTTGTGAAAAGCGCTGAGACCACGCAGCTTGCGCGCCGTTCGAAGACACAGACCGTTTCCCTCCAACCGCTACCGCGCGCGGCATCGCCGGATGAACAGCCTCCGAGGGGATACGCATGGTCACTGACCTGCTCCTCAGCCGAGTGACCGGTCCGACGGAGGGCGTGGCCAGCAGCGAGTTGCTCACTCCGCTGTACAGAAAGGACTCAGCGATGACCAAGATGCGTACGATTCGCACGGTGATCGTCGACGACGAGCCCGCTTCCCGTAAAGGGATGCGGCACCTGCTCGCCGCGGACCCCGAGATCGTGGTTGTGGGGGAGTGTTCGAACGGGCTTGAGGCGGTTGCGGCGATTCGTGATTCCGTCCCCGACCTCGTGTTCCTCGACGTCCAGATGCCGGAGCTGGAGGGCTTCGACGTGCTGCGCGAGGTGAGTGGAGAGCGAGCGCCCACTGTCGTGTTCGTGACGGCCTGCGAGCAGTATGCACTGCGTGCCTTCGAAGCGCGTGCCGTCGATTACGTCGTCAAGCCGTTCACCGACGAGCGGTTCCGCCAGTCGCTTCATCGGGCCAAACAGCAGGTGCGCGGGGCGTGGCTAGAAGAGCTGCCCCAGGGTCTTTCGGCCCTCCTCCCGGAGCGCGAACCACGGCGGCCGCGATATCTGGATCGGCTGGCGGTGAGGTGCGGGGGCAAGGTCACGCTCGTTCCCGTGAGGGAGATCGAGTGGATCGACGCCGAGGGCGACCGTGTGCGCATTCACGCAGGCAAGACGTGGCATCTGCTGCGTGAGACGATGAAGAACCTCGAGGACCGGCTCGACGACGCCCGCTTCGTACGAATCCATCGGTCGACCATCGTGAACCTGGAGAAGGTCAAAGAGCTGCAGCCGTTCTTCCACGGCGAGTACGTCGTAGTGTTGCACAACGGCGCCACGCTCAAGCTGTCCCGGCGGTACCGGGATCGCCTCGAAGCTCACCTCGGTCGCTCTCTCTAAGGCAGCTGCTCCCGACCAAGCCTGGTGCGCACGCACGAGGCTTGGTTCGTGGGCCTCGCCCGCTGGTGACGCGCCCAGGCCCGGTTGTCGTGGTGACTCACCCGCTCAACGTAAATCCGTAGCGCCTCCTGGAACGATTCCACACCATGATGGTGAGAGTGGCAGTCCGTCCCTGCCTTTTTTCAGGAGGACCCATCATGCACGTGTGCGTTCGAACCATGCTTGTTGCGACCGGGCTGTGGGTGTGCGTCGCCCCCCACGTGCCGGCGCAGGAGCCGGTGACCATCACGGGCAAAGTCACCAGCGATGCCGGCCAGCCCCTGGGGCAGGTCGAAGTCGCGATTCCGTCCATGGGCCTGGGCGGGCTGAGTAGGGACGACGGCAGCTTTACCGTCGTCGTGCCAGGGGCGCGGGTCTCGGGGCAGACGGTGATGCTCGTTGCCCGGCGCCTGGGCTACAAGTCGCAGAGTGCCCAGGTCACCCTGACGTCGGGCGGGGGAGGCGTCGCGCACGACTTCGTGCTCGCGGCCAACCCGCTGCAGCTGGGCGAAGTGGTGGTCACGGGCGCGGGGACGAGCGCGGCGGCCAACGCCCTCGGCAGCGTCCGTAACAACGTCGCGGCGGATCAGATCGAGAAGGCGAGCGAGACGAACATGGTTGAAGCGCTCGCGGCCAAGGCACCGAACGTGACGGTGGTCCAGCAGTCGGGAGATCCGGGAGCGAGTTCCTTCATCAACATCCGCGGCATCAGCACCCTGCTGGGGAATAACCAGCCGCTGTTCGTCATTGACGGCGTGCCGTCCGATAACTCGACGTACTCTACGTCGAACTTCAACGCTCCGGACGACGCCGGCGGGACGATCTCCCCGGGCGGCCAGACGGAGGGGACGGTGGCAACCAACCGGGCGGCCGATATCAATCCGAACGATATCGAGTCGGTCGAGATTCTAAAGGGTCCGGCCGCGAGCGCGATCTACGGGGCGCGGGCGGCGGCAGGGGTGGTGCTGATCACCACCAAGTCGGGGCGGTCCGGGCCGACGCACTTCACGTTCCGCTCCTCGACGTCCTTCAACGACGTCAACCACACGTATCCGCTGCAGACAGCCTATGGGCAGGGTACGAACGGCATCCATGCCGACACCTCGTTCGGTGGCGCATGCGACACGCCTGGGACGTCGAGCTGCGCGCGCTCGTGGGGCCCGCCTATTCCCGCGGGAGCGGCGGTCTACGACCACGCGAACGAGATTTTTCAAGTGGGCCACACGCTCGACAACGGGTTCACGGTCTCGGGTGGAAACGACCGGACCACGTTCTATCTGTCGGGTGACTACAACCACGACCAGGGCGTGATCGTCGGGCCGAACAACGAGTTCAACCGCAGCACGGTACGCTTCAAGGGCACGCACCGCGTGATCGACAACTTTAAGCTCGGCGCGGACCTGTCGTTCGCCGATACCCGCGCCCGCTTCACGCAGCGCGGTAACAACACGAACGGCGTACAGATCGCCGATCTCCGTAGCCCGCCTGACTGGAACAACATGCCGTATGTGGTGCGGACCAACGCCGGGGTGCAGGAGCGCAGCTACCGCCTTCAACACCCGACGGACGCCTCCCTGTTCGACGACCGGACCTTCGACAACCCGTTCTGGGTGGCATACCAGCAGCTGAACTCGGCGAACGTGGGGCGCGTGTACGGCAACGTGAACGCCGAATACCTGCCGGTGGCGTGGTTGAAGGTGAACTACACGCTCGGCGCGGACTACTGGACCGACGAGCGCCTTGAGGGCTGCCCGGTGAGCTCAGCTTCGCCGTGTACGTTCGGGCGCGTCGTCGAAGGCAAGATCGTCAACTACCAAATCGACCATAACCTCACCGCCACGGCGAACTACACGATCAACCCCGACCTGGGTGGGACGATCACGCTGGGCCAGAACCTGGACGCGCGGAACAACCGCCAGCTGGGGACGGTGGGACGCAAGTTGGTGGCGCTGCAGCCGTTCAAGCTGTCGAACACGGTGACCGAAGACCCGTCGCTTGACCAGGAGACGGAGATCCACGACGCCTCGTGGTTCGGGCAGGCAGGGCTGGACGTAAAGGATCAGTTGCACCTGATCGCGGCGCTGCGCAATGACGGCTCGTCGACCTTCGGGGCGTCGAATTTGCGGAGCTGGTTCCCGAAGGCGAGCGCGGCGTGGGAGTTCACGAAGGCGATCGGGGAGCAGTCGTGGCTGTCGTACGGTAAGGCGCGCGTCGCCTACGGCGAGGCGGGCCAAGAGCCGCTGCCCTACCTCACGTCTGCCACCTTTACCAACGCCCTGGTCGGCGGCATCTCGCAGGGCACCGGGAACACCCCGACGCAGAACGGGATCGGGGGCTTGGTGACGCGGTCGGAGCTGCGGCCGGCGCAGACGTTGAAGCCGGAGCGCTCGAAGGAGTTCGAGGCGGGGTTGGACCTCGGGTTCTTCAAGGACAAGGCCGACGCCAGCGTGACCTGGTACAACAAGAAGTCGTCGGACATCATCCTGCTCCAGCCGCTCAATCCGTCGATCGGCTACTTCCGGGAAGGGGCGAACGCGGCGTCGATGCAGAACCGCGGCTGGGAGGTGTCGTTCAACGCGCGGCCGCTGCAGAAAGCGGAGTACGGGTGGGAGGTGGGGCTGCAGTGGGCCCGGAACCGGAACAAAGTGCTGTCGCTCGGCGGGGAGCAGTTCATCTCGATCGGGGACTTCATCAACCAGGTCGCGATGGTGGGCCAGCCGATCGGCGTGTACCTGGGGAGCGGGTTCTACCGCTGCGGCCTGTCCAGCGATGCAGCGGTGCCGGAAGCCGGTGGCCCGACGATGGTGACGCTCTGCACCGGCAAGCCCAAGGGCGCGCTGTACATCGGCAGCGACGGCTATCCGTTGCAGGATCCGGACCCGCGCATCGTGCAGGATCCGAACTACAACTGGACCGGCAGCGTCCGGTCGTCGTTCCGCTACCGCAAGCTACAGTTGTCGGGGTTGGTGGACATCCGCCACGGCGGGCAGATCTGGAACGGCCCCAAGGGCGCGCTGTGGAGCTACGGGACCCGCGGGGACACGCAACAGCGGGCGACGTGCACCGATCGCAACGACCCGACTTCGTGCACGGGGAACGACAAGATCTTCGGACAGGGCGGCTGGTACGACGGTCCGGTCGTCGGCCCCGGAGCCGGGCAGACGGTGCACATCGGCGAGTACTTCTATCGCAACGTGGTGGCGTGCCCGTTCATCGGGATCGACGAGCCGTGCATCGAGGATGCCGGCTTCGTGAAGCTGCGCGAGGTGTCGATCAGCTACACGCTCGACGCGCCGTGGGTGCAGCGCTCGCTCGGCTTCTCGAGCATCGACCTCCGGGTGTCGGGCCGGAACCTGAAGACCTGGACGAACTACACCGGGTACGACCCCGAGACGAACCTGGGCGGCGCCATTTCGGCCAACGCCGGCGCCGGCGGCGTGGACTACTTCAACAATCCGCAGACACGCTCGTTCGTGTTCTCGGTCACCTTGAACCACTAACCCCGAGGAGAACGACATATGCGTCGCAACATGCATGTCGCGCTCGCATTTCTGGGGCTGCTCCTCGGAACAGCGGGGTGCGACAGCTTTCTGACGGGCGACAAGCTTTCCCAGGACCCGAACCTGCCCACGGCGGCGTCGGCCCAGCAGCTCTTCGTCGGCATACAGGCGGGCCAGTTCGCGCTCCAGGAGGGCACTATCGCCATGGTGATGTGCGAATGGGTCCAGTCGTGCTCCGCCGGCAACAGCCGCTTCGTGCAGCAGGCTGCGCAGTACGTGATCGGTGAGACGCAGGGCATCGGCATCGGTGACTGGATCAGCGCGTACGACGGTGGCGGCTTGATCGATATCAGGAGCCTCGAAGCAGACGTGGGCGCGGTGAACGATTCCGTCTGGCTCGGCATCGCCCAGATCTGGGAAGCATTCACAATGGGCACGGTGTCGTCCACGTGGGGTGACGTGCCCTATAGCCAGGCTGTCTCCGGAAAGACCGACCCGGTGCTCGACGACCGGTTCGCGATCTTAGGCGACCTCCAGACGTTGCTGTCGACGGCTATCACCAACTTGGCGGGCTCAGGCACCGGGCCGGGGGCGAGCGACCTGGTGCTCGGCGGCGATAAGGCCGCGTGGACCAAAGTCGCGTGGACGCTCAAGGCGCGCTACTACATGCACACCGCCGAGTCGCTCGGCACGCCGGCCTACCTGGCGGCGATCGCCGCGGCGACGAATGGCATCAGTGATGCGACGGGGAAGAGCGACTTCGCCTCGTTCCACACCACCGCGACCTCCGAGCGCAACATGTGGACGCAGTTCCAGACCGGTTCGGGCTTCGGCACGGACCTCGAGGGCGGCAAAGCGCTGATAGACATCCTGAAGGCACGTAACGACCCACGCCTGGCCAAGTATTACTGCAAGGCCACCACGGCGGCGTGGAAAGCGAAAAGCCGGTATCTCAAGAACGGTGCCATCCTCGATCCGAACGGCAACATGGAACAGGTCACAGCGATCGTGGACACGTCAAAGAACTTCTCGGGTAGCACCCAGCCGACGTGGCCGACGACGGCCGGCACCACCACGGTGGACAGCGACGTGACGTGGATCAACCGCGGGTTGCCCTACGTCGGGGACGATTTCAACACCCCGCCGCCGCCACCGGTGTCGCAGTTCAATTGTCTGCCGCCGCGCTTCGCGCCGGACGCCCGGATTCCGTACGTGAGCTACGTGGAAAACGAGCTGATCCTCGCCGAGGCGTATAACAAGACCGGGGATGACGTCGACGCGCTGCTGCACTTGAACAACGCGCGGGCGACGGTGCCGCTAGCGGCGTTGGCGGGCATCACCGGTGCGGCGCTGCTCGACTCCGTCATGATTGAGAAGTACGCGGCCATGTTCCAGAACATCGAGTCGATCAACGACTATCGGCGGACGTGCATTCCGGCGCTCGTGCACTCAGCGAACTCGCAGGGATTCCAGAACGTGCCGGGGCGGTGGTTCTATCCCCTGAACGAGCGGAACGTGAATCCGAACGTCCCCCTTCCGAGCATCCAGCTCGCAACGCACGGCTTCCGCAACAAGGGAGACGTGCACGCGTGCGAGAACGACAATTCACCGTAGGTGTCGGAGGCCGGGGCGTGTTGACCGGGGGAGGGTGGATTGGCTCTACCTGTCGGACCTGCGCATGGAGATCGCGGACACCGATGCCCAGGACTTCCGAGACGACTTGAAGCGAGAGGAAGCGGTGCTCAAGCGGCTGCTCGAGCAGCGGCGGGACGTCACAGCATGATCAGCCCGCGCCGCAACCCGGTCGCCACAGCCTCGGCCCGATTCGCGGCGTCGAGCTTGTCGTAGATCGCCGCGAGGTGGGTCTTCACGGTGTGCTCCGACACCCCGAGGCGCACGGCGATCTCCTTGTTGACGAGCCCTTCGCCGAGCAGCGTCAGGATCTCCCGCTCCCGCGGCGTCAGCGTGCCGCCGCGACCGTCCCCAGCGTCACCCTCGAACAGCGCCGGCGCGAGCCCGGCCGACACGGAGGTCAGGCCAGCCGCGGCCCCGCGAATGGCGGCACCGATCTGGGCCGCAGACGCGTGGGGCGGCAAGACGGCACGCGCCCCGGCCCGCAGCGCCCGCGCGGCCGCCGTGCGGTCCAGCTCGTCCAGCAGGACGACAAGCGGCGTCGCATCGTGCTCCGGACCGCGCTCGAGGCGGAGTGGCAGGGGCAGCTGAGCCTCGGCTCCGGGACCGAGCAGGATGACATCCGGACGGCTCTCATCGTCGATAAGCACTAAGCCCGCATCCCGAGCGACGACGCGCTGCAGGTCGCGGCGCGCCCCCGACTGCGGCGACACCACCAGCACCCGTATCACGCTGCCGCCGGCGCCTGCGCCCGTCGCAACCACGACTGGACCAGCGCCGCCGGGACGGCGAGCGCCAGGCCTCCGTGCATCATCGTGTTGATGCCGATCAATCTGCCGCCCGCGTCGGCGAGCGGTCCCCCGGAAAAGCCGGGCGCGAGGCGCAGGTCCGCCCGGATCCACGGTGGCGTACGACGAGCGCGGTCGCCGCCGGTCGTGTGGATGATCCCGAGAGTAGCCGCGCCGGTGAGCTCTCCGGGATGTCCGATCGCGATCACCAGCTCACCCACCCGCAGCAGGGGTGCGCCGCGGATCTGCGCAACGCCGGCGGCCGGGCGCGCCTCGAGCTCCAGCGCGGCGAGGTCGCGCCTCCGGTCGCGCGCCACGACCCTGGCCTGTGCCACCGCGCCGTCGCTGAATTGGATCGTCGCCTGAGCGCGAGTCGCGACGTGTGCGTTGGTGATGACCAGTCCGCGTGTGTCGTCTCCCCCCCCAGGGTCCCACAGCACGCCGGCACCGGACGCCGCCGCCCCGCTCGCCTGCACCCGCACGGTCACACGCCGGAGCGCCTCCACTGCTGCGGCCAGCTCCTGCGTGACGCCAGTCAAAGGCGCCGTCATGCCGCGCGCGGCTCCGGCCGTTGGCCCGGCGTCACCTGAAGCGTCTGCACCTGTCCTCCGCGAATCACCATCGCTGCGATTGGCCGTCCCACTCGGTCCCCGCCCAGCTGGGCCAGCACGTCGGTCGGGTCGCTCACGTCGGTGCCGTCGAGCGCGAGCAGGACGTCGCCTAGCAAGACCCCGTCGCGATCGGCCGGCCCGCCCGGCTCCACACTTGCGATCAGCAGGCCGACGGTGTTTTTCAGGTCGAGGCGGCGGGCGAGCGACTGGGGCACCCGCACCGGCTGCGTCCCGATCCCCAGATAAGCGCGGCGGATGGTTCCCCGTTCCAGCAGCTCGCCGACCGTCCGCTCCACCGTGGCGACGGGAATGGTCACCGGCGCTCCGCGGGCCAGCCCGGAGCTGTTGATCCCGAGCACGCGGCCGGCGGCGTCAATGAGGGGACCACCCGAGAATCCGTCGTAAATCGACACATCGAGACGGAGCAGCGAGTCGATCTCGCCCCCCCGCCAGGTGCGCCACGCGCCGGCCACGCTGCTCACCACCCCCCAGCTGGCCGTGAGCCTTGGTCCCGGCCGCCCGAGTGCGATCACGAACTCCCCCACGCTGGGCGACGGGTCGAGGCGGAGATGCGCGGTCGCCAAGCTCTGGCCGGCGAGCCGCAACACGGCCAGGTCCGTGCTCGGGTCTCGCCCGGCCAGGGTGACGGGTGCGGTGGTCCCGTCAGGCAGGGTTACGGTGATGTTCTCGTCGCGGTTGATCGTGTGATTCGTCGCGACGATTACTCCCTGGCGCCAGTGGACGCCGCTCGCGGGAATGCGGCGCCGGGCGTGGATCGCCACGACGGCGCGGCCCCCCGCCTCGACGGCGGTGGCGAGTTCGTTCGATAGGGATTCGAGCACTGTGGTCATTGTGCACCTCAATGAGGAGCGCGGAGGGCACGAGCGCCCGCCCGGTGGGGGACAATGTCGACGGGCGCGGCTGTGCGGCATCGGCCGAACGGGGGAGGACCCGGGTCCGAGACCGCGGATCGTAACGAACGGTCAGCGAATGTCGGGTTTGGACCGCCCCATTCGTCGACATAGTGGCCGGCGCACGCGGGCGATGCGTGCTCGGGAACGTTGCGGCTTGACGGTGCGTTACTCGTTCGACAGTTATCTAACTATGTACGTCGAACGAGGCAGGCAGGGTCGGCTGGCGCCGGGGCAGTTCGAGCGCATCGCGAAGGCGCTGTCGGATCCGCGGCGGTTTGCATTGCTCGAGGCGATCGCGAGCAGCGCCGAGTGCCCTTATCACCAGTTGTGTGAGGACTTTCCGGTGACGAAGGCGACGATCTCGCATCACCTGAAAGAGCTGGTGCAGGCGGGACTGGTCGATGCGGAGCGCGCAGGACAGTTCGTGAACACCCGGGTGCGTCGCGACGTTATGCGAGCATACGCGGCGGAGCTGCTGCGCCGCGTGGGAAGCGAGCGAAACCGCACCGATTGAGCGAGCGTAACGGCACGGTCACGGTGCTGTCGTGGTCAGGTGTCAAATAGTTGTACAACTGTCTTACAAGCTCCAAGAACCCCAGGGAGGTCGTTGCATATGCCCAGTCGCATTCTCGCAAGTCGGGATTGGATCCGCTCAGTGGCGCTGGTCGGGACGGTGCTCGTGACCGGGGTGGCGCTGGCCGCGTGGAAGTCCGCGGCCGCCCGCGCTGCCAGCGCGGCCGCCGCGCGGCAGCCCGAGCCGATCGAATCGGTGAACATCGCGGTAGCCAAAGAACGCGAGTACCGGCCTACGACGACGTCGGTGGGCACGGTGCTCGCGCTCGAGTCCATCACCCTGCGTAACGAGCTCGCGGGCACGGTTCGCAAGGTCGCGCTGGTGCCCGGACAGGTGGTCGAGGCCGGCACGGTGCTCGTGGGGCTCGACGTGTCGGTGGAGCAGGCGGAGCTCGACGCCGAGACCGCCCAGGCCGATCTGGCGGCGACCACGCTCGCGCGCCTCGAGCGCCTGCTTCAGGCGCAGGCCGTGTCGCAGGAAGAGGTGGACCAGGCACGAGCCGCGCGCGACGTCGCGCTCGCGCAAATCGAGCGCACCCGCGCCGTCATTGCAAAGAAGACGATCCGCGCGCCGTTTCGCGCCCGCGTGGGGCTCACCGACGTGCATCCGGGCCAATACCTGAACGAGGGCACCGAGCTCACGACGCTCCAGGGAGTCGATGCGGCGGCCAACGTGGACTTCACCGTGGCCCAGGCGGTGGCAGCAGGATTGCGCCCTGGCCAGTCGGTGACAGTGTTCGCCGGTGACAGCCCGACCACGGCCCGGATCGCCGCGGTCGATGCCCGTGTCGATCCCACGACCCGGAACGCCCTGGTGCGAGCGCGGATCTCCGGCCATGCCCCGGCGCCCGGCGCGTCGGTGCGCGTCGAGGTCCCCGTGGGGCCGCCGACCGCCGCTGTGGCCATTCCCGTGAGCGCCCTCCGCAAGGGACCCAGCGGCGATCACGTGTTCCTGATCGCGCCCGACTCCGCCGGCAAGACGCGCGCCCATCTGCAACCGGTGCGCAGCGGCCCGGTGCTCGATGACGACGTCGTGATCCTCAGTGGTCTCACCCCCGGGCAGCGGGTCGCTACCTCCGGGTCCTTCAAGCTGCGCGAGGCTGTGCTCGTCGCGAGCGACTCCTCTCGCTAATCGGAAACGATCATGCGCTCTTTTACCGATACGTTCATCAAGCACCCCGTCCTCGCGGCGGTGGTGAACCTCGTCATCGTGCTCGTGGGGTGGCGGGCGATCACCACGCTGCCGGTGCAACAGTATCCCAAGATCGAAAGCTCTTCGGTCCTGATCACCACGGTGTACTACGGCGCCAGCGCCGAGACGGTGCGCGGCTTCCTCACGACACCGATCGAGCGTGCCGTGTCGGCGATCAGCGGCGTGGACTACGTCGAGTCGACCAGTCGCGCCGGCGTCAGCACTATCACGGTGCACCTGAAGCTCAACCACAACAGCACCGCGGCCCTGGCGGAGGTCACCGCCCGGTTGCAGCAGGTGCGCTCCGAGCTGCCGGCCGAGGCCGAGCCCCCGGTGGTCGAGGTGCAGCGCGCCGATCGGCCGTATGCGTCGTTCTACCTGAGCTTCACCTCCTCCGAGCGCGATATTCCGGCGCTCACCGACTGGCTGACGCGCAACCTGCAGCCCCAGCTGACGACCATGGCCGGGGTGCAGCGAGTCGATGTCGTCGGCGGGCGCCCCATCGCCATGCGGGTCTGGATCGATCCGGACCGGTTGGCGGCGCTCAACCTCGCGCCCGGCGACGTGCACGCGGCGCTCCAGCGCAACAACTACCTCGCCGCCGTGGGCCAGACCAAGGGCAACCAGGTGCAGGTCAACCTGCTGGCCAACACCGACCTGCGGACGCCCGAGGAGTTCAAGAATCTCGTCGTGGCCGAGCGCAATGGGGCCATCGTACGGCTCTCCGACGTCGCCCGGGTGGAGCTGGGCGCCGAGGAGGCCGACTTCATCACCAAGTTCAACGACAAGGAAGCCGTGTATCTCGGCGTCTGGCCGCTGGTGGGCTCGAACGAGATCGAGGTCGCCAACCGGCTCCACGCCGAGATGGATCGCATCCGGCCGACCCTGCCGAAGGACATCGACATGCAGCTCGCGTACGACGCGACCGTGTTCATGGTCGACGCGCTGCACGAGATCTCGAAGACGCTGGTCGAGACCATCATTATCGTCGGCCTGGTGGTGTTCCTCTTCATGGGGTCGATCCGCACCGCGCTGGTGCCGCTGGTCGCGATGCCGGTCTCGCTCATCGGCGCGGGCGCCGTGATGTACGCCTTCGGCTTCAGCCTCAACCTCTTGACGATCCTCGCGATCGTGCTGTCGGTGGGATTGGTAGTGGACGACGCCATCGTCGTGGTCGAAAACGTCGAACGCCACGTGCGTGAGGGCAAGACCCGCATCCAGGCGGCGCTCATCGGCGCGCGCGAGCTGGTCGGTCCCATCATCGCCATGACGATCACGCTCGCCGCGGTGTACACGCCGATCGGGTTCCAGGGCGGCCTCACCGGCTCGCTCTTCCTCGAGTTCGCGATTACGCTCGCCGCCGCGGTCGTGGTGTCCGGTATTGTGGCGGTCACGCTGTCGCCGGTGATGAGCTCGCGCTTCGTGCACGAGCAGGGCAAGGAGGGCCGGCTCACCAAGCTGGTGCACCATGGCTTCGAGCTGGTCCGCGGCCGCTACGAGCGCTTGCTCGACGGCGCCCTCGCTATGCGCTGGGGGATCGTTGCGGCCGCCGTGCTGGTGATGGTGGCGGCGTGGCCGCTGTACCAGTACTCGCGGCGCGAGCTGGCCCCGATCGAAGACCAGAGCCACATCAGCCTGTTCATGGCGGCGTCGCCCGATGCCTCGCTCGCGGCGACCAACAAGGCCTCCCTCCAGGTGGTCAAGGCGGTCAGGTCCTTCCCCGAGGCGAAGTTCATGTGGTCGCTCACGGCCAACTGGGGCGGCTTCGGCGGGATGGTCGCGAAGAACTGGAAGGAGCGGAAGCGCACCACCGAGCAGATGTACGGGCAGGTCTACGGAGCGGTCTCGCAGGTGCCGGGACTGCAGGTCTTTCCGCGGCTCGACCCGCCGCTGCCGTCGCCGGGCCAGTACGACGTGGAGCTGATTCTCGCGAGCGACGTGCCGCCCGAGCAGATGCTGCAAACGGTCGGGGCGGTGATGGGCGCCGGCTGGCAGAGCGGGAAGTTTCTCTACGTCGACACCGATTTGAAGATCGATCTGCCGGAGGCGCGGGTCGTGATCGACCGCGACCAGGTCGCCGACCTGGGCCTTGACTTGGCGAGCGTCGGCCGCGAGCTCGGCACGCTGCTGGGGGGCGCCTACGTCAACCGGTTCAATTATTTCGACCGCAGCTACAAGGTCATCCCCCAGATCGGGGACGACCGCCGGGCCACGGTGGCGCCGCTGCTCGATCTCAAGATCAAGACGCCCAGCGGCCGGCTCGTGCCGGTGTCGACCTTCACGCACATCGAGTCGAGCACCGCGCCGCGCACCCTGAACCGGTTCCAGCAGCGCAACGCGGTCCGGATCTTCGGCGGCGTGAAGCCCGGGGTGACGAAAGAAGAAGGGCTGCGCGTCCTGGAGAACGCCGCCGCGGCCGTGACCGGCCCGGGCGTGGGGATGGACTACGCCGGAGAGTCTCGGCAAATCCGGCTCGAGGGGGCGGCGCTCACGGTGACTCTCGGTTTCGCCGTGATCCTCATCTACCTCGTGCTCGCGGCGCAGTTCAGGAGCTTCCGCGACCCGCTGATCGTACTGGTGGGCTCCGTACCGCTCGCGATCTCGGGGGCGCTGGTGTTCAGCTTCCTGAACCTCACCACGATCAATATCTACTCACAGGTGGGGCTGATCACCCTGGTGGGGCTGATCGCGAAGAACGGCATCCTGATCGTGCAGTTCGCGAATACGCTCCAGTCGCAAGGCGTGGCGAAGCTCGTCGCGCTGCGCGAAGCGTCACTCACCCGGCTTCGCCCCGTCCTCATGACCTCGGCGGCGACCGTGTTCGGGCATCTGCCACTCGTGTTTGCGACGGGGCCGGGATCGGCGGCGCGCAACAGCATCGGGACCGTGCTGGTGGCGGGCATGACGGTGGGGACGCTGTTCACGCTGTTCGTCGTCCCGGTGTTCTACTCACTCATCGCCGCCGAGCATCGTCCCGAGACGGCGGACGGCGAAGATCTGGTGCTCCAACCCGCAATGGTGGAGGAGGCGGCTCATGCGTAGCGCGACTCTGTTGGCGTTCCTTGCGTTGTACGGGTGCGCCTCGGCTCCGAGCTACCGGGCATTTTCGGTCCAGGCGCCGGCGTCGGGTCCTCACCCCCTGTCCCCCTCTCCCTTCGGGAGAGGGGGGACGACGGGTGGGGCCGCCGACTCGGCTGACTTCTGGCAACGGCTCGGCGACACCACGCTGTCTCGCTTGATCGGCGAGGTGCGGCGCGCCAACCTGGACCTGCGGGCCGCGCGGGCCCGCGTGAGCGCCGCCCGCTCGGACCGGCTGCGCTCGCTCCTCGACCTCACGCCCTCGGCCACCGTGTCCGGCGGCTACGTCCGCCAGCGACTGTCGAGCGCATCGTTCCCCGGCGGGTTCGGCGTGTTCCCGGACCAGAGCGTCTGGAGCGCCGGCGCCGATGCTTCGTGGGACCTGGATGTCTTCGGGCAGATCCGCCACACCGTGCAGGCGCGCGGCGCGCTGCTGGGCGCGGCGGAGGAAACTTCGCGCGACGTGGAGGTGTCGTTCACGGCGGAGCTGGCCCGGGCCTACTTCGAGCTGCGCGGAGCCCAAGAGCAGCTCGCGGTGGCGCGGCAGAACGCCGAGAACCAGCGGCGCACCTTCGAGCTCACGCGGCAGCGCCTCGACGCGGGGCGCGGCAGCGCGTTCGATACCGAGCGGGCCCAGGCCCAGTTGAACTCGACCCTGGCGGCGATTCCGGCCCGGGAAGGGCAGGTCGCGGCGGCGCAGTATCGCATCGGCGTGCTGGTGGGCCGCGCGCCGGACGCGGTCGCCCGGGAGCTGGAGCAGCCGGGTCGGTTGCCGCCCCTCCCCGACCTGATCGCCATCGGCCAGCCGGACGCCGTGGTACGGTACCGGCCGGACGTGGCCGCGGCCGAGCGGCAGGCGGCGGCGCAGGGAGCCCTGGTCGGAGCGGCCAAGGCGAGCTACCTGCCGCGGCTCAGCATCGGAGGCAGCGTCGGCTACGCCGCACCCGCATTCAACGCCGTGGGCGACCAGGGGACGCTGCGCTACGCGGTGGGACCGGTGCTCACCTGGCCGGCCCTCAACCTGGGTCGAGTCAAGACGGAGGTCGACGCCGCGCAGGCGCGGGAGGACGCGGCGCGCGCGGAGTACGGTCGCGTCGTGCTGGCCGCGATGGCGGACCTGGAAACGAGCGTCACGCGGTATCGCACCGCCCGGGAGCGGTTGCAGCGGCTGGAGGAGGCGAGTGCGGCGAGCGAGCGCGCGGCGGAGCTGGCGCGCCTGCGGTTCACCGAAGGGGTGACGGATTTTCTGCAGGTGCTGGACGCGGAGCGCACGCAGCTCGAGGCCCAGGATCAGCTGGCGCAAGGGCGGACCGACGCGGCGACGGCGTACGCGGCGTTGTACCGGGCGGTGGGAGGAAGGTGACGCGGGGCGCTAGCGGCGGCTGGCCACCAGCGCCTGATAGACCAGCGTGGGAAACTTCCCCGCGATGTCGGTCCGGTTCGGCAGCTGATTGATCATGAAGACGATGACGAGGTGCTCGGCCGGATCGACGTAGTAGGCGCTGCCGTACGCGCCGCCCCAGTTGAACGTGCCGACCGACGCCATCCCGGTCGTCCCGTAGCGCTCCGTCGTCTGAAAGCCGAACCCGAAACCACGCGCGCCGGTCGAGTCGAACAGCGTCCCGCTCTGGTTGTGCGTCATCAGGTCGACGGTGTGTGGCGCGAGGATGCGGACGCCGCCGAGCGCGCCGCCGTTTCGCACCATCTCGAGGAAGCGAGCGTAGTCCGCCGCGGTCGAGATGAGGCCCGCGCCGCCCGAGAAGCTCTTGCGCGGACCGCCGACGTGATTCCCTTGTCCGCGGGGGCCATCGGGAGCGCGCTGCGCGTGATTGGTCGAGTCGCTCGCATACACGGTCGCGAGGCGCGCCGCCTGCCCTGTAGGAACGAAGAAATACGTGTCATTCATCTTCAGGGGACCGGTGATGCGGGTCCGGATCAGCTCGTCGAGCGGCATCCCCGAGGCACGCTCGGCGACGCAGCCGAGGATGTCGGTGTTGTAGCCGTACACCCACTTCTCGCCGGGCTGCGCTGTGAAGGGCAGCGTCGCGAGCCGCTCCATCGTCGTGCAGATCGGCTCATCCTTATCGGCGGTATACCACCCCCACCCCGCGGCGGGCCCGAGCCCTTTGGCGGCGTAGAGCGGCGCGATGAGCCCGTCGGTGCCGTATGAGATGCCGGCCGTGTGGGTGAGCAGATCCTTGATCGTGATGGCACGGGTCGCCGGCTTGACGACGAGGCCGGTGTCGCTCTTCGTCGCGACGGTGGTGTGCGCGAAGGCCGGGATGAAGCGACTCACCGGGTCGCCGAGCGCGATCCTGCCCTCTTCCACGAGCGACAGGATCGCCACCGTCGTAATGGCCTTCGTCTGCGACGCGATGCGAAACAAGGCGTCGCTGGTCATCCGGCGTCCCGCCTCCTTGTCGAGCCAGCCGACGGCGTGCCGGTAGACGACGCGACCGTCCTCGAGCACGAGGCCGACGGCCCCACCGACCTGTCCCGAATCGACGTACTGCTGCATGACGCGGTCGATGCGCGCCAGGCGATCGGTGGCGAAGCCCGACCGTCGGGTTTGGGCGCGCAGGACTGCCGGGGCGACGACGAGCAGCACGAGGGCTGCTCGATGAGCGCGTTGCAGGGCAGCAGACCGTGGCATGAGGCGATCCCTCTACTCGATGGCTCGCTCGAAGCGCCGGTCCGGAACAAACCAGATCAGCGCGACGAGCACATAGATGGCGTCGGCGATCCACGGCCTGACGAATGCCACCAGGATCGCCGACGCATAGAGCAGCGCCGACAGTTTTCCCTTGAGGTCGCGCCCCACGGCACGGGCGAGCAGCGACTCGGGCCCATTGCGCCGCAGCAACGCTCGCTGCAACAGCAGCCACGCGACACCGGACATCAGGAACACGCTGCCGTAGATTGCCGTCGGGATGGCCGCCGCGGGACGCTCTCCCACCCAGCTCGTCGTGAACGGCACGAGCGACAGCCAGAAGAGGAGATGAAGGTTGGCCCACAGGACGCGGCCGTCGATGTGCTGCGCCGCGTGCAGCATGTGGTGATGGTTGTTCCAGTAGATGCCGACGTACACGAAGCTGAGGCAGTAGCTGAGGAGGGCAGGACCGAGCGGCGCGAGCGCCGCCAGATCCTGCCCGTGCGGCGCTTTCAGCTCCAGCACCATGATGGTGATGATGACGGCGATGACGCCGTCGCTGAACGCCTCGAGCCGGCCCTTACCCATGGAGAGAAGCTAACGCACCAAGGGGAGGAGCCAACGCACCAGTCGGTGCGTTGCCCCCCTCGGCGATCACCGCACCACGATCGTGCCCGTCATCAGCTGGCCGTGGACGGCGCAGTCGTACTGATACGTGCCGGCCGTAGGGAACGTTACCGTATACGTCCCGCTCCCGGTCATGGTACCGCTGCTCGCGAAGCTCGGCGACCCAACCGATTGCACGCTGTGCGGCAGCGATCCGGTCCAGCTCCAGGTGACCGTACCGCCCGCGGCGATCGTGTCCACGGCCGTGTTGCTGCTGCCGTTGTGGCCGCTCACGAATTGGATGCCGGGGCCGGCCGTCACCGAGCCGACGGGGCCGCCCCCGCCGCCCCCGCCGCCCCCGCCCCCCACGCCGCCCCCACCGCCGTACATACCCGTACCGCCGTAGCCACCGCAGCCTGCCAGGGACGCGAGCGTAAACATTCCGATTACCGCAGTGCGCACACGCATCACATCCCCCCCGCAGGCTGGCGGGAGCTGGACTTCTCCCAGTTGACGAACAGGAACCCGCCGGGCGCGGCGAACTTGGGCTCGCCCGGTCCGGGCAGAATCTGCAGCTGCAGCTCCTCGATCTTGTTCTTCGAGCAATCCCAGCAGGTCAGCGCGAAATCACTGTCCCGGCGGGTGCGCGACAGCAGCATCACGTGCACCATCGCGTTGTCGGTGACGAGCACGTCGTTCTTGTACAGATGTGCGAACGCCCACAGCGCCACGGCGCTGTTGATCGTGGGCACGAGCGGCGTGTGCACCTGCGTCACGCCGTGATAGTACAGGCCCATGATCACGCCGCCGAACCGCGGGTGGTGCGGGACGTCCTTCGTCTGCACGCGGTCCATCACGAGTTTCCAGCGGGCGCCGTCCTGCGTGGCGAACTCGGCCACGCCGGCGACCGAGTCGCGCACGGCGCCCTTGTCCCACGCGGTGAAGGTGAAGGTGCCGGAGCTCATGACGACGTTGTTCGAGTACGGGCCGTTTTTCACCTGCGATTCCAGTCCCTCGCGCTCGTCGCCGAAGGCCGCCAGGATCGGGGCCGCGCTGTCGGGGAAGGGAAACGGTCCCGGCAGGATCTGGATGACGGGCCCGCCGCCAGTCACCCGGATCGCCTGCACCCGCTCCGCCTTCATATGGGACTCACCCATCTCGGATGCGCCATAGCCCGAGGGAGCCTGGCTGGACCCACTCACGACCTTGAGGTGCGTGTCCATGCCGAGCTTCTTGTGCGAATCTTCTCCGACCGGGCAATACACGTCGTAGCTCCCCGTCTTGAGCGTCAGCGTGAGGGTGTCGCTCGCCCCGGGCTGGATCGTCTCGATCTCCTTCTCGATCCCCTGTCCCTCGACCTCGAAGCCGTGCGGGATGCTCCCGGCATTCGTGATCACGAACGTGACCGGCCCCGCCGGGACGCTCGCTTGCGACAGCGCGACGTTCCACTCCGACAGCTTGACGCTCACTTGTGCGGCAACGTCGAGATGCGGCCGTGCGGCCGCGCCCACCACCACGCCGAGTATGCCCAGTGCAACGACCGTCCCGGCCCTAATACCATGCGACTTGCGGTCCATAGTAGCCTTCCTCGTCAAAGGGTATCGCATCGAATCCATCCACCGTTCAAGACTCTTGACCAGCCGGTTCTATTCCCGTGTGGAGGTCAGACCGTCGAGTGCAGCAGCGCGCCGAACAGCAGGATGAGAAACCACAGCGCGAGGCTCGTGATCGAGGTGCGCCGGAACCAGGCCCAGCGGGCGATGGCGCCTTGCCGCAGCGCGATCTCGCAGCGCAGCCGCGCGTAGCCGTTGCCGAGCAGCAGGGCCACGAGCCCCATCTTGGTCCAGAACACGCCCGAGGTCGCGAAGCTGTCGAGCTCGGTGAGGGCCAGCAGCACGCCGCTCGCGAAGATCAGCGCGAGGCCGCCGACCACCCACAGGTGCACGGCGGCGAGGCGATCCAGCTCTCCGGGCCAGTCAGCCACCCGCCCGGGCGAGAGCCGCAGCGCCGCCACATCTGTGGCGACGGCCACACCTCCCCCCGCCAGGATGCCGACCAAATGGACGTAGGTGACCGTGGCGCTCACGGCCCTGGTGTGGCCGTAGAAATGGGCCCAGCGCGCGACCAGCTGAGATACTGCCGTCATGGCGACCATGATTCCGTGCTCCTCTTGGTGTGTGCTACTTCCGTCGATCGGGCGGCGCCCGCAGAATGATCCCGTGGCGGAGACCCCACGCGGCGGAGCTCTATTCCTCCGGGAATAATCCCGCCGCGGGCGGAGTCTCTATTCGGCAGGTGGACCGCGCACCCTGGGGACTGGTTGGAGTCGAGCGAGCTCGAGCGATTCGAAGCCGTCGTACTGCCGCATCTGGACGCCGCGTACACGCTGGCGCGCTACCTGACGCGCAACGATCACGACGCGCAGGACGTCGTGCAGGACGCCTCCCTGCGCGCGCTGCGGTATTTCGCGGGCTTCCGCGGCGGCGAGAGCGGCGAGGGGCGGGCGTGGCTGCTCGCGATCGTGCGCAACACGGCCTACACCTGGCGGCAGCGGCACCGCACGGACACGCTCACCACCGAGTTCGACGAGGAACGGCACAGTGAGACCGTGGCGGGCGAGCATCCGGAAGCGGCCGTGGAGGCCGAGAGCGAGCGCGCCGCGCTGCTGAAGGCCATCGATGAGCTGGGCCCCGAGTTCCGTGAGGTGATCGTGCTGCGCGAGCTGGAAGGGTTGTCCTACAAGGAAATCAGCGATGTGGCGGGCGTGCCCGTCGGGACCGTCATGTCGCGACTGTCGCGCGCCCGCCGGCGCCTCGAGCAGGCGCTGTGCGCCGACCCGGAGGACTGCTGACGTGACGCATCCCGCTTTTGAAGCCCAGCTCGACGCCTACCTGGACGGCGAGCTCGCCGCGCCGGACGCGGCCGATCTCGAGCAACACTTGCGCGCTTGCCCCGCCTGCTCCCGCCTGGAGCGGCGGCGGCGCGCGGTGACGAGCGCGGTGCGCGAGCACCTGCCCCGCTTCCCGGCGCCGGAGATGCTCCGGACCCGCGTGCGCGCCGGCGCGCGTGCCGAGGCGAGCCGGGCGGAGCGTCGCCGCGTCCCCCTGTGGACCGCATTCGCGGTCGCCGCATCGCTCGCAGTGGTCGTCTTGGGCAGCCGGCAGCTGGCGCTGCGCGGCGCGGCGGGGGAGGCGATCACCAATCAGGTGCTCGCGAGCCACGTGCGCTCGCTCATGCCGGGTCATCTCACCGACGTGCTGTCGTCCGACCAGCACACCGTAAAGCCGTGGTTCAACGGCAAGCTCGACTTCTCCCCGCCCGTGTATGACTTCGCGGGCGGCGGTTTCCCGCTCGTGGGGGGGCGGCTCGACTACGTGGACGGGCGGCCGGTCGCGGCCCTGGCTTACAGCCGGCGCCAGCACGTGATCAACGTCTTCCTCTGGCCTGCGGAGCGGGGGCGAACCGCGGGACCGCGCGCGGCGACCCGCCAGGGCTACCACCTGCTGCACTGGGCGACGCCCGCCTATACGTACTGGGTCGCGTCCGACCTGGGGCTCTCGGAACTGAGCGACTTCGCGGCGTTGCTCCAGCGGGGGGATTCGGCGGCGGGCCGCCGCTAGGGCCGTTGGCCAGCCGCCGTGTACTGCTCGGCGTGCATGAATCGGCGCAGCTCGGAGAACCGCACGGTCGCGTCGCTCCAAGACTTGTGAAACACCGCCTGCGTGGCTGCCTCGAGTTCCCGTTGGAAAGTGCCCTCCGCGGCCGACGGTGCTGCGACCTCCACAATGACGACATTCGTGTACTCCCCGGAGCCGGCAGTCTTGGTGAGCAACAGATACGACACCACCGCTTTGCGCTTCACCAACTCGTCGAATACCGGAGTCACGACACTGACGAGCGCCGAATCGTATGCCTTCTCCTCGCCGGGCCGGACCTGATAGAAATTGACGTGATAGACGTGGCCTCGTCTCGCTTGACCGACGAGCGGGGCGGCGAGCGCAAGGAGGCCGACGAGAATCGGGAGCGTGCAGCGCGCAGAGCGCGGGCCGTGCACCAGCACGACGTTCGTATCCGATGACATGTTCGGCTCCGAGGCGAAAGGTGATGCAGGGGCTGCGGGGCGGATGTCGGGACGGTGCCTAGGATAATCGCTGTGTGGCGCCGGACAGCGGCCGGCGGCATGTTTACTCCGCACGGACCGAGTTGCGGGGACTGTCTGCACGATCGATCCTGATCTCCCTCGTCAATCGAGGTCAGCGAACGACCTTTCGGTCGAACGGGCCTCGGAGTATAAGACTCGGAGAGGTCTAGTGGTATAGGGGATTGAGACGCGCTGGGGTAGGCCAACTAGATTACTTCGAGTCCTCGGTGGACCCGCATGTGAGTCCAACGTCTCTACTCGGTTTCACAAGAGCGAAGACGATTGCCGGCAGCATATGCGCATGACCCCCGCGCAATTCCGCTCCGCCGCAGGCGCGCGCAATTCCCGTACAAGGTCGCACCGGGCATCCTAGAACTGCACAGCCACTTTGCATAAGCTTGCCCAGCCTAGGCACACGCGTGTGCCTTCTTGTCGAGTCGGCCCGGGGGCACCTAGGTTCTGCAACGTTTCGCGCCTCAAGCTTCTCGTGGACATGTATCCTGATGTACCCGCGGTTGCGCCAAGCTGTCCGGAGGAATGCGCGTGTCGTCGCAGCTGCTTGCCTGGTTAGTAGTACTCCCCATGGCGGCCGTAGTGGTCGCGATGTTCGCGGTCATGTGGCGCGAACGAACTTCGACGCGCACCGCCTTCGTTGCAGTCATTGCTGGAGCGGTGCTCGCCGGCTGGGGCGCGCTAACTGTGGTGCTCGCCTTGCGAGGCTTCTACATGCCGCCGGACACCCAGAGCCCTCCGCCTGTCGGTATCCAATTGGCAATCGCGTTGGTGGGGCTTGCGCTGTTTCTCGCGATGTCGCCATCGCTACGCAGTCTCCTGACGAACCAGAAGAACCTAATCCGCCTCAACGTGTGGCGCCTTGTGG
>WNFY01000870.1_pt1 | contig 27950 bp, 27 predicted proteins | sample 5400091 | NCBI WGS metagenome assembly WNFY01 (sample SAMN13153364, study PRJNA577476) | soil metagenome | isolation source: 60 cm soil or saprolite under grassland replicate 1 | place: USA:California | collected 2016-06-15 | reverse complement strand
TCGGCGTCGAATTCATCCCCACAATTATCGAGAACTACGCCCAGCCGCGCTTGCTGGAGGGTGAGGAGCGCCAGTCGGCTCTAGACGCGATGAAGGCGGCGAGCGATGAGCTGGCGGCGGGAATGGTGAATCACCCGTAGGGGCGGGTTTGGCGTCTAAATCGGGATACCATTCCGGGAACCGCTGACCGTTCTAACGCAAGGTCTCATCTCGGTTCCGTACGAAACCCGCCCTTAGGGAACCTGCCCTGAACCGACTTCGTTTCGTTGTGCCATTGATTCGACGGGCTGTCCACGTCTTGAACCCGCGAACAATTTCAGAGACCAATTCGGGTGACACAACCTCATCGCGATAACGACCGAAATCCGCCCCTACGCGCATCCTCGTGTGGTCTTCGGGTCACCGCCCCTTGAACTGCGGCTCGCGCTTCTCGACGAAGGCACGTGGGCCTTCGCGCGAATCCTCGGTGCTCTGGGCGATGAACATCGCTTGTTGGGCGAGGTCGAGCGCGGCGTCGAGGCTCAGTTCCTGCGATCGGTAGGCGAGACGCTTCGCCTGCTGGATGGCGACGGCCGGGCCCCTCACCACCCGCGCCGCGTACTCGCGGGTATATGCCATCAGCTCGTCCGCCGGAACGACGGCGCTCACGTAGCCCATCGATAGCGCCTCCTGGGCGTCGAAGAGGCGGCCTGTCCAGATGAGATCGAGCGCTCGGGCCATGCCCACGATCCGCGGCAGAAAATAGCAGCCGCCGTCTCCGGGGATCAGGCCCATGCGGACGTAGGTCATGCCCAAGCGCGCGGTGTCCCCGGCGAAACGCATGTCGCACATGGAGGCCATGTCCATGCCGGCGCCGACTGCGGCGCCGTTGACGGCGGCGATGTACGGCTTCTCCATTATCGAGACCAGGCGGGGGATACGCTGAACGCTGTCCCGTAGAAAGTTGCGGTTGTCGACCTGCGACGCGCTCCGGTGCAGCAGCGAAACGCCTTCACCGCCGGAAAGATCGGCGCCCGCGCAGAACCCGCGCCCGGAACCGGTTAGGACCACGACCCGCACGTCGGCGTCCGTATGGGAGTCGAGGAGCGCCGCGTACCACTCGTCAAGCATCTGCGGCGTAAACGCGTTCATCCTCTCCGGCCGGTTCAGCGTGATCGTCGCGATACCGTCAGCCTTTTCGTACGTGATCTGCTCGTAGGTCATGACCTGTCTCCTTAGTACATCCCGTAGGAGCGAATGATTTCGAACTCGTAGATCAGCCGCTGCTCCTCAACCATCATTTTCAGGAACTCCTCCTGGCTAATCGTCCTGCCAAACCAGTTGATTTGCCCGTCCGGCACACCCATTCCCTGCTGCATCACCTCGAAAAGCCGCAGATGCAACTCAGGTGCGTCGGGGCCATCCAGGATCGTTACTCGGCTCTCGAGGGCGAGCCAGCGAAACTCCGCATCGAACACGAACAGCGTCGAGCGCGGGTCCCGGCGCAGATGCTTCGTCCTGACGCGCGTCTGGGTGCCGGAACTCCACACTTTGCCGGCCACGAGCGCCACACCGACTCTCGCGACATGAGGTGTCCCGTCGGCGCGCAGCGTCGTCATTGCCGCCGAGTGGTGCTTCTCGAGAAAGGATCGCGTCCGTTCGTTCACGTTCAGTCCTCCGTCAGTTATCGCATCCCGATTCCGCCGTCGACGCTGATCGACTGCCCCGTGATGTATGCGGCCGCCGGTGAGGCGAGGTAGGAGACAACCGAGGCAATCTCCGCCGGTTCGGCCTGCCGGCCAAGAGGGACGAAGCGCTTCACGCCTTCCTTGACCATCTCGAACGGCACGCCCATCCGCTCGCCCGTTCGCCGGAAGGTGCCGTCCATCATGTCGGTGTCCGTAGAGCCGGGGCAGAGGGCGTTCACGGTCACGTTATACGGCGCGAGCTCGAGCGCGAGCATCTGGCTGAGCCCAATCACCGCGAACTTGGCCGGCGTGTAGCCGCCATACTGCGGCTGGGCGACGCGGCCGGCGAGCGAGGAGATGTTGATAATGCGCCCGCCTTCCTTCTGGTCGACCAAGACCTTGGCAACCGCCTTGCAGCAGTGGTAGACGCCGTTGAGATTGACGTCGATTTCCCTGTGCCACTCTTCGTCCTCCGTCTCCCAGAGGTTCTTCTTGCCGGAAACAAGCGCCAGCCCAGCATTGTTCACCAAGATATCGATGCGCCCCAGTTCTTTGACTGTCCGCCTGACCATCGCCTGGACGGCGGCGGGCCCGGTGACATCTACATCAAGGGCTAGCGACCGCCTGCCCGTCGTCGCGATCTCATCGGCGACTGATTGTTCGCCGCGCCAGCTTGCTTCGCGCTCTTGACTGGGCATCTCTTCCGACGTCCGCGCGAGCGCCGACACGACCACATCTGCGCCGTCCTTAGCCAGCCGCAAAGCGATCGCGCGACCAATCCCGCGCATCCGGCCGGCGCCGGTGACGATCGCGACTTTGCGGGCGAGCGGTCCGTTCATGGCGCGGAGCCTACGGCAGTCGCGAGGTTGACGTCCCGGTGGCGGCGTTCGGCGAGCGCCCAGAGCGCGAAACTCAGGCCGACGACGAGCGCCATGAACACGGATAACCCCCAGAACGCTGCCTCAGTGTCCCAGGTATCGACGAGCGCGCCGGCGATTACGCCGCCCAGCGATCCGATCCCGAAGCCGGCGAAAAACGAGACGCCATAGCTCCGGCCAACCGCGCCGGGTGGAGTGTAGTCGGCGATAAGACCCGTAAAGACCGGCTGGTTGGCGAAATAGAAGAACACGAAAGCCGATGATGCGATCACCAGGAGCGCACCGCTCAGCATTGCGGTCAGTATGAGTGCGGGGACTGCCGCAGCTGCTATTACGGGCGCCATTCGCTCGAGCCGGATGCCCTGCGAAAGCCAGCCGCCCAGCAGCTGCCCAATCGCGCCCATAAGAAGAGCAACCGTTACAAAAGCACCGCCAAAGTCCTCGCTCACCATCTCTTCGAGGTGTTTGGGAAGATAAGTGATGACTCCGCGGTAGACGATGCCGCCCACAACGAACGCCCCGTACGTCAATAAAAGAGGCGTGAGCAGACGATTAGTAATGGTTGCTGCTTCTTCCTGGGCGGGCGGTTCGGCAACCGCTTCGGCTGACAGAACCTCGCTGTCGCCGTGCACCGGGAGATGTGCGCGCGAAAGGATGATCGCGAGTAGTGCGGAGAGTCCTGCAATGCAGAAGAAGCCGGCCCGCCAGTCCACCGCTATCGCGAGGCCCAGGGCGATTGCCGGGGCGAGAGCCTGGCCCAGGTTGCCAGCCACACCGTGGAAGCCGAGGCCGATCCCCCGCTGGCTCACGCCCTGCGCTACTGCGGAGAGGCCCGCGGGATGATAAAGCCCGATCGTTAAGCCGAGTCCGGCGAGCGTAGCAGCGAGGACCCACGCGTTAGGTGAAAGACCCACAAGAACGGCCATCACGCTCGAACCGGCAAATGCATAGACCAGGACGCGGCGAGATCCCAAACGGTCGGTCAGGAAGCCCGCCGGGATCGCGCTACTGCCGAAGGTCCAGCCGAAGACTGTGGCGAGCGCGCCCATGATCACATCTCGTGTCCCGAAATCGTCCTGGATTCGGGTGAGCAGCACAGCGTAGCTCAGCTCCGTGATGTGGGTTAGAGCGTGGGCCGCCGCGATAAAGGCAATGAGCCTGCGTTCTGTCTGGTTCATCGGTATCGCGATTATACGGGCCGGATTCTTCTCGCGGCGAGGTTTTGGTGAGGCTACGGGCTAGGTGAGGCCTTCGGCCTTCATCGCGCGCAACGTCACCCGGAACGCATCAATGGTACGGCTGATATCCTCATCGCTGTGCACGCCGGAGGTGAATCCGCCGTTGCCGCCCATGAGGTCGACGCCGTGGTTCAGCATTCCCCGCTTGAGTCCAGCAGTCAGCACCGCCGGCATGCGTGGCGGCGCGGACGCGAGGGCCGGCCACTCAATGCCGTCTCCGACTTGCGGACAGTCTTTCCCGAGCAGGATATGGAAGTAGGAGGCCAGCCCATACGCGCGGCCGGGCATCCCGGTCTGTTCAAGCACCGCGTTGAGGTCGTTGACCAGCCGTTCGTTCAGTTGGTCGGCGTGCTGGTGATGATTTCCAGCCGCGACTATCGAGAGCATAGTCGAGCCGGCCGCGGCGGAGAGCGGATTGGCGTTGAAGGTGCCGGGGTGGGCGACCCGCAGGCCGGCGTTCCACACGGGATCGTCCCGGAATTCGAGCATCGCCAGGATGTCCGCCTTGCCGGCGACCGCACCGCGCGGGAGCCCTCCCGCGAGGATCTTGGCAAGCGTAGTGAGATCAGGCGTGACGCCGTATCGGGCCTGTGCTCCACCGGGCGAGACTCGGAAGCCCGTGACGACCTCGTCGAAAATCAGCACCGTGTTATACCGGCTGGTGACTTCGCGCAGATCTGCGAGGAAGTCTCCACGGACGGGTGCGGTTCCCCATGAGGCACCCGTGGGCTCGAGAATGACCGCGGCGAACTCGCCCTTCGCCAGGACCTCGTCGACGAGCGAGATGTTGTTCTGCGGGATGCTGATCGTATTGCCGAGCGTAGAGGCGGGGACGCCGGCGGACCGCGGAGAATCAGATTCAGCTGCGCGCGTGCCGACCACATAGTCCTGCCAGCCGTGGAAATGATGGTCGAACTTGAGGAGCTTATCGCGGCCTGTATAGGCCCGGGCCAGGCGGACGGCCATCAGAGTCGCTTCCGTGCCGGAGCTTGTGAACCGCACTTCCTCAGCGCTCGGCACAAGCGCCCTCACCCGCTGTCCCCACTCCAATTCCAAGCGGTGGTTCGCCCCGTAATGGGTGCCCTTCGGCGCTTGTTCGATAACCGCCTGTGTGATTTCCGGATGGGCATGGCCGAGGAACAACGCGCCGTGTCCCATGACGTAGTCGATGTACTCATTCGCGTCGACGTCCCACTTGCGGCTGCCCGCCGCGCGGTCAATGAAGATAGGAAACGGAGACGTGTAACGGATATCGTGAGTTACTCCGGAGGGAAATGTCCGGAGCGCCTCCTCGTAGAGCTGCTGGGACCCCGGGTGGAGACGGCGATAATCGTCGGTGATCGTATTGACGGCGGCCATCGGCCTGAGGATAGCAGAGCGCGACGCAGGCAGACTAGCGAGCAGGGCGCCCCGGGGCGACGGCCGGCCCGAACTTTCTTGCCGGAATGGTCAGTAGTCGACTTCTAGTTCACGGAGCGCTGAGAATGTATATTCGAGCGAAAGCTGCTCTTGAAAAGCTGCGAGGTATCGCCCATGCCCGCGGAAGCGCCCGCCGGCTAAGCTGAACCTGTCTAGCAGGCCCAGGCATTCGCGGCAGACAATCCAGCCGGTGCCGCATGCTTCCTCTTCGTTGAGGTAGTCCCAGCGGACCGCGAGTTCTCCCTGGTGACGGCAGTCCATGTCAGGATTACAGACGGAGCCCGCTTGCATTCGATTACATCTCCCGGAGCTCATTTCTCCGGAGTTTGGCGGAAACTTGTCCGGAGGATGACTAACAGGGCAACGAAATCTAGCCGTCGTTTTGTTGGTGGAAACGAGGGCGGAAGTAAGGGATAGCCGGGAGTTCTCGCATGGACAGGAGACCGGTCAGCCGGCTACGCGCGATTGCCGGTAAGCAGTTCGCGATAATCGCGGCGGTCGCGGCGTCGCCCTGGATGCCGCCCTCAATTACGGCGCGAATGGGCGGGCTACCATTGATTTCGACGAGGTCATGCGGGTCATGGGCTCCGAGGCTCATCTCGAGGTCCAGCCGCACCACCTCGTTACCCGAAACGAGGCCGCGCGCCGATTGGCGAAGGCCAAGCGAGTAACCTTTTTCCACGACAAAGTACTCGTTCTTGCGGCGTTCCCTGGCAACGACCGGCTCAAGCGTCTCGGTTACATCATCCATCCGCCATCCAAAACTATCGGCAATCATCAGGGCCGATTCACGCAGCCCCACGTGGCCAACAGCGCCGGCGCTTGCAGCCTGCTGGAACCCCGAGACGCTGAGTCCGACGCCCGCCTTGCGCTGGAGCTGTATGCGACGGGTGGTCACGTCCAGAATGCGTTCAATGTGGACCGACTTCACCTGTTGGGAGGCAGTGGCCATCATCATCGGGAGCATATCCATGACGAAGCCAGGGTTGACGCCTGTGCCCAGAACACGCACGCCGGTCTCCTTCGCACGGCGGTCGAGCTTCTGAGCGATCTCCGGGAATCGCACCCAGGGAAAGGCCAATTCTTCGCAACTGCTGATGATGCTCTTCTCCGCAGCCACGATCGACATAAGCTGCGGATAAACCTCAGTGAGAGACGACCCGGTGCAGTGGACCACAACGTCCGCATAGGTGTCCCGGAGTAGCGATTCCGGATCATAGGCGACCGGAATGCCCAGGGTATGGCCAATGCCTGCTGCGTCTCCCAGGTCCTTGCCGGCCTTCGCGGCGCTTGCGTCAATCGCACCGACGATCTCGAATTCGGGGTTGTTCAGGAGGGCGCGGACGACTTCAGCGCCGATGGCCCCCACGCCGTAGTGGATGATGCGGACCTTGTCCTGCTGCACATAGGCCTCCAGATCCCGGAAGGTAGCCGCGAGTTTGGAGAGCCTCTCGTTGGGATCGTTGCTCATACGAGTCTTTGCTGGCCATTATCCTCGAAATACGGAGAATCGGCCAGAGTGGGGTCAAGAAGCATGATAGGCAGCGAAGAAGTCCAGAAGCAGCCGGTTGAAGACATCCGGTTGCTCGAAATACACCGAATGCCCTGCTCCGGAGACGACCGTCATGCGCGCGTTTGGTATGAGCGTCTGAGCGACGGCCATGAGTGAGACCGGCATGACTTCATCATCTTCACCACCGATGAACAGCACGGGAGTGGGCAGGGTGGCGAGTGCTTCTCGTGTTATTCCGGTCTCGGGTGTGCGTTCGAGCGCCCTCAGACGCTGGACTTGCGTCTCCGTCTGAAGCCGGTTCGGCCCCTGTTCGTTGAGCATCCTGATCTGCTTGTAGAGGAACGCCCGTTCCTTGTGCGCGGCCGCGAAGCCTCGCCCGAGTGCTCGCTTGACTCCATCCTCTCGACGCCGCTCCCAGACTGACTGTACGAGCCGGCGGAGCTCATCGTTTGAGGCCAGCCAGACTTCGCGTCGCATACCGGCGAAAGTGTTGGCCATCACCAGGCCGCGGACACGGTCGGGATTGCGGACAGCAAAGCCGAGGCAACTGAGCCCACCCATCGATTGGGCGACAAGGAATGGTTTCTCCAGGCGAAGGTGATCGACAAAGCTCGTCAGGTCCTCAATGAAAGCGGCCGGGCCGGTGTCATCGATATCCAGCGAAAGACCCCAGCCGCGATGATCGAATGTGATACAGCGGTAATGCGGTGAGAGGACTGGCACCTGCTGCCACCAGCTCACGTGGTTTCCCCCCGCGCCGTGGGCAAAGACGATCGGGATGCCCGAGCCGTATTCTTCGTAGTAAAGTTGGATGCCGTTTATCTCCGCAGTTGGCATGTGAGCCTCTTAGCGCGTCACGACTGAGGCATTAAGCACGTCTGTGGATAAGTTATACGCAAAGGTCATAGCCTTTATCCTCACCTTTGACGTAAGATGATACTGGATGGCACGCGCCACGACACAACCGGCGAGAAGGCCGCGAGGCCTATTCGGAACACGCTCGCCGATTTCCGACTCTGAAGACAACCAATCATCGACGCCCGGCGCAACTTCGAAAAGTACGGAGACTGGGCCGTCCGCGCCGCGGCGATGGAGGAGAAGGGGAGATGCCCGGCGGCCGGATACCGAACCCCGGGCAGGCGCAGGCCAGGGGCAGCCGGTCTCTCCGAAGGCTGAAGGCGAAGACGCCGCCACCAAGACGAAACGCCGACGTGGCAGCCGGGGCGGTCGCCGACATCGCCGTACGACGGAAGCCGGAGCTAACGCGTCGGGACAAACCGCAGTCGCGACAGATCAGACCGCGCCGCCACCGCGTCGCTCCCGCCAGCCGCGGCCGAAGAAAGCGCTCACGGATTCGAGGCAACCGGCTGAGGAGAGGCAACCGCAGCCGCCTCTGGCCAAGGCTCGTGCCCGCATTCCTGTAACGGGGGCGCCCACCGAGCACGTCCCCGAGCCGTTCGCGCATAACGCCGAGTATGAGTTTGCGCGCATTCTTGACTTCTATGGCATCGACTGGCAGTACGAGCCCCGTTCCTTTCCGTTGCGTTGGGAACGCGGTCATGTCACGGAGGCATTTACGCCGGACTTTTATCTCCCCGACCTGAGTCTCTACGTTGAGCTTACCACCCTCAAGTCCAGTCTCACCGCAGAGAAGAACCGCAAGATGCGTCTTCTGAAGGAGCTGTATCCGGAAGTCAACGTGATAATGCTCAAAAAGCGGGACTACCTTCGTCTTGTCGCCAAGTACGGCTACGGGCCGCTTTCGCCGGGCCAGGTCCCTGACATCGACCGCGTGCTGATAACGGCTAGCAAGATACAGCAGCGAGTTGGTCAGTTAGGGGCGCAAATAAGCCGCGACTACGCGGGCAAGGAGCCCGTACTGATAGGCGTATTGCGCGGCGTCATATGCTTCATTTCGGATCTGATGCGCCACATATCAGTGCCGTCAGCGGTCGATCTCATGGCGATCTCTTCGTATGAAGGGAATGGCGCGGGCGCTGTCCGCATCCTGAAAGACATTGACGAGAATATTAAGGGCCGGGACGTAATCCTCGTTGAGGATATAGTCGACACGGGCATGACACTGAACCATGTCATCGATTACCTGCAGACGAAGCGCCCGGCCTCGATCCGCGTCTGCACGCTGCTCGACAAACGCGCTCGCCGCATCGTGAATGTTCCCCTGGACTATGTGGCGTTCGAAATACCAGACGAGTTTGTCGTCGGCTACGGGCTAGATTTCGACCAGCGATTCCGTAACCTGCCATTCATAGCGGTCCTGAAACACGAACTGCTGCCCTGACTGATCGCGCCCAGCAAGGCGCGTGGCGACGGTGGCGAGCGCATGATGTGGATTTGTGGAGAATCCCGATGTTCCCCGTGTCTGCGGCGCTTTTGAGAGTTCTCGCGAGAGATTGAGTCTTGACTATGGCTCAAGCGCTCTGGGCGGACCCTGGTTGCCGTAATGCTGTTGACAGGGCTGTGCGCTTGTGTCAGGATAACGATGCTTCCCGGGCGATCCAGAAGCGGATCAGGAAAGAACGGACTCGCTGGAGCGGAAGGGCGACCCGAAGCCCCTGGCGAGACCCGGATTCCGGAGACGACAACGGAACGCTCGGGAGCGTTTTTTGTTACCCGTCATCTGTCAGCCTTCTGGTCTTCGGACGGTATTACCAGCTTCGTGGTGAGCTTCGCCTCGATGTCTGAGGCGAGCGAGAGGTCGCGGTCGGTGAGCGCTCCGGCGCTGTGCGTGATGATGCGAAGCGTCACCTTGTTGTAGTTGATCGTGATGTCCGGATGGTGGCCCGCCGATTCGGCGAGATAGGCGACGCTGTTGACGAAGGCGATCGCCCGCAGGAACGTTCGGAAAGTGAACTGCTTGCGTAGCCGCCCGTCGCGCAGCTCCCAGCCGTTCAGGTTTGTCAGTCCGTCCTGTATTTCGCCGTCCGATAATCTCGTCGGTTCAGTCATTGCGAACCTCCGGCCACAAGATAGCACGCACCTCAAACGCCGACGATAATGGGCGGACAGAAGGAGGCGAATTCGTGGCGATCTATGACGCGTCCATTCCGCTCCGAACTGGCATGCCTACCTATGCCGGGGAGCCTGGGCCCCGACTCGATTACCTGAAGCAGATTGCACGCGGGGACTCCGCGAACGTGACTGCCCTCTCCCTTGGCTCGCACACAGGGACGCACGTCGACGCCCCGCATCACTTCCTCGACGGTCGCTCGACGGTCGAGGTTATGCCGATCGAGGCGCTCGTCGGCCCGGTGCAGGTCATCGAGCTCGCGGAGCGGCGCCACATCACCGCCGTGGACCTCGAGTCCGCTGCAATGCCTTCCGAGGCAACACGCCTTCTCCTGAAGACGCCGAACAGCCGATTCTGGAACGACGACGAGTTCCATACCGACTTTGTGGGATTGACCGGCGATGCAGCTCGCTGGCTCGTTGAGCGCGGTTTCGTCCTAGTCGGTATCGATTACCTGTCGATTGAGCAGTTCCGCTCGCCGACTCACGAGGTCCATAAGACGTTGCTTGATGCCGGGATAATCATTGTTGAGGGACTCGATTTAAGGAACGTGCCGGCGGGCGCCTATATGATGGCCTGCGCGCCACTCAAGGTGGTTGGCGCGGAAGGGGCTCCGGCACGCGTTTTCCTCTGGGACCGAGCCCCATAGCCGAGGAGCGTCGGTACCCTAGAGCCTCAACTCCGCTCGCGCTCGAAGCCCGGCCCGCGGAACAACTTTGGCAACTCTCGCGAAGCTTCGTTCTCCTCAGTGGCCGATAACCTCAGCGCGATCAACCGGCAGCCGTGCGGCGGCAACTCAAAGGGCAGGCAGCCTTCTCGAACGCCAAGATAGTCGTGGCTCCAGGCATCGAATACCTCGAACCGACCGGCTGGTAGCGGCGCTTCTATCCTCGCGATCGCGTCACCCCAGTTGAAGACCGCAAGCATGCGATGCGAGCCGCAGTCCAGCTCAAGCAGCCGTGAGACATCTGACTCGAACAAATCGATCGGTCGCGCCGCCTTCCCGCTCGGCGGCAGGAGCATCGACAGCCACTGCCGCCTCTCGTCCGACAGCTGCGCGAGGTCATCACTGTCCGCCACCATCCCGCCGGACATGGCGATTACAGTGGCCAGCGTGCGGACCTCGTCCTCAGTGAGTGCGGTCTCCTCAGAGCGAACCAGCAGGCAGTCTGGGTCATTCTGCCAAAGCCGCCCGTGCATCCACCAGCGCGTCATCGTATTGCGGATCGCATTCAGCGCCGACGGTTCGCTCATCCGCTTGCGCTGTGGATCATCCGACCGCCCCGGTGGCTTCCAGAAGGGCGCGACGTCCGGCGAAATCCGCGCCCCGTCCACAAGTCCCACGCTCGCCCCCATCGGGTTCCCGCAACCGAGCACAAACCGCTCACCCACTGCCTCCCGGATTGCCTCGAGCCCGCGCCGGTAGGCCTGCGCCCGGGTCACTTCCGCGTCGCACCGCATCCCATCTACGGCGCCGGCGTAAATGAAGTCGATCTTCACATAGTCGAAGCCCCATTCCTCGCACACAGTGCGAAAGACGAACTTCAGCCATTCGATCACCTCCGGCCGCGTCAGATCGAGTGCGTAGCAGTCCTGCCCCCAGTTCTGCATCGCGATGAACGGCTTCCCGGGCTTGTACTGGACCGCCCATTCAGGATGCTCCTTCCACAATCGCGATTTCTTACCAATCAGAAACGGCGCGAGCCACAGCCCCGCCTTGAACCCAGCTTCGTGTATCCGCTCCACGAGCCACCTCAGCCCATGCGGAAACTTGCCGTTTACGCCGAGCCAGTCGCCGATGTCAGCCTGCCAGCCGTCGTCGATCTGTACGTACTCAACCGCCAGCGCGTATCGCCCTTTACGGCTAAGCTCCTCGAGGTTCGCCAGCACCGCTTCCTCGCTCACTCCTTGCCAATACTGGTACCAGGAGCACCACCCCGTCGCGATATCGGCGCTCGGTCGCCCGTGCATCGCCCGTCCGAGCGCGTCGCCGTAGCGCTCCATTGCCTCGAGCGGCACCCGCGTCGGCTCGATCAGCAGCCGCTCAGACCTCATCTTCCCGCCAGGCGGAACCGTGATCCCGTCTGCATACGACCACGCCGCCAACGTTTGCGCCTCGCGGTCCAGCCAAATCTGCGACATCTGGTCACCCGTCGTCACGAACCCGGCCACGATGCTCCGCCTGCACTCGGGCGAAAAGACCGCAGTCATTAGATCCGAGACGAACCGCCCCGCCCTCGCCTCCGGCTGCGTGCTCGGCGCGATCACCGATGGCGCCATTGGCACATCCTCGCCCGAGCACTCGAGCAGCAGCGTCGGCGACCAGCTCTGCCATCCGTGCTTGTAGAAGCGCCAGGTCTCGCCCGATGAGGCGAGATTCAGGCGCGCGCCCTGAAGCACGTCGAAGCGGGCGACCCTTGCCGGCTCCGGAGTCTCGTTGTGTAGATCGCCATCAATCACGACGCTGGGCGCAGCGTCGTACAGCGTCACCGTTACGCTCAGGCTTAAGCCATTGCGGATGTCCACTTCAGCCGTCATGCCTAATCCACCCCCAAGTGCATCGTCCACGGGCTGGTTCGCACTCACCAGGCGCATGCTCAGTCCCCGACTTGACAGGGGGCTACCATCGGTGAGAACGACACCAAACGCCGCATCCGATACAACCCTGTCGCCGTCACCGTCACGCACATCGAATACACCGTTTTCCGCATCCAGGCGAACGGCAATAAGGCCGTTCGACAGTTCGAACGCCTCAAGCACGGGAAACCCTGAGCCCGTCGACCGCATGGCACACGAACATCTCTGCGGCCAGCCCTGTCTTCGCCCGGTAGGGTTCGACAACGCCTGCCTCGAAGCGCGCCACCGCGTCACGCGCGACTAGGTTCACCGTGCACCCCCCGAACCCCGCCCCCGTCAGTCGCGCCCCGATTAACCCTTCCGCCCGCGACACCAGCTCCACCAGCAGGTCCAACTCGGGCGTCGACACCTCGAAGTCGTCCCGCAGACTCGCGTGCGATTGGTACATGAGTTCGCCGAGGCGGGCCACGTTACTCGAACGCAGCGCGTCCACTGCCTCGAGCACGCGCTGGTTCTCGAAAATCACATGCCGCGCCCGCCGCTTCAACGGCTCCGGCAGTCGTTCGATATCGCTGACCGGCGCATTTCGCAGCGACTCGACGCCAAGCGCTCGGGCTGCCGCCGCGCATTCCTGGCGTCGCTGGTTGTATGCCGTTTCCCCAAGCGGCCGTCGCATCTTAGAGTCCACGACGATGATGGCAACATCGCCGGGCAACGGGACGTAGTCCAGCTCCAGCGACCGGCAGTCGATGAGCAATGCGTGACCGGCACGTGACCAGGCAGCGGCCAGCTGGTCCATCATGCCGCTCTGCACGCCGACGAACTGGTTCTCGGCCTTCTGGCACACCAATGCCAATCGCCCCGGATCCATCTCAATCCCTGACGCTGCACAGAAAGCTCCCGCCACGGCGACCTCCAGTGCGGCCGACGACGACAGCCCCGATTCAAGCGGCACATCGCCCGCGATTGCGAGATCAACGCCGCGAAGCTCGTATCCCGCGTCCATTAGCGCCCACGCCACACCTCGCACGTAATCTCGCCATTCCCGCCGCCCCGTGCGCCGCGGTGCAGCGACTCCCCACTCGTCGCGCGCGTCGAACTCCGCCGAGAACACGCGCACGGTGTTCCCTTCAGCAAGCGCCGCAGCGGCCGCGATGGTGCGGTTGATGGCGACAGGCAGCACGAACCCATCATTGTAATCGGTGTGCTCGCCGATCAGGTTCACGCGTCCGGGCGCTTCGGCGACTAAGGCAGGCTCCCGGCCGAACCGCTGCCGAAAAACGTGCTCGATGGACTGGACTTCTGCCTGCATTAGAAGCGTCGGGTTGTGTCTCGTTTGCGGGTTGACGGGCCAGTGCATATCATATGACTCCCATGCCCGAGAGCGCCCTCGACGGACTGACCATTATCGAATACAACCGGACGGGGGGCGCAGCTTACGCCACGAAGCTGATGGCCGATCTCGGTGCGGTGGTTATCAAGGTCGAGCCGCTGACCGGCGATCCGGACCGATGCCTGGGCCCCTTTCCAGGCGGCGAGCCCCATCCGGAGAAGAGCGGGACGTTTCTCTACCTCAACTGCAATAAGCAAAGCGTGATGCTCGACATAACCAACCACACCGGCCGGCAGGTGCTCGACAGCCTATTGCGGGACGCCGACGTTTTCATCCATGACATTCCGCCGGCCGAAGCAGAGGCTCTTGGGCTCAGCGACAAGCAGGTGCGAGCCGGGAAGGACAGGCTCGTCACGACGTTCATCTCGCCTTTCGGCGAAAGCGGCCCGCACCGAGACTGGAAGGCGTATGACTTGACCACTCTCAGCGCCGGGGGTTGGACATGGCTGAACGGCTGGCCCGGTCACCCGGAGATGCCGCCGCTTCGCCCGTTCGGCAGGCAGAGCGCATACCAGGCGGGCGTAAACGCTGCCCTGGCAACAATGGGCGCCCTGCTCGCCAGGCTTCGGACCGGCCGGGGCCAGCATGTCGAGGTCTCGGCGCAAGAATGCATCACCGCAATCCTCGAGATGACCTTCGCCTTCTGGCCGTATATGAACACGCCGACGGCCCGCTGGGGCCAGCGCCCGATACACCCCATCGACTTCTTTCAGTGCAAGGACGGCGGCTGGATCTTCGTGCTCTGCGTCGAGGAGCACCAGTGGCAGCGCCTCGTGGAGTTGATGGAGACGCCCGAGTGGACGCAGTGGGAGGTTGCTGCCAACCGGTTCGTCCGCGCCTCCAACTGGGATGCCCTGCGGCCGTTTATGGAGGAGTGGGTGAGCCAGTGGACGACCGATGACCTCTACAAGGCCGCTCAGGCGAAGCGTATTCCTTTCGCGCCGGCCTCGACCCTGAGCCAGCTACTGGACTCGGAGCACCTGAAGGCGCGTGGCTTCTTCGTGGAGATCGCTTACCCTCAAGCCGGAACGATCAAGCAGCCAGGCGCCCCGTTCAAGATGAGCGAGACTCCCTGGGAGATCCGGACGCCCGCGCCGACGCTCGGCCAGCACAACGAGACGATTCTCGGCGAGCGCCTCGGCCTTTCCGGCGACGAGATCAAGTCGCTGAATGGAGCGAGAGTCGGATAATGCCGGGCCCGCTCGAAGGCATCCGCGTCGCGGACTTCACCTGGGTCTGGGCCGGACCGACTTGCACGATGCAGCTCGCCCACATGGGGGCCGAGGTCATTCGAATGGAGTCGATGCGCCGGGTCTGCACACTTCGTATGCTGCCGCCGTGGCCGGACGGCCAGCCGGGAGTGAACCGCTCGGGTTACTTCAACCAGTACAACCAGGGGAAGCGCAGCATTCAGCTCGACATCTCGAAGCCGGAGGGAGCGGAGATGGCGAAGCAGATCGTGGCGATGAGCGACGTCGCTGTCGAGAACTTCGCTTCTAACGTCATCGACCGGCTCGGCCTTGGCTACGAGGAGCTTTGCAAGGTCAAGCCTGACCTCATCATGATCAGTATGTCGGGCTACGGGCGCGGCGGGCCGGAAAGCGGCTACGTTTCTTACGGACCGGCGCAGGTGCCGTTGTCGGGAATGTCCCAGCTCACGGGCTACTCGGGCTGGCAGCCGATGCACGTCGGCATGTCCTACGGCGACCCGAACGCCGGCCTGCACGCGGCGTTTGCCGTGCTCTCGGCCCTCTTCTATCGGGCGCGCACCGGCAAGGGGCAGTACATCGATATGTCTCAGCAGGAGTCAACAATGGCGGTACTCGGGGAAGGCTTCATGGAGTACGGAATGAACGGCGCTCAGCCGCCGCGCAGCGGCAACCGAGTGGCGCATATGGCCCCGCACGGCGTCTTCATGTGCGCCGGCGAAGACCGCTGGTTGTCCATCGCCTGCGCGACCGACGACGAATGGCGAGCGCTTTGCGGGGTCATGGAGCGGCCCGATCTCGCCGGCGACGCGCGCTTCCGAACGCTTGCGGACCGAAAGGCGAACGAAGACGATCTTGAAACCGAGATCATGTCGTGGACGCTCACGCAAGAGCCGTTCGAGGCCAGCGAACGCCTCCAGGCTGCGGGCGTCGCCGCCTCGCCGCCGTTCATGAACCGCGAGCTGGCCGAAGACCCTCACCTCAGCGAACGTGGCTTCTTCGTGGAGAAGGAGCACCCGGAGGTCGGCGTCCGCCAGCATGCCGGCATCCCCTGGCGAATGTCTGAAACACCGTGCGAGGTATGGCGCGCGGCGCCTATTATGGGCCAGGACAACGACTACGTTTTCGGCGAGCTGCTCGGCCTATCGAGTGGGCAGATTGAAGACCTGAAGGCGCGACAGGTCGTTTACTAGGCAGCCGACGTACGCCGATGCTAGAGACCATCACGGCGGCGGCTTCTGACGGGGTCAAAGTCGCTGCACACGTCAAGGGGTCGGGACCACCGTTGCTGGTTCTGCATGGCGGCCCGATGAACGACCATCGTACGTTCGGCGACTACCTGGATCCCATCGGGGAATATCGCACGCTGTACTTGTTGGACCAACGCGGGTGCGGTGCTTCGGATGACGCACCTGAAGACGCCTACACGCTCGCAAGGCTCGCTCGGGATGTCGAGGATACTCGGGCTGCGCTTAACCATGACAGGATCGACCTTCTCGGGCATTCCTACGGTGGTCTCATAGCTCTTCGCTATGCCCTGCGCTGGCCCGACCGCGTGCAGAGGTTAATCATCGTTGGGTGTCCCGCTCGAGGCCGGAACGGCGTCCTCGTCTCACCGAGTGCGTGGTCTATTTGGGCCATGCAAATCACCGCGAGCTTGCGGCAAGATACCGACTGGACTGAATTTGCCCTTAAGCACGATGTTGGAAACCGTGACAAAGTGGAGGAAGTACGTACGAGCTTGTCGGTGCCTAAGCGCTTTGATCCGAAGCGTTCCAAGCCACTTATGCGGGCGGCGTTTCGCACAATCGATGTTTCTCCGCTCGCCACACGGGTGCGCACGGTCGCGATCTTCGGGAAGCAAGACCGTCGCTTCGTCTGGGATGCTCCTTACCTTCGCGCTAAGGGCTTCCGTGTCTATCTCGTCGATAAATGCGGTCACTTCCCATACATCGAGCAGGCCGAGCGCTTCCACGCGATCGTGAAGGAGACGCTGTCCCAGCAAGTGCCCGCGCCTGCCTGATTCGGCAGGTCGCGGCCAGGACATGATCGAAGCTGCGATCGCGTCGGGGAAGCGGGCGAGAATCCCCGTTATCTACATTGACCGCGGAGCTTAGCCGGTGCTAAGTTCCGTCGTGGAGGGAAAGCCGGACGTGACATCTTCGCCACGCACTACCCATCTGCGCGCCGCCAAGCGGACCCGTCGCGGTCCGCACACACGGCAGCAGATCCTGGACGCGTCGCTGCGCCTCTTTTCGGAGCGGGGTTTCGCCCGGACGACCGTGCGCGATATCGCACGGCAGGCGGGAATCACGGATGCGGCGATCTACTATCATTTCGATTCCAAGCAAGAGCTCCTGGAGGCGCTGGTCGAAGAGCGCGGTTTCTTGAGCAGCCTGCAGAATCTGGCGCGGCTTCAGGCGGACGCCCCGCTCAAAGAGACTCTTCATTGGACCGCCCGCGGCGCCATCAACATCATGGACCAGAACCGGGACTTTCTACGATTGATCATCATGGAAGGTCTGGGCGGTGATGAGGCGGCGCTGGAGCAATACGGCCGGCTGCTCGGCCTCTGGGAAGATGCCTTGACCTCGGTCCTGCGCCGCTACGAAGACAAGGGCGAGCTTCCGCAGAATTCCGCCCCGACGGTGGCAAGGCACATCATCTACACGATACTGATGACCTTTCAAGAGAGCCTCCTGGGCCGCCATGTATCACCGAGCGCACAGGCTGAAGACAGGCGGGCCGCACTTAGCGAATTTGTGACGCCGGCGCTCGACCACATACTCCAGGGCCTCGCCCAGAACTCGTGACAAATTCCCGAAGTCATCGCAAACGCACGGTCTCGTGACTTCGCTAAACATCGGCCTGATCGGTTGTGGGTTCATCGGCCGCTTCCATTCGATCGCCATCCGGTACTTGATGAAGCAGGGGCTCGTCGATGCCCACTACGTGGCGGTGTGCGATCTTGACGAAGCGCGCGCCCTCTCCTTCGCGGAACGGACGGACGCCGAGTTGGTCGCAACGAACGCGAAGGAACTCATCGACTCGCGTGAGGTAAACGTCGTGTACGTATGTGTGCCGACCGCCGGGCACAAGGAACTCGTCTTGCGCGCGGCGGAACAGGGGAAGCATATCTTCTGCGAGAAACCGCTGGCGACGAATCTCGCCGACGTCGAAGAGATGGTGGCCGCGGCTGAGGCGGCGGGCGTCAAGGCCGGCGTCGGGCTGATCCTCCGCCACTCGCCGATATTGACCGTCCTGAAGTCGCTAACCGAAGACCCGACGCTCGGCCGCCTGATGATTGCCGTTTTCCGCGATGACCAGTTCTTCCCAGTACAGGGACATTATGCGAGCGACTGGCGAAAGGACCGGTCGCTATCGGGATCGGGGACGCTGCTCGAACATTCGATCCATGACGTGGACGTCCTCCACTGGTTCGCGGGGGATATTGGAAGCGTGAGGGGAAGCATCGAGAATTTCGCCGGTCATGACGGCGTCGAGGACCTGGCAGCGGCTCACATCGAGTTTACGAGCGGAGCGCGCGCCGAATTGGTCTCGATCTGGCACAATGTGCTTCGCCGGCCGTCTTCGCGCCGCCTGGAGCTGTTTTTCGAGAACGCTTACTTTCACATCGAGAACGACTTCAGCGGGCCGATTAGCTTTCAGAAGCACAACGAGGAACCGATCATCATGAGCGAAGACCAAGTGACCCAACGCTACCTGGAATTGATCGGCCTTCCGGCGGAACCTTTTGCTGGCGTCTTGCGCTTCTCCCTGGAAGACTATCTGTTCCTCAACGCGGTCGCGCGAGGTGACGACCCATCTCCGGACTTCCGGGTTGCGCTCGAGGCGCATCGGGCTGTGGATGCGATCTACACCTCGGCGAGCGCGGGTGGCCAGACCGTACCGCTGTCGTAGGAAATACAGTGCGCGCTCGCTGCTGGCCGCAGCGGCCACTCTGTCCCAGAGACATTAGTCAAATCTTCACCGAAATGCGCTAACTCGAGTTGATTGGCGGCGTCTATTCATTAGGAGGCAGTATACGAGGAAGGAAGCGAAATCATGAAAGCGGCTAATGTACTTACAGGGACGCGATTGCCCGACGAATCAGGCCAGGCGCTGGCCGAGTACAGCCTCATCCTGACGTTTATCGTTGCCGTCTGCGTGCTCGCCGCCACGCTGCTTGGTGTCGCGATAGCGTCCGGCTTCGGAAACATCTTGCCGGCTTTCTGACGCCTTCCGCCAAAGCTTTGAGCCGTACCGCCGGGAGGATGGGCCCGGCTTATCGCGATATGGGAGACCCTTGTCCCTCAGCGAGATAAGACCCCCACTCCTCGCCACGGCTCCAGTCGAGCATGATCACTTCGATCTCTTCTCCCGGTTCGACTACGTCGATTTCGGCCGGGATAAGAGTAAGGGCGTTGGCGCGCATCATCGAGGTCAGAATTCCCGAACCCTGCGCGCCGGTTAGTGACGCATAGTGCTTGCCGTCGCGCTCGGTCACGATGCAGCGCGCCAGAAATACGCGAGGGTCATTGCGATTGACGATCCGCTCCTGTGCGATCGCACGGACGAGGGGCCGGCGCCACTCGCGCTTGCCCATCATTTTCAGGATCGCCGGCCGGCCGAAGATCTCGAACGCCACCATTGCGCTGACGGGATTGCCCGGCAGGCCGATGTGCGGTATGCGCCGGGCGTCTTTTTGGAAGCAGCCGAATGCCAGCGGTTTGCCGGGCTTCATTGCCACGGTCCAGAAATCAATCTCGCCCTCGCGAGTGAGGACGTCCTTCACGATGTCGTAATCGCCTCTAGAAACGCCGGCGGACGTAATCAGCAGGTCCGCTGCCAAACCTTCGTGGATCTTCGCGGCAAGCTCTTCTACGGTATCCCTTGCAATGCCGAGCATCATCGGCCTACCGCCGTAGCGGTGCACAAGAGCGGAGACGCTGTGCGCATTACTGTCGTAGATGCGAGCGCCGGACCGGGGCTGGCCGGGCTCGAGGAGCTCATCGCCCGTCGATAAGACGGCGACTACAGGCCGCCTGAAAACGTTCACGGCCGCTGTCCCGACTGAAGCGATGACGCCGATTTCCGAGGGCCGCAGCACAGTGCCTTTCGAGACAACGACCTGACCCGCTCGGAGGTCCTCTCCCGCCCGGCGAATGTTGGCTCCGGGCTGGGCGGCCTTAAGGACCTTCACATCAGCAGTTAGCCGGCGCGCACCCGACGGCGCGGTCTCGAACGGTTCGTCCGTTTCCTCGAAAGGGACAATGGCGTCGGCGCCTCCTGGCACCGGGGCGCCGGTCATGATACGCACCGCCGCTCCCGGCACAATGCCATCATCAAAGGTGTAGCCTGCGGCAACTTCGCCGATGACGCGGAGCTGCACCGGGGCTTCTGCGCTGGCGCCCGTCGTGTCCGCAGCGCGGACCGCGTAGCCGTCCATGGCGGTATTGTCCAAAGGCGGAATGTCGAACGACGAGCTCACGTCCTCAGCTAGCACCTGACCCAGGGCATCTACCAACGGCTTCTTTTCCGCGGAGAGGACGTCTACGTAGCTGAGAATGCGGCTGAGGGCTTCTTCAATGGATATCATGGAGAGTAGATAGAACTTCGCTGGTTTCAATTCCGCCTGGTTATCTAGCCGAGCCGCACCACCAGACAGGTGGTCGTACGCTGCACGCCGTCCACTCGCTGGATGCCATCCGTGATCGCCCGCCCCATCTTGTCGAGATCGTCGGACTCGAGCAAAGCGATTACGTCGTATGGTCCGGTGACAGCGTCAACCGCGACGACGGTCGCCTCCGACAGCTCAAGCCTCTTTACCCCCTCTCCGACGGCATTTGCCTTGCCCACAGCCGATTCGATTAAGACGTAAGCCCGCATTTTCGAAATCCTCCTCTATCGATGCACTCTCGATTTTGCGCTGCAAATCATATCGCGAGGGAGAGGACTGTCAAGCACGCAGACCAGCTGGCTCGCGTTGCCCGCGATTTCCTGTGCCGCCTATAATATGCCACGCCAAACGGCCCTCCGGTCCCTATCGAAGAAGATGACGTCCGTGTCAGACCCTATCTCCGAAATCGAAGACGCTGCTATGCGAGAGCTAGCCGTGATAAGTGATGCTACCCAACTCGAGGCGTGGCGTCTGTCTTATCTTGGTCGGAAAGGGAAACTGACGCGGATCCTAAGAGGGCTCGCGGACCTGCCGCTCGAGCAGCGACGCAGCCTAGGGGCTGAGGCGAACCGAATCAAATTGCGTCTTGAAACCGCTCACCGAGAGAAACTTGCTCGATTCGAACAAGACCGCGTCGCTCAAGTAACGGAAGGCGAGCGGCTCGATGTGACGTTGCCGGGACCACCTCTGCCACGGGGCGGCCTCCACCCAATCACCCGAACTCTGCAAGATGTTCTGCGCGCGTTTGAGAGCATGGGGTTCCAGGTGGCAGAAGGGCCCGAGATCGAGTGGGACTATTACAATTTCGAGGCCCTCCGCATCCCGGCCGACCACCCCGCCCGCGACATGTGGGACACCTTGTGGATCGATTACGAGCGTGAGGGCAGGCGTTCCATGCTTCTGCGGACGCATACGTCGCCGAACCAGATCCGCATCATGGAACGCACTCAGCCGCCCATTCGCGTCGTGGTCCCGGGGAAGTGTTATCGCTTCGAGGCAACGGACCCGACGCATGAATGGATGATGACCCAGGTGGAAGGCCTGGCAATTGATGACGGCATAAGCATGGCCGATTTGAAAGGCACACTGGCAGAATTCGCGCGCCGCATCTTCGGAGAAGAGCGCAAGGTGGCTTTTCGCTGCGATTACTTCCCGTTTGTCGAGCCCGGAATGGAGTTGCGTATCGATTGTTTCATCTGCCGGGGCGCGGGTTGCCGCACCTGCGGCCGGACCGGCTGGATCGAGATATTGGGCGCCGGCATGGTGCATCCTGAGATCATCGCCACCGCCGGCTATGATCCGGACCGCTACACCGGATTCGCCTTCGGCCTGGGGATCGAGCGAATCGCGCTGCTTCGCCATGGGGTGGACGACATCCGGCACTTCTACGCAAACGACTTGCGTTTTCTGCAGCAGTTCTGACGCTTCCTTTATGCGAATACCGCTTCGCTGGCTGGCCGATTACGTTGACCTCATGCTCCCGACCGAAGAGCTTGCTCGTCGCCTCACGACGGCAGGCGTAGAGGTGGGCGCGATCATCTCCTCTGCGGGCGACTGGGCGGGTGTCACCGTCGCGGAGGTCGTCGACATAAAGCCACATCCTGACGCGGAGCGGCTTGTCCTGGTCGCGGTTCGCCTGGGAGACGATAGGACGCAGACGGTCGTATGCGGTGCGCCGAATGTCGCCGTCGGCCAGAGGGTGGCATTCGGTCCTGTTGGGACGCGCTATATCAACGGGCATACGGGGGAGCGGACCATACTGAAGAAAGTGAAGATCCGCGGCGTGGAGTCCGCGGGCATGATCATGTCGGAGAAGGAGCTGGGAATATCCGATGAGCATGAAGGGATCCGCGTGCTGCCCGAGGACGCGCCGGTAGGGGAGCCACTTGCGTCTATCCTCGGCGAGACCATCTTCGACCTTGACCTGACCCCCAATCGGCCGGACCTGCTTTCAGTCCTGGGGGTTGCCCGCGAGGTGGCGGCACTCAGCGGGAGCAAAGTGCGCGATCCGTCGATTGTGTACGAGGCGACCGGCGAGCCCATTAGGGGGCGCGCGCAAGTGGACGTGCTGGACCGCGAGCTTTGCCCGCGCTACGTCGCTGCGCTGGTCGAGGGTGTGAAGATCGCCGAGTCACCCGCTTGGATGCAGCAGCGTCTAATCGCGGCGGGCATGCGTCCGATCAACAATGTTGTGGACATAACGAACTACGTCATGCTTGAGATGGGCCAGCCTCTGCACGCATTTGACTTCGCTGGGCTAAAGGACCGGCGAATCGTCGTGAGGCGAGCAAGGCGCGGCGAAAGTCTTCGACTTCTCGACGGAACGGACAGAGAGTTGTCGCCGGAGATGCTGGTCATCGCGGACGGTGACGATGCCGTAGGCGTCGCCGGTGTAATGGGAGGCGCCGAAAGCGAGGTAACGGAGGAGACGGAGACGGTGCTCCTGGAATCGGCTAATTTTAGGGCGACGAGCATCAGACGAACGCGTCAGGCCCTAAAAGTCGAGACGGATGCGTCTAAGCGCTTCGAGAAAGGGCTCAGTGTCCACCTGCCACCCATCGCTGCGGAGCGGGCTGTCAAGCTCATGGTCGAGATTTGCGGAGGACGAGCGGCGCAAGGCCTCATCGATATCACGTCCGGAAAGCCGAAGGACGTCCGCGTCACACTTACGCAAGAGCGCCTGCAGCGCGTGCTCGGGGTCGAGTTGCCATCCGGTGAGGTCCGCCGGGTGCTGGAAGGACTGGGCTTTGGCTGCCGCTGGGTCCCGCCCGACCGCTTCATCGTACGGGTTCCCTACTGGCGGACCGATGTCTCGATCCCCGACGACGTGGTGGAGGAAATCGCGCGCATCGTCGGCTATGACGAGTTGCCAACGACGCATCTTCGCGGCGAGATCCCCCCCGCTCAGAGGCAGCCGATGCGGGAACTGCGGGAGAGGGTTCGTCATGCGCTCGCCGCTTCAGGACTCCGCGAAGTCATTACGTACTCTCTCACGGATCTCCCCACGCTTCAGAAGGTACTCCCTCCTGAGGACCTAGCCACATCGCCACCGCTTCGAATCGCCAACCCGATGAGCCGAGAGTTCGAATACGCGCGGACAACGTTGCGCGGCTCAATACTTCAAGCGCTTGCCAAGCATATCCGCGTGTCGGGGGGCCATCTGATCAGTGTGTTCGAGGCCGGGCGCGTTTACCTACGGAGCGACAATGACCTACCTCATGAGATCGAGACTGTTTGTGCCGCCCTTTCCGGGCGCAAGCCCAATCGCTGGGGCCAGCCAACCGGAGAACCGGCAGGCTTCTTCGAAGCGAAGGCTCACCTGGAGCACGTTCTCGCTGGGCTTCGTGTTGCCGCTGAATACCGAGAAGCGGTCGAGCACCCCTATCTTTCAGGCCGCACCGCCGAGGTGGCGATCGATGGCAGGCGCGTGGGTTTGCTCGGAGAGCTGCATCCACGCATCGCTGCTTCGTTCGAAATCAAGCAGGATGTGGCTATGTTCGAGCTGGATCTCGAGGCGCTAATGCCGCACGTGCCTGAGACCGTCCATTATGAACCGGTGTCTCGATATCCATCGGTGGAAGAGGATCTCGCGATAATCCTTGACGAGGACATTCCGGCTGGCCGGGTGATCGGAATGATCGAGGATTCTCATATGGTGCGTTCGGTGTCAATCTTCGACGTATATACCGGCCCGCCGGTTCCAAAGGGGAAGAAGTCTCTAGCGTTCTCGATTTCCTTCCAGTCCGGTGCGAAAACGCTGACTGATGAAGAAGTCGCAGAGGAGCGACGGCGGATAGTCCAGCGGCTGCGGCGAGAACTCGGGGCAGAATTACGAAGCTGAGCTAGCCGGCCAGCGCCGCTTTGGCCGTTTGCGCGATTTTCGCGAACGCGGCCTCGTCGCGAACGGCGAGGTCCGCGAGCACCTTGCGGTCGATCTCGACTTTTGCTTTGCCGAGCCCGTCGATGAGCTTCGAATAGCTGAGGCCGTGGAGCCGGGCGGCGGCGTTGATGCGCGTGATCCAGAGCCTGCGGAACTGGCCCTTGCGGTCGCGCCGATGCTCGTAGGCGTAACGAAGGGCGTGCATGACGGACTCGTTCGCCTGGCGGAAGAGTTTGTGCCGTGAGCCGCGATGGCCCTTCGCCATGCGGATGATTTTCTTGTGGCGCCGTCGCGTGACCGCGCCGCCCTTGACTCTGGACACAGATCTTCTCCTGTCTCTTAAGAATACGGCATAAGCCGGCGCACGCGCCTTGCGGTACCGGGCGACACAGCCATCTTGCGTGAGATGAGTCGAAGCGTCTCGCCGCGCTTCTTTCGCCGGAAGTTGTTGATGTTTATCTTGCGGCGGAGCACCTTGCCGCTACCGGTAAGGTAGAAGCGGCCCTTCGCGCCGGAATGCGTCTTCATCTTGTATTTCGCCACGGTGTTCTCGTCCTTCCGACCTTTGCGTTAGCTACTGGCCAGCGGTTCGGCGCCGTCTGTGCCCGTTCCGCGGCCGTTGCCATCGGAGGAAGCCGAGTTCTCGCCCGGCTCTTTTCCCTTAAGCGGTTTCTTCACTGTCGGCGTCAGTATAACGCTGAGGAAGCGGCCTTCCATGCCGGGCGGCTTCTCTACCGAAGCAGCTTCGCCGAGGCGAGACAGCGCACGGTCGAGGACCTCCTGACCGACCTCAGGATGTGACATCTCCCGTCCGCGGAACATCACTGACAGCTTGACCTTATCGCCCTCAGCGAGTAGTCGCTCAACCGTGCGGACCTTCAGGTCGATATCGTGCTGCCCCGTACGCGGGCGCAGGCGCACTTCGTGCACCATTGTGCCGCGTTGGTGCTTCCGAGCGTCCCTCTCCTTCTTCGCCTGCTCGTATTTCCACTTCCCGTAGTCGAGCAGTCTACAGACGGGAGGATTGCCGTTGGCGTCCACCTCGACCAGGTCGAGGCCGGCTTCGCGGGCGCGCGTCATTGCGTCCGGGAAAGGGATTACGCCTACGTTCTCACCATTCGCGCCTATGAGACGGACCTCTCTCGTTCGGATCCGTTCATTAATCCGAAGCTCTCGGAGAATAAGTCAGGCCCTCTCGGTCAACGCTTGCGCCACAATTAGCGACATATTAGCACAAGGCTTCTGCCTCATCAATAAAGAGAGACGCGGGATCAGCCTGATCGTTGCGGGCGTCGTTGCCCTCCCGCGCGGCATGATAACCCTCGCATTTCAATACCGGCAGACGCGGGTATTTCGCGTATTTCGGGTCCGTCTCTGACAGAAGGCACAGGTAGAAGCGGCTGCCTCGCGAACTCTGCACGGCGCGGCAGTGCTCACAGGTCTGGCATAGGCCGGCTTCCACAACTGCACCCTTCTCTCGACCTAGACTCGTTGGCTCACCCCTTCCTTCATCCGGGCGATGATCTCTTCCACCGGCCGAGCCTTCAGGTCCTCGCCGCTGCGCAGGCGGACGGCGGCGGCGTTACTCTCGGCTTCGCGGTCACCGACGACGAGCATGTAGGGCACCTTTTGTAGTTGCGCGTCGCGGATCTTCGCCTGCATGCGCTCGCTCCTTGCGTCTATCTCGACGCGGAGGTCCGCTGACCGAAGCTCGCCGGCGACCTTCTGCGCGTAATCGATGTGCCTGTCCGCGATAGGTATGACGATTGCCTGCACCGGCGCCAGCCACAGCGGGAACGCGCCGGCATAGTGCTCGAGGAGGACGCCGAAGAAGCGCTCCATGGACCCCAGTAGGGCACGGTGCACCATGTAAGGCCGCCGCTCGCGCCCATCCTCGGCGATGTAAGTGACGTCGAAGCGTTCCGGGAGGTTAAAGTCGAACTGTATCGTCGTGCACTGCCATTCGCGGCCCAGCGTGTCGACCATCTTGACGTCGATCTTCGGCCCGTAGAACACGGCCCCGCCTTCATCAATGTCGTGTGGCAGAGCCTGCTCGTTGATGACGTCACGCAGGACGTTGGTCGCCATTCCCCAGTCTTCAAGCGAGCCCGCGTACTTGCCTGAAGCGTCGCGCGTCGCGAGGTAGACGTGAAACTTCTCGAACCCGAAGGCGCCCAGAAAGAACCTCATGAACTCCACGCAGCGCTCGATCTCCTCCTTGACCTGGTCCGGCCGGCAGAAGATATGCGCGTCGTCCTGGGTGAAGCCGCGGACGCGAAGAAGGCCGTGGAGCACCCCCGAGCGCTCGTAACGGTAGACCGTCCCAAGTTCGGCCAGCCGGATCGGCAATTCCCTGTAACTCCTCAATGAGTTCTTGTACATCTGAATGTGGAACGGGCAGTTCATCGGCTTCACGTAATAGTCCTGGCCGTCGATGTCCATCGGCGAGTACATGTTCTCGCTATAGAAATCCAGGTGGCCGCTTGTCTCCCATAGAGTTGACTTGCCGATGTGGGGCGAATAGACGATGTCGTAACCGCCGCGCAGGTGTTCCTCTCGCCAGAAGTCCTCAATCAAGGTCCGCACGCGGCCGCCCTTCGGGTGCCAGTAGACCAGTCCCGGGCCAAACTCCTCGTGGAACGAGAAGAGGTCCAGTTCGCGGCCCAGACGTCGGTGGTCGCGGCGATGGGCCTCTTCGACACGCTCGAGGTATTGTTCCAGCTCTTCCTTCGTGTCGAACAGGGCTCCATAGACCCGCTGGAGCATCGGATTGTGCTCGTCGCCCCGCCAATAGGCGCCGGCAACGCTCATGAGCTTGAATGCCGGGACCTGGCCTGTCCTCTCCACATGCGGTCCCTGACACAAATCCACGAATTCGCCTTGCTGGTAGAGGCCGACTTTCTCGTCCCGAATCTCGTCGATCAGCTCGAGCTTGTAGGGCTGGTCCTGGAAGCGCTCTCGCGCCTCATCCTTCGTGATCAGCGATGGCTCGAAGGGGACGTCCGATTTGATGCGGGTGCGCATCTTCTCTTCGACGACCGGCAGGTCTTCAGTCGTCAATGTGCGCGGCAGCTCGAAGTCGTAATAGAAGCCGGTGTCGATAGGCGGGCCGATGCCTAGACGGGCGTCGGGAAACATCTCGCACACGGCCTCCGCCATGATATGCGCGGCGGAGTGGCGCATCCGTTCCAGGCGCTCTTCCTTGGTCATCTTGTCCAGTCCGAGCACCAACGCTTTGCCATTTCTCATTTGCCTACTCCCTATTCCTCAACTCGGCCGTGCCGGTCCACATGATCCATCCCTCGAAGCCCCAGCCGATCCGGGCAAGGAGGCGGGAGATCGTCATCCCGCTCACCCTATCCTCTCTCCCCGAAACCCAACCTGAAGGGAGCTTGCAAACGAATGAGAAGAACGCCCAACAAAGCTGGAGCCACTGCGAGAAGCGCGCCAACAGAAAGCCAGTTGG
>WNFY01000905.1_pt1 | contig 28002 bp, 33 predicted proteins | sample 5400091 | NCBI WGS metagenome assembly WNFY01 (sample SAMN13153364, study PRJNA577476) | soil metagenome | isolation source: 60 cm soil or saprolite under grassland replicate 1 | place: USA:California | collected 2016-06-15 | reverse complement strand
GAAGTAGCTGACGCGCGCGACATCGCGGTCGGCCGAGCGGATGCCGAAGACGCCGCACATCAGGCGACGGCTCCGATCACGCGGATGCTGGGCCAGTCGAGCTTCGCGACGTTCGCGGGCGGACAAGCAAGGACGACCGAGCCATAGGGCGCGCTCACCTCGGCGTTGGCTTCGCGGCCGCTCCAGGCCGCGGCCTCGTCCAGGGCGACCTCGAAGCCGCCTTCGCCGACGTCGTGGGCGAGCGTCAGCAGAGCCGCGGCGCGCCAGAGAAATTCGACCAACTTGGCTTGTTCCTCGATCGAGCCTCCCGCCTCGGCAAGCAGGACGGCGTCGCCGACAGCCCAGCGCGAAGGCAGCTCTCTCACGTCTTCGATGATGCCGACGCAGCCGACAACCGGCGTCGGCGGGATCGCACGTCCGTCGGTCTCGTTGTAGAGCGAGACGTTTCCGGAAACGACCGGGATCTGCAGCGCTTCGGCCGCCCGAGCGATTCCCTCGATTGCCTCTGCGAGCTCCCAGCCGATCTCGGGCTTTTCCGGGTTGCCGAAGTTGAGACAGTCGGTCAACGCGAGCGGCCTGCCCCCGGCGCAGGCGACGTTGCGCGCCGCGCTGAACACGGCGTTCGCGCCCGCGGCGAACGGATCGAGCTCGCCGACCGGCGGGCCATCGAGCGAGACGGCGAGCCCACGATAGGAAGGCACGAGGCGCAAAACTGCGGCGTCCAACCCCGGCCGCCGAACGGTGCGCGACTGGACGAGCTGGTCGTACTGCTCGTAGATCCACGTCTTGCTCTCGCGATTCGCGGCCGCGATCGCGGCCGGCGCGCGCGGCGGCTGGGGCTCCTGCTCGACTTCGTAGCGCGGACACTCGTCCGTCAGGAACGAGGCCGGAATAGAGCCCTCGAGATCGCCGCCGAAGAAGCAGCGCAGCTCGCCCGTGTCGGTGACCGAGCCGATCACGGCGTGGTGGAGCTCCCACTTGTCGAGCACGGCCTGCACCTCGGCGAGGCGCTCCGGCTCGACCACCGCGACCATCCGCTCCTGGCTCTCGGAGATCATGATCTCCCAGGGCTCCATGCCGTCCTCTCGCAGCGGAACCTGGTCCAGGGACACGTCCACGCCGGCGCCGTCTCCCGCCATCTCGGCGAGCGATGAGGCAAGTCCGGCCGCGCCGCAGTCCTGCAGCGAGGCGACCAAGCCGCCCTCCACGAGCTCGAGCGATGCCTCGATCAGCTTCTTGCCGGTGAACGGATCGCCGATCTGAACCGACGGCCGCTTCTCGTCGGCGCCTTCTGCGAGCTCCTGGCTGGCGAGCACCGATGCGCCGCCGATACCGTCTCTGCCGGTGGTGGCGCCGTAGAGAACAACGAGGTTCCCGATGCCGCTCGCGCGGGCTCGGGTTAGGCGCTCCACAGGAAGGAGACCGACGCACATCGCGTTGACCAGACAGTTGTGCTCGTACGCATCGTCGAAGACCGCCTCGCCGCCAACGGTCGGCACCCCAACGCTATTGCCGTACTGTCCGATCCCGGCCACAGCGCGGCGGAACGACCAGTCCGGCGAGCCGAACCGCAAGCCGTCGAGCAGCGCGATCGGGCGAGCGCCCATCGCGACGATGTCGCGCAGGATCCCGCCGACGCCGGTCGCTGCGCCCTGGAACGGCTCGACCGCGCTCGGATGGTTGTGGCTCTCGACCTTGAACGCGATCGCGAGCCCCTCGCCGACGTCGATCACGCCGGCGTTTTCGCCGGGTCCCTGCAGGACACGCTCGCCCGAGGAGGGCAGCCGCTTGAGGAGCGGCGCCGAATGCTTGTAGCCACAGTGCTCGGACCAGAGCAGCGAGAAGACCGCGAGCTCGAAGTGATTCGGCTCCCTGCCGAGCAGGTCGCAGATCCCGTGAAGCTCGCCGTCCGTCAGCCCAAGGGCGCGATGAAGCGGTTGTTCCGCTACCGGCGTCAGAGAATTGAGTCTAGCCGCCTCACAGGACGGGTCGCCAGAGGGTTACAGGTTCTATGAGCCGGCGCCACCTAGCGATGCTGCTCGTGCTGGCGGCGCTCTGGGGCGCGTCGTTCATGTTCATCAAGATCGGCGACCGCGAACTGCAGCCGATCACCCTCGTCGGCTTCCGGATGGCGCTCGGCGCGCTGACGCTAATTCCGATCGTGCTCGTCAGCGTCGGCGCGAGACGGACGCTGCACGAGCTTCGCGGCGCGGCCTGGCCGCTGGTCGTCACCGGGCTCCTCAATTCTGCGATCCCGATCTTCGCGATCACCTGGGCGGAGACTCGGCTCGACTCCGGGCTGACCGCGATCATCCAGGCGTCGGCGCCGTTGTTCACGGCACTGCTCGCCCTCCGGTTCAGCCAGGACCAGCGCGTCCGCGGCTCCCGCCTGGCCGGCCTCGTCGTCGGCTTCGCCGGCGTCGCGCTGCTCGTCGGCGGCCGGCCGAGCGGGCAGATCGCGGCGGCGCTCGCGGTCGTCTTCTCGGCCATCTGCTATGCGGGCGCAGCCCTTTACGCGGGCCGACGGTTGGGCGGGGTCTCGCCGCTCGTGACCGCTCTCGGGACGCTGACGGCGGCGACGCTTGTGACGCTGCCGATCGGGCTCTTCCGGCTGCCGAGCCACATGACCGGTTGGAAGGTGACCGCGTCGGTGCTGACGCTCGGGATCGCGGGCACGGGTGTCGCGTATGTCCTCTACTACGGCCTGATCTCCGGTGCGGGCGCATCCCGAGCGATCCTGATCACCTACCTCGTTCCGACGTTCGCGGTCGTCTACGGTGCCCTGCTGCTCGGCGAGCCCGTGACGGCGGCGGCGATCGGGGGCCTTGCGCTGGTCCTGGCCGGAGTTGGCCTCGGAACGGGTGCGATCCGTCCCGGCCGCTCGCGCCGGTTAGCCTCGAGCGAGACCTGATGTCACGAGCCTACGCCCCCTACATCGCCGCGCTGGCCGCGCTCTGGGGCGCCTCGTACCTGTTCATCAAGGTCGCCGACCGCGCCTTCGAGCCGGCGACGATGATCCTGTTCCGGTTGGTGATCTCGGCCACGCTCGTGTTCGCTGTCCTGGCGTCGCAGCAAGGGCTCGGGCCGGCGATCGGCGGCATGCGACGGCTCGGCTGGCAAGGCTTGGGGCTCGGTGTCGTCAACGGTGCGATCCCGTTCACGCTGATTGCCTGGGGCGAGAAGCACATCGACTCCGGCGTCGCCGCGATCGCCAACGCGACGGTGCCGATCTTCGTCGTTCTGCTAGCGGTGCGATTCCAGCCGAGCGAGCGAGTCACCGGACTGCGGCTGGGCGGCTTCCTGCTCGGACTGGTTGGCGTGGGGGTCCTGGCGGGAATCCATCCACGCGGAGGTTGGTGGGGAGCGGCGGGGACGCTCGCAGTCGTTGTCGCCTCTTTGGCCTACGCGATCGGCAGCCTTTGGGCACAGCGGCTGGTCGCGCGGACGAGCGCGCTGTCGTTGGCGACCGCTTCGATGATCGGCGGCGCGATCGTCCTGCTGCCGCTCGGCCTCGCGCAACTGCCGTCGCAGGTTCCGGGCTGGAAAGAGACGGGATCGGTCATCGCTCTGGCGGTGCTCGGCACCGCCCTCGCCCAAATCATCCTCTACCGAGTGCTCCGCAGTGACGGGGCGGCACGGGTCAGCCTCGTCACCTACCTGCTACCGGTGACCGCACTCTTCTACGGCGTGACGCTGCTCGGCGAGCCTCTTACCGTCGAGGAGCTGGTCGGCATGGCGCTAATCCTCGGCGGCGTCGCGTTCGGCTCGGGTGCCGTGCGGATGCCCCGCCGCGAGCTGGCGCCCGCCACGCCTTCGCCTTGAGCGTCGTCGAGGGTGACCGAGTGCGACTGCGCCGGGCCACTCCGGACGACGTCGACTTCCTCGTCGAGCTGACGACCCATGAGGACGTCGAGCCCTACCTCGCGGGCTCGCGCCCGCGCGAGCGCGACGGGCTGCTGGAGGAGATCGAGCGCTCCCAGGCGGAGCCGGACGAGTTCGGACGCTTCGTCGTCGAGGTCGAGGAAGACGGGGAGTGGCGTCGCGCCGGCGCGATGAGCTTCGAGCTCGCCAACCGCCGCTCGCGGATCGCCAACCTCGGAAACCTCGCGATCCATCCGGACTTCCGCGGCCGCCGCGTCTCCGACGACGCGGCGAAGCTACTTCAGCGGTATCTGCTTTTCGAGCTCGGCTTCCACCGCCTCCAGCTCGAGATCTACGGCTTCAACGAGCGTGCGCAGCGCCACGCCGAGCGAGCCGGCTTCGTGCACGAAGGCGCGCGGCGCCTCGCCTATTGGCGGAACGGCGAGTGGGTCGACGGTGTGATCTACGGGCTGGTGCGAGAAGATCTCGAACCATGAGCTCGTTCGACGGATACATCGAGGTCCACAACGCGGCCGTACGAAGCGGGGACTGGGAGCCGTTCAGCCGCTGGTTCACAGACGATGCCGAGGTCCGGTTCGAGGGAGTTCCGGTCGGACCCTTCCGAGGCCGCGACGAGATTCGCGCCGCCTACGAGTCGCGCCCGCCTGACGACGAGGTCGAGGTCCGCAATGTCAGAAACGAGGGCGACCGGACGATCGCCGACTACGGCTGGGCGGCAGACCAGGGCGTCCAGGCAGGAGAGCTCCGTGTCGTCTGGGACGGCGACCTGATCCGTGAGCTGGTGATCACGTTCCAATGACCGCGGGAGAGCGCTGGGCCGAGGCGTACGAGCGAGCCTGGCGGGCCGGTGACGGCGAGGCCGCCGCGGCGCTCTACGCCGAGGACTGCGTCTTCCGCTCGCACCCCTTCCGCGACCTGGAGAACGCGCCGCTTACATGCGCCGGGTGGTTCCCGAGGCCGAGGCACCCGAGGTGTGGTTCGGCGAGCCGGTCGAGGAGGGCGACCGCGCTGCGATCGAATGGTGGGCCTTGCTCGTCGAGCCAAACGGCGAGAAGTCGACGATCGCGGGCTGCCGTGGTCCGTTTCGGCGACGACGGCCTTGTCGGCGAGGCCCGTGATTGCTGGGCAGTCGAGCCCGGGCACCGCCGGCCGCCGCCGGAATGGGGCCACTAACCGAGAGGGCGTTTGTCGAGCGTCTCCTGCAGGACGTAGGTAGCCAGCACCACGGTCGACGTCGCCGAAATCCCCATCGCGGCTTCGTGGTCACGCGTCAACGGCAGTGAGTCGAGCGTACGGTCGAGGTGCTCGCGATGTCCGGGGTCAAGGTCGCCATGCTCAGCAAACGTGCGAAAGGCTTCGGGGCCATGGCCTGTTCTCGCTCTCAGCAACTCGACCAACTCCGGCGTCGGCGGGAACCCCTCCATCACCGCCACAAAGCCGAGGAACGAGATTGGATGGTGGTGAAGGATCCAGTAGTACTGGGAACCGACGAGGCTCGCGACGGCCGGAGACGGCATCCGCGAGCGGACAGCGTCGCGGTCGACCCCGAGTGCCTCGAGGTCGCCGAGCAGGTCGTCGTCGTGACCGCGCTCCTCGTCCACGTGCTCGTCCAGGTACTCGGCTAGATCAGCCGCGACGGCATCGGCATCGATCAGCGCTCGGGCCCGCTCGGCCGCAACCTCAGTCAGGGGCACCGTGGCACGGATGATCTGGTGCTGTGCGATCAGGTACTCCGGCCAGAGCTCCGCAACTTCCGGATGAGTCACGAGCGACGTGCAGGCAGCCGCAAATGGACCGGTTGCGAGCGCAATCTTTCCGCGAAGCCGCCGGCTCGCGCGACCGGCGGCTCGCACCGCATCGGTCTCGGCACCCTCGCCTCGGCCCGAGCTGATGCTCGTCAATGGAATGCGTACAGGAAAGCCGGAGGACCGGCCTTCGATTCCTCCAAACTCACGCGGAGTCGATCGAGGACGTCCAGTTCCTCCGGCGTCATCGAGACCAACGTCTCCATCGCGCTGGGAGGAATGTTGCTGACCGCAACTCTCAGCAGATATCTCGCCACGTGATCGGGAATCTCTAGCTCATAGTCCGTCAAGACCTTCCCCTTTCGTCCGACTGGATCGAATATCTAAGTCCGTTCTCTCGCTGTCAAGTGACACCACGGGTGCCGGTGCGTTTGCCACCCTGAGAGCTCGTTGGAGCGAGGGAAGATTTCCCTTCTCTTCGAATCGTCTCGCGGCCTCGCGGGCGACAGCGATTGCCTCTTCGGGACGACCGCGCAGCGCCAGGACCTCTGCGAGGTCGAGGAGGGCGAATCCCTGAGCGTTTAGTAGGTCGGTTGGCTCGATCAGACGAACCGCCCCTCGCGCCATTGCCTCCGCGGCCTCGTGTTCTCCCTGGCGCCCCAGCGTCTTTGCGCGGGCACTTCGCCAGAGCACCTGCGCGTGGACGTCGTCTGGCGCGGCCGTTTTCTCGCTCGCCCGACTGAACCGCCCGGCCTCCTCGAAATCTCCTTGCTCATAAAGGGCGTGCGCCAGGAAACCCGCGATCGTCGACAGCTCTCTGCGCTCGCCCATCTGCTCGAGAGCTGTGTAACTCGCACGCAGAGTCGAGGCTGCCCCTTCCGGGTTGCCGGCAAGCATCTCGACGTAGAAGGCCTCCTGTCCGATGACCGCGGCGTAGACATTGAGCCCGAGTTCCGTGATTACCCGCGTGCCTTCCGCAAGCAACTCCCGCGCAACGTCGAACTGCCCGGTCATCGCCTCGAGTGCCGCACGCTCCACACGGCAGAACGCGCGGATCACCGGGTCCTCGCCCGCGGTCTCGAAAAACTCCTTGCACAATTCGATCCCCTTGGGGGCAGGCAGAGCGCCAAAGACGGCACTCACCATCAGCCAGCTGATGCTCTCGGCTCGTTCGGCCGCGTAGTTTCCGCGCTCCGCGTACGAGAGCCCACGCCTCCAGGCCTGCTCGCCTCGGGTGAGATCGGCAAGCACGCTTCCCTCGAGGCGACCGATCAAGTTCCAGGCCTGCGCAAGGCTGAAGTCGTCGTCGGTCTCTTCGCACGCGCTCAGCGCTTCCTGAGCCGCTGCGAGCAGGCCCTCCGTCTCGCCGGCCAGCATGCGGAGGGTGCAAAGGCCGAGCAGAGCTCGTGCCGGCGGGCTTTGGCTCATCGCAACGGCGTCCTCGAGCGCGCTTCTTCCCTCGGCGACGTGACCCCGGACCGCCCAAAAGCTCCAGAGGGCGGTGGCGAGACGAAGCAGCAGGTCGCCGCCTTCTGTGTCCCGGGCCCACTCGACCGCGGCCCGTAGATTCGCGTTCTCGAGCTCGAGTTGCGCGAACAGGCTCGCCTGCTCACCTTTCCGCGACTCGAGGTCGATGCGCTCCGCCACCGAGAGGAAGTAGGTGGCGTGTCGCCAACGCGCCTCGGCGAGACCGCCCGATTCGGCGCACGCCTCGAGCGCAAACTCGCGGATCGTCTCCAGCATCCAGAAGCGTGGTTCGCCGTCTGGGTCTGCCTTCTGCCGCAGGAGGCTCTTCTCGACCAGTGACTCGAGACTGTCGAGGAGGTCGAGTCTGAACTCGCCCTCAGCGTCGCAGACTGCCTCCGCGGCCTCCAGCCGACAGCCGCCGATGAAAACGCCAAGGCGGGCAAAGAGCTCCCGCTCCTCGTCGACCAGCAGCTCGTGGCTCCACTCGATCGTCGCCCGCAGCGTCCGCTGCCGCTCCTCGACGTCCCGTGCGCCGCCGGTCAGAAGGCCCAGTCGCTGGTCAAGGCGGCGAAGCAGCGCCGGCGGTGGCAGCGTCCGAACGCGTGGGGCGGCGAGCTCGATCGCAAGCGGGAGTCCGTCGAGCCGGATGCAGATCTCGGCGACCGTACGGGCGTTTTCGTCTGTGAGCGCGAACTCCGGGGTCGCGGCCTGGGCTCGCTCGACGAAAAGGCGAACCGACTCGTAGTTTGCCAACGCCGTCGTCTGTGGGAGCCGCTGCGGATCCGGCAGCGCCAGCGGCGGAACCGGGTAGGTCCGCTCGCCGGAAAGATGGAGTGGCGTCCTGCTCGTGACCACGAGCGCCAGTGCCGGCGCCTCGGCGAGCAGGCCGGCCAGCGGTGGCGCCGCAGCGACCACTTGCTCGAAGTTGTCCAGCACGAGCAGCAGCTGCTTTTCGCGCAGGTACTCGGTCAAGGTCTTAGTCAGGGGCTCCCCTGGCTGCTCCCGCAGCCCGAGCGTCTGGGCGATCGTCGGTAGGACGAGCTCCCAGTCGCGAACCGGTGCGAGCGAGACGAAGAAGACGCCGTCGGAGAAGCGCTCGAGTAGGTTCGCTGCCAGGTGGAGGGCGATCCGCGTCTTGCCTGCCCCGCCGGCGCCGGTCAGGGTCAACAGGCGGACATCAGCGCGGCTCAGGAGAGCTTCCGTCTCTTCGAGTTCCTCGCCCCGTCCGATTAGGGCATTCGGCTGCGCCGGGAGGTTGGTCGGGCGGTTCTCGAGTGTTTTCAGAGGCGGAAAATCCGCGGGCAACCCCTCGACGTGCAGCTGGTAGAGATGGTGGGGACCGGAGAGGTCTTTGAGTCGATGCTCACCCAGGTCCCGGACGTGGAAGCGGTCGTCGAGCAGAGCGCGCGTCGACTCGGAGAGGAGTATTTGCCCGCCGTGGCCCGCAGCCATCACGCGCGCACCCTGATGGACCGCAACGCCGACGTAGCTACCGTTGGCCGCGGTCGGCTCCCCTGTATGGAGTCCGATCCGCACGCGGATCTCGTTGTCGTCCGGCCAGTCGTGTCCGGCGAGCGCCTGTTGCGCCTCGACCGCCGCCGCGGCAGCGTCTTGAGCCGAGGCGAAGGCGACAAAGAAGGCGTCGCCCTGAGCATCGACCTCGACGCCATCGTGGCTCGAGAACGCCGCGCGCAGAACGCGTCGGTGTTCGGCGAGCAGGCTCGGGTACGCGTCGCCCGCTCGCTGCAACAGGCGCGTCGAGCCTTCAATGTCGGTGAAGAGAAGAGTTACCGTGCCGGTTGGAAGCTCTTTCATCGTCTCGGAAGGAAGTCTCGCGCCTCGGACCTGTCTTGAACAGCGAGTGGCGTCCGCGGGCACTACGATCCGCCGATGGCGAACTACCTGCACACGATGTACCGCATCACCGATCCCAAGCGGAGCCGCGCCTTCTACGAGGCGCTCGGATTTCGGTCGCGCCGTGAAACGCCGATCGTCCGAGACGGGGAACTCGAAGCGACCAACTATTTCTTTGGAATGCCGGACGACGAGGCGGAGCTGGAGCTTACGTTCAATCACGACGGACGCAGCTACGACCTCGGCACGGGCTACGGCCACATTGCCATCGGCGTCGACGACCTCGACGAGACGCTGGCGCGGCTGAAGGAGCAAGGGATCGAGCCGGAGCGCGAGCCGTATACCGTGCGCGAAGGCGGGTCTCGGCTCTGCTTCGTGCAGGATCCTGACGGGTACCGGATCGAGCTGATCGAGCGCGGCTAGCGGATCGCCGCGACCTTCACGAGCGGTGCACACCCATCATGATCTTGCCGAGATAGCCGCCTGCGCTCCGGCGCCGCATGTTCAGGATCGACTTGCGGCCGCCGTTGACGAAGATCGAGTCCTTCGCATTGCGGGTCGTCCGGCTCGGCCGCCTGTTGTACGGGGCGCTGCGGTAGGCGCGGTCGGTCAACGTGTCCGAGAAGAACAGCTGCCCGGTGTGGACGACGTTGCCGCGGACGTGCACCTTGACGTGGATGTGAACGCTACGGCCCGGGTACCAGCCCGGATAGACGGTGCGGAAGGTTGCGATCCCGCGCGCATCGGTCTTCTGGATGCCGCGCATGAACGTGCGGCTGCCGCTGCCGGCCCCGAAGCCGGAGTAGTTGCCGGCTGCGTCGGCGTGCCAGATGTCGACCGAGGCCCCCTTGATCGGCTTGCAGGTCGACGCGTCGACGACGGCGAGCTGGAGGATCAGCGTGGTTCCGGGATGTCCGTCGGTGATGTTGCGCCGGAGCTTCTCGTTCGGGATGTAGTACGGACCAGCGGTCAGCTCGGGTGTCAGCACGCAGGTGACGGCACCGGACTCGACCGCAGCCGGGCCGCCGCCTTCGGCGCCTTCGGCCTTCCAGGCTCCCGCGCCGAAGCTAGCCGCTGCGAGGCCGGCGAGCCGGAGGATCGAGCGGCGGCTGAGACGCTCCTCGTTCACGCCGCCGAGCGTATCGCCGTTGCTTGAGAAACGGATAAGGAATTCGGCCGCTCTCGCCAGCGGCCGCCGCTGCCGATAGAGGCCCTTGTGAGCACCTCGGCCGCTTTGTTCTTGCTCGTTCTCGTCACCGTCGTCATCGGCATCGCCGGGATCGTTGTCGTCGGGCGCGCTCGACGCGTCGCTCGTGGCGAAGGCGGCGAAGGGCTTGCTTCACGCGAGGGTACGCATCGTCTGCTGACCGAGAACTGGGCCTTGGTCGAGAAGACCGCACGCGAAACCGGCATGAGCGAGGACGAGATCGCACGCGTGCGCGCGAATCTGCTCAGCCTGGGGGACGGCTAGCCCAACTCTCGGCCGCCCACACGAACCGTGGGCGGAAGTTGTGACGAAGTCGGCACGAAGCGGTCACACACGCGTCACACATTTCTTTCTACGGTTGCCGCATGGACGCGAACGGAGCATCGAAGACCGCGACGCCGTGGGGTGCGGCGAAGTTGATCGACGAGCTGACGCTGCCTCAGCGGGCGGGCGAGAAGCGGTTCGCCTCGGTCGTGCAGTTGCTCGAGGCGCCGCGCGGCGAGCGGCTCGTGCGGTTCGCGTATTCGACCGGCGGGACGGCGCGGCGCGGGCCGGTCACCCTGCGTCTACGCGACCTCGAGCGTCTGCGAGCAGCGCTTGCGGAGCATCCCGACCTGGCGGAGGTGTTGCGCTTGGGTGGCTAGAGATAGCTAGACCGCGGCAGGCACGGCGGCGTCTACGCGCGCTGCATCGACGAGCGAGCCGAGCAGGAGCGCGCCGTCAGTGGAGCCGGTGAGGGCGTCGACCGCATGTTCCGGGTGCGGCATCAGTCCCATCACGTTGCCCTCGGCGTTGACGATCCCGGCGATGCCGGCGACCGAGCCGTTCGGGCTCTCGCCCTCGTAGCGGAGGATGATCTGGCCCGACTGCTCGAGCTCGGAGAGTAGCTCCGGCCCGGCGAAGAAGCAGCCTTCGCCGTGCTTGATCGGGATGCTCAGACGCTGTCCCTTCGTGCACCGAGCTGTGAAGGGCGTGTCGGTCCGCTCGACCGTGAGCGGCACGTCGCTGCAAACAAAACTGAGGGAGTGGTTCGGTCGCAGGGCGCCGGGGAGTAGACCTGCCTCGCAGAGGACCTGGAACCCGTTGCAGATTCCCAGGACAAGGCCACCGTCGGCGGCGAGCGCCCGGACCGACTCCATCACGGGCGCGAACCGCGCGAGCGCACCGGCGCGCAGGTAGTCGCCGTACGAGAAGCCGCCGGGAAGCACGACCGCTCGGACGACGGGAAGCTCGCGGTCGGCATGCCAGACCGGGATGGCCTCCGCCCCCAATCGCGTGAGAGCGAGCGCCGCGTCGTGGTCGTCGTTCGAGCCCGGGAAGGTGATGACGGCGACTCGCGGCTTGGGCTTGGGCGTGCTCACTAGTCCTCGACCAGCTCGATCTCGTACGACTCGATCAACGGGTTCGCGAGGAGCTGCTCGCACATGCGTTCGAGGTCGGCGCGCGCCTGCTCGCGGTCGCCGTTTTGGAGCTCGAGGTCGACGACGCGACCGACCCGTGCATCGTCTACCGCGAAGCCGAGCTGCTTGAGCGAGCCGAGCACAGCCTCGCCCTGGGGGTCGAGGATGCCAGGCTTCGGGCGAACGAGCACGGTCGCTCTCATCCGAGGACGACCTCCGGGTCGTCGAGGTAGCGGTTGAAGGGGATCTCGGTCAGTCCTTCGAAGGCCTCGATGTAGCGCGCACGTGTGCCGGCGACTACGTCATCGGGTAGCTCGGGCCCGGGAGGGGTCTTGTCCCAGCCGAGCGACTCGCAGTAGTCGCGCACGAACTGCTTGTCGAACGAGGGCTGCGCCCGGCCGGGCTCGTAGTCGGCCGCCGGCCAGAAGCGCGAGGAGTCGGGCGTGAATGCTTCGTCCGCGAGCACGAGGCGGCCCTCGCCGTCGACCCCGAACTCGAACTTCGTGTCGGCGATGATGATTCCGCGCGCGAGCGCGTGCTCCGAAGCAAAGCGGTAGAGCTCGAGCGCGACACGCTCCACCTCTTGCAGCCGCTCGGGCCCGACGAGCTCGCCGGCCCGGTCGAGGTCGATGTTCTCGTCGTGCCCTTCGTCCGCCTTGGTCGAGGGGGTGAAGATCGGCTCCGGCAGCCGCTCGGATTCGCGCACCCCGGCGGGGAGCGTGTGGCCGGATGTCGCGCCCGTCGCCTGGTAGTCCCTCCAGCCTGACCCGGTGATGTAGCCGCGGACGACGCACTCGAGCGGCAGCATCTCGAGCCGTCGGCATTCGCTCGAGCGGCCGTCGGGCTGCAGGCCGAGCAGATGGTTCGGAACGATCGAGCTCGTGCGCGCGAACCAGAACGCCGACAGCCCGGTCAGGACCCGCCCCTTGTCGGGTATCTCGGTCGGCAGCACGACGTCGAAGGTCGAAATCCGGTCGCTCGCGACGAGCAAGAGCCGTTCGTCGTCCAGCGCGTAAAGCTCCCTGACCTTCCCGCTTCCGACGTGTGCGGCTTCAGGCATGGACGGTCTCCTCCTTCCGGACGAGCGAGCGCAGCCGCTCGAAGACGGTGTCGACTTGGCGTGTGTAGGCAGTGAGATCGAAGACGGCGTCGAGATCGACGCGGCCGGCGAGCTCCCGGTCGGCCCGGACGAGCTCGCGGAAGTCCTGCTCCTCGTCCCAGGCCCGAAGGGCGTGACGCTGGACGAGCCGATACGCCTCGTCCCGTGTGAGCCCGGATTCGACGAGTGCGAGCAGCAAGCGTTGGCTGAAGAAGAGGCCGTGGCTCGAATCGAGATTGCGCCGCATCCGCTCGGGGCGGACGACCAGGCCTTCGACGAGCCAGCCGAAACGATCGAGCATGTAATCGAGCGCAAGGAAGGCATCCGGCACGACCACGCGCTCCGCGGAGGAGTGCGAAATGTCTCGCTCGTGCCAGAGCGCCACGTTCTCGAGGCCGACCGTCGCGGCGGCGCGGACGACCCTCGCGAGCCCGCAGATCCGCTCTGCGACGACCGGGTTTCGCTTGTGCGGCATCGCGGAGGAGCCCTTTTGCCCCCGGCCGAATGGCTCCTGAACCTCGGCCACCTCGGTCCGCGCAAGGTGACGGATCTCGAGCGCGAACTTCTCGAGCGACGCGGCGACGAGCGCGAGCGTCGACAGCAACTCTGCGTGCCGGTCGCGCTGGAGGATCTGCGTCGAGGTGGGCGCGGGCTCGAGACCGAGCCGCTCGCAGGCCACTCGTTCGACCTCCGGGTCGGTCGCGGAATACGTTCCGACGGCCCCCGAGAGCTTGCCGACCCGCAACCCCTCGAGAGCACGCTCGAGCCGCGCGCGGTCGCGGTCGAGCTCGAACGCCCAGCCGGCGAGCTTTAGCCCGAAGGTGGTCGGCTCCGCGTGGATTCCGTGCGTCCGGCCGATCTGGAGCGTCTCCCGCTGTTCCTCGGCTCGCGCGACGACGGCTGCAAAGGCCCGCTCCACGGCGGCGAGGATCAGCGCGCCGGCGTCGCGGATCTGCAGTGCCAGCGCCGTGTCGACGACGTCGGAGGAGGTCAGGCCGTAGTGAAACCACCGCCCCGCGTCGCCGAGCTCCTCCGCAACGGCATCGACGAAGGCCGCAACGTCGTGGTGCGTCAGAGCCTCGATCTCCGCGACGCGTTCCGGCGACGGCGGCTCGGCTTTGGCGGCGATCTGCCCGGCGGCCTCCGCCGGGACGACGCCGACCTCCGCCCATCCTTCGAGCGCGGCCAGCTCGACATCGAGCCAGCGCGCGAGCTTGCCCTCGTCCGACCAGATCCTGGCCATGGCCGGGCGGGAGTAGCGGGCGATCACTGACCGGAGTGTAGAGGCCCCGCAGGCGGGCGCCGTCGCTCGAACGTTGGCTAGGAGCCCAGGATCCGGGCGGCGAGAACGGCCGCGTTCCGTGCATTGTCGACGCCGACCGTCGCGACCGGCACACCGGGCGGCATCTGGACGATCGAGAGCAGCGCGTCGAGGCCGTTGAGCACGCTCATCGACGATCGAAGTGGTACCCCGATCACCGGCAGGTCGGTGTGCGCTGCGACGACACCGGGCAGAGCCGCGGCGAGGCCCGCGCCGCAGATCAGGACCCTCAGCCCCCGCTCTCTCGCAGAGCGCGCATACTCGGCAACGGCATCGGGCTGCCGGTGCGCCGATCGCACTTCGAATTCATGTGCGAGCCCGCGCTGCTCGAGCTCGTCGATCGCCCCCTGCATCCGCTCCCGGTCGGACTCGGAGCCGACGAGGATGCCGACCACCGGTCCGTCAGCCGACACGAGCCTCCGCCGCTGCGGCGATGTCGGTTCGGTACTTCATGCCGGCGAACGAGATCTGGCCGACGCCTTCGTATGCAGCCGCGCGCGCGGAGGCGACATCACCGCCGACGCCGATCACGTTCAGGATTCGGCGGCCGTTGGTCAGCAACCGCCCCGAACGCTCGGCGGTCCCCGCGTGAAAGACGAGCGCGCCTGAGGCCTCTGCGTCCTCGACGCCCTCGATCGGCGTTCCGCGGTCGCCTCGGTCGAGCGGATCGGCGCCGACGAGGACGACGGTCACCGTAGCGCGGTCGCCCGTCGCGACCTCGTGGCCGCCCAGGTCGCCTGCAGCAGCCGCCGCGAGCGCGGGCAGCAGGTCGGCGTCGAGCCTCGGGAGAATCGACTGCGTCTCCGGATCGCCGAAACGGCAGTTGAACTCCAGTACCCGCGGCCCCGCGTCGGTGAGCATCAGGCCTGCGTAGAGCACGCCGACGAATGGAGCGCCGCGGCGGGAGAGTTCGACGAGTACCGGCCGGTGAACTGTCTCCAGAAGCTCCTCGACCTCGGCGCGGCCGATCCCGGGCACTGGAGAGTACGAACCCATACCGCCTGTGTTCGGTCCCCGATCGCCGTCCTCCAGCCGCTTGAAGTCCTGCGCCGGCGCCAGCGGAACCGCGTTCTGGCCGTCGCAGATCGCGAGCAGCGACAACTCCTCGCCCTCGAGGAGCTCCTCGATCAGAAGGGCTCCTCCGAGCGCCGCGGCGGCGCGTAATCCCTCGTCCAGCTCTGTTTGCGTTCGGCAGACGAAGACGCCCTTCCCCGCGGCGAGCCCGTCGACCTTGACCACGCAGGGCGGCCGCGCCACGGAGAGCCGTTCCGCCGTCGGCACGCCGGCCGAGGCCATGACCTCCTTCGCGAAGGTCTTCGAGCCCTCGATGCGAGCGGCGGCAGCGCTCGGGCCGAGGACGGCGACGCCCGCGTGTCGGAGCTGGTCTGCGAGGCCCGCCACGAGCGGTGCCTCCGGCCCGACGACAACGAGGTCGATCTCGTGCTCACCGCAAAACCCGAGCAATCCCTCGCCGTCCTCGGCCCGGACGGGATGGCAGTGGCCGATTTTGGCGATTCCCGGGTTCCCCGGCGCCGCGTGCAGCTCTTCGCAGTCTTCGCTTTGGGCCAGTTTCCAGGCAAGCGCGTGCTCGCGCCCGCCCGACCCCACGACCAGGACCTTCACGCGTCCAGTGTTTCAAAGGGGTCGGTTGCGCGCATCCTGTTTTCGTGCCCGAACCCGGTCTCGATCGGCATGAGTGGGAGACGGAGTGGCGAGGTCTCGAGCCCCTGCTCATCGATTCGCCTGCGGAGGCCTTGCCCGAGGTGGATCGCTTGATCGAGCGCATGCTGATCGCCCGCGGTTACCCGACGACCGAGGAGGGAGCTCGCGAGTCTGCCGACCCCAAGCTCGTCGCCGAGTTCTTAGAGGCGCGGCGGCTCACGAGCCTGATCGAGTCGGGGGAGACTGAGGACCCGAGCTCTGTCAGCGCCGCGATCACGGGCTATCGCAACCTCTACGAGTTCCTGCTCTCCCCCTCCTAGACCGCCCGGTTCTCGTCACGCATGATGAGACGACTGCGGATCCTTTAACCCTCATCGTTCAGAAGTACGGCGGCAGCTCCCTCGGGAGCGCCGAGCACATCAAGGCCGTGGCAAACCGCGTGGTCGAAGCCGCCGCGGGTCGGCGCGTCTGCGTCGTCGCTTCGGCGATGGGCGACATGACAGACGAGTTGCTCGGGCTTGCCGAAGAGGTCACACCACTTCCGCCGCCGCGCGAGCTGGACATGCTCCTGACCGCTGGCGAGCGCATCTCGATCGCGCTCCTCTCGATGGCGATCATGGATCTCGGCCGCGACGCGATCTCGTTCACCGCCTCGCAGGCCGGGATCGTCACCGACGCGGCACATGGCAAGGCGCGAATCCTGGACATCCGTTCGAGCCGGGTCCTCCAAGCCCTCGAAGAGGGCAAGGTCGCGATCGTCGCAGGTTTCCAGGGCGTCTCCTCGGAGCTCGAGCCGACGACGCTCGGCCGCGGCGGCTCCGACACGACGGCGGTCGCACTGGCGGCCGCACTCAGGGCGGAGGCGTGCGAGATCTACACCGACGTGGAAGGAGTCTTCACAGCCGACCCGCGCGTCGTCCCCGGCGCGCGCAAGCTGCACCGGGTCTCCTATGAGGAGATGCTCGAGCTCGCTGCCTCAGGCGCGAAGGTGCTGGCGCTCCGCTCGGTCGAATACGCTCGCAACCACGGACTGCCGCTACACGTTCGCTCCTCGTTCGCCGACAACGAGGGGACGTGGATCGGCAAGGAGGCCGAGCAGATGGACCAGGCGATCGTCTCGGGAATTGCACATGACGCCTCGCAGGCGAAGGTGACGATCCTCGCGGTTCCCGATCAACCCGGCGTGGCCGCGCGCATCTTCCGCCCGCTCGCGGAGGCGGGAGCGAACATCGACATGATCGTCCAGAACGTCTCCGCCGAAGGCCGCACCGATGTCTCCTTCACGCTGCCGAAGGAGGACCTCGGACGAGTCGAGCCGGCGCTGGAGCGGGTGGCCCGGGACGTCGGGGGGAGTGGCGTGACGCTGGACGCCGACGTCGCGAAGATCTCCCTCGTCGGTGCCGGCATGAAGTCGGACCCGGGCGTCGCCGCCGACATGTTCGACGCCCTCGCCGAGGCGGGCATCAACATCGAGATCATCTCGACTTCGTCGATCAGGATCTCCTGCGTCGTGCGCGCGTCAGAAGTCGAGCGGGCCGCTCGCGTGCTCCACGACCGTTTCCACCTCTCCGAGGAGGCTCTCTCGCTCGAGGTGCACCCGCCCGGCCAGGACCGTGCCGATGGCCGCGGTTGACGTTCCGGTCGCGCTGCTCGGCTATGGGACGGTCGGCGCGGCCGTCAACCGTCTTCTGATCGAGAACGGCGACGAGATCGAGCGGGCGACCGGACACCGCATCCGGGTCGTGCGTGCGCTCGTGCGCGACCCGGCTCGCGAGCGCTCTTTCCCCGCCGGCGACGATCTCTTGACCACGGACTTCGAGTCGATCTGCAATGACCCCTCGATCGCGCTCGTCGCCGAGGTGATGGGCGGTGTCGAGCCGGCGGCGGACTACGTTCTCCAGCTCCTCCGCGCCCGCAAGCCGGTCGTCTCGGCGAACAAGCAGCTGATCGCGCGCCGCGGCCCGGAGATCTTCCGCGTCGCCTCCGAGGAGGGCGTCCAGCTTCGCTTCGAGGCCAGCGTCTGCGCCGCGATCCCGCTGATCAAGGTTCTCCGCGAGTCGCTTGTCGCGACGAACGTCCATCGCGTGCTCGGCATCGTCAACGGGACGACGAACTTCATCCTCACGCGCATGGAGGCCGGCGCCGACTACGCCCAGGCTTTGGCGGAGGCGCAGGAGCTCGGCTACGCGGAGGCCGATCCGAGCGACGACGTCTCGGGAGCAGACGCGGCGGCGAAGATGGCGATCCTGGCCACCGTTGCTTTCGGCGTCCGCGTCGGCCTCGAGGACGTGCTCTACGAGGGCATCGAGCACGTGCGCCCGGAGCACGTCGAGGCGGCACGCGAGCTCGACATGACCGTCCGCCTCGTCGGCGCCGCCACATTGGTCGACGGGGGTTTTGACGTGCGCGTCCAGGCGGCGTTCGTCGACCGGCACCACCCGCTCGCGGCCGTCGAGGGGGCGTTCAACGCGGTCATGCTCCAGGGCGACGCGATCCGCGAGATCACGCTCGAGGGGCCGGGCGCGGGCGGGCTCGAGACCGCCTCGGCCGTCGTTGCCGACATCGTCAGCGTCGTCGGTACGGCGGCGACGGGCTTCCTCCACAACGACGCCGCCTGGCGCACGCTCCCGCGTCTGCCGGCCGGTGATCTGCGCTCGCGCTACTACGTCCGCATCGAGGTCGATGACCGGCCGGGTGTGCTTGCGCACGTGGCCGAGCAGCTCGCGGCACAGGGTGTGTCGGTGGCGCGGCTGGCGCAGCGCCAGCTCGACGATGGTGCCTCGCTCGACCTCGTCACGCACGAGGCATCGAGCGGGCGGGTAGAGGCCGCGCTCGCGACGGTTGCGGAGCTCCCGGAGGTGCGCGGCACGCCGACGCTGATGCGGGTGATCTCGGAGCGCGGTGTCTAGCCGCGCGTCTTTAGTAGAGCGCTTCCGCGACCGTTTGCCGCTCGGCCCGGAGACGCCGATCGTGACGCTCGGCGAAGGCGACACGCCGCTGCTGCCTGCGCCGCGTCTCTCCGCCCGCCTCGATCTCGACGTCTGGCTCAAGTGCGAGGGCGCGAACCCCACCGGCTCGTTCAAGGACCGCGGGATGACCGTCGCGCTCTCGAAGGCGCTCGAGGAAGGCAGGCGCGCGGTCGTCTGCGCCTCGACCGGGAACACGGCCGCCTCGGCGGCCGCCTACGCCGCCCGTGCCGGCCTGCCGGCGCTCGTCTTGCAGCCGGCGGGAGCGGTGGCCCTCGGGAAGCTCGCCCAGGCGCGCGCCCTCGGTGCACGCGTGCTCGAGGTGCGCGGCTCGTTCGACCAGGCCCTGGCCGCCGCGCGCCAGCTCACCGAGCGCGGAACCCACGTGCTCGTCAATTCGCTCAACCCCTACCGGCTCGAGGGCCAGAAGACCGCCGCGTTCGAGATCCTCGAGGAGCTCGGCGCGCCGCCAGCGGTGCTCGCGCTCCCCTACGGCGGCGGGGGAAACACCCGCGCTTACGTGATGGGTTTCGAGGAAGCGGGCGCCGGTCTGCCGCGGGTCGTCGCGGTCGAGTCTTCGCTGCGAGCGGAGACGGCGGCGTCGGCCATTCGCATCTCCGCGCCCGTCCATGCGCCCGAGGTGGCACAGGCGTTGGAGCGCACGGGCGGCCTGATCGCCAAGGTCTCCGACGAGGTGCTGCTCGAGGCCTGGCGCGCGCTCGCGCAGGACGAGGGGATCTTCTGCGAGCCGGCCTCGGCAGCCGGGGTGGCCGGCCTCGCGCAGGCGCAGCTCCCGTCGGGCACTCGAGTGGTCTGCGTCATCACCGGGCACGGGCTCAAGGACCCCGAGGCAGTGGAGCGCCTCACGCCCCCGCCGGTAGCGGTCGACCCCGATCCCGATGCGATCGCTGCAGTCGCTTGAGCGGGCCTGATGACTGAGGCGCTCCGCGTTCGCGCGCCCGCGACGACCGCGAACCTCGGCCCGGGCTTCGACTGTGCCGCGGTCGCGCTCGACCTCTGGAACGAGCTCGAGGTGAGCTCCGGCGACGACGAGCCCGACCTCGATCACATCGGGGTGCGCGCGTTCGCCCGTCTCGCCGGCCTTGACGGGAGGCGCTTCACCTGGACGAGCCGGATCCCGCGGGCCCGCGGGCTCGGCTCGAGCGCCGCGGTGATCGCGCTCGGGCTCGTCGCCGCGGCGCTGCTCGAGCGCGGTCGCACGGATGCCGCCGAGCTTTTCGCCGAAGGGCTCGAGCTCGAGGGCCACGGCGACAATATCGCGGCTGCGCTCCTCGGGGGCGTCTGCCTGAGCTGGGGAACGCAGCTCGTCCGGATCGCCGATCGTCCGCCCGCGGTCCCGATCGCCGTGATCCCGGAGACTACGGTCTCGACGTCTGTTTCCCGGGCGGCGCTCCCTGCGACAGTGACGCACGCCGACGCTGCCTTCACCGCCGGGCGTGCGACCCTCCTCGGTGCGGCGCTGGCCGGCGGCTCGACGGAGCTCTTCGCGAAGGCGCTCACGGACCGCCTGCACGAGCCTTACCGGGCAGAGAGCGCGCCGCTACTCGGCGCGGTGCGGGAGGCCCTTCCAGCCGGAGCCCTCGGCGCGACGCTCTCCGGCTCCGGGCCGGCGGTGATCGTTTGGGCCCGTGACGCGGATGCCGCGTCATGCGAGGCAGAGCTCGCGTCACGCTTCCCGGGCGAACGCGTCCTGAGATTAGCCTTCGCGACGATCGGCGCAGGACCGGCTCCCTAGACTGGATGGGATGAGGGCTCCGCCGTACTCGGCTGCTCGGGTCGACGTCCTTCGGCTGCCGGGCGAACGGCGGGAACGAGACTCGGTCGCGGTCGAGGAACCGCTCGAGATCCGCGTCAACGGCTCGGCGGTTGCGGTGACGATGCGCACCCCTGGGCACGACGAGGAGCTCGCGCTCGGCTTTCTTCTCTCAGAAGGCATCAATCCGCTGCACGCGGCGCCACCCGGCGACCTTGCCGCGAACACGATCGAAGTCGAAGCCGAGGCGTTCGACCCGGCGGGGCTCGAGCGCCACTTCTACACCTCGTCCTCTTGCGGCGTCTGCGGCAAAGGCGCGCTCGAGGCGGTTGCCGTCGAGGCGCCGGAGGTCGCAAGCGAGCTCGAGGCCCCGGCCGCATTGCTCTCCGAGCTGCCCGAACGCCTACGTGATCGGCAGCCCGCTTTCGCCGAGACCGGCGGCCTGCATGCCACTGGGCTCTTCGACCCGAAGGGTGAGCTGCTCTGCCTGCGCGAGGACGTCGGGCGGCACAACGCGATGGACAAGGTGATCGGGTGGGCCTTCGGCGAGCAGCGGCTGCCGCTCGCCGACGCGATCCTCTGCGTGAGCGGGCGCCTCTCCTTCGAGCTCGTCCAGAAGGCCGCCGTCGCCGGCTGCCCGATCGTGGTCGCGGTCGGCGCGCCGTCGAGTCTCGCCATTGACCTGGCCCGCGACCGCCGCGTGACGCTCTGCGGTTTCGTGCGTGGCGGGCGAGTGAACGTGTACAGCGAGGAATGGCGCGTCGTCAGCTGACCGGCGTGCTGCTGGTCGGCGGCGCAAGCCGCCGGTTCGGCTCGCCGAAGGCGCTGGCCCGCCTGAACGGTAAGACGCTCGCCGAGCAGGCCTGGGGGACTCTCGGCGAGGCCTGCGACGAACGGCTCGCGTTCGGCAAGGTCGCCGACGAGCTCGATTTGCCGTTTCCCGTCCGTGACGACGGCACGGACCTGCGGGCACCGCTGGCCGGAATCGTCGCCGGCCTCCGCGCTGCACGGCACGACGTCTGCGTCTTCCTCCCGGTCGACGTGCCGTTCGCGACCCCGCAGCTCGTTCGGGCGCTGGGGGAGGCCTGTGAGGGAGCCGCCGTTCCCCAGACCGGGCCGCTACCCGGGGCCTACGCGCGCTCGGCGCTCGCCGTGCTGGAGCGCCGGCTCACCGCAGGTGAGCTCGCCCTCCGCGACGCCATCGCCGAGCTGGCCACGGTCACGGTCGAGCTCGACCCGGCGCAGCTCGTCAACGTCAACGCGCCCGAAGAACTGGCCCGCCTCTAGCCGGCGAGCGCGGCGGGGCCGTGCTGGGCGAGCACGCGCTCGCGCTCCCGGCCGGTGCCGATCAGCGAGATCTCGACGCCGAGCTGTTGCTCGACGAACTCGATGTACCGCGTGGCAGCATCGGGAAGCTCGGAAACCTCGGCGATCTCGTCGAGCGTTTCGCCCCAGCCGGGAAGCGTCTCGTAAACCGGCTCGCAGTGGTGGAAGTCGGACTGGTAGGCGGGAAACTCGTCCGTCTCGCTGCCGTCTCGCAGGCGGTAGCGGACGCAGACGGGCAGCTCGGCGAACGCCGAGAGCACGTCGAGCTTCGTCAGCGCCAGCGACGTGATCCCGTTCAGGCGCACGGCGTAGCGCAGCGCGACGAGGTCCAGCCAGCCGCAGCGCCGCTCGCGGCCGGTGACCGTTCCGAACTCACCGCCCAGCTCGCGCAGACGCTCCTGATCCGGCCCCTCGAACTCCGTCGGGAACGGCCCCTCGCCGACGCGTGTGACGTACGCCTTGGCGACGCCGATCACCTCGTCGATCCGCGTCGGTCCGATCCCGATCCCCGGCGCCGCGCCGCCCGCGACAGTGCTCGAGGAGGTGACGAAAGGATAGGTCCCGTGGTCGAGATCGAGCAGCGTCGCGTGCGCTCCTTCCAGCAGGACCGTCTTGCCGTCGCGAAGCGCGTGGTCGACGAGCAGCGACGTATCGGTGATGAACGGACGCAGGCGCTGGGCGAGCTGCTCGTAGCGTGCCGCGAGCTGCTCGAGCTCGAGCGGCGCGGTGCCGTAGACGCGTTCGAGCCAGACGTTCTTCTCGGCCAGCGCGACCTCGAGCTTTTGCCGCAGGATCTTCGGGTCGAGCAGGTCCTGGACGCGGATCCCGAGCCGGAAGGCCTTGTCGGCGTAGGTCGGCCCGATCCCCCGCTTCGTCGTCCCGATCTTGAGCTTGCCGAGCCGCCGCTCCCCGCCCTGGTCGATCGCGACATGCCACGGCATGATCACGTGCGCGTTCGCCGAGAGATGGATCCGGTCGACCGGGACTCCGCGCGCAGCCAGCTCGTCGAGCTCTTCGACCAGGACCTCGGGATCGACCACGCAGCCCGCGCCGATCACACACTCCTTGCCGCGCAGGATCCCGGAGGGGACGTGGCGGACCTTGTAGGTCTCGCCGCCGACAACGATCGTGTGCCCAGCGTTCGGCCCGCCGTTGTAGCGGCAGACAAGGTCCGAGTGCTCGGCGAGCAGGTCGACGATCTTGCCCTTGCCTTCGTCTCCCCACTGGGCTCCTACGATCACGGTCGCCGTCACAGCCGGAGTGTGCCTTACCGCGCGGCTGCAGCCCTTACCGTGTGCTGTTGTCGCCCAGCGTTAAAGGGACTGGCACCAGAGGTGCCAGTCCCTGAAGGCGTCCCTCACCAAAGCGGCGAGGTCATTTCGACGTGCACGTCGCGCCCCGCGCGGACGGCGCGGATGCGGTGGCCGCGCTCGCACTCCGTCCAGGCGAGGTCGTGGCCGAGGCCGAGCTTGCCGCGGACGAGCGAGGAGTGTTCCTCGCCGAAGCCGAGCCCGCGGCTCTCGCAGGCCTGGCAGACGACGGCGAAATCAGTTGTCGAGCCGAGGAGGACGATCGTCTGCTCGAACAACTTCAGTCACCTCCCGATCGGTTACGCCGCCGCTGCCAGGTCCGCGAACTTCGCGTATCGCTTGAGGAACGAGAGCTTGACCGCGTCGGTCGGCCCGTTCCGGTGCTTGGCCAGGATCACCTCAGCCAGGCCCTGCTGATCCGATTCCTCGTTGTAGTACTCGTCGCGGTAGATGAACATGACGAGGTCGGCATCCTGCTCTATCGAACCGCTTTCACGCAAATCGGAAAGGATCGGCCGCTTGTCGTGGCGCTGCTCGACCGCGCGCGAGAGCTGGGACATCGCGAGTATCGGGACGTCGAGGTCACGCGCGAGCACCTTCAGGTTCCGTGAGATCTGCGAGACCTCCTGGACCCGGTTCTCGACTGACGCGCCCGAGGTCATCAGCTGCAGGTAGTCGACGACGATCAGGCCGAGGTTCGGCTCGCGCGTCTTCAGGCGGCGTGCCTTCGAGCGGATCTCCATCATCGTGATCGAGCCCGTGTCGTCGACGTAGATCGGCGCCTTCGCGAGCTTGTCGCAGGCCGCCGTCAGCCGCGGCCAGTCGTCGGGACCGAGCTTGCCCGTCCGCAGCCGGTTCGACTCGACCTTCGCCTCGCTGCACATCAGCCGCTGCGTCACCTCGGACTTCGACATCTCGAGCGTGAAGACCGCGACGGGCGTCTCGTGACGCACCGCGAGGTTCGCGGCCATGCAGAGGCCTAGCGCCGACTTACCCATGGAGGGGCGGGCTGCCGCGATGATCAGGTTGCCGGGCTGGAAGCCCGACGTCAGCCGATCGAGATCGCGGAACCCGGAGGGCACACCGGTAATGTCGGCGCCGGCCTCGTAGAGGGCTGTGATCCGTTCGAAGCCCTCCTTCAGAAGCTCGTCGATGTGGGTGAACTCGCCTGTGACGCGCGCCTGCGAGAGATCGAAGACGACCTGCTCGGCCTTGTCGACCAGGTCGCCGGCCTCGCCTGGGCGCTCCCAGCCGAGGCGCGAGATCTCACTGCCCGCGTTGATCAGGCCACGCAACGTCGCCATCTCGCGCACGATCCGCGCATAGTGGCCTGCGTTCGCGCTCGCTGGGACGAGGGCGGCGAGCTCGTGGACGCGGACCCTGCCACCGACGTCTTCGAGATCGCCGCGCTCCTCGAGCGCGTCGACGAGCGTGATCGCGTCGACTGGCTCGCCCTTGGCGTAGAGAGACAGGGCGGCGCGGTAGATCTTCGCGTGGCTCTCGCGATAGAAGTCGGAGGCGTCGAGGACCTCGCTGACCGCCCCAATCGCCCCGGGGGAGAGCATCATCGCGCCGAGGACCGACTCCTCGGCGTCGAGATTTTGAGGCGGGACTGGGGCGGTCTGCGAGGCCTGCGCAGGCTGGGCGAGCTGGGCGACCTGAGCCATATCGGCGTAGTCAACAGCGGACGTGCCCGGAAGTGAAGACCTGTGCATAACAGGCTCCTTCCTACTAGACAGGTTCCCTCGATCTGCAGGCACAATAGAACATATGTTCGCAAAACGACCGGACAGATCTGTGGGAAGATTCTTCGCTGCTTGCGGGAAGTTCGTTTGGCAATCCCCAGGCGGTGGAAACCGCTGGGGAAAGATTCGCTAGACGCGCGGCGGCGGTTTCTTGATGACGATCCTCGTCGCGGCGGTGCGGCAGTTGTTCCGGTCGTTCGTCTCCATGACGGCACCAGGTGCGTCGGCGCAGGCGACCAACGAGTAGGCACCGGTATCGAGCGTCACTGGGACCTTTGCCGTGACCGAGCCTGCCGATGATCTGCCCGGCTTCAGCAGGCTGACTGAGCGCCTGGCGACTTGCGTCCGATGCCCGCCTTTGCTCAGGTAGTACCGGGTGACCGTCGCGCGCGCGGTTGCCTTGCCGATGTTCCGCGTGCGGTCCCTGGCGGAGAATCCATCGCCCGCGGAGACGACGGCGGGCGGATTCGCGAGCGAGTTGACGACGAGGTCCGGCCTCGCGCGGACGCCGCCGCCAGGTGCCGAGAACGCAGCTGCGGAGGCCCCGAGGGAGACGACAAGCGCCACCGCGAGTACCTGGAAGCGCATGGCGACGGGTTTCCCGCAACCCGCCGAACCGAAACGGGAACCTAGGTTTCGGTCTCGGCTTGTGCTTGGGCGACCGGTTCGCTCGGCGCTTCCGCGGCCGGGGGCTCGTCGGCAGGCTGTTCCTCGGCCTCCGCCTCGGCGACGGCGGCCTCGGTCGCGGCCTCTGCCGCGGCCCGGGCCTCCTCGGCCTCGGCTGCTGCCGCAGCTTCTTCCTGAGCTGCGACCTGATCGAGCGCCTCCAGCTCTTCCTCGGGCGGCAGCTCGCCGCCTTCGGGCACGACCGCGAGGCGAAGCGTCGCGGTCACATCCGCGAAGAGCTCGACCGGAACTTCGTAGCGTCCGATCCGCTTGATCGACTCGGGGAGGTCGAGCTTACGCCGGTCGATCCGGACCCTCTGGCTCTCCCAGACCCGGTCGGCGATGTCCGTCGCCGTCACCGAGCCGAAGAGCGTGCCGGTCTCACCGGCCTGGACGTCGAAGCGGAGCTCGGTGCCCTCGAGCTTCTGCACGAGCTCCTGCGCCTGCTCGAAGCTCTGCGCCTCGTGTTGGGCGCGGCTCGCGGCGAGCTTCTCGAGCTCCACCACCCGGCCCGATGCGGCGGGCTCGGCGAGCCGTCGCGGCAGTAGGTAATTGCGCGCGAAGCCCGCGGCGACGTCGACGACCTCGCCGCGGAGGCCGACCTTCTCGACGTCCTGTCGCAGGATGACCTGCATCAGCGTTCGCGGTCCCTGTCTCCGCGGTCGCCGCGGTCGCGCCGGCCGTCGGGGCGCTCCTCGCGGCCCTCGGCCACGTAGGGCAAGAGCGCCATCTCTCGCGCGCGCTTGACCGCGACCGCGACCTGCCGCTGGTGACGCCGGCAGGCGCCGGTGATCCGCCGCGAGCGGATCTTCCCCTTCTCGGAGACGTAGCGGCGGAGCTGGTTCGCGTCCTTCCAGTCGACCTCGTCGATCTTGTTCCGGCAGAACCAGCAGTTCTTCTTCCGGATCGGCCCGGCGGAAGGCCCGCCGCGCCGGCGCTGTTGCTGTCTGTCTTTGGTCTGGGCCACTAGAAGGGGATGTCGTCGTCAGCGCCGGCGGCGAAGTCGGCGTTCTCGGTCTGCGCGGCCGCACCTGCGGGAACGAACTGCGGCTGGCCGCCGCCCTCGCCGTCGCCGCGGCTGCCGAGGAACTGGACGCTGTCGGCGATGATCTCGACCGCCTGTCGCTTCGTCCCGTCCTGGGCGTCCCACTCACGCCACTCGAGCCGGCCGTCGACCGCGACCGGGCGGCCCTTGGATAGGTACTGGGCGCAGCTCTCGCCCTGGTTTCCCCAGACGGTGATGTCGAAGTAGTTCGGCTTCTCGGTCCACTCGCCGGTCGCGCTGTCCTTGCGGCGTGTGTTGACGGCGAGCCGCAGGCTGCAGACCGCGGTCCCGCTCGGCGTGTGGCGCAGCTCGGGATCCTTCGTCAGATTGCCCACGAGCACGACTCTGTTGATGTTGGCGGCCATCTAAAACCTCCTCACCCGACGGGTGTTGCTTGGTCTTCGGAATCCTGCCTGTGCTCGACGCTAGTTTCTAGCGGCTGCGCCGGACCTGTCGCCGCCGTACGCTTGACGGCCAGGTGGCGCATGACGCCGTCCGTGATCTTCAGCACCCGGGAGACCTCGGCAAGCGCCTCCGGCTCCGCGTCGAAGGTGAGCAGGTGGTAGACGCCCTCGGCCTTGTGGTCGATCTCGTAGGCAAGCTTGCGGCGGCCCCAGACGTCGTGAGCAATCCAGCTCCCGGCCGAGCCCTCGATGCCCTCACGCACGCGCGTGACAATCTCCTCCTGCCGGTCGTCCGGCAGCTACCGGGCGTTGCGACGTCAGCCGAAGCCGGCCGCGGACCCGCGGGCGGACGAGCTCCGGCGGAAGCTCGACGACTCCAAGCAGCTCGTCGAGGAGCGCGAGCAGTTCGAGTCGGGCGAGACGCCGGTCGACGAGGTCGAGCCCCCGACGCTCGAGGGCAAGCGCGCAGCCGTGCACGAGCGTGGCCACGAGGCGGCCCGCCAAATGCGCGAGCCCAAGAATTCTTTTCAAAAGAACGAACCTTGATTGGCGTTGCCGCCCGGGATTAGACGGACGCCCGGGCGAAGCCCGGACGTCCTCCGGGTCGGCGTCGCGAGCGAGCGCCTCAGCGCAAAGGAGTGAAAGCCGCCGCGCCGGCCGTCAGGCCGCGCGCGAGCTTCCACTCGTAGGCGCTCGACTGCAGCAACCGCCGCTCGGGCGGGTTCGACAAGAAGCCGCACTCGACCAGAATCGACGGGACGTCCGCCCAGTTGAAACCGGTCAGGTCGGTCCGCTTGACGAGTCCGAGGCTGGCGGCGCCCGTCGCCTGCACGGCTGCGGCCTGGACGAGCCGAGCGGCCTTCAGGCTGCGGGCGTAGATGTCGTCCGTCCAGCTCTTGTGCCAGGCGGGGTAGAGCGTTTGGAAGCCGTGTAGCGACGTGTTGGTCGATCCGTCGGCGTGGATCCGCAGCATCAGCGCGGCATGCCGGCGGTTGCAGAACTGAGCGCGCGCGATGTTCCCGCCATTGCCGTAGCGGAAGACCGGGCCCGTGCGCGTCATCGCGACCCGGTAGCCGCGTGCGAGCAACAGCGTCCGCGTCTTCTTCGCGATCGCGAGATTGACGACCGC
>WNFY01005903.1_pt1 | contig 28051 bp, 27 predicted proteins | sample 5400091 | NCBI WGS metagenome assembly WNFY01 (sample SAMN13153364, study PRJNA577476) | soil metagenome | isolation source: 60 cm soil or saprolite under grassland replicate 1 | place: USA:California | collected 2016-06-15 | reverse complement strand
CCTACGATTACTCGGTGCACGCGGTGATCGCGCATCAGTTCCATCAGGTGGGAAGCGATGGCCTCGCGGGTTAACGCGCCTTCCACGTTCCCGCTCCAGCCGACCACCTCGACGCCTAACTCGGCGCGCGAACGAAGCCCGCTCACCAGGCGTTGTGCGCGCTCCCCCATGCCCAGCACATAAACTTTCTCGCGGAGGTAGGGTTTCTGTGCGAGCCAGGCATAGATCATTCGCCAGCTAAACAACGCCCCAGTCACCAGCACCAAACCCAGAACAACGGCATTGTTACTAATCAAGACGCGCGGAAAGGCGTAAGCAAGCGCGGCCAGCGCTAGCGCCAAAACACCGGGCACCAGCAAAAGCCGAAAGTAGAGTTCGCCTCGTGCAGTCCAGCGCGCCGGTTCGTAGAGATCAAAAAGATGCGAAAACACGAGGACCGCAGTCGTGGCAGCGAGAATCTTCAGGTAGCCGCCCTCATAGTTCAGCATCACGTAATAATCTTCTGGATGCCTCCATACCGCCGCAATCAGAAACGACGTCCATACCAAAAGGGCCTCTCCGCCCAGAAGAACCAGCGTGCGGATCGGGTAATAGACATTAAAGAGACGGATCACGCCTGCTCCTCAGTGCTTCGCTCCGACTCGGGCATCGGCCCCGTAGCCCGAGTAGTAGTATTCCGAGTAGGGGGCAAGGCCGGGGGCAATTCCGTTCAACACCACCCCCACAACATTGTGATCGGCGAATTCTTTCCTCGCTTTGCGCGCTGCGTCTACGGGCGTTTGGTTGGAGCGGACCACCAGCAGGACGCCGTCACAATAATTCGCCATGAGGCCGGCATCGGAAACCAGCGCCGCCGGCGGAGAGTCGATGATGATCCAGTCGAACATCGAATCCAGCCGGTTCAGCAGAAACTTCAACCGCCCGTTGCTGACCAGTTCGGCCGGATTCCCGCTATTGCGGCCGGCAGGGATAAGGAAAAGGTTCTCCATCGGACCGCGCTGAATCGCGGCAAACTCGTCGATCTCCGAGCGCAAGTACTCAGACAATCCGGGGCCCGATTCGGCCCCCAGCAAGGTCTGAAGCTGCGGGTTGCGCAAGTCGCCGTCAATCAGCAGAACGCGCTTGCCGTACTGGCGCACGATGACCTGGGCCAGGTTGGCCGAAGTGAAGGACTTCCCTTCCTTCGGCAAAGCACTACTCACCAGCAATTTCGAGAGTGGCTGTTTTTCGCGGAGCTGATAGAGCCGGCTGCGCAGGGTGCGGAATTCTTCCATGCCCGTTGCGTGCTCCTCCCCGCTGAAAAAAAGCATGGTTTTCGGGTCTGGATTCCAATTGGTTCGGCGGCTGCGCGACAGCAGGGAATCGGCGGCGGGCGAGGGCGCAACACCTACTAACATGGACGCGCCGGTTATGACGGCTGAGGGATCCGCTAGCGGTTCCAGCACCGACGGCGCGGTCCCGACCCGACCCGCAGGCTGAGATAAGGCCCTTTCCTGCTCGGCTTTCTTCAAGGCTTCGTGAATTCGGCTCATAGTTTTTCTTCCTTAGTCGAGTCGCGCTCGGATTCCCTAACTTTTTCTGCCAGACTGGAGATGGTCTTTAGCGCATCCATCAGATCAAATTTCTCCTGCGCAGACGGTGGCGGCGGCGCGATCAGGCTTTGGTTGTCCGCGAGGTCGAAATCGCGCGCCACTGCGTCCACGATTCCTGGAGCGACTCCTTTTTGCTGGTCTACAAATGCGCTGACCAGGCAGTGCTCGCAAATCAGGTTCACCACCCGCGGAATCCCATTGGCATAGCGGTGGACCGCGGTGAGGGCTTCCCCTTCGAAAATCTGGTGGCCGTTCGATCCTGCGATCCGCAGCCGCTGCTGGATGTAGGCCTTGGTCTCTTCGAGAGTCAGCGGATGGGTCTTGGCCCGCAGAGTAAGCCGCTGCCGCAGTTGCCGCAGGTTGGGCTGTTTGAGTTTCTGTTCCAGTTCCGTCTGCCCCACCAGAACAATTTGGAGAAGCTTCTCGGTGAACGTCTCCAGATTGGTCAACATGCGGATTTCTTCCAACACCTCATCGGCGAGGTTCTGCGCTTCATCGACGATCAGCACCGCAGTTTCGCCCGCGCGATAGCGTTCCAGCAACCAGTTGTAGAGCCGCAGCAGGATTTGGCTTTTCGAGCGCGTGTCGCAGGGAATCCCGAAGTCGGCCATCATGTAGTCGAGGAATTGTGGGACATTCATGCGCGAATTGAAGATGAACGCAGTAGGCACCTGCTGTCCGCGCAGCCACTCCAGCAACTTGTTGATGAGAGTAGTCTTCCCCGTTCCAACTTCGCCGGTCAGCAGCACAAAACCCTTGCGGCTCTGGATGCCGTAGGTCAGGCAAGCCAGCGCCTCTTCGGTGTGCCGCGTCAAGAAAAGATAACGAGGATCCGGATTGACGTTGAACGGGTTGGCTCGCAGTCCAAAAAAATCTTTATACATTCGCAGCTAAACCTCGACCGTTTCTTTCTTGTCATCTCCCGATCGGGAGCCGGCTTTTACGTTGCCATTGCCGTTTTTCTCCGCCATCTCAACTCCTACCCAGGGCACTTGCGAGAGCACCGGCAAATCGAGGATGGCGATCACGTCGCTCTCGGTGCGGACCGCCGTGTCACGGAGTTCCAACCAGAAGGCCAGGCCCAGGCCAATGGCCAAGCCGGCGCCCAGTCCGCCGCCCGCGAACAAGAGGCGATTGGGGAAGCTGGGCGCATCGGGCACGTCCGCCGGGTTCAACAGCCGCATCTGCTCGCCCTGCTGTTCGCGCTCCATGGCCGTCTGTATTTCCGATTCACTTTTCTTTGCCAGCAGAGTGTCATAGCCCTTTTGCGCGGTATCGTAATCGCGGGTGAGTTGCTTGTACTGTTCTTCCACGGCCGGACTGAGGGCCACCCGGCCCTGGTAAAGCCTGATCTGTTCCTGAAGTTTCTGCTGATCACGGGTGGCCTGAGTGATCACTTGCTGATACTGGTGGATTTGCAGCCGCAACTGACGAATCTCGGGCGGCTCCGAAAGGTTCTCTTTGTCGCTGCTCGCCGTCGTATCGGGAGTCGCCGCGGCCACGTTCAATTCGTTGAGCTTCTTTTGCAACTCGGCGACATCTCGCTTGGTCTTCACCACATCCGGGTAGTCGTCGGTGTACCGCGATTGCAGCGTGATCAGCTGCGCCTGCAAGGTAGCCAATTGCTGTTGCAGGGTCTGGGGATTGGTGGCTGTCTGCGACGTTTTCCAAGCGGCAACCTGCTGCGCCAGCATCGACTCGGCATAGGCCTTGTCCTGTTGCGCCCGGTTCAAAGTCTGGGTATTGGAGTCCAGCTGGGAATTCATCCCCATCAGGATCTTTAAGTTATTGTCCTCATCGCCAGGCAGCTGACCGATGAACTGCCGCTTGAAATTGGCCAGCTTGGAGTCCAAATCGTCGAGATTGTGCTTTGCGTCTTCGACCTGCCGGCCCAAGAAATCGGTGGTGTCTTGCGCCACCTGGGCGCGCTGTTTGAGGTTCTCCTGCAGCATGATGTCGGCCAGTCCGGCGCAAATGGCTTGGGCTTCGCGCGGATTGCTGGCAGTGAAACTCAAATTGAATCCTGGTACCTGGCCATTCTTTTTCGGGCCTCCGCCAGTGCTTGGCATCGCCAAGGCCTGGACCGCCTGCATGGAAACTCCGGCGCGGATGGCATCCATCAGGGCATCTGGATTGCTGGTGTGCAGCACTCCCTGTTGGTTCAGCTTGTCAATGAGCTGGCGCAACCGTTCGGCGCCCAATGTCTTTTGTTCCAGGGTCGCAACCCGCTGGGTGAGATCCTCCGTGACCACGGGGGCGACGTAGCCGGTGGGGACCTTCTGCTCTTCCACAAGCACCGTCGCTTGCGAAGTGAATTTCGGCGGAAAAGCGTACGAGATGGCGAATCCGATGAGTGGCGCCAGTAACGCAGGAATCAAGATCACCTTGAGGCGCCGCCGCAGCATTGCCAGGTAATCGTCCATGCTCAGTTCGCGATTCTCGATCATTGATGATAGTTTCCGTTCTGCCAGCACAGGCTGGCGTAAATCTAGTCAAGCCGGTAGGGACGCGGGTGCCAATCAATTCCAATAATTCCGGTATGCCGGTTGGAACTCTGGCCACATACTGATCCCGGGCCCGCGGCGCATGTGCCAAAACTCAGATCGTTGAATTGATAGGTCGCAAAGGCACCGAAATGCTGTCCCAGTTGTCTGCGTAGCGAGCCTCCGGCATACCAGTTCTGGTATGTGCTCGAATTCAATCCCGCGTTGGACGCGCTGGTTTGGAGCCGGGAGTGCCATGAATAGCCGATATCCGCCGTAGTGTTCCAGTGTCGCCCAAGCAAGTGAGACAACGACGCGCGGGCCGCATTCGTATTGGCCCCCGCAAAGAAACCCGAGCCAGGCGTCAGGTATTTCTGATATAGCAACTGAGTTGTGGTCCGCGATGACAGCGTGTATTCCAGCGTCACTTTGCCATTGAACGAAACACTCTTGGTCGTGGACGCGGATACGGTTGGGTTGTGGAGTAGGACAAGTTGCGGTCCACCGCCGAAAACCAGATTGAGCCGTCCGTTAACTCGGTGCCCGTAAAGCACATTCAAAACGTGGGCGTCGACAGTTCCAGATCCCGCACTGGGGAAATTAAACTCCTGAAATGCATAGAGAACGCCAACCTGTCCGCGACGCTTCAGAAGGTGGTTGTACCCAGCCTGGGCGGTGGTCTGCTGGCTGTTGATGATATTGAATGAAGCTTGGGACTTATTCAGGAAGTCAGTGAAGTTATAGCCACCACCCAGCGTAACCGAACTGCGTGGTGACAGCTCCTGAACGATATCGACGACTGCAAGGTTGTCGATTCGGGGCTGAATTCCTTTGGAGCCATATGTCCCTCCGCCAAATAATCCGCCAGGCGTGCCTCCCGTGAGGCCCCCACCCAGGCCCGAACCCGCGCCCACTCCGCCAGCCCCGCCTCCCCCCAGCACCGGGGAGAATCCACCGGCTCCGCCAAAGGAACCGAAGCCGAAGGAGCCCTCGGGAAGATAGTTCAAATTGTCGCGAATCGTAAGCTGTCCGGTTCGCCACAGCATTCGCTCGCTGGCGGCAAAGGTATGCATCTGGTAGGCGCGACTATTCGTAGATTGGCGTGGCCCGGTGTAGTAGACGCCGCCGGCGATGTAGTCAAGACCGAGCTGAGACCTCTTCCAAATCTTCTGCATATCCAGGGAACCGAGCGCTCGGCTTGTCTCCGAGATGTAGGCGGCTTGGCTGGTGCTCCCGCTCGCGTTCGAATCGACGCCTTCGCTCAGTTGCAGCCCTGGAACCAGGTAGCTGCGTCCGCCGAATGCCGGCTCCGCCGACGGATTATCCAGCCCGGACAGCGGCGGGTTTTCGACATTTGCCTCGCCTGGCGCGGTCGCCGCCGGAGGAGCGCCGCCGATTTGTCCCGAGGACGAGCTGTCCTGTCCCCACGCGACCGAAAAACACAGAGACGCGAGAGCCAGCACAATCAGCCCGTTCCGAAATTTGGCGTCCAATGATTGCATAAACGTCCTATGGGACAACAATGGTGTCTCCCGGCTTGAGTGTCAGGTTCTGATCCATTCCCTGCCCTTTAACCAGCTTCCGATAATTCACCGGAATCTTCTTCTGCTCGCTATTTTCGTTTCGCAAAACGTAAATGCCTTTGGTGTTGGCAAATTGCGTGAATCCGGCCGTCGCCAGCGCCTGCAGCACAGTCATGTCGGGAAGCAAATTCATCGCTCCCGGGTGCAACACTTCTCCCATGCAGTAGATCCTCTGGCTGGTCATCGCCGTAACTACGACGGTGACGTGCGGATCAGCAGAGATCATTCCGTCCGCCCGCACCGGTAGCGTGTTGGTCAAGTCCGGTTCTTTCCACACCGAGATGTACAGAGTGTCATCCGCGCCAATCACGTATGAGGGACTGGCTTGCGGCAGCGGCGCGCTCTTGGCGGGCGCAGAAGTTTGTGCCCCAGCTGACAAAAGCCACACCCACAAAACTGCTGCCATCCACACTGCGGCCGTGCGCTTCATATTGTCTCCGTGGCTACGTCGCTCCATATTCGCCGTGGCCAATCTGCTTAAGTTTGTAAAGTAGAGCCTTGTAGCTGATTTGCAACTCTTGGGCAGCTCGGCGCCGGTTCCAGCGCGTCCGCGTGAGCACTTTCAGAATGAGATCTCTTTCGGCTTCCCGCGAGGCTGCCCGCGACGCTTCCTTCAACGAGGTCTTCTCGCCATTCCCTCGGTTGTCAGCGCGAGTCAACATGGAACGCAGCCCGCCCATGGCCACCGCCTCGTCTCCCACAGCCACGATCGCCCGTACCGCTGCCTCCAGCTCGGGAAGGTTCCCGGGCCATCCGTAGATCCTCCCTGAAACTACCCCCGCGAACTTCGGCTTCCAAATCGCGGCAACTGCCACAGATCACACGCACTTCCGTCCGCGCCGACCCGTTCGTGCCCTGTTTCGAAACCAGGTCGAACAGTTTCTTCTGACCTTCTTGATTCAAGTCTCCGATTTCGGAGAGATACAAACTTGTTCTGGCTGGCCAGAGGCTTGGTTCGAGCTCAGGGGCAGTGAGTTCGCGACAACTCTTCACTTGAAAGTGTTCTTGCGGCCAGCCCGAGTTCTGGTGAATCCGGCCGGCGATCGCGTGTTTGCCTGTGCCTTGCTCGCCCAGCAGCAGCACAGGCACCGAACTGTGGGCCAACTCCCGTATCACGGCCACCACGGCCCTCATACTGGGACTTATCGCCTCAAGCCATGGCACATCGGAGAAATGCTCTCCCCCAAGGCTAGGAACGGCGGGTTCTTGTTCGTTGAAACTATGTTCCATGGTCAAGATCGCAGACAGTTGGGGGAATACCTTCGCAGACTAAGTTGTCCTTCCCTCGATTGCACGGCGGGTGCCAGACCGCAGAGTCAGCTGGCGCGGAGGAGCGCGCAACCCATAGCTTTTCTTCTCAATTACTTGAGGACTTTGTGGGTCCGCGAACTGTGGGGGGGCAGCACTGGTTACGCTACACTAATTGCTCCGAAAAGAGAAAACTTTTTCTCATTCTAAAGTAACGAACGATGGTAATTTTTAACCTTCTTCCTCATTGAGCAACCTAAGTTGTTGATAATAGGCAGTAAACACGATGAATCATGTCCGCAAATCGCAGGGTTTGAGAGGGAAACTTGTTATCCTTTCGGCAGGGATCTGTTCTGGATCGAGATCTCACGCCCGCTTCCAGGGACTTGGAGTGGGTCGTTTCGGCGGAATTCTGACCGTTTAGAATGAAGTTCAGCCCTCCGAATTCTGAGGAATGTGTGCTAGTGCGGCTGTTGAATTGCTTCAGAAAACTCGACCCGTCGTGAAGAAGTCCGGCGTTATTTAAGGAATGGCCGAATTCTCACAATCCGTCTTGATCCCCGAACCAGCGCTTCCGCCTGTGTGGAAGAAACCGATGATTTGGGAAACGGCGACCTTGCTGGCTCTAATGGGCTGGCTCTATACATCCATACTCATCCGGCTGTCACAGCAATGGTGGTCGGATCCGAACTTCTCCCACGGCATTTTTGTTCCGGTCTTTTCCCTCTTCGTCGTCTGGCAGGACCGTTCGCGGTTGCGAGCGGTTCCGCGTCGTCCCTCGAACTGGGGACTCCTGGTCATCTTCTCCTCTCTTTGCACCTTGGTCCTAGGGGTCTTAGGCGCTGAATTGTTTCTCTCCCGGATGTCCTTACTGGCGCTGATTGGTGGGACCATCATTTTTTTTCTGGGATGGAGAATGCTATTTGCAGTCCTGTTCCCACTTCTTTTCCTTGGGCTGATGATCCCCGTTCCGGCGATCGTTTTCAGCCAGGTCACGTTCCCACTGCAGATCTTCGCATCCCGGTTATCTGCGTGGCTGCTTCCGTTTCTCGGCGTGCCAGTCTTGCGCGAAGGAAATGTCATTAACCTGCCGGCAATGCCGTTGGAAGTGGCCGTCGCCTGCAGCGGCATCCGCTCCCTGCTCTCCTTGACCACGCTCGCAATCATGTATGGATATCTGATGGAGGATCGGATCGCAATCCGCGTCGTTCTGGCGCTCGCATCAATACCGATCGCGGTGGCCGCTAACGGGTTGCGAATCGTCGGCACCGGATTGCTCGTCCAGTACTGGGATCCCGACAAAGCTGAAGGCTTCTTCCATCTCTTTTCCGGATGGCTGATTTTTGTGGTGTCGCTGCTGATGCTGTTTCTACTGCACAAAGGTTTAAGGTTTTTTGTCGAGCGACGCGAGGCCCGGGCATGAAGACTCACTGGCGATTCGTGACTGCGGCGGCATTGCTCGCGGGCACTGCATTGCTGCTGCAGGCGCGGCACAGCGCCGAGGTCATTCCCCTGCGCCCATCCCTGGGTTCATTCCCGCAGACTCTGGCAGGATGGACATCCAGTGATATCCCCTTGACCCAAGATGTTCTCGACGTGCTCGGTCCCGGCGATTTCCTTCTTCGCGACTATCAGAACAGCGCTCGGGATGCCAATGTGTACCTGTTTATGGCTTATTTCCCTAGCCAGCGTGCCGGTGACACCATTCACTCCCCCAAGAACTGTCTTCCGGGCGCGGGATGGTCCCCGGTCAGGGCCGATCGAATTACGATTAACGTGCCCGGGCATAAGCCATTTCCGGCAAACCGGTATCTGATCGCCAAGGGGACCGAACGCCAACTTGTGCTGTACTGGTACTGGGCGCACGACCGCGCCGTAGCCAGCGAGTACGCGGCCAAGTTTTACCTGGTGACCGATTCCATCCGCATGAACCGAAGCGATGGATCGCTCATACGAGTCAGTACCGCTCTCGGGCCGGACCAGGACGTGGAGTCGGCGCAGCAGCTTTTGCTTTCGTTTGCGGGCGAAGTCGTCCCCAGGATCAATACCTATGTCCCGCGCTGACCATCTCGAACTAGGCCCGCCTGCTCTGCCGGTGACGCCAGTAACTTTCAGGCAAAGGTTCGATGCATTACCGTTTTCCATGCAATAAAGTTCGCAATCATCGGGCGCACAAAGCGCCGCTGGGAGAAAGCAGAAATACTTCGAGAGCGGGGAACGCTATTTCGCGGAAGGCAAATACCGCGAAGCCGTCATTCAGTACCGCAATGCGACCCAGGTGGACGCCACCTTCGCGGCAGCGCATTACCAGCTCGCGAAGTCCTACTTCAAACTGGACGATTGGCAGCACGCCTACAGCGAGCTCGCCCGTACGCTGGAGTTGCGGCCCGACAATTACAAAGCCCACCTCGACATTGCCAATCTTCTGATTGCTAATGGACAACCAGAAAATCTGAAGACCGCACAAGAGCACACCGATTTACTTTTGCAGCAGCAACCAAATGATCCAGATACCCACATCGCAGCCGGCAGCCTGTTAAGCCGGCAACAGAAGTTCGCTGCGGCCATGGCCGAAATGCAGAAAGCAATCGCGCTTGCGCCCAGCCGGGGCGATGCCTATCTGAACCTGGCCGTGCTTCAAACCCAAGCGAACCTGCCCGACGCCGCGGAAGCGAATTACAAGAAAGCGATCGAGCTGCAAGCGCCGGGAAGTCCTCGCCTTGCGCTGGCTGCTTTTTATCAATCGCGCGCCCGTTATCCGGAAGCCGAACAACAGGTGCAGCAACTCATCGCCGCCGACTCCAAAGACACGGGCTCGCGCGCTGCCCTGGCCAAACTCTACCTCGCGGAGGGGAAAAGAACCGAAGCCGAGGCGTTTCTAAAGCAGGTCAAGCAACAGTTCCCGGACGATTCGACAGGCTATCGTATGCTTGGCGACTACTACTTCGCCATCGGCGACCTCGACAAGGCGGTCAGCGAATACGAGTCGCTCCATCACGAACACGCGAAAGACATTCCGGTGGAGAGGAATTACATCCAGCTGTTGATTTTGAAGGGACGGGTTGAAGAAGCGAACAAGCTAAACGAGGAGTTTCTGAAATCGCATCCCAAGGATGATGATGCGCTCACTTACCGCGGCGAAATCCAAATGGCTCAGGGGAAAGCGTCTGAGGCTGTTCGTACGCTCCAATCGGTCGTCGGCAACAGTCCCAGTATGGCCGTGGCGCACTACCAGCTTGGCTTGGCGCTGAACCAGACAGGCGATATGGACCGCGCGGCAACGGAATGGCGCGAAGCAACTCGCCTGCTCCCGAACATGGCGGAGGCGCAGCGCATGCTCGCGCTGTACTCCAATCAGAAGGGGGACATGGCAGGTCTGGAAACCATCGCGACTAAGATCATTGAGATCCAACCAACCTCTCCGGATGGATACGCGATGCGTGCGGTAGCGTTAATGGCACAAAAACGGTATCCAGGCGCAGAGCAGGATGCGCGCAAGGCAATTGAACTCGCGCCGCAGGCGCCCACCGGTTATTTGCAAATGGGCAACTTGACAGCCCGGCAAGGCCAATTGGCGCAATCCGAGAGCTGGTACAAACAGGCGCTGAGCCACGATAAGAATTCAACCGATGCCCTTCGCGGCTTGCTCAATATTTATCTGGCGCAAAAGCAAACAGAAAAGGCCATCGCTGCTGCGAACCAGCAGATTACCCTTTCCCCGGACAACAGTATGTTCTACGACCTGCTTGGCTCTATTCAAATGAGAAAGCCGGACTACGCTTCCGCCACCGCAGCATTCAAGAAGGCCGTGGAACTAAGCAAGCAGAATGCCGACGCATACCTGAAGTTGGGCCAGGCCGAGCTCAAGATCAATGCGCTGGATGACGCTCTCGCTACTGGCAATGCCGGACTTCAAAACAATCCAAAAGAACCCGGCTTTTACATGCTATTGGGTAGCGTTTACGAGAGAAAGAATGACCTCGCCAACGCGAAGTCATGCTACGAAAAGGTGCTGCAGATCAAGCCTGACGATCCGCTTGCGTCCAACAATCTCGCTTATGTACTGCTTGAAACGAACAGCAACCCCGACCTTGCACTGCGCCTGGCGCAAACCGCGCGCCGTGCGTTGCCTGAACTTTCGAATGTTGCTGACACGCTCGGGTGGGCCTTCTATCAGAAGGGCGTCTACCAGCCTGCCATTGGCATGTTCCAGGAAGCGATCAAGCTGTCCGCAAAGCACAAAGAGCCGGAGAGTGCCACGTATCATTACCACCTGGGGTTGGCCTACGCGAAATCGGAAAAGCCCGCGCTTGCGAAACAACATTTGGAGCGCGCACTGAAAATCGACCCCAAGTACAGCGACGCAGAAGACGTCAAAAAACAGCTAGCGCAGCTAAAGTCCTAGAGCAATACGCCCAGCGGTTGAGCTTCAGCGTTGCAGGAGACGGATTTTCGGACTCGATATCTAACAACCGTCCATCATCTTCTGGTCGGTCCCTGGCGGCTGAGATCGGTGAGTACTTCTGTTATCAGCCATTTTTCTGCCAGTGAAGACAAGTTTGCAGAAACTTTGCCTGGGCGATTCATCTTTCCATTGTAAGTGCCTGAAACTACAACAGGTGGCAGATTCTCACATTGGTAACTGGCTTGCATCAGCAGGTTTGCGGTGTTGTGTATCTGCGAGCATGCCAGCGGTTTTTGGCTGCGAACATACATTGAGAATGCTAGAATTTCCGCCATCAAGGGGAGGAGTAGGTTCGATGAGAGCTTTTGTGTTCCGCGCGATTGGGATGCTTGTTATTGCCTGTTCACTGGTGGCTGCTTTGAGTTGCGCCCGCGACCAGCAACTGGTGTCGATTCAGATTCAACCCACTACGGAGACATTTGGCGACTCGAGCACTCCGGTGAGCGCGAATAAGGGCTCAAATGTTCAACTGCGGGCACTCGGAACCTATATTCACCCACCGGTGACGAAGGATATAACTGACCAGGTCGTTTGGACCTCCAACGACCAGGAGATGGTCACCGTTGATGCCACTGGGTTGATCACGGCGACCGGTAATGCATGCGGCGGGACGTTGATATCGGCGACTGTCCAGACCAACCATAGCGCCGGTAACCGCTCTTCTTCAGGCGCAATCATTACTAGCACGATGCAGGCGAACGTGGTTTGCTTCAGCAGTTCAGGAGGATCGGGCGGCTCTTCTTTCCTTCTGACCGTAAACTTCGCCCCCGGTACCGGGTCCGGCACAATAAACAGCACACCCGCGGGACTTGGTTGCGCGACAGCTTGTAGCGGAACCTTCTCGGCGGGGTCCGCGATCTCTCTAACAGCAGCGCCGAACTCCGGTTCCACGTTCGGAAGTTGGGTAGGGTGTGATACGGTCTCGGGTCCGACGTGTAACCTTGTTTTGAATAGTAACCGTGTTGTGACGGTAACTTTCAATTAGACTGCCCTGGCTGGCCGGGCACCGAGCCTTACGAAGCTCCTGCCGAGAGCCGGTGCGTTCTGGTCTGCGCAATTCCGTATTGGCGGATTTTATACAGCAGAGCTTTGTAGCTGATCTGCAAAAGTGCCGCGGCCTGTTTACGGTTCCAGTTAGTTTCGTCCAGGGCTTTCGCGATCGCTTCTGCTTCAGCTTCGTCCTTCGCGCTGCGTGCCAAACCCTTCAACCCGCCCTGCGCTTCGGCGGGATTCCGTGGTGGCGCGGAATCGAACTGCGCGCCTGAGCTGTCGGTGTGCGGCTGAAGCTCGTGGATCGCCAGCTTCTCGTCTCCCAGCACCAGATAACGTTTCACGAAATTTCCCAGCTCGCGAAGATTGCCCGGCCAGGGATGGTTCTGACAAGCCTGCAGAAGCTCGGGCGTCAACGGAAGGGGCGAGCGCGCATATTGCTCCGAGAGGCGCGTCATGAAGTGCTTCAGCAAAATAAATCTTCGCGGAGCCTCTTATTGGCCAGCGCCTCGGGAATATTGATATTGGTTGCGGCCAGGATGCGAACGTCAACTTTCAGGACCGAGCGGCTGCCCAGGCGTGAGAACTGCTGGTCCTGAAGAACGTGCAACAGCTTTGCCTGCAGGCTGGGAGGCATCTCGCCGATTTCATCCAGCAGGATGGTCCCCTTGTTGCAGAGTTCAAACTTTCCCGGCTTCGCATGTGTCGCCCCGGTGAAGGCGCCCGCTTCATATCCAAACAATTCGCTTTCCAGCAGATCGGCTGGCACTGCCGCGCAGTTCACTTTCAAAAACGTCCGATGCGCTCGCGGAGACAGCTTGTGGATCAACCGCGCCATCACTTCTTTGCCGGTGCCGCTCTCGCCCAGCATCAGGACCGGGATGTCTACGTTTGCGACCAGTCCGGCCTGCGAGCGCAGCTTCCGCATGTTCGCGCTCGCCGCAACAAAGTAGGTTTCGTCCCCGAGTTCTTCGACCTCGCCCGAGTAGTTCTGCTGGTTGGTGCCGAGGCACTGATCGATAATGTTGTCGAGTTCGGCTTTCTGAAACGGCTTGGTGATGTAATCGGTCGCACCCAGCCGGATTGCCTGCACGACTTTCTTGGTGTCATTCACGCAGGACAGAATTACGACCTTCACGCTCGGGCGCAGTTTCCGCAGGCTCTCGAGCGTTTCCAGTCCATCGATTCCTGGCATCAACAGATCCAGCAATACCAGATCGGGGTTGAGTCCCTTTTCGACGATCTCCAGCGCTTCTTCGCCAGTGGAAGCCGTGGCGACTTGATGTTCTTCGACCTCGAGAAGTGTCTTGATATAACGCAACATTCCCGGTTCGTCGTCAACAAGTAGAATCTTGGCCTTATCGGTCATTAAACTTTCCCTTCAGAATTCTTTCCTTCAGATGCGGCTATTGGGGGACGCAGTGGAACGATGAAAGAGAACTTGCAGCCGGCGCCGGGCTCACTCTCGACCCAGATCTTGCCACCCATTCCGTGTACGAGCCGGCGCGCGATTGCCAGCCCCAGTCCCATTCCTTCCGTCTTCTCGCTCGAAGGCAGGCGGAAGAAATCGTCAAAAATCTCCAGGTGATATTCGGGCGGTACTCCGGGACCAGTATCCGAAACACTGATCTTCACAGAATTCGGCTGCGACAGCGGACGGCGGCGGCGCTCTTGAGCTACCTCAGGAGTGCTCCCCGTGCGCCGTTCCCACATGTAAGGTTCAGCGTGCAGCCACACAGTTCCGCTCGCGGGTGTGAACTTGAAAGCATTTTCCAGCAGATTGGAAACAATCCTTTCCAGCTTCGGTGCGTCGAATGGGAACTCGATTACCTTTTCGTTGGCCAGAAAATACAAGGCCAGGCCTTTCTCCTGAAATCGCGGCGACCATAGCCGGCAAACTTCGGAGAGGCAATCATTGATATTCGCGGTCTCGAACCTCATTCTCAGTTCGCCGGTCTCAAGCACGCTGAAGCTGAGGAAATCCTGGATATAGTGCTGCAATCGCAGCCCGTTGGATCGCATGTCGCGCAGAACTTCGCGCTGACGTTCGTTCAAATCGCCGAGTTTTTCGCTCTGCAGCAGTTCCACGTATCCGGTCAGAATCGCCAGCGGAGTCTTCAAATCGTGGGCGGCTGACGCCAACGCGTTTGTAGTTCGCAGATAACGCTCACGGAGTTGCGAATAATCCTGCGCCTCCTGCGAGTCCTGCACTTCACCGGAAACGTGAGCGTCGCTAGCTGCCGCTGCTGCGGACCCCTCTTTGGCTGGTATGGACGACACGAGACTCTCTTTCGACACTACAAGTTGGTGACATTAAGTGGGGGAGGGGACGGAATGCAGCCTGGTCAAAAGGCTGAGTACCGACAAGCAAAATGCTAGGGTATGCACCGTGGCAGTGTCAATGAAAAATGCAAAACATTGGTCACTTTCGGTAAATGATTTCCAACCGACTGGCCGCCAAGGCAGGCTCTCGGTCACCACAACTGGGGGCGGAAACCCCTTCATTTCTCGCTAAATACGTCGATTGGCGTACGCTCGCGCGATAGCTGACCAGGTAGATCGATGCCGGTGCCCGAAAAGCGCCGAAGTTTGGCCCAATAGGTGCGACAAGATCGTTTTACGGAGCATTCCTGGGGGCTCGGTTTGGATCAGCGCAAGTCGGGAGCAGAACGTCGCGAGTGGGTACGTCTGCCCCTCGCTATTCCGGTATTCGTTCGTAGTCGCGATCAGGGCGGCAAGGATTTCCTGGAGTTTGCCACCGCGTTAAACGTCTCTGCAGGCGGAGCGCTGGTGGCGGTGCATCGCTCTCTTCGGCCAGCAGCGCAGGTTACGTTGGAAATCCCTAGTGCTCCTCTTGCAGCTTCGGCCCCCATTCCCAAGAGCGCGAAGAACATGCGCGCGAAGATTGTGCGAGTAACCCACGGCGAAGGTTACCATCTGCTAGGACTCAAGTTTCAGCATCCTCTGCTGAGTCCGGCAATGCAGCGGGCCAAGCTGCGAAGGAAAGTTGCTTCTTCTGTGTGAAAGTTTTTTCCTACCTAAGTTCCAGATTTCCTCGACTGAACGACATTCACCTGCGGCGCAGACCGCGTGCACTAGGCCCCGTCTAAGCTGTTGCTTCAACTTGCCTTAGCTGCAATTCGAGCATGTTTCGCGAACCACCCCTGGGTTTGGTGTTCGGGGTGCACAAACTCTGGATGTAAAGGAGCCTCACATTCGCTATGGCAGCTACAGTGACAAATCCTGTCAGTTCTCTGGTGCAAGCGATCGGCGACATTCCGCCCGAGGCCATCGTATTTGGTCAATCTGAGGCCATGCAGGCGCTTCGTGACCGCCTCGGGAAGGTGGCCAGCGCCAACGTACCGGTACTGATTCACGGTGAGAGCGGCACCGGCAAAGACATTATCGCCCGCATGGTGCATGCGTTGTCGCCCTGGAAGTCGGGTCCGTTCGTGAAGGTTAACTGCCCTGCCATCCCCGGGACCCTGCTGGAGAGCGAGCTGTTTGGCTACGAGCGCGGCGCATTCACTGGAGCTTATGGCTCAAAGCCGGGCCGCGTCGAAATGGCCCACCGTGGTTCATTGTTCTTGGATGAAATCTCCGAACTCGACATGTCGCTGCAATCGAAGCTGCTGCAACTTCTGCAGGACGGCCAGTTTTGCCGTATTGGCGCCCAAGCGGACAAGAAGGTCGAGGTGCGCATTGTCTGCGCCACCAATCGCCGCCTGGAAGACGAAATTGAAAACGGAACGTTTCGCCAGGACCTGTATTACCGCATTAACGTTGTGAACCTCTTCAGAAATATCACTGGCCGGGAAACATTCGCGAACTCGAAAACCAGATGAAACGCTACGTGATTCTGGGCAGCGAAGCTGTAATCAGTGCCGACTTACAGCCGCGCGAAGTTGACCTGCTGACAGCCGACATCAATCTTGATGGGCCTATCTCGCTGAAGAAACTTACGCGTCAGGCGACTCGTGCCCTGGAGCGCAAAATCATTCTCAAGGTGCTGCATAACCACCACTGGAACCGCAAGCAAGCGGCTCGCACTTTGAACATCAGCTATCGCGCATTGCTATACAAGATTCGCGATGCCGGCCTGCCGCCAAACCGTGCCCGACGCCCCGCCGACGCGGCCAAAAGCCAGGTTGCCGCTGACTGACAGGGTCATCGATTAGCGCCACAGCCGGACACTCATTCCGGTCGCGACCTGCTGCGCCCGCCGGCAAAACATTCAGTTGACGTGAGTTCCTCCTCGTACTATCTTTCTTCTTCCCCCCGCAAGTAGCTGGTATCAATGTCCAATAGCATTGGTCCTTTCATATCCCACGGGAGAAAACCGATGAGATTCCGGCATGTTCTCTTAGTCTCGTTAGCGATTCTTTGCACTCTGACGGCATTTGTTTCCGCCGAAAGTCGGCCGCCCATTACTCCCGAGGACCTCAAGATGACATCCGAACCGCTGACCCCAGGCGCGCCCGCGATCATTCTGTATCGCCAGGTGGATCGCGATGACAACGCCAGGACCGGACATGAGGACAATTTTGTGCGGATCAAGATATTGAAGGAAGAAGGACGGAAGCAGGCAGACGTAGAAATTCCCTACGAAAAGGGCTTTGAAGACAAGATTATCGGAATCTCCGGCCGTACCATTCATCCGGACGGCTCTGTTGTGGAATTCAAGGGAAAAGCGTTTGACAAGACGATCGTCAAGGGAAGAGACCGAAAGTACAAGGCAAAAACATTTACCCTGCCCGATGTTCAGGTGGGATCAATCATCGAGTACTCCTACGTTGCGGAGTTGGCCGAGAACTATGTCTTCAATTCCAACTGGATCTTGAGCGACGAATTATTTACAAAACATGCAAAGTTTTCGCTTCGGCCGTACACCAGCACCTACGGGAACCTACATGTGCGCTGGAGTTGGAATTTCCTTCCGGCGGGTACGGCTCCTCCCAAGGAGACGCCGGACCAAGTCATTCGCATGGAAATCAATAACGTTCCCGGTTTCCAAAGAGAAGACTACATGCCACCGGAGAACGAACTGAAGTCACACGTGGATTTCACTTACACCGACGACATGGAAACGGACCCTGTCAAGTCCTGGCGCAACTTCGGCAAGAGGACGAATTCGAAAGTCGAAAGCTTTTCAGGAAAGCGCAAGGCAATGGAACAGGCGGTGGCCGGGCTTGCTTTGCCCAGCGATTCTCCCGAGCTGAAACTTCAAAAAATTTATGCGCGCGTGCAGCAGGTTCGTAACCTGTCTTACGAACACCGGAAGACCGAACAGGAAGAGAAGAGGGAAAAACTGAAAGAGAATTCCAACGTAGAAGATGTCTGGAAGAATGGTTATGGGAATGGCACCGAACTCAATTGGCTGTTTCTCGCTCTTGCCCGGGCCGCGGGTTTTGAGGCGTACGCGGTGTTTGCTTCGGACCGCCGCAACTATTTCTTTAACCCCAAGATTCCAGACGAACACAAGTTGGACTCCAACCTAGTACTCGTGAAGATAAACGGCAAAGACGTTTTCTGCGATCCGGGTGCAGCGTTCACTCCGTATGGGCTATTGATGTGGCCTGAAACAGGAGTAAAGGGCTTGCGCCTGGATAAGGACGGCGGCACGTGGATCCAGACGATGATGCCGGAAAGCAGCGCTTCTCGCAAGACCCGCAAGGCCGATTTGACCCTCTCCGAAACAGGGACCCTGGAAGGAAAACTAACGGTGATCTTCACTGGGCTTGAAGCAACGGAGCTACGCAGCGAGGAACGAAACGAAGATGATGTCGATAAGAAAAAGACCCTCGAGGATGAGGCGAAGGAATATATTCCCGCGGCCAGTGAAATCGAGTTGACCAACAGCCCCGACTGGACCAGCTCGTCGGCACCTCTCGTAGCCGAATTCAAGCTGAAGGTGGAAGGCTGGATCTCTGGCGCCGGCCGCAAAGTGATGCTGCCCGTTGGGCTATTCAGTGCAGACGAAAAGAAAGTCTTCGAGCACGCGGACCGGACCCACCAGATCTACTTTGAGTATCCGCACGAAAAAGACGATGAAATTTCGATTGCGCTTCCGGCGGGCTGGAAAGTGGCGAGCATTCCGAAAGAAACCGTTCAGGACGGGCACATCGTTCTCTATTCTTTGAAAGCCGAGGATAACAAAACGTCAGTTCGGATAATTCGTAAGCTTGACGTCGACATACTCCTGTTGGACCAGAAGTATTACCCGGCACTACGCAGTTTTTATCAGGGGATGAGGACCGCAGATGAGGAACAGATTCTTTTGCAGCCTGACAGCACGGCGGCCAGTAATTAAGCAGTCTGTCTTGGCTCTTGCGGCATTCGCATGCATTCCAGGTTGGAGCGTTGGCGTTCATGCGGGCGACGCTCCACAGTGGATGCATGCGGTCGTCAACGCCCCGCTGCCGCCTCACGACGAGAAAACTGACGCAGTGCTCCTGTACTCCGAAACCAGCGTCAATATCATCTCCGCCGACAAAATTAAGACCGTCGAACGGCGTGTGTACAAGATCCTGCGTCCGGAAGGACGCTACCATGGCACCGCAGTTGCGTATTTCAGGTCGCCGGGAGAGAAGATCAATGGCCTGCGCGGGTGGTGCATTCCTGCGCAAGGCAAGGACTACGAGGTAAAGGACAAAGAAGCCCTCGAAGTTGCGCCGCCCGGCATAGAGGGTGGTGAACTCGTCGACGATGTTCGGGCCAAGATCCTGCGAATCCCGGCGCCAGATCCGGGCAACATCGTGGGTTATGAATACGAAGTCGAGGCAAATCCGCTAGTTCTCCAGGACGATTGGGATTTTCAACACCAAGTTCCTACGCACGAAGCCCATTATTCTCTTCAACTGCCACCGGCGTGGGAGTACAAAGTCTCATTTCTAAATTATCCCGAGGTGCGAGCGACTCAATCGGGCGGCAATCAGTGGCAGTGGATGGTAACCGACGTCAAGGCCATTCGCGAGGAGGAGCAAATGCCGCCATGGGCAGGCCTGGCGGGAAAGATGATCGTGTACCTGTTCCCACCAGGCGGTCCCGGAAATAGGGGCTTCAGTGACTGGCGCCAGATGGGTAACTGGTATTGGAACCTCGAAGTCGGTCGAGTGGTCGCTTCGGACGAGATACACAAGAAGGTGAGCGATCTCACATCGTCGGCGGCGACTCCGGTTGAGAAAATGCGTCTCCTGGCGGCCTTCGTCCAGCACGAAGTACGGTACGTGGCGATCGAGCTAGGAATGGGAGGGTGGCAGCCTCATGCCGCGTCGGTAACTTTCTCCAACCGATATGGTGACTGCAAAGACAAAACCAATCTCTTCCGCTCGATGCTGCACGAGATCGGCATCGAATCGAATGTTGTCGTCATTAATACGGTGCGCGGATCGGTCACGCCTCAAACGCCTGCCTATCATGGATTCAATCACCAAGTCACGGCAATCAAACTGCCCGAGAATCTTGATGATCCGACCTTGACTGCGACGATCCAGCATCCCAAATTCGGGAAAATACTGTTCTTCGACCCTACCGATGAAATAACCCCCTTTGGACAAATCAGCGGTAGCCTCCAGGCCAACTATGGCCTGCTGGTGACTCCGGCTGGCGGCGAATTGGTTGAACTTCCGAAACTACCCGCTGCCATGAACAGCATCCGCCGCACAGTGAAGTTGACCCTGGACGCAAACGGCAATATTCGAGGAGACGTTGAAGAAGTCCGACTGGGAGATCGCGCGTGGAACGAGCGTTGGGCACTTCGGACGGTAACCAGCGACAAGGACCGAATCAAGTCCATCGAGACTATCCTGGCCGGCTCGCTTTCGAACTTCGGGATTCTGAAGGCGAGTGTGGTAAATCTCTCGCAGTCCGATAGACCCTTTGGGTTCACGTACACGTTTGAAGCTGCCAACTACGCGAAAGCCGCAGGCGGAATGCTGCTGCTGAGACCGCGAATTCTAGGAGAGAAGGCCCTAGCGATTCTGGAAACCAAAGAGCCTCGGCAATATCCGATTGAATTCGAAGGTCCGCTGCTGGACACCGACAATTTTGAAATTACTCTGCCACCGGGTTACGAGGTTGACGACTTGCCCCCGCCGGTGGACGCGGACTTTGGTTTCGCCAGCTATCATTCGAAAACTGAAGTGAAGGGCAATGTGTTGGGTTACACGCGCACTTTTGAAGTTAAAGAGTTGAGCGTTCCCGTCAGCCGGGCTCAGGACTTGAAGAAGTTCTACCGGATCATCGCGAGTGACGAGCGCAACACAGCGATTCTCAAGCCGTCCAAGCAGTAGGACCAATGGTGTGGGGACATCCGAGAAAGTCTCTATCCTCTGCCGCTTTCCCCTTCCAGGGCGACGACGAGTTGGACCGCGCTGACATCGATGCCACAACACAGGAAAACTTCTGCTGACGACTTGTGCATGGCTGGCTCCTGGAGTTAATCTGCGATCCCGGCTTCCGCCTCGGGCAAACTCTTGCCGCCAACCTTGAACATGCAGGCTCACAAGGCCTTGGATTCTCCACGGCGTCAAAAGAGAGGGGCGGGGGCCGCTCTTCGGACAGGCTCAATAGCGGCCTAAGGGTGGGACGACCTCTCCGCCGAAACGCGACTTAATCGTAGTCGCGTCTGGAAATGGAAGATACAAGGGTGGGGCAGCCTCCATTATGGTTCGAATGAAAACCGAAAAAGGTGGGCCAGGCCCCCGGCTCCTCAGGAGACTCATATCCTTTCACAAACGCGCAACCTGCTTGCCGATCGGAGATAAGTAAGGGATAATTGCTGTGTAAGGATATTTATTATGGTAAGGAATAGGCCATGCTGCATTCTAAAGTAACAAGTAAAGGGCAGACGACCATTCCGGAGAAGATTCGGAGGGCCTTGCGCATAAAGGCGGGCGACAAGTTGGAGTACGAAGTTCAGGGAGATCGCGCCACCATTCGTGTGCATCCCGGCCTTCGGTCACTCAAGGGCGTGCTGGCCAGCAAAAAGGGAAAGGGAATGTCCTTTGCCGAAATCCGCCAAGCCGCGGCGGAGGCGGCGCGCGCTCGTGAAGAGTCGCATGAGTAAGCGGAGGCTTGTCGATACAAATCTCATCGTCCGCTATTTGGTACAGGACCATGAGAAACATGCCAAAGTAGCTGGCAGGTTGCTCGACGCGTGCGACCGCGGCGAGTTAGTTATTGTCGTGCTGCCGACCGTTCTGGCGGAGTGCGTGTTCGTACTTGAATCATTCTATGAGCATCCGCGGGCAAATATTGCCTCGGCGCTCAGCCATCTAATTTCTAGCGCCGGCGTCGAGATCAGTGAAGTGGCGATCCACCTCGATGCCATGGATCGCTACAGAAGGGCAAAGGTGCATTTTGTGGATTGTCTGATCGCTGCCACTGCTGTGGCTGAAAGGACACCCGTAGCCAGCTTTGATCAGGACTTCCGTAGGTTCAGAGACGTTCGTGTAGAGATTGAATAGCGGCTGGCCCAGGCTTGCTCCCTCATGCACTCACACAAAATCGGCTGCCCCACGCTTCGTGGTTTTCGAAGTGTGGGCATTACTGTTGCTTCGGGAGACTTTGAAGTTAAAGAACTAAGCGTTCCGGTCAGCCGCGCTCAGGACCTGAAGAAGTTCTATCGAATCATCGCGAGTGACGAACGCAACACGGAGATTCTCAAGCCGTCCAAGCAGTAAAGGCTGCGCCCTATTTCACCACTAGCGTTACCGCGGTGCTGCGAGTCGCGCTGCCCGACGTAGCGTTCATCGTAATCGTGTACGTGCCTGCCGGAGTACCCGTGGTGGTGCCGGGATTCCCGCTCTTGGAGCCGCATCCTGCCTGCAGCACCATGAAACCCAGAGTGCACACAATGAACAAACCAGCCAGCCAGCGCCGTCTGCGCGTCGCGCCAGCGCCGACCAAGGCCAAGCCCGTCACCGGGAACCAGAAAGCGTAGAGGATTCGGCTACTGCGGAAGAGACTGGCGGGCGTCGTGACTCGCGGAGTCGTGGTGATGTCCAGCGTCCTGTTCTGGGCGCCGTTGTTCAGATTCGGTATCGGATTACCGGAGAAGACGCAGGTCGCGCCAGCCGGAAGGTTGGAACACGATCCCAGAGACACCGCCTCAGGAATGACTCCTGTAGGAGTGACCGTGACAGTGTAGGTCGCCTGGTTGCCTGCCGTTACCGTCTGGGAATTGGGAGCAGCCTGCACGACAAAATCATTAACCAGCGCCGTTTGCGAGGTCGTGCTCTGAAAACTTGTCCCCGCTATAGTCAGCACCCCACTGTTGCCGATACTCGACGTGGACGCCAGCGGAGGCGTCGGCTGACTCGCCGTCACAGTGATATCAACCTTAGTCAAACTGGAAAGCGTGTTTGTGGAGCCGCTCGTGGTTAAGTTCGATGTATTAACTGTCCCGAGGTTGCACACGGCAGTTGTTGTTGTATTGGTGCAACTTCCCGAGCTAGGGTTACCCGCATTTGAACCCAGAGAAGAGTTTGTCCCTTGCACCGTGGACGTAAACACCGCGCCGGTAACCGGATCGCTGGTGTTGTACACCGGATAAGTGAACTTCACCTGGTTGCCCACACCCACTGGCGAGGGCGTAACGCTGGCTCCGCCAGGACTGCATGCAGTGACGGTAACGCCGTTTATGGTCGCACCAACCGGACATGTGAGCGTCAGCCCTGTAGTGCTCGAACCAAGCTTGCTGATAAACGCATCGCCACTGCCGGTGAGTCCAGACTGGATGGGCGTGATAATCGGCTGTCCAGTTGAAGCGGATGTCGAAAAATCGCCAGACTTGGTTTCTCCGGCTACAAGGCTGTTCAGTGTCACATCAGTCGCAAGGCTGGTGCCGATGTCCGCACCCGAGCCGCCGAGAATGCTGGTCGAAGAAGAGATGCCGGCAGTTGTCGCAATTCGCGCAAAGAACGCGTCGGTACCACCGCCGGTAACGTTGGGAAGCGGGTTGGCATTTAAGGCGCTACCCTGAGTAAGTCCAGTGACACGCGCGTTTTGGGTGCTATCGGCGGTAATCGCCAGACCAACGTCGGTTCCGCTGCCGCCGAGATACGTGAAGTAATTCAGGGGCACTGAACCCTGGACGGTTCCGGTCGTGGTCGGGACGGCGAACTTGGCGACAAAGGCGTCGGTGCCACCGCCATTAGTGCCCTGGAAAGCAGTTGTGCCAGTTGGAATCGGGATGTCCGTCGATGTAGTTGAACCCGTCACGAAGGTACTGGTTCCGTCAGTGGCAACCCCGTAGGCGACATCATCGCCAGTCCCTCCAAGATACGTTTGATAAGTCAGAGAGTACTGCTGGGTGTTCGTGGCCGGCGCTTTCAGTCGTGCAACCCATGCATCGAAACCGCCTTGCAATGTCCCCTGAAACGCATTCACCACCGGCATATCCGTGAAGCTCGTACCGCCTGCCAGATACACGTTGAGATTGGAATCGACGGCGATCGCGCCGCCTGTAACCGTGCCGGTATTCGGACTGGAGCCGCCAAAGAATGTTGAGTAGAGCAAGCTATTCGCGCCGCTTTGCGCGGGATCAAGCTTCGTGAAGAAGAACTGTTTCAGCGCTCCCGTTTTGTATTGGCCCTGCAGAGCACCCGGAGTGGTCGGAAAATCCGCGGAAGTGGTGGTACCGAAAACATAGACGTGGGCCTGGTTGTCCACTGTCATATCGTTCGCTGTGTCGGTGCCTGTGCCCGCCGAGCCCGTGAGATAAGTCGAATACAGATTCGCCGAGCCGGTGGGATCCAGTTTGGTAACGAAAGCGTGATTCCCGGTGGCCGAATTCTGCAACCCGTTGATCGTCGGGAAATCGGAAGATGTGGTGTTCCCTGCCACATAAACGTTGAACCCGCTGTCCACTCCGACGCCCGTCGGATCGTCCATTCCGGTTCCGCCGATAAAGGTTAGATAGTCGAGCGAAAGCGCCGAACCCGTGTTGCTGATGCGGGCAACAAAAACATCGGAAGCGCCGCCAAGAGGAGGAATGCTCGCTGCGGCTGCGGGAGTAGGCCATCCGGCGGTAGACTTGGTCGCTCCCGCCACATATACGCGTGAAGCCGAGTCAATCGTAACCGCTGGGCAGTGCGGAACGAATGAAGACCCGGTGATGGCTGAGCAGCTCTCGTCTCCGGAACCGCCAAGATATGTCGAAAATGAGAGCACTGGGTCGATCACCAGCGTTCGGCTGCGATCGTAGTCGCCAATTTGAAAAGCCGCTCGGCCGTCGGCGGTGACTATAAAATTGCCCGCAACTTCATCTTCGCGATCACCAGACTTCTGATACACATGCGGGGCCTGAAAACGTAGCTCACGTCCAGCCACAGCGAGTACCAAATCACCGTTTGGTCCGATTTGCAGGCGGTCAGCACCCTGGAACTGCAATTCGATCTGCCGGGGATCTGCGCCTGGCGCAACTTCAAAATCGTATTCGAGATGCCCTTCGCGTCCGTAAAAATCGAGATCAATGCCGGAATAGAGACTGCTATAACGCACTCGCGAGAAATGCGAAACGTTGCGCAACCAGCGGGAGGAGTCGTTGCCGATGAAGTAGTTGCTGTGTCCGGGAAGCGACTCGGTGCCCGCGAGCGCGGCGCTCGGGTTCGCACCGGCAAATTGCATCTTCACCGAGGTCGTCACAGCCGACTTCGCAGCGCGCCCAGCGGGAAGGGCCAGCACAGCTTCGGTCGAAGTCAGGTAAAGGCCATAGCCGCTGCCGCGGGCAAGAAATCGGACAGGTTGCGCGGCCTGACCGACATTCGGCTCGAAAGCAAGCGGGAGACGCGCCATGAGAGAACTGCTTGCCACAGCGCTGACGCGCGAAGAGACCGGCAACGTTAAGACATCGTGCCGGAACAGGGAGACCCCGCCGAGAACCAGAAGAGCGCACAAGATGGAGACGCGTCCTCGTTTGAGGACCCCGCCCAAGCGACCACAATCAACCATTAAAACCCCTCCGCGTTCTCGCTGCTGGAAAAAAGAGAATGGAGCGTGAAGCGAACCCAAGATTGCCTGGGAGACGGAAGGCGCCCGACCGCAAACTGGCGCGGCGATTCTCCGTCCCCTGATTGGCTTAAAGTAAGTAATTACTTAAACATCTGGTGAATACGGTGTCAAGTTGAGTCCCCGGGATTTTGCGCCGCTCAAGGTTCTCTGTTGGTCTGATGCGCGTTCATTCGTCCAGAGATGCCGTGCAGCTCAGGAAAGATTTCGGCTTCAGCGTTAGCAATCAGCACTCGGCACTCAGCCTGGAAAATCCGCGATATCGATCTACTGCAGCCGGCGCCGGTTGAGACCATAGAGAACTGTCATTCGTGCTTCGATCACGGAGTCCGACGCCGAGTGGCTGAGTGCTGACGGCTGAGTGCCCGTTAACCGACGCAATCCCCCTCCGGTGTTTGTTGTTGCAATAAGGTTTGGCTTCGGCAACGCTGGTAGCAGAACGCTTCTGTGCCGGCGCTCCGCCACATAAAATGCTCCTGCGACACGGCCCGGATCACGACAATGCGCCTGATCGCCGCGCCATGCGACGCTTCAACATGACGCTGCCGGCATCGGTGCGTGTCTCCGGCATTCCGACCCCGTTCATCACCGAAACGAAAGACGTCAGCGCACGCGGAATCTTTTTCTACATTGAGCGCTGGATGAAAGAGGGTTCGCAGGTCGAGGTCACGATGGCCTTCCCCCCGCAGGTCACCCTCGCCGAACCATTGCGCGTCCGCTTCCTGGCGCGAGTCGTACGCGTCGAGCCGGAGGTTGGAACCTGGATGGGCGTGGCAGCGGCCATTGAGGAGTATGAATTCCTGCGTTCGGAAGAGGAGGGGTTGGCGGGCCTGAAGCCGGGGTGGAGTTTTGCAGGCTAGTCGTCAGTTGGCAGTGATCAGTTGCCAGTAAAAACGGCACGCGCTGCTTCCGAGGTCAGTGGAACTGACAACTAATAACTGGCAACTGACAACTTCTTTCTAGCCACTAACCACTGCTTTTCAGCTTTTCGATCTCCTTCCGAATACGCGCCGCCTTGCGCGCCAGAATGTAGAGATACGTGCCGTGGATCACCCACGTTGCGACGTAGGCTGCGTAGAGGTAGTGCAACGGGTTCGTGTTCATCGCGCTCCCTCCATCAGTGACTGCATAGCTTCGGCCTCGTGGACTTCGCGTTGCGCGACCTCCAGGCGGTAGCGGGTCCAGCACACCAGCCACGCCAGGCACATGAACGCCGCCCAGTTGATCAGCACCGCGATCCACATCTTCGGATCAAGAGAGCCGCCCTTCGCAATGACCGGTGACGGATGCTGCGTCCGGAAAAACCAAATCGAGAAGAATACAAACGGAACGTCCAGCGCGCCGAAAATTCCCCAGACCGCTGCGATCACTCCGATACGGCTGCTGGTCGAAAAGCGTCGTAGGATCAGGTAACTGATGTAGATCAGCCAGAGGGCGAGGGTTGAGTTCAGCCTGATATCTGCCGGGTCCCACCAGATGCCCCAGACCGGCTTCGCCCAGATCGGACCGGTGACCAGAACTACAGTACAGAACACAAGGCCGACCTCGGCGCTCACCAGCGCAAAAATGTCCGCTTTTTCGTTTCGTTTTACGAGATAGACAATCGAGCTGATGAAATTGAGCGAGAAGAGCAGAACGTTTCATTCTGCTTCTTTCATTCGGCTTCAAGGACCGTCTCGAAAAGCAACAGGCAGGCGGTCGTAAAGACGACATCATACGCCACAAGCAGTGCGATCCAAAAGGCTGGCGATTCTTCGCCCGTAAGGATGGCCGTGGTCGCATTCACCATTCCCAGGAGCGCGGGAATAGAAAGCGGAAACAGCAACAACGGCAGCATAATCTCGCGTGCGCGCGTGCGCAGCGACATCGCCGCAAAAAATGTTCCGTTCACCACCAGCGCCCACGTGCCGAGCAGCGCCACCGGCACGAGTTCCCACCCGAGACCGAGGGGGCGCAGTTTGTAGAACATGACGAAGAGAGGCGTCATCAGGACTTCAAGCACGCCGACAAAAAGAAAATTGCCGAGGGCCTTTGCGATGAACAGCGGCGTTGCCGGCGCTGGCGAGACACGATAGGCATCCAGCACCTGGTTGCGCAGCTCGCGCGCCCACGTCTGGTTCAGCGCCACAATCGCCGCAAACAGAAACGCCACCCACACCAGCCCACCGGCTATTCTGCGCGACTCTTCGGCTGTCGGATCGAAAGCGAAGCTGAAGATCACGACGACCAACAGCGAGAAGAACAGCATGGCGTTAATCGCGTCTTTGGAGCGCCACTCCAGGCGCACATCTTTCGCCAGCGTCGCGCGAGCAATGGCTAGAAAGCTCATCGTGCAGCCACCTGCAATGAGGTCGTCCGATTCACAATGCGGCCCGCTTCCATCCATATGAATTCGTCCGCGTAACCTTCCAGTTGCGCCGGTTGGTGGGTCACAACGAAGACTGACTTTCCGCGATCACGTGCTTGCGCAACCAGCGCCGCCATCTCTGCCGCAGAGCGCGCATCGACATTTGAAAACGGCTCGTCCAGCAGCAACAGTTTGGGATCGTTCAGCAGCGCGCGCGCCAGCGACATGCGCTGCCGCATGCCCTGCGAATACTGGCCGACAGGACGATCCAGGTCGGGATCGAGCTTTACCGAAGTGATTGCGTCTCGACACCTTTGCTCGACGCCGCCTGC
>WNFY01010157.1_pt1 | contig 28063 bp, 34 predicted proteins | sample 5400091 | NCBI WGS metagenome assembly WNFY01 (sample SAMN13153364, study PRJNA577476) | soil metagenome | isolation source: 60 cm soil or saprolite under grassland replicate 1 | place: USA:California | collected 2016-06-15 | reverse complement strand
TCATCGACTCCATCGCAACAGCTCGTCCTTCACGATTAGCGTAACGATAATCCACAACCTCCGAATGCACACGAGTAGCAAAAATTTGATCGCCTACGGTATGTACCCTTACATTCTCCCCGGGAATGAAGGCCTGAAGCTGTGCCGGACCGTTCTGCAACAAACCCAGGCGTTTCAATTGCTCGGGTTCCAGGCGCCTGACGATAGAGCGAATACCACTCAGGGACTTGTAAATAACCTCGCCCTGATTATCCTCATAGAAGCGACGTGCCGCGATCGGGTCATTGGTGACAAGAGTTGGCGGTGTTAACAGACCATATTGTCGTACCAATAATGCCTGATAAGTCTTGCTATTATTGGACATACCTCCTCCGTGACGGTTGACCATCAGACAGGGTAGGTCTTCGAATAACGCCATCAGGCCTGTGTCATATTCGAAATACATTAATGGCACAAACTCGGAGGCAATATTAGGCGGGAGCATACGACCTTCCGGTCCGGGATAACGGGTATAGACGGCTGTTATCTCACTCAAATCGAGTTTCCAATCAGGACCTGCGATGTAGCCACTGAGACCAGAGTCTTGCCAGTGCCACTTAATCCGAAAGCCGGAAGGATAGCATCCCAAATCGAGTAACCGGTACGGATAGCCACAGTCCGCTAACCGGGCACATACTAATTCGGTCACAGTATCAGCCAAACCACCACAGACAAGAATCATAAAAGGCTCCTTTTTAGAAGATGCACAGCATCCTTATGACTATAATCTATTTCCGCCGTTAAGAGATCAACTATCCCCTCAATTATCTCGTGCCGGGCTGATTCTTCAAAATGGTCAAAACAAGGATATGGCTCAACGGCTATGACACCAAGGCCTTTAGAGGTGAAAGCTAAGGCAAGTTCTACGAAGTCCAGGCCTATCGTCTTGGCGAAGTATCGCAAGGCAGGCTCAAGTAAAGTTATTTCGGAAGATACCTGACTTCCCTTTACTACTCGTTCGCCCACCACACAGACAAATTGCGCCTCTCCATGTGCATGAGTCAGGCAAACGGGTGTGTATCGTTGCACGGCGGCCAAACCGGTCCAGTCTTCCTCACTGGTTAATAAGTAACACACATTACCTGTAAGTGGTTTGTAGACGGCACTATTCCCTTCAGTCGGAGAAACATGTTCAAAGGCACGGGCTTCGTGCTCCACATTAGTTATTAATGACTCTGACGCAGGAAGGGAGCAACGCCGCAACAAGGGTTGCCAGGACAAGAGGGGAGCATTGGGGCGATACCATATCGCTGCGGGGTAACGATTGACAACAGGACAAGGTAAACTCCATAGCCATCCGAGGAGCGCTGCCTGCGTTTCTGCTAGTGTGTAAGCCAGGTCAGCAGGCTCCCAGCCGTTTGAGTCAATCCAACTGGTACTGCGTACGAATACTCCTGTAATCTGGTTATCAAAAATCGGTAGCTCTGCATCCCATAACTGACTCTCGGATTGCTCGTTATTCAGATGCCATACAAAGCGTGATGGATAGACCAGGGGGCTGGAAATAATCCGGCCCTCAAGACTACGTGCTTTTAGCATAGTGTAAACACTCAGGCACCAGGGATCCCGATAATCACCTAACAGCAGATACATAGTCCCTCCTCCTTATCTATTTAAAAATCGATTTATTAGAACTCACACGAAATAAACTAAGTTTTTATGGGGAATCATCAAACCAGTCAGTTTTCGAGCAAAGACGAGTATCTTCTTTTTCTTTTCCAGTCATTGAATATAAAATAACACATTAATCGAAAGTAGTTATCTTAACCGAGTTAATTTCCCTTCTAATATACTCATTCCATTTTGAGATAAAAAGAGTAGAAACACCTAATTTTTCCAGCACGAAAAACATTAAGCAGTTTTACGAATATTTTTTTTCTTCATCAGGTTTTCGCTGCAATAATTTTACAATGTTAGTAAAACCAGCTATGCAACGAATGCAGAAAGAATTGTATTCTAATATCAGTTCAAAGCAAGTGATTATTAAAGGTCAGTATAAAATGCCTCACAGCACTTCATGATGAATCCCGGTCGCTCTATCCGTTACCTTTACCACACATCCGTAATGGAGCGGAAATACTGTAAAAGAATCCTGCAGCGGGGCATTCGTAATATGAGATAGAATACTTCTGATCACTCCGCCGTGAGTGATAATGGTAGTAGGTACATTTAATAGTACGATCCGGTCAAAGGATTTTAACGCTCTTGTTTGCAGGTTCAAATAACTTTCTCCTCCCGGAATAACCGTGTGGACAAAATCATTCATCCATGGTTGTAATTCGAACTGAGGAATATCATTCCATTTTTGCAGTTCCCATTTGCCAAAATGAATTTCTTTTAAGTCATCATCTGTTACAATATCATGATGCGGGAATAAAAGTTCTGCGAGTTTCTTACAGCGTTTCAAAGGGCTGCTGATAACATACTTAACAGATGATGGAAGGCATACAGCAATTCGTTTTGCTTCTTCTTCAAAACTCTCTGCCACATCTATATCGCTCTGACCGTAGCAAACGCCGTGTTCAACGGCTGGTGTAGTATGGCGTATCAGGTAAATTTCCATATTACAGTTATAGTGAGATAAATAATTACTTCGCATACCTGTTGCACAGCACCCAGGCAATCACCGGTGTAGCCTCCTATCCATTTATTAAAATACCAACCTAAGTATAATCTTGAGATCAAAACACATGGAAGTACCAGCAAATAAGAAAAAGGTAAAAGGAACATAAGTATTACCACAGGTATTGCACCAACGATCCATTCGTGCCATAACAATTTACTACTGGCTAAAGGCTTGCTTTTTGATGTTTGAGTATCTGAAACATATTCATATTGTTGTAGCATGGTTACAGCTGCAAACCGGCTGAGCGTGTGAGACCATATTATTATGGCAAACCACCTTACGATAGAATGAGTATCGAATTTTAATGTAAGATCAAGTTGTTTAATGATCTCTTCTAACAAAAAAAATTTTATGCTAAGTATTGCAATCAATCCAATTACTCCAAAAGTTCCAAGCCTGCTGTCTTTCATTATGGCGAGTATTTTGTCTTTTGTCCAGCCACCTCCAAAAGCGTCGCACGCGTCTGCAAAGCCATCTTCATGAAAAGCACCTGTTGCGAGGATACCTGTAACCATTCCAAGCAGAACAGATACTTGAGTGCTGAACAAGTAAAGAAACAAAAATGTTGATAAAGCTGTAATAGCTCCAACTATTACTCCTATCCATGAAAAATATTTTGATGATCTCTGCAGGTATTCGCTGCCATGATCAATATAACGGGGTACTGGCAGGCGCGTAAAAAACATCATGGCAGTAAAGAATAATCTTGCTTCATAAAAAATAATCTTTTTCATTTTTCACTTCTTTTAAACAGAAGATACCCCGGCGCTTTCAAAACTTGCCATTTCATTTAAAAAATTTACGGCAGATTGTATTAATGGTATTGCTAATGCTGAACCGGTTCCTTCGCCTAACCTCATACCTAAATTGAGTAAAGGTCTTGCGTTGAGATAGGCGAGCATTTGTTCATGTCCTTTTTCTCCGCTTGTATGTGCGAAAACGCAGTTCTCTAAAATATGAGAGTTGAATATTTTTGCCGCAAGTAACGCGGCGGTGGAAATAAACCCATCAACAACAATTACCATATTTTCATGTGCTGCTTGTATGTATGCTCCTGTCAGCATCGCAATTTCAAAGCCGCCCACTTTACTCAGCAATTGTATAGGGTTGTGAGCATGATGCTGCAACTCATGAAATGTATATACTTGTTGCAGCTTTTTAATTTTTGTTTGCAGTTGCACATCATTTGCGCCTGCTCCTCTTCCCGTACATGCTTCAACCGATAATTTGGTAATGGCGCTCATAATTAAAGAAGCAGATGAAGTATTACCAATTCCCATTTCGCCAAAACCAATGCAGTTACAGCCTGTACGAGCTATTTGAATCACGATCTGTTTTCCTTTTTCAATTGCCAATATTGCCTCTTGCTCACTCATTGCATTTGTTTCTGTATAATTCTTTGTACCATTTGCAATCTTAGCATTGATAAATGCAGGGCATTCTATTCCATTAAAATCACAATTTACTCCTGCATCAACTACTTTTAATTGTAGGTTATACTGTTTACAAAACACATTGATCGTGGCGCCTCCGTTTATAAAGTTGAACACCATTTGTGCAGTAACGGATTGTGGATAAGAATTCACCAAACCTGTTGCCGCAATACCATGATCACCGGCAAATACAACGATATGCGGATGCTCAATAGAAGGATGGACCGTTTGCTGTATCAACCCGACCTGCAAGGCGATTTCTTCCAGCCTTCCCAATGCGCCTAATGGTTTTGTTTTATGATTGATGATGTATTCTAATTGTTCTTGTAGTGATTTCATTTAAAAATTTTAAAGTGGTAGGAGATCGCAGAAATAAAAACCATATTGTGATGTGTCGGGAGTGGTGTAACAACTATTGTCTGTATTCTTTGGTGCTTCATATAAGCGGCGCACGATTTCACCTTTTGCAAATGCGACAGGTTCTTTAAATATCGGCCCGTCAAAGACGAAGGAATGAAACTCTCCATTTTCTCCACATACATCAACGCCAGGTGGATGATCATTTATAAAAGATTCATCAATCATCCGTCCGCAAAAACTTTTGTCCAGATATTTTTCATTTATGCAAACAATAATGGATTTAAAGTCAAGCTCGATAAATTCTTTTATTAATTCTGTTGTATCAATTTTCCATAATGGAAAAGCGCATTCAATGCCCGCTTCTATTAATTTTTTCTCACGATATAATTTTAGATCTTCCAAAAAAATATCACCAAATATGGCATGGGTATAACCTGCTTGCCTCAACTCGTTTACTTTGAGCAGCATGTGCTGTTCGTATTCTTCCATGCCGGCTTGTTCAGCGAGTTCAATAGTTTGCAAAGGAATGCCTATGGACTCACCCTGTGCCTGCAACAAAGCTCTTCTTACACCGTGCATGGATATACGGTCATGAACTTTATTTACACTGGTAAGCAACTGCGTAATATCAAACTTTCCTGACTCAATCGCTGTATAAACAAAGCGCGGAATCCTTGCCACCACTCCAATTCATATAAGCTGTTATCATTGTTTGTCTTTTATTGTTACAGGAATGCCACTAATCATGAGTACTACTTTGTTTGCTTTAGACGCAATGTATTGGTTCGCCCAACCTTGCAAATCTGTAAATCTTCTTCCGGTTTCTGTTTCTGCATGAACACCCATTCCTATTTCGTTGCTGATAACTAAGAATGTTGCAGAAATGTTTTGCAAAGCATCTATTTCATTTTTGATGGCTTGTAAAGATTGATATGTATCACATTTGTATAAAGAAAAAAAGTTAGTGAGCCAAAGCGTTACACAATCAATTACAACTACTTTGTTTTCTAACGAAAGTTTACTTACATACAGTTGCTCTTCAATGGTTGTCCAGTTTTTATCTCTGTCTGCAATATGTCGTTGCACCCGTTGTTTAAAGTCTTCATCATTTGCATAAACTTTTGCGGTGGCAACATAAACAGGATTGGCGGACAGTGCCGATGCCTGTTGTTGTGCATAATTGCTTTTACCGCTTCGTGCACCGCCGGTAATAAAGATTAGTGTTGCTTGATACTTATCATTCATTTGATAAAACTTTCTTTTATGCAAAATGACCTGGGGACACGTCACTTGTTGCCACAAGTACTACAGACGAAGGGATTTCATAAGGAACGATTCTATGAAATACAAAAGCCGGATCATAAAAATCATTTTGAAGTAGATTACAATAGTAGCAAACCAAGGTTCGGCTCACAATAAATTAAATTCAGGAACATGCCTGCACACATCAATAAATTTACTTTTCAGATGTTCAGGAACTGTAAATAAATCAGGATGAAATAATGCAGCGAGCAATTCAATACCATCTGTTAATGTAGATGCACTTGGCTGTGTAAACAAATCGTAATCTACCAGATAAACCTGCTTACGCTTAACCGCCTGCAATTGATGCCATCCTTCTTTTTGTTTAAGCAGATACAGTTCTTCTGACGAACGTTTTATTTCAAAACCGCAAGGAGCAATCACCAATATTTCAGGATTATACTTTACAAATTTTTCCCATGCTGTTACTATCGAATCACCACCAGGGTTGCTAAGCATGTCAATGCCTCCGGCCTGTGCTATTTGAAAAGGAATCCAATGTCCACAATTATAAATTGGTTCAATCCATTCCAATAACGATACGCGCTTAAGTGGCATCCGCTCCATACGCAAAGTGTTGAGAATAGCATCTGTTCTATTCTTTAAAGCAGAGAGATAATTGTAAGCCTTTTCTTCCTGACCAAGTGCAGACGCAATAATAATAGCAGTATGACACACATCATCGAGATTCTGTGGTGTGAGCGGAATTAACAGAGGTTGCTTTTTAAGCTTCGCAATTGCTGCTGCGGTACACTGTGTATCTATCTGGCACACTTCACAAACATCCTGCGTGAAAATAATATCTGGCTGAATTTGCTCCAGCAATGCTTCTTCTACATAGTAGAGACTTCTTCCCTGTGCTTTGGAAGCAGAAAATATTTTGTCAATTTCAATACTGGAATATTTTTTTCCTTCGAGCATACAGCGCACGAGCTTTGGCTTTTCCTCTATTGCCTTTGGAAAACATTCAAAGGTTACACCATAAAGAAAGTGTTGAAGACCCATATCATATATCATCTTTGTTGCAGCAGGAAGAAATGAACAAGCTTTCATAAAAAATGTTTTTGCAATGACTAAATAAAATGAGAATTTATATCGCTCCTGTTATTTTTAATTGAGGATATTTTTGCTTCATCCATTCAAAAAAGCCAAACATAATTGTTCCATAAATTAAAGTGCCTGCAATAAATCTTAATTCGTATGGAATAGCTGTAAGTAAACGTTGCTGATATAATGTAAATCCTGCCTCAAAAGATTTTTCATTTAAGCATCCTCCAATATCAGAAACAAGCCAATGAATAATTGTAGCGACAATTACAGCTAAAAAAATATTTTTTATAGTGGCGTCTTTAATGATGATTTTTCCTGCGAGTGTTATTAGTGCAAAGGCACCATAAGTCCAATACCAGCCGCTATAAAGCAGGCCAGACCTGAACTGTGATAAAACAGTAAAGGAGAGCACGACATCACTAATGAACAATGAAAATAGCGGGAAGATAAATGGTTTCACTTTGCCTGTAAAATAAGCGCCTCCAAATAAAGCCATTGCACCAATAGGCGTAAAATTGGAAATCGGACCTAAATGATCAGTGAAATTTGTAATTAGTCTCAGGATAGCTACCACGCAAATTGTTATCAACAGAATGATTGTGCGCGGATTGATTTTTTGCAGTGACATAGTTGGATTTTTTAAACGTTGATGAAATTTATTTTTACAGTTTGATTGCAGCGCCTGCCATCATATTAAATCTCTTGCTATTGTAACCGGGTATATCAAAATATCGTTGCGCAGTAATATTGTGCAGGTCGGCAAAGACGCGAACATTTTTAATAACCTCATAAGCAATAAAAAAATCCAGTGTGTGATATGCGGGTTGTTTGTCGGGGCCTGCATCATAAGGGCCTTTCAGTTTGATAACTGAATATTACTTTCAATTTCAAAACCGTAATCATTTTGTTTGTCCCTGTTTACATATTTACTGCCATAGGTCAACGTGTCTGTGTAAAAGATGATCAGGTTCTTAATATCTCTTTTAAAAGCAACTAAACGAAGGCTTAATTTTTTATCTATAAGTTGTGTTTGTAATGCGGCTTCAAAAGTGGTACTGCTCTCGGGATGCAAATCTTTATTTCCATACCCGCTGTATAACTGATACAGGGTAGGAATTTTATAAGCTGATGAAATGTTCAAAGAAATTTTTGTGTTATCATTAATCAGGTAAGATGGATTGACAGTGTATGTTGCATTGGTGCCATATATTGAGTGATGATTAATTCGTCCCCCCGTTTCAAGATTAAAGCCATGCACGTTTATAATAAGCAGTGAAGCATAACCAGAAGCCTGATTAATTGCCGCACTGTCTTTATCCAATGCTGTTGAAAAAATATCATAGGGTCCATAAGGAGGAGCTACATTATTGATATTTATATAAGACTGCTTTGTGTTCTGATGAAGATATTGGACACCACTTACAAGATTTGCATGTTTTGCGAGATAAATTGTTCCATAGGTTTCAATTGTGAAAGTGTTTCCGGTAAATGATCCTTTTGAATACTTTGAATATGGGCTGCTGATAAAATTGCTGTCATCAATATAAATTCTATTTGCTCTCTGGTAGCCCGTCTGCAAATTCCATGTGAATGCTTTTTTCTGAAACCGGAGTGAAAGACCTGCCAAATTATCATAAAGTGCTTTGACCTCCTTTCAGTATCTCGATCTTCTCTATTTGATCAAGCGGAATGCTATTCAGATCAAAAGAGTTATCTGTTTGCGAAGGATCATATACCGCAAAGCCATCAATAACAATCAGCATATTGCCTGACGATGCTCCCCGGAAATAAACATCGAGGTTTGTACCTAATGTGGTATTGCTGCCATTAATAAAAAAGCCGGCTTGCGTATTTAATAATTCCCCAAGGCTTCGACCAGCGCTGTTTTGTATGATCTTTTGATCAATTGCAGTAACAATCTTACCTGTTTGTGACTGTTTCAGGTTGCTTTTGGTGGCTGTTACTACAACAGAATCCAGTTCATTAATTTTTGAAGAATCTTTTTGTGCCCGTGCACTTTGGCATAAAGCAATAACTGCCAGGAGATAAATAATTTTTTTCATGCTCATTCTTCCTTTAAATGTTTTAAATAATGTTGAAGAATGAGCTTTCGATAAATGAAGACGTAGAAATGAAAAAGGTCTTTACTATAGTAAGACAATTTACATCCCGCTTTTCACCCGAAAGCTCAATGATTAATGGAATTGATTTGGCAGGTCTTCTGGCTTGGCCCTGACTTAATGCCTTCCCGTTGTACACAGTGGCAAAGAGTATTAAGTCCTTTCTTCCTGATCCCGCTTAAATGAATCAGGGGGCTTTACAGCTACGGGGATAGCTCCGGTTTTGCACCGGTATTCCCTTTTAATCTTTCATCAATTAAGATGATAAGAACCAAAATCAGTGTAAAAATAGGGATTGTATAATCGCTTCAAAATTTTTCTATGCACATCTGTGCATCCTGATGATAAAATATCATGTTGACTGCACTTTTTATTTATTCTTTTTTACTTAAATTACAAAGGTGGCAAAGATGTGAGCAAAGCAGTTATTAACCAAAAATTCCTCTTATGGTAAAAACCAATTGCGATATTCATGGCGTAAGGTATTCGCTGAAATATAAAATGACAAGAAGTGGGGAAGGAGAGTTATATAAAGGCATTCTTTTTTTAAAAGATGCTTTTGGTTTTTCTTACCTGATCCGAAATGATAAAACAACTTTGATTTTTATTCTTTTTGTATTGTTGGTTTTGGCAGCGAAAAATAAAATGTAGCTCCCTTGTCCTCTTCACCCTCTGCCCATAGCCTTCCGTTGTGTTTTTGAACAATACGATGAACAATAGCAAGACCGACTCCTGTTCCTTCAAACTCATCTTTGCTGTGAAGCCGTTGAAATGGCTCAAATAATTTATGTGCCTCCTCCATGCTGAACCCGGTGCCATTATCTTTTACATAGTATATGTATTCCTCACTATTCTCCGAAAAACCGATTTCAATTTCTGGTTTTGCTTTTTTACTAGAGTATTTGATGGCATTGGAAACAAGATTCATGAATACCTGGTAAAGTAATACCTTATCTCCATCTGTTGATTTTAAGGACGCAACAGAAATGCTCTCATTTGATCTACCTGCATCTTCAAGATCTTTCAGCACGTGGCTAACCAGTTCATTAAAATTAACAGGCGCCTTTATCAATTCTGTTCTGCCTAATCTTGAAAAATCAAGCAGGTCATCAACTAGTATTCCCATTCTGCTTGCGTTTTTGTGTATAACGCCAAACAAACGTTTCAATTCATCATCAGCCAGTGCATGATGATCCTGTATTATCTCAACAAATGAATTAATTCTTCTTAGTGGCGCCTTCAAATCATGGGATACAAAATAAGAGAATGATTCAAGGTCTTTATTTATCAATTCCAGTTGCATAATATTTTTGCTGAGATCATTATTTAATTGTTTTATTTCCTCATCAGATTTTTTCTGTTGTGTAATATCTCTCGCATTGGCAAACCACAGTCCATTTTTATTAACAATATTCCAGTTAAGCCACTTAATGGCCCCTTCGTTAGAATATATGCGTGTCTCAAAGGAAAAATTTTCTTTGTGCTCTTCACTTAATTGTTGAACCCTGAGACGATCTTCTTCAGCAAGATATAATAAAACAGAAGTGCCTTTGATTTCCTCTGTTGTGTAACCAAGCAGGGTACTTACAGCATTGTTTACTTCTTCAAACCTGAATGTTTCATTATTAATAATGCAGATCAGGTCTGCCGAATTATTAATTAATAAAGCATATTTTTCGAGTTCAAAATTTTTGCGGACCAACTCCTTTTTTCGAAGATGCAAATGAAGCAACACAGAAACCTTTGCCTCAGTTATTTTCTGATCGAGTGGTTTATACAAATAATCAATGGCTCCCTCCTCAAGACCCTGCAGCATAAACTTTTGGTCTTTTTTTTCAGCAGATGCAAATATGATGGGAATGTCTTTGGTCCTTTTGTTGGATTTTAATATTTGCGCTACTTCAAACCCATCCATATCGGGCATCTGAACATCAAGGATGATCAGATCAATATCTGTGTTTAAAACGATCCTTAATGCTTCCTTACCATTAGTCGCACTGAAAAAATTTCTGCCGGTTTTTGACAATGCCTCTTCAATGGCAAATATGTTATTTGCTTTATCATCAACAATCAGAATATTTACTTTTTCGCTATCGGGCATTTTTAAAGATCATTTTGAATATTGAATAAGAATTCCTTTAACGCTTCCAGTGTAAAAATGTGTTGCACACTTCCGGTATTTATTGCTGCCTGAGGCATAATGGGGAACTCGGCTTCGAGCGGATCCTGCGCTATTGTAACCCCTCCCCGCTTTCTTATTGCCTTTATTCCTGCTGCGCCATCTTTACTGGCGCCTGTAAGAATAATTCCTACTAATTTATTTTCGTACACTTCTGCAGCAGTCTCAAATAATACGTCAATAGAAGGCCGGCTGAAGTGAACATGTTCATCACAGCTCAGAGAAAAGGAGCGATTCTTTTCAATAAGGAGGTGATAATCGGGAGGTGCCATATAAACAGTTGCTCCTTTGATTTTTTCTTTCTCATCAGCCTGTTTAATTTTGATAGCGCATTTTGCCTGGAGCACCTCTTCCAGCAATGCTTTTTCATCTTTTGATCTGTGCTGAGTAACGATAACAGGTATCGGAAAATCAGCCGGTAATTCAATTAACATAATTGACAGTGCATGAAGCCCACCTGCCGATACTCCTATTACAACAGCTTCATATTTCATTTGTCACTCATCTCACTTAAACTGGTTTTCATAAATATTTTTTCTTTTTGATCCACTTCCGTAAAATTTTTTTTCTGTTCTGAAAAAAGAAGCGATTCTTTATTGCCTAATGCGAGAAAACCAAAGGGACACAAACTTTCATAGAAGAGATTAATAACTTTATTTTGAAGGTCCTGGTTAAAATAAATCAGCACATTGCGGCATAGTATCAGCTGAAATTCATTGAACGATTTATCAACTGCCAGGTTATGAACAGAGAAAACAATATTTTGTCTGAGTGACCCGTCTAGCAGTACTGAATTATATTTTGCTGTATAATAAGTAGAAAAGTCATTTGTTCCGCCGGCTTTTATATAGTTTGTTGTATAGCTCTTCATATGACTGATCGGATAAGTCCCCTCTCGTGCGGTTTGCAACGATTTCTGGTTGATATCTGTTGCATAAATGACAGAGCGTTTCAATAGCCCCTCCTCTTTGAGTAAAATAGCCATAGAATAAACCTCTTCGCCGGTAGATGCACCGGCAATCCATATTTTTATAAATGGATAAGTACCGAGTCGTTCAACAATATTTTTACGCAGGCTTTTGTAAAAGACCGGATCCCGGAACATCTCGGTCACATTAACTGTTATTTCCTGAACAAACTGTTCAAAAAAGGTATCCTCTTTCAGCAGCAATTCACCCAGTTCACTGAGCGAACTAATTTTATTGACGCTCATAAAATTGTCCACACGTCTTTTTAAGGAGGCTTCGGCATATTCAGTAAAATCATACCCGTACACAAAACGGATAGATTCAAGCAATTCTTTTAGTGTTTTATTATCAGCCATAGCATGTAGTTCATTAGCAATTCAAATCCTTTATTTATTACCGATATAGCCAGACCCGCATAAGCGATACCAATTGTGCAACGTTCACAGGTTTTGAGATATAGTCCGACATACCTGCCTCCAGACACTTTTCCCTGTCACCTTTCATGGCTTTGGCAGTAAGGGCAATAACGGGGAGTTTCTCCAACTTATCCATTTTTCTGATTTCGCGCGTGGCTTCAAATCCATCCATTTCAGGCATCATCAGATCCATTAATACGATATCAATATCAGAATGTTCTTTTAAAATGTTAATTGCTTCTTTTCCGTTTTCTGCAGTGATGCATTTCAAGCCCTCTTCTTCCAGTGCATTCGTGAGCGAGTAAATGTTTCTCATATCGTCATCCACTAAAAGTACTTTCTTGTTTTTAAGCACTTCATCTGTTCTGTGCAGCTTTCTGATGATCTGTTGTTTTTCTTTGGGTAATGCAGACTCTACACGATGGAGAAAAAGCGTAGTCTCATCCAGCAGGCGTTCCTTTGAATTGGCCGTTTTCAATACCACTGTATCTGCTAATTTATTAAGATCAATGATAATGCAATCGAACCGTTCTTTTTGCAGCATTTCATATGCTTCTGCTCCGCCATAGGCTGAAAAGGATTTTACATCTCCATTTCCAATCAATTCACGGATAGTTTTATTCTGCTCTCTGTTATCCTCCACAATAAGCAGCTTTTTTATTTTTTTTCGGATAAACTCTTCCATCCGGTCAAAGGCCGCATGTATGTCTGTTTTATTGACCGGCTTTTTAATAAAATCAAAGGCGCCCAGTTCAAGACCTTCTTTTCTCCTGTCATATCCCGAAAATATCTGTACAGGAATATGTCTTAACTCCGGATCATTTTTCAATCTCTTAAGTATAGCTGCGCCATCCATACCCGGCAATTTCATATCAAGAATAATGGCATCAGGCCGGTAATACCTGGCCATGCTTAAACCCGTATTCCCTTGGCGAGTAATTATACCCTTATAATTTTTTTCCCGGAAAAAATCCCGCAGTACTTCAGCAAAACGCACATCGTCTTCAATGATCAGAATGACTTTGTCATTCTCGTTGATGCCATATCTGTCATCTGTTATATTTTCCTGAAAACCCGGAAGAGCTTCATGAGCCTCAGGAGTAATTAGATTTTTTTCAAAAACCTGTTTAAACTTATTGTCATCAACTTGTTTTATTTCAATCTCTTTATCCGTCATTGTTATTATTGATGGATCAAATTGTAGTGGAAGGTATAAGGTAAACTTACTGCCTTTTCCTTCTTCACTCTGAAGCTGTATTTCTCCTCCGAGTGCGTGGGCTAGTTCCTTGCTTATGGAGAGTCCTAAGCCTGTACCTCCATATTTTCTTTTTGTTGAGCCGTCTGCCTGCTGAAATGCCTGGAAAATCAATGCCTGTTTGTTTTCCGGTACACCAATTCCTGTATCGGCAACTGAAAACGCAACCACCTGGTCCAGTCGGCTCAGTTTATCGTTTCTGAACAGATAATCATTTTGTGTTAGCTCAATATCAAGCGTTACTTTGCCGCCTTTACCCGTAAACTTAAATGCATTGGACAGAAGATTTCTGAGGATCTGCTCCAGCCGTTGCTTATCGGTAAATAACGAATGTTTAAAATTTTCTTTTTGATAAATGATTTTGAAATCAATGGATTTATTATTAGCTATTTCGCTGAACATAGCGTGGAGATCGTCCGCAACGGTATCAATATCCGCTTGGCCAATTTCCAGTTCTATTTTTCCTGCTTCCACTTTTGACAAATCAAGTATGTCATTGATAAGATTAAGCAGATCCGTCCCGGAACTAAAAATACTATGGGCATTTTTAACTTCTTTTTCCCCAAGCAGCTTACTCTTATTCTCACTCAGAAGTTGCGCCAATATCAGAATACTGTTGAGCGGTGTTCTTAATTCATGCGACATATTTGCAAGAAACTCTGACTTGTATTTACTGGTCTGTTCCAGTTCTGCAGCCTTTATCTCAACATCCGTCTTCGCTACTTCAAGCTTTTCTTTCTGCTCTTCCAGAAGGCTCGCTTTTTCTTCTAATTCCTCGTTGGTTTGCTGCAGCTCTTCCTGCTGAGCCTTTAGTTCTTGTTCCGATTTTTCAAGCAATTCTGTTTTTGAATGCAACTCTTCGTTTGTTTGTTTCAATTCTTCCTGTTGAGTCTCCAGTTCTTCTGCCTGCAGTTGCGTTTCTTCCAATAATTCTTTTGTTATTTCCCGGGCTTGTGAAGATGCAATAGCTATAGCAATACTGTCTGCTGCAATGGATAAATATTCTTTCTGAAGTTTTGTAAAATCATAAATACTGCCCAACTCAATAACCCCGATCACTTTATTTTCAAAAACAAATGGAACAGCGATGATATTTTTAGGCACCACTTCACCAAAACTGGTGTTTACTTTAAAATAACCGGCTGAAATATCAGTGTACAGGATGCTTCTTTTTTCTGCTGCAGCCTGACCTGCTAATCCTTCTCCAAAACGGATAACCGGGAAATTTTTATTTCTTTTATCCATTGCATAGGCGCTCACAAGCCTTAGATGCATGTTGTCCTGTTCTGCTATGTATAGGGTGCCCGTTTGCGCATTCAGATATGTTGTTAAATAGTTGATAATAGTTTGCGTTATTTCTGTCACCCGTTTATTTCCCTGCATCCCTTTTGTCAGGTCACTGCTTCCCTCAAGTATCCAGTTTTTATCAGCAGTTGCTGTTTGTGCACTTCTGAGTGCTTTTAAATTAGCAGTAATAATGATATAGACGGCGACCAGTACAATTCCTATAACCAATAATAAAACAATAAAAACAAGGTTGAAATTACGCGCATCCTTTTCACTTGCCTCTTTGCGTTCAGCAAGCAATTTCTGCTCTGCATCTGTTGCATTATCAATCATTTTCCTGATTGTATCCAAAATTCTTTTGCCTTTGTCTGTATTAATCATGTCGCGGGCTGTCTCAAAATCCTTCGTTCTTCTTGCTTTGAGAACCTCTTCAAAACGGTTTGTGAGAAGATCTGCCTGTCGCCTGATTTCTTTTATGTTTTTTTGCTGTAGGAGATTATCTTTTGTTAACTCACTTACTTTATCAAGGTGCTCAAATATTTTTGATTCCGAGTTGTTAAAAGGTTCCAGATAACCTTCGTCGCCTGTAATTATATAACCACGTTCGCCAGTTTCAGCATTAACACAGGTAACTAAAACCTGTTCGAATTCATACAATACCTCATGAGTATGGTTTACCGATTGACTGGTCTCTTTAAATTTTTCACTGTTTTTAAATGAAATAAAAGCCACAGCAAGCAGAATTGCAGTGCAAATAACAATACCGGCCAGTATTTTTTTATCTAATGTAATTTTCATGTTAGTTAAGGTATTCTATACAACTTTATTAAAGTATAAAGCATTGATGATTTTTATTTTTTCATTTCTTCTGAAATCTTCAATCGTAGTGTGCGGATTATTGCTTTGCAGAGCGGGGGTGTTGATCAAAAAGGCTAATAGAGAAATAGGTTTAATAAACTATTCTTTTACCGGGGTCATCACCTGGATTTAGTCGTTCATTTTTAATTAAGGTTGCAAATATCAGGTTTTAGATTTTATTAAGGTAAAAAAATTATCAGGCGTAAATTATAAAACGAGTTTTAGATCTTCAAAGTAATAAGAAGTATTATAGTTGCAATGCAGTTGCATGTCAAAAATATAACCAAAAAAAGCCCTTATAGCAGCCCTTCATCAGCATATGAAAATAAGATTCGCTGACGGTCCCGCTCTTAAATGGCAGATAAATTTTTCTGTTGCGTACAGAAATAATCATTAAATTGAATTATGGAAAAATATGGAAAACCAAAAACAAATATAGCGGATATTCAATCAAAAAAGATAAGGGGAAAATCACGTTCTAAAAGCTACAATACTTCTGACTATAAACTTGCAATGCAAATTTATTATATCAACAAAGCAAAGCTTAGAAAAGAACCGAAGCTTCCATTTAATGATTATAGAAGATCTGTAAAAACGCGAAGGAAGAAGGTATCGCTTATTTCTGTCTTTAGGCAGCAAATTGCGGGGCATATGCCGTTTTTGAAAAAGGCATCTGAAAGGAGTTTTAATTTTTTCTATCGCACAAACTGAAATAAAAGGCAACACTGTGCCAACTTTGCCTTCAGCCCATACTTTACCGCCATGCGTTGCCACTTGAAACTACTTGCTGAATAATATTGTATTTACTTCATTCAATTATTGATTATATTTAGAGATCAATTCCTAAACCAATTAAAATGATAACTTGTACTGATCTCCAAAGTATTATTAAACATATTGCGGCACCTGGTATAACCCTATAACAAAAGCTACTTATCGCTTTAATCCACCGTTAAACGGAAATAATTCAAAAATATATCTTAAACAAGATGACAAAAAAAGCACTGTTGAAGTTGAATACAGAATTATAAAAGAAGAAACTGAGACATGGTTAGAGCTTGATGGCAAAAAATGTAAAATTTCAAAATTTGTATTTGAACCTGAACCTCTTTTATCTTTTATAACTCCAGGCAATCAGGTAGTAGTTCTTTTTAAAGATGGCCAGCAGAAGAAATAAAGACAATGACAGAAAATGATTGAAACCACAACGCTCAAAATTTTAAATCCCCACTTCGTCATAGCAATACTCTTCCTGCGGGAAAAAATCTTTCTTTATGCTGTGATAAGCATTACTGATTGCATCCTGCAATGCTTTTACCAATTCATCTTCTTTCTCATCCCTGGTAAAACTCATCCCTGTTTAAAGACGCTGAAATGTGTTCGATAAAAACTTTCGAACAAAAAATAATTCCTTCAAATAAGAATTTGATTTCGATGACCCGCATAAGCCGCAATTTAAAAGATGGTCAAAACAGTTAATATCCGGTTTATATAATAGAAATGAATATTGGAAAGGGAAATGGATTAGAATCGAAGGTAAAAAATAACGTTCAAGCCCAGTCATATTTCCAACAAATTTTCAACAATCGTATTAAAAATAAAACGAGGAGCTTGATTACGAATTATCTCACACAGCAATGGAAAGCAGGCGCAAGGCGGAGAACCAACCCCAATATCCATAAAAAACCAAATTAATATCCATTTCTTAAGAAAAGCCACTTCTTCAACCGGTGGTTTTTTTATTTCCCTACATTTATAATGAGCTTTTAATTGAATTTCTTCCTGATATGAGAACTTTATTGCTAATTGTCACAGGTACAATTAATTCAATATTCCTTTAAAGGAATCAAATGAAAAAAAGCCGAGAGAGTCATCATAGTAGATGATGATCCTTACTGCCAAATGATTTGTAAAACCATTATGCGCCGCGCTGCCACTAATGTGGAATTTCTTGAATTTATATCTCCCGAAGAAGGCATTGAATATATAGAGTCAGTTTATGGTAAAACAACAAATGATTGCCCCACTGTGCTCCTGCTGGATATTAATATGCCCATAATGACTTGCTGGGATTTTTTAGAAAGGTATGAGAAGATCAACAACAATATAAAGAACCGGTTTGTTGTCTATTTGCTCACTTCATCCATTGCCCCATGTGATAAAAAAAGGGCAGTTGAAAATAAATACGTAAAAGATTTTTTAACGAAGCCATTTAAAAAGGAAATGGTGGAGATAATATTTGAAAATATTTATAACTAAAGTGCTGAATTATAATTAATGTTTGAATACAGAAATATTATTAAAGGTCTTCTGTATTTTTACCAAAATTATACAAATGAACCTTTTTGTCGCTGGTCTGCCTTTTGATATGGATGACCAGGAATTACAAGAAATGTTTGAAGAGTTTGGTAATGTTAGTTCAGCCAAAGTCATTCTTGATAGGGAGACCCATAAAAGCAGGGGATTCGGTTTTGTAGACATGCCTGATAATACTGCAGCAGAAAAAGCCATGAAAGAACTAAGCATTTCTGAGATTGGCGGCAAACGCCTTACCGTTAAAGTAGCAGAAGAAAAGAAGAAGAGTTTTGGTGGCACTGGTAATCGCCCGAGAGATAACAAAGGTGGCAATTCCAAGGATCGCAACCGTTATTAATCCTTTTCAATGACAGGTGAATTTATACTCACGATAGATTATAGAGGAGAAGTTAAAAACTTAAGTGCCTCGCTGCTTTTATAGGGATACACGCATAGATTTCGTGTAATGATTGCTGAAACAGAAGTATTTTTTGAGCCGGATGAAGAAGGTCATTACCGTTCAGTAAAAATGCCCTGGCAGGAAGAAAAACAAATCGAAAAAATAGACAGGGATTTGCTAAGAGAAATCGGACAAAAGATTGAAGCTGTTCTTGCCTGATCGCACACCATTTGGCTCAACCAAGTCTGTATTGCTCAACCTCCTCATTTCATGTATGCTTCTTTTGTGTAAACATTTCTTTTCACAAAACCATTCATCTCCAGTTGTTTTAATTCGTTGGAAAGCACCCTTGCAGAAATACCCGTTATCGTACGCTGCAAATCGTTAAATCGCTTAACGCCTCCTTCGCGCAAGGCAATGATCACCTTTAGCCTCCACTTACCCCCAATAACGTAAAGGGTGTCTTCCAAAGCCGCCAGGCTGGCGCTACATTCTTTTTCAGAAAGTTTTGCTGCCGTTTTTTTTGTCATGACCTTTCTTTCATGTTAACTAATCCAAAGGTTACCACTAACCTTTTTATCACTACTTACTTTTTGTAAGTAAATATAGATAAATTTGTTGTCTTATTAATACATTATACAAATAATATGGAAATTGGAGTTGATAGTTTTGCAGCGATGTTTAGTGGCAATAGCGGCAAAGTTATAAATGATGCGAATGCACTTACACAATTGCTTGAAAGGATAGAGCATGCAGACCATGCAGGTCTTGACATATTTGGAATTGGAGAGCATCACCGCAAGGGTTTTCTTGATTCTGCGCCTACCCTTATTCTGGCTGCAGCCGCGGCACGCACAAAACGTATCCGCCTTACAAGTGCAGTTACGGTGCTAAGTGCAGCCGACCCGGTAAGGGTATTTCAAAATTTTGCAACGCTGGATTTAATTTCTGGCGGACGGGCTGAGATGGTGGTTGGGCGTGGCTCATTCGTAGAAGCTTTTCCATTGTTTGGCTATCATCTGGAGGATTATGACGAGTTGTTTGCTGAAAAACTTGACCTCTTACTTAAAATTCGCGAGAACGAGTTTGTTACATGGTCAGGTAAATTCCGTTCGGCTCTTAAGAACCAGCCTGTCTATCCAAGACCTATGCAGGATTCCATACCCGTTTGGCTGGGCGTTGGGGGTACACCTGAATCCTTTATTCGTGCGGGCACTCTCGGGTTACCGCTGATGGTAGCTATTATTGGTGGAGAAACACATCGCTTTCGCCCCTTGGTGGATCTTTACCGGGAGGCGGGAAAAAAAGCGGGGTATTCACCTGAACAATTGAAAGTGGGGATGCACTCGCTGGGTTATGTTGCAAACACAACGCAGGAAGCATTAGATGATTTTTATCCGGGCTATGCGGAGGCGATGACCAAGGTGGGGAAAGAAAGAAGTGGCGGAAAAGATTCTGCGCCATGCTGATTCTCTTGGCGGTATTTCCAGGCTTACTTTTCAGATGGATACTGCCGAAGTACCGCATGAAAAATTGATGAAGTCTATTGAGTTAATTGGTACACGTTTAAAGCCATTGGTTCTTCAACTGGCAGATCCTGCACTGTCACCGGTTACAGAAAATGACGTGGGAGGAAAATTAAGGTGAAGCAACCAGCGTGTTGTTGGTGACAGCACAAAGCAATGAAACTAAGAATGGGATGCTCTGATATCATGGACTCCTCATCACTTATCCAAGACTTCAGTGTGGTTTTATTATGACTTAGTGTAGGCTTAAATGTATTCTTTCTCATCTTCAACTTTTAAAAAAAAGTTTAGCTTTCATTTTTAAATTTAAATGTATGAAAGCTCTTGGCATTGCACTAATAATAGCAGGTATCTTAATGCTGATATTTTGCGGTTTCAGTTTTACTAAAGAAGAAAAAGTGATTGACGTGGGTCCTCTTGAAGTAAATAAAAAAGAAAATAAAACAATTGGCTGGCCTGTATATGCAGGTGGAATAGCAGTGGCAGCAGACGTAATTATATTGATAGCAGGCAGAAAAAAAATATGAGACTATATATAGTTGTAACAGTAGATTTTCTACTGCACCGCTGATAATACAACGCAGAAATAAAAAATGACTTTAATAAATAATCTTACAGAAGTGAATAAGTAATTAAACTCTTATCTCCCAAGAGCAAAATGTAATTGGTTCCTTTTGATAAGACACCGCACCTCTTCGCCATTTGATAGGTTGGTGTTCGTCCCCGTCAGCATTTTGTGCCGGGCGAAGTGTTATTGTTAAGTGTTGTCTTCTAAGATTTCAAGCTGTTCTTCTAAGATTTCAGGCTGTCGTTTACTGTATTTTAACGAATGGCTTCTATTAAAGCGAGGAAGGTCATTAAAAAACTTAAGATACTCGGCAAAATAAACACAAATTCGAGTTTTGTTTAATGATGTGCGTTTTTAAAGATTATTTAAGCAACGATTTTACTATATTTCTCGAAATTAGCAGAAATAAACCCTTAACCATGTTTAGCTATAACAGCAAAAGCCCACTTGGCCTTGTAGTATCTTATTTCAATAATTCATTGCGCCCTCCCAAGGTAGAAGTTTACAGAGACGCTAAAAATGAATGGCGCTGGCATATAAAAGATTCAAATGGGAATACATTTAGTGAATCATCTGGCAGTTACAAGACTTTATTGGACTGCGAAGAGAATATTAAACAGGTGGCAAAAGCACTTAAAAGCTATTTCCAACGCAGCCTATAATTTATCAAGAACAGAAAATAGATTCAACTTTCTAAAGAAGAAGGACTGCATACAATGCCCGTGGTTTTGCAGCACCAAATAAAGTACTGATAACGGCAGCAGCATGTTATAATCTTAAGAAATGGATGAAGTTTATTATAACAAAAGCAAAATCAAATGCAATGGCAAAAACAACACAAAAAGCTATTGTCAATTTTTTAAAGAACTTTTTATCAATTATTTTAAGCCAATTACAGATAACTTCTATTTTTATCAAAAAACCATCATTGCAAAATACATGCACTTAAAACGCTTCTATAACGTAAACAAATGCATCCATTAACCCGAAAATTTCCTTGATTTTTTTATTTCATTGTTGTGCAACAATGACCAAATGTTGTGCGTTCGTGCTTTTAACAGATTTTAATTTTTTATCTTTTCTCCAATGTCAAACTCAGCAATTTTATTGTCTTGTAGATGAAAAAAATGATAGACAAATTCATCAGCCAATAATTTCCCATTCAAATCGTGAACAACCTGATGAACTTTTATTTTCACAACTTCATTTTCTGTGTCAATTTCTAAAGGAGTTACATTTGAACTTATAATTGTGAATTGTCTTGTCCAATAATCTCTCACGCCATTATGTCCATAAACATAACCGCCCTCCATGCCATTCGCCCATTTTACATTATCTGTCATTTTAGAAATCACTAAGTCAATTTTTCGGTCATTAAAATTCTTATAAAGTTCTTGGAAGAAATTATTAAGACTGTCCATTTTATTTGTATTTGTTTTTGAATATTACTTTATATCACATTTTGATATATAGCTGTAAAATTTATTTTAAAACGATTTAAGACACTTCCCTTTTATTTGAGGAATGATATTACTGAAGTGGTAACTATATACTAAAAGGCGAACGAAGAATAGGTTAAACATTTGTTTCTTTCAAGATTTTTTGGATATAACTACAGACACAAAATCAAATACGCGTTTATGTGAAACTTGTTCTTCGGTACTTGATCTTCTAATCATTAAATTTTCATACTGTACTCTCATTTCTTCAAATTTCTTTACGGCTTCATCAGGTATCTCTATATGTTTAAGAGACATCTCTTTAATTTCTTTAGTTAATCTGCATAAAACATACAATAATGTTCTAAGCATAGCGTTATTTTCGAGGCATAATTTATAAGTAGCGTTGAGTGCTTATATTATGAATATGCTGCTAATATCAATTTTATTTCGCAACTTCTCATTCAGCAAAAAAGCAAACCCAAACTTATAGGGGTTACAAGTGCCAGGATGGTGATGGTTTAAAAGAAAATAATATAACCCCCTTATTGTTTAACTTTTAAAAAACAAACAAAATGAAAATACTTACATTAGCATTATTTGCTTTAGTAACATTATTTGCATGTCACAAAGAAGTAAATAAGGCTTCTCCACCTGTTATTTTAGGAGATTCAGTTGCATTTTCACCTAAAGTTTATCCGCAAAAAAATACTCAGGATATCAATGATAATTATTTATTTGGTGATTCAGTTTATGCCCCCAAGAATTGTATACTTAAAAAAATAGCTCTTGACGTTTTTAATACAGGAGGGTATACTACAAAGTGTAAGCTAATTGTAAATAATGAAGAAATAGCAACTATAGGTCGTCCAAAATATGTAGGCGACAATGATTCCGTTTTTATATTTCTTGATTCTGTTCCTTTAAATAAAGGCTGGAACTTTATCAAGTTTACAGGATTTAGTTGGGCTCCAGCCACAATATATTACAAAATATTATCCGGTGGTGTTACTATTGTTGATGAGGGTGATGCTTTAATGGAAATATACGGGCTGCCTTTGAGCAGAGAAAGAAAATTTTAGGTAACAAAAAGTAAAGGGACGAAACCGATTTGAAATAAAAAGCCCCTAAGAATAGAGGCTAATTGTTTTTGACTGTATGGTTCGGACATAGTTCTACTAAGTCCTCTTTTTATTAATTTCATCCCGTGAACCGCGCCCGGCATCCTGTATCTGCAACATTGAAACATTACGTACATCAGGTTACTTACATCATAATCCTGTTTGGCTGAATCAGGCGGGATAAAAATTTCTTCAAGATCTGATGATGTCTTTGGATAAAAGACTTTACTAATGTTTGCGGGCGTAATCAGCGTAATTGCGCCGGTAGCACCCGTCCATTTAAGAAAGTCTCGTCTTTTCTTAGTGAATGGTGAATCAATCAATCGCGAATCATTAACTGTGAATAGTCAGTGAGTGTGAAGGTGAATGGTAAATGTTTCATTACGTACAACTGACAACTCACCACTCGCAATTAAAAAACTTCAGCTTATTTAACTAATTATTCTTATTCTCAACACACTTTTATCACTTCCATATTAAGTAATTGCCCGAACTTTTGAATCTTAGAACTGACATGACCTATCCCAACGGCACAATGATGTGCCGGCCCATAGCTATTCCAACTGCTAATAAAGTTTCGGGCACCTATAGAAAATTTATACCGGCTGTTGGTATTACCAATTTGAAGAATCGGGCCGGGCACAGATTCGCCCTCTGCTACAAGAAGCATAAGACCACCTCTTTTTTCAACTACTGACAAAAGCGTTACAGGACCATTTTTAACCATCATCTCCACAGATAAACCTTTACCTACTTTGCCGTGATATACATACAACGGACGAACCTTTGTTTTTCCTTCAGCTATTGCAATATGACCAGGGCCATCATGACCCATAAGTATTACATCATCATTGAAATCCATTGCATAATATTCGGTAAAAGAGCCACCACCATTAAAACTGTCCATAATCTTCATGGCCTGCACATTTTTTATTTCATATTCACCGGCCACGGGAACGCCATTAGCTGTTAAAAGCGAGTTGCCCAAAATGATAGAGCTGATTGCCTCTTCATTGTCGGCGTTTCCGGTGCCTTTATAAAAATAGGCCATAGAACCTAACTTATATTTTTCCACCAGCTTGTCAAGCGCTACAGAAGTAATGGCTGCTTTTTCCAGTTCCTCTGCAGAGCAGTCAGGTTGAACATCAAAAGTTTCATAAAACAATTGCATTCGCTGCTTCATTTGATGATTTGTTACTTCTTTTCTCAGGTTTGCCAGTTCTTCCACTTCAATAAGCTCGATATGTCCTCCAAAATAGGCATACTGCTGAGTGAGATCGGTATAGATATCCAGCATTCCGCTATAGTAATGTCCCATACAACCTAACCGGTTATACGCCATTATATGAGCAACCTTAGCTGCCGCTACCCACTCTGCAACTTCATTCCAGCATTCTTCATCATCATGCAACATTCCTGTTACCTGGTGGAACTGGATACCTGCACGGTTAAATACATTTGCAATTTCGGGAACAGGACATGGAGAACAATAAGCAAGCCATTCTCCTGTCATTTTTGTTCGATCTGTCATTGCATTAAATGAAGTATAATCAATAGCAGGTTCCGGAGAGAGGTTTAAAATAATTACAGGAATTTTTGCCTTTTGCACAACAGGCAACACAGTAGAGGACAAAGCATAAGTAGTGACATATAAAAAAATGAGATCCACATCTTCAGTTTTAAACATTCGTCCCGTTTCAAAAGCTTTATCGGGTGTGTCCACCAAACCGGCATTAATAATGGAAGGATGTAATGACGAAAGCTTTTTCATCACTGTATTTAAAAAGTTTTCGAGACGCTCTTTTAAACCTGCAAATTGTGGCCAGTATGCATTCAGACCAATTCCAAATAAACCAATCTTAAAAGATGAATCAGAAAATCTTTCTCCTGATTTATAGTTTATCATAAAGCTAAAATTTATGGACAAGACAATATTAATGAATGTTACTTCTTATAAAGCAAGACCATAAAATTTTTTTGGTAAAAAAATAATACGATTTAATTCTTGCCCTACATCTATATCCAAGGAGCATTTGTTGCATAAAGAAAGGAAAGTAGAAGAGTGCGACGCAACCGCAGCTTCATAGCGGTACTGGTCTATGGCTCAAAAAAACATTTATCATTTCCACGAAAACTTATCAGACTGGTAAAAGATTTAAAAGAATTCTTTAAAGGATTAAGTTTTTTCTTTTGGAGTAGGAACAGACAAGGACTAGTGGAGATCTTTTTAGTAAGTAAATAATTCCACATTGTTGTTGGAAAACCTGGAAATAATTTCCAGTGTTTTTTCTTTTTTGTAATAGATGTGCGGATTAAATTCAGAAAACACAGGATATGCTCTTCTTCTGTTCAATTTATCATGATGGTCATAACCGGAAAGATATAAATTAGCTCCGCTCACCTTTATTACATAACGACGTTTGTGTTCGCAGTTATTCATCCAGTCAAGAAATATATATGAAAGCCTTTCCGCTGCAGCATCATCTTCAACGATTGCATTTTCCAGCATCATCTCAAAAAAAATATCTCCTTCCCAGGGTTTTGTTTTTAATATAAGGTTGAAGTTCTTTACATAACCCGAATATTCAGTCGTGAATCAATGGAATAAGACATCGGCTTTTCAAGAAAATCCAAGATATGTATCCCTAAATTAAGTTTGCTGGTTAAGGTTACAAGCCAGCGGTTTCTGCGGTCAATATCTTTAACTAATTCAATGTCATAAAGTTGATTGGCACAACTGTTTGGTTCCTGATAAACGGATAAAAGATATTCTTAAGAAGCATTCAAAGCAGTGAGCCAAGTATTAATATTAGTTACCTTTTCTTTTCATATAAGTAGAATATACTTATACTACTTATGCCGGTAACCGGGTTTCTTGTATATCTTTCTCCGGCAGTACCGGCACTTGCCATTGCCCACAATTTTTTATCTGCAATTGAAATTTTGTATTAAAACTAAACTCATAATTATTCTCCAGCAATAACAGCCTGATTATATCATCTCCCAGCAGTATATTCGCTAAAGCCTGAGCCAGTTCATTATTGCTAAGCATATTGTTTACTTTGCCATTAATAAATTCTATATTGAACTTGTAGCCCGCTTTGCGACCCTTTCCCGCTTTCTCAAAATCAATACGATTCAGATTAAGTGTTTGTTCTAAAGTTGCAGATCTTTTTATCAGAATCCTGATAACTGCAAGATATTTGTTCCAGATATAAGTGTACATAAAGTTAATTTAATTCGTGCCTTGTCAAACAAGTGAAGGACTGCTAAACAAAACGTTAAGAAGATTTTGTAAAGATACGTTTATTATACTGTAAGGATCGGATTATATAAAGCAAATAATGTTAAAGCTACACAGGCATTGAATATGCAAGCAATTTCATATCATTAGGTGACAGAATCAGAATGCGTTTCTGATAGACGATATACAAAATATTTATACTTATCCTGATACAACATACGAACGACGCAAAACAACTACACAAGCGCCTGAACTAATTTAATAGTATCTTCCTTAAACACAGCTTTCTGAGGTTTTACGCCATCAAACCAGGAACATTCATATTTATCCGCTATCGGAATATTTCCTTCTGGTGTATGTGTTGTTGCATGCCCTTTAATGGTCATACCATGACTTCCTGATTTCAATTGTACAATGTCGCCCGCTTTAAATTTATTAGCCATTGCTTTAAATTTTAAAAATGTAAGTAAGCTGAAGTTGCACAAGGTAGGAAAATAACCAGAGCATTAAATACAAATATTAATGCTGCATTTATTAACATTTTATAAGGTCATTTTATTATCAGTCGTACGAGGCAAGAATAGCAATAAGCGCTTATATATTTTCTTGAAGAGTTCTAAAGGTGTTGTATTCTGCTTTGTCTAAAATATTCAAAAGGAATTATCAGGATTCTAACAACTCAGCAAGTATTACCATATTGACTGACTGCAATAAAAAATATTTCTATTCACACTGTTTGCAGCTTGTAAGCCTATTATTGTACTTTTAAAGATAATGTCAATAAGAGTAGTCATATTTGACGACGTCACATTAAATGAGAGAAGCTATTTCCTTTTTAATTTCAAACGCCGAGAGGGCTTGAATTAACAGGCGCTTTCCCACATTGCAATAATCTGTTGAATAATATTCAAACTTCACTCCCGGATGTGGTATTAATGGATATTGAAATGCCGGGCATGAATGGCATTAGTGCAGTAAAAATTTTGAAACAACATTATCCTGCCATTGCAATCATAATGCAAACAGTATTTGAAGATGCTGGTAAAATTTTTGATGCAATTTGTGCAGGTGCTTCAGGTTATTCATTAAAAGATATTTTACCGAAGCGTTTAATGGAAAGTATTACAGAAGCTTATGAAGGGGTGCACCTGTGAGTCCCTCCATTGAAAAAAACGCTTTCTCTTTTTCAGAAATTCCTTACACCACTCACTCCATCTGAAAGAAAAGATTATCATTTAAGCACAAGAGAACAAGAAGTGCTGCAATGGCTTGTAAATGGCTATAGCTATAAAATGATTGGTGCTGCCTGCAATATAAGTTTCGATACAGTTCGCGCACATGTACGCAACATCTATACAAAGCTGCACGTGGCCTCTTCAACCGAAGCTGTAGCCAAAGCCTTAAAGGAAAGATTGGTGTGAATGATTTTTTTGTAGCGAACAATATTGCTCTTTCTATCTATTATTCAGCTTTTTATCTAAACCACGATTTCAGAATTTCCTGATTAAACTGATTTTAAATTTTCATCAGCAGCATAATCAGATTTAATCACTTAAATAGTGGGTTCAATCTCTTTG
>WNFY01001611.1_pt1 | contig 28128 bp, 33 predicted proteins | sample 5400091 | NCBI WGS metagenome assembly WNFY01 (sample SAMN13153364, study PRJNA577476) | soil metagenome | isolation source: 60 cm soil or saprolite under grassland replicate 1 | place: USA:California | collected 2016-06-15 | reverse complement strand
CGCCCGCTGGTATCAAGCGAAACCTGCGCCTGAATTGGGACCGTACGACCAGTCTGTTGCATCGCCTGCCTCAGACCGGTAATCGCCGCCCGCACCTCTAAGATATCCTGGCTGGTCTCGATTAATAGCAGATCCACGCCGCCTTCCAAAAGCGCCGCCGCCTGCTCGCGAAAGATCTCTGCCAGTTGCTGATACGTAATATTGCTCAGGAGAGGATCATCGGACGAAGGTAACATCCCGGTCGGGCCAACAGAACCCGCCACAAAGCGCGGCTGTTCGGGCGTGCTATAGCGATCCGCCACGCGTCGCGCCAGCCGTGCCGCCGTCAGGTTCACCTCGTGTGTCAGGTGCCCGAGGCCATACTCATCAAGTTTCAAGCGACTGGCCGTAAATGAATCGCTCTCAATCACATCGCATCCGACTTCAAGGAACCCCGCATGGATCTCCTCGATCACCGCAGGTCTGGTAAGCACCAGGTACTCATTGCACCCTTCGGTTGCCTGACCGCCGTAATCTTCTGCAGTCAATTGATACCGTTGTATATTCGTGCCCATAGCGCCATCGTAGATAATAACGCGTTGCGCCAGGGTATCCAGAAATTGACTCATGAACTCTCCTGTTCTCTCAAAGATGCCTATACCGCTTCATGGGCACCCGTGAGGGATGATGTATGTAGAAGCCACTATGATCGATATACCTATAATCGTGTCGAGATATAGCAATTATGCCGCCGTATCAGAGATAGGAACATCCAGATAGTGGGCAATAGTTTTTGGTGTGGGAATGGGCTCGTTATCTTCGATCATGCCCTGCAGGTGCATCTTGATCGCTTCTTGCATATTTTTCTCAACTTCCTCTATTGTGTCCCCGACTGCTACACATCCAGGTAAATCGGGCGAATAGGCACCATAATTTTCGTCGCCCTTTTCAATAATGATAAGAAAGCGGTACATAATTAATCCCTCCTTGAGAGTTGTGCTTGCTTAAAAATACTTAATAGCGTGCCTGGGGGAACTTCTTTGCTGAGCTGCCCTGCAATAGTAACTCGACCTGATTTCAGTGGGTGTTTGTATTGCCGGTGACTTCCCTTCATTGCTACTTGATACCAACCATCTTCCTCAACAATCTTAATAACATCTCGAACTTTCATTTACACTTCCAACCTACTCAGACACCCTATCGTTTTTTAGGCTCTACTTTTATCCGGCAAGAGCAGCAACTAATTCACGGCAGAATGCGGGGATATCTTCAACAACACGACCCCAGACCAGGTTGCCCTCGCGGAAAGCTGCCTCATCCACCCAGATGCCGCCTGCATTGGTGATATCGTCCTTGATACCAGTCGAGCCAGTTGCTTTACGACCGCGTAAAATACCGGCGGAGATAGGGACCCAGCCGCCATGACAGATGGTGCCAATGATCTTGCCCTGAGCATGCACATCGCGTACAAGTTGGAGCACACCCTGACTACGACGTAGTTTATCAGGTGCCCAGCCGCCCGGAATAACGAGCCCATCCAGAGCATCAGCCTTAGGAGCCTCCTCAATACTCACATCCGGAGTCATCTCCAGGCCATGTTTCCCGTGCACCGTCTTCGTCGACAGGCCAATCACAATCACCCTGGCTCCTTCCTCGCGAAGGCGCATAACCGGGACCCAGAACTCTAAATCTTCAACCTCCTGGGCCACAAAATATCCTATGGTTTTACCCTGTAATCGCATGCTGAGCCTCCCTATTGATGCTATCTCTGTACAGGCTATTATATCACAGAGGAGTTACAACCTTTTTTCGTTTTCAACTAATTTTCTAATGAGGCTTGTTCTTTTATGGCGTGCCCGATATCGACGGGCCTTCAAGAGATTGGCGCATTTGTCAGAGGTGCAATAGCGCCTGGTACGACTCTTACTATCATCATAAAAGGCACAGCGACAGTTAGTGTTTGCACATATTTTGAGGCGTCTGGGATCATGAGCGGTTAGCATATGGGCGAACGAGGCTGCGATCTCTGTCTGCACCCAGTCCCAATCCTTCTTCAATGGGATCACCTCTAAGCGGTATCCTTCTGCATCTTTCAGTAGGGAGCGGTGCAAGGGTGTCTTGAGCAGAATAGCATTGAACATCGCCTGGTCCTCGTCCGAAATCTGCCTATCTGCCAGAGCCTCTATCATACGGCCCAGGAGGGTACGTAATGTGACCATCGCAGCCATCACCTCTGCGTCGGGTGGGGTTTCGACCTGTAGTCCCCATGTGACGAGAAATTGTTCCAACCAGCCTGCTTGTTGTAAATCATCTCTTACCCAGCGACCACGGAAATCGCGAAATTCGCTATTGATGAACTGAAGACAGAGAGCATCCATAGTAATCTTAACACTTGCACAACTTTATAACGGCTTTCTCATAGAAGTGCGCACCCTCGCAGCACGATTGGTATTTTCCAACTTTTGCAAATCCGCAAATGCTCGCGCGCTTACACCTGTGAGACAAGATCTGGTCTCTTTTATGACGCTTATCTTACCACATGCCAGACGCCAGAAAAACCTTATTATAACTTTCTAAAGAATATTGACAGTTACGTAATTGAATGCTATGCTTTTATGTGTAACTGTACTGGACGATATTGTCCGTCAGGGAATGAGCCCCGTTCTTTTGTCGTTGCTGAGCATATATCATCAGGAAAGGGATTTGCCAGCGATGCGTAAACAGACAAATCAACTCACTGCCTATCTCTCTCGTCGGGTCATTTTACGCGGCCTGGCAGGTTTCATTGTGACCATGAGCATAGATGCTTGTGCTCAGCCCGGTTCTTCATCGACCACTGTTCCTACTCCTACCCCTCGTCCATACGGTAGAGTTATTTCTACCTATCGCGCTCATACGATGCGTGTAACAACGGTAGCATGGTCGCCGGATGGCAAGTACATCGCCTCCGGCTCTTTGGATAAGACCGTGCAGATCTGGTCTGCCAATTCCGCCGCTCGTTTTCACCCATTTATTTATCGTGGTCATGGTGCTGGTGTAAGCACCGTAGGGTGGTCGCCGGATAGTCGTCGTGTTGCATCGGGGGCTTATGATACAACGGTGCAAATCTGGGATGCTACGACCGGAGAGCATATCGCGATCTGTCGCGGCCACACTGATGCTGTGATGACGGTAGCGTGGTCGCCTGATGGGAAATACATCGCCTCCGGCTCTGCGGATGGCACCGTACGTCTATGGAATGCTGCTACTGGCAAACAGCAATACATCTATCGTGGTCATACTGATAGCGTAAACTCCGTCTCCTGGTCGCCTGATAGCCAGCGTGTCGCCTCTGGTTCTTCAGATAAGACTGTCCAGATTCTAGACGCTACTACAGGAGAGCATATCTTTACCTATCGGGGCCATACCGCCACGGTAAGCTCAGTCTCCTGGGCACCTGATGGGCAACATCTTGCTTCTGGTTCATGGGACAAAACAGTACAGGTCTGGGGGGCCGCAACTGGCAAGGTTAGCTACGTCTATCAAGGGTACAATGTAAAAGCAGCGCAAATTAGTACCGCCAGGGGAGTACTCCCGGACCTCATCTTTGTTGTAGCCTGGTCACACAACGGTAAACGTATCGCAGCAGTAACGCAGGTATATTGTGGAGATACCTGCGGCGTTGTGGTCTCCTGGGATGCAGATACTCAACGCAATGTCGCCTTTTACATAGACACACCGGTCTTCGCTCTGGCCTGGTCACCTGACGATACGCGCTTCGTTACCGCCACGGAGGTGACAACTCAAGGCAGTTCGGTCTCAAACGTAAAGGCTTCAGAGGATGGTCCATACGCACAGATATCGCAGGCGTAAATCTTTCTTGCTACCTATCGTACTGCCGTCCTGCGCGTATGCATAGCATCTAACGTAAACTATCCGCGTTCACCTGCCTGATAGATGACCTCTAGAACCTGAATCGCAATTTCATCCGTATTACCACCATGAGTAACGAGTGATAGAACATACTGCATTTTTGCTGGAGGTTTGATGATGGCAGACCGATTTACACTTGGGATTGAGGAGGAGTTCCAGCTGGTGAAGCGGGGCTCAGGCGAATTATGTTCATGTGCACAGAGCATTCTGGATAAAGGCGCACCGTACTTTGAGGAGAAGATTAAGCCGGAGATGTTGCAATCAACGGTGGAGTATATCTCTGACGTTTTGCCTGATCTGACTGCCGCACGCAAAGAGTTGTATGCGGCTCGCGCATTGCTTGCACGCCTGGTCTGGACGCTCCATCCTGATCTTCGGCCTGCATGTACACGTGGCTGTGCAGGATAAAGAGCTGCAGATCAAGATTATGAACCAGGTGCGCACATGGTTGCCACATCTGATGGCCTTCTCCTCCAACTCTCCGTTCTGGCATAAGCGCATGACGGGTATCAAATCGTATCGCTCGGTAGTCTGGAAACGCTTCCCACGGAGCGGTATGCCCGACATTTTCGACTCCTGGAGCCATTTCGACCGCTATGTACAGGATCTGATAGAGATGGAAGCTATTGATAACGGCAAGAAGATCTGGTGGGATATTCGCCCGCATGCTTTCTTTGATACGCTGGAATTTCGCATCTGCGATATGCCTTCGACACTGGAAGATACGCTGGGTATTGCTGCACTCTGTCAGGCGCTGGTAGCTAAACTGGCATATCTCAATCAGCGTGACAAGAGCATGCCTGCCATGCGACGCGATTATATCGAGGAGAACAAGTGGCGGGCCATGCGCTACGGCCTGGATGCACAGGTCCTCGATTTTGACCATATGCGCCGTTTGAGTATGCGTGATTCCATCAGAGAAACGCTGGATTTCGTCGATGATATGGTGGACGATCTGGGTAGTCGTCGGGAGATAAACTATCTGCGCGAGTTAATGGACGATCCTCAGGGTACCGGTGCAGATCGCCAGATTGCCATCTACCAGGAAAGTAACGATTTGCAAAAGGTCCACCAGTTCCTGATTGAGCGCACCATGGAAGGTGTGAAGCTAGATGGTGCTAATCTTTCTCGTAAGCCTCTGCGCTTCAGATCGCGTAAGTTGGCGAAACAGGCGAAGTAACTTTCTCTCGCCAGAGCCTTTCGAGGACGAGGTATTCAGCAGGTACCTTGTCCTCATTTACTTTAATTCGAAACGGTACTTCAACTCTTGTGCTGTTCCAGTATCGTAAATCAGCGCGATATTATCTACTGTGATTCGCCAGTTAAAATCGCGTTCGCTCAGATGACGGATAATTTGAGCCAGATTATCACTATTCAAATCATCTTCCCTATTTCCGCGCAAAAGCGCTCGATCTCATCTTCGCTATTATAATAATGCAGCGAGGCACGTATCATGCTGGTCAGTCCTCTTGTTTCCAGATCAAGCCGTGTTGAGTTGATTACGGAGATCGAGACATTGATATTCTCCTCTGCTAATCGGCGCTCGATCTCTTCTGGTTCCAGTCCATCAATAGTAAAGGTGACAATCCCGCATTGTGTGATACCACGATCGCGTACAATGACGCCTGGTAGTGGGCTGAGCTGTGTGCGCAACTGATAAGCAAGCGTTTTGATGCGCCGCCAGATAGTGCCGATTCCCCACTGCATGGCATAATCGATGGCGACTCCCAGGCCGATTTTACCCGCGTAGTTGGTCTCCCAGTTCTCGAAGCGTCGCGCATCAGGTCGTATGACGTATCGATCGCGCGCTACCCACTCTGCTGCATGCATATCCAGAAAAGGCGGCTCAAGTTGCTCAACCACCGACTTGCGTACATATAAAAAGCCTGTACCGCGTGGAGCACGCAAGTATTTGCGTCCCGTCGTCGAGAGCATATCACAACCAATCTTGTCAACATCAATAGGCATCTGCCCCACTGATTGGCAGGCGTCTACCAGGTACAGAATACCAGCCTCGCGTGCCATCTTGCCTATATCCGCAACCGGATTTACCAATCCTCCGCTGGTTGGCACATGAGTAATCGCGATCAGCTTGACGTGCTCATCAAGCATATTACGCAACGCTGCAATCGAGACCTGCCCATGCTCATCATTAGGAATAGGTTCGACCACAGCGCCAGTTTTATGTGTAACCTGCAGGAAGGCGATATAGTTGCTGGCGTACTCGGCCATGCTCGTCAGAATACGATCGCCTGCTTGAAACGAAAGCGAATAAAAGGCCATATCCCAGCCCCGCGTAGCATTTTCCACGACCGCTATCTCTTCTCGGGAGCAGTTAATCAGCGCCGCTGCAGCATCATAGGTATGCTCAATAGCGTCTTTTGCGCGCTCAACTGCTTCATAGCCGCCAATCTGTGCCTCCAATTGTAGGTGACCAATCGTGGCATCAAGCACAGGCTGCGGCATCAACGATGAACCTGCGTTATTGAAATGCACTATGTTATTACAACCGGGAGTATCGTGACGGGCACGTTGAAGATCGAAAGGCATTGTCCTCTCCTCGTTTTCCCTTCATTGTATCAGATGGCCTGCCAGACATGAACCGTGCCATCTTTGCAACCTGAGGCAATGCGTTTGCCGTCAGGCGACCAGGTTACAGAATTGTGTTAATTCGTTGGAATAACGACGCGCCCATGACCGGTGGGAGGCATATTGGGTCCACTCCCCACGTAACGCACGGCTGTGCCTATCGCGGTAACTTCCATCCACTCGTTATTATGCATAAACTCGACGTTGATCTCTACGCCGATGACGCCATCCGCACCGAGCTGATCGGCCTCAAACTGCATGCGACTCAGCGCCAGTTCGCGTGCCTGGTACATCAGTTCGGAATATTCTTTGAGTTCGCCCTGGAAATTGCTTTTGACGCCTACAAGCCAGTTGCGCACAGCACCCATGGAGTAGATACAATTACCTACGACTAAACCCATTGGCTGGAAACCTTTGTCAATCACAAGCCAGAACTCTTGACCGGTCAGGTCAGAAGTGAAGGCACGTCCCCGGTACCCTGGTCGTATGTCCATTGCGTTACGTGGTTCACCCATCTGATAATGCCTCGCTTTCTTTGCCGTAAAAGCTACAACCGATGCTCGTTAGCATATGGTACATACAAAAGAAAGTCAACAGTATTTTTTTGATAAGTATGTATTTTACGTCCTCGCCCGATCAGATGAGGGGTGTCCGTCAAGTTGTTGCGCCAGGCATGCAGCACAGGGTCCGCAGGGCGACCGCAAGGGTCAGCGCCCCTACAAACAGGACGGCGAGAGGCCCAGATCGGGACGGATCTTTGTAGGGGCGCTGACCCTTGCGGTCGCCCTGTGGACCCATCTCTCTTCGATGCAAAAAAGTGACGCTCACCCTCAGATGAGCTATTGATGGTTCTGGGTCCAATCTCTATGCTATACTAGAGATATTATGAAATCCTACAATCTCTGTATCCTTGGCTTTGGTAATATTGGACGCGCCCTTGCCGAGCTGCTCCTGGAGAAGACGGCTGAACTGCGCACGTCTTACGGTATCGAATGGCGTCTTACAGGCGTGGCAACGCGACGCCTTGGTTGGATCGCGGATGCTCATGGCCTGGATGTGCCTGCGTTGTTACGTGGTCAGTTGCCTGCCAGAACGATGAGTTCGGTACAGCACGATGTCTGCGATTGGCTTGATGTTGCGCAGGCCGATGTCTTATTTGAGCTTACTTCATTGAATGCACACACAGGTCAGCCCGCTATTGATCACATACGAGCTGCTCTAGAACGTGGCGCTCATGCTATCACTGCTAATAAAGGTGCGGTCGTGCATGCCTATTCCGAGCTAAAAGCTCTGGCCGAAGCGCATGATGTGCGCTTCCTGTTTGATGCGACCGTCATGGGAGGCGCTCCCCTCTTCTCGCTCTTCCAGGAGACGTTGCCTGCTACCAGATTATTGAGTTTTCGTGGCCTGCTTAACTCTACTTCAAATATTATTCTCGCGGAGATGGAGCAGGGAAGGAGCTTCGATGAGGCGGTAAAGAAAGCTCAGGCAATGGGTCTTGCTGAGACTGATCCTGCCGCTGATGTGGATGGTTGGGATGCCGCCGTTAAGGTCTGTGCGATCGTGAATGTACTCATGGGCGTTCCTCTGCGCCTGGAGGATGTGCAACGTGAAGGAATTCGCGGCCTGGGCATCGAGATTGTACAGGCCGCACGTGCCGCCAACAAACCCTTCAAGCTAGTCGCTCATGCCGAACGTACTGCTGGCGGGGTGGTTGCCAGTGTGCAACCTGAGCAACTGGCGACCGATGATCCGCTGGCCTCGATAGGTGCTGCATCCCTACTCGCCCATTTCGAGCTGGATATGATACCTGGACTGACGATAACCTTGCATGTCCCGAGTTCGGGCACTGGCGGACCCAGGATCGTGGCGTACCATGTCCTGGCTGATTTTATCCAGGCAGTGAAGTAATTTCAATCCCATCATGCGGGACCCGTAGAGGCAGGCCTTGCGTCTGCCGTGTCGCCCCGTAGCAGACTCCTCGCGGGCTACGCCCGCTCGACCGGCAGACGCAAGGCCTGCCTCTACGGGACGTTTGAAGCGCCCTGATTAAGATGGCAATCCGATGACCTTCAGTCCCTGTGCGTGCTCGACTACGAAGCGGTATTCGATCTTTTGCTCGCCATCAGCAGGTAACGTAAAGCGCCAGGTCATAATCTCCAGCTTTGTGCGCTCGGTAGGCTGGGGCTGGATGGTCTGACTCTTGATTTTGATGCGTTCGTGTTGTGGTACCGGCAAATGATCCCGCAAGACGATTTTCCGGGGATGAGCCGCGTAGTTATGTACAGTGATACGATAGGCATAGGTGATGCGCCGGATATCGTTCTGCAAAAGGTTGCCTTTGTCCACGCCACGTTCGATCAGCTCGCGTTTGATCTTGACGCTATCATCAATACCCAGGAATGTCTTGAATTCTTCTGCTGGCGCGGTTGTCTTGATCTGTGTGGTGCCAACGTATTCGCCGCTCAAGAAGATGCTGGCCTCGCCTGTGAGCAGGATGCGTTCGGTGGTGTTGGTAATGGTTGCACGCAGGTGTGCGTATTCCTCGATCGCTGGTGCACTGACATAATCGAATTCGCATGGCAGGTTATCGCGTGCAATCGTTGTTTTATGTGGCGAGTTGTCTGAAGAGATGTCCACAGAGCGGCCCACGCGAAAGACAACGGCGGTCCCTGTATGCTCGACTGTTGCTGTAGCTACCTGGGCGGGAGCCGACGAAGGCATAATTTCTGCCATTTCTTCATCTGCCGAGAAGCCATCATCGCCGGTAAGGGTCGCATCTCTACTGCGAGCCATAGAAGCCTGGCGAAACCCGGCAGATCCAGCCGTTACGTGTGGGGTCGCCGCGTACATAGGAGCGGGCCTGGGCGGTGGTGGCGTATAGACGTTGAGGTACCAGGGATCAAGTTCTGGGAGCACCGCTGCGAGACTGGGCCGGGCCGTTGAGAGTGCAAGGCTGACATTTTCCCAACGTTCGCCTGTGAACTGTTGTACCATCCCGATATAGGTCAATTCAACTTCGCCTGCGTTGTGTTCTTCGTTCATCTGTACGCGCACATCATACTGCGGATGCCAGGAGGCATTGTTGACCAGGTAAGAGATCTCTAACTCAAGCTCGCCTGCCTGAGCCAGCTCCACGCTAATGAGCGCTGCCAATCGATCGGGTTGCTTGTGGCCTTGCTTCTGCCATAGTTCGCGCTCTTTGGCATCTATCTCCTGCTGTACACGCTTCACCTCTGTCTCTAGAGCCTGTGCCGCCTCCGCATCCTGTAAGGCCTGGGATGCCATAAAGCTAAAGAATTCCGCGCAATCATTCGGCTTCATCTGCCCCTGTGCCAGTCCCCTGGCAAAGTCGCGCGATTGCTCTCCGAGTGCGCTTAGCCACTTGCGGCGGTCGTTCAACGAATCTTGTCGTGCCTTCAATATTTGTTTGTTCTGCTGTAGTTGCTCCAGTTCGTTTTGTAGTATCTGTAGTTCTTCTTCTGGTGGACGGCTATAGAAAGCCGTTGTCACATCCACGTTCAGAATGCGCGTCCCTTCTGGCCCCTGTCCTGCGGCACGCAAAGAATCGCGTATGAATTGAGGGAGGTTATTAATGCGTAGTTCGTGTTCACCTGCCTCCAACTGCATAGTGCTCCGTCGTGTAACCAGGGCGCGATCAGAGTACACCGTTACTTCTTTAATGGGAGCTTCAAGATCGGCCATCGTCTACCTCTTTTTAGAAATGTGTTGGACATGATAGCCTAACACATTTCTGTCTTTTTAGTTGCGTATAAATGCCAGCAGCGCGTCGCGCTTCTCTTCCATTAATGCCTGATTATTGGCTTCAACATTCAATCTTAACAGGGGCTCAGTATTGGATGGGCGTACATTAAACCACCAGTCGCCGTAATCAATGGTGAGACCATCCAGGTGATCGACAATCTTTGCACCCTTGCTAAAATGCTCCTCCAGCGCCTTGAGTTTCCCTTGCGCGTCGGTGACGATACTGTTGATCTCGCCGCTGCGAAAACCATGGTCCAGCGGTTTGATGATCTCTGAGAATGGTTTCCCTTCGATCGAGACCAGCTCTAGCATAATCAGGAAAGCAATCAGGCCGGAGTCGGCGAACCAGTTGTCGCGGAAGTAGAAGTGGCCGGAGTGCTCACCACCAAAGATGGCGTTGAGATCGCGCATCTGGGCCTTGATGAAAGAGTGTCCGACGCGTGTGCGTACGGCTTTGCCGCCCAGTTTTTCGACGAGTTCCGGTACGCTTTTGGAGACGATCAGGTTGTACAGGATGGTGGAACCTGGATACTTGCGCAGCAGACTGTTAGAAACGGCCTCTACGACCTGCGAACCATCCACGATATTTCCACGTTCATCGACCGGGAACATGCGGTCGGCGTCTCCATCAAAAGCGGCACCCATATCCGCTCCGGTCTCGCGTACCTTCTTTTGTAGATCGGCCATGTTCTCCGGCTCGATAGGACTGGCCGGGTGATTGGGGAAACTGCCATCAAGCTCAAAGTACAGTGGAATCAGCTCGCAAGGTAGGCGCTTAAAGACACGCGGGGCGATCAGTCCAGCCATACCATTACCTGCGTCAATGACGATCTTGAGCGGCCTGATCTTGCTTACATCAATAAAGGACAGGACGTGATTGACATAATCTTCACTGGTATCGCGTTGGGTAATCTCGCCTTTGTGTGTAGGTTGTGAGAAATTACCGCTTACTGCCAGGTCACGGATATCGCTCAATCCTGTCTCCAGGCTGATAGGGAAGGCCTGTGCCCGGCAGAACTTGATACCGTTATACTTGCCGGGATTATGCGAGGCGGTTACCATGGCTCCCGCTGCGTAGTTGAACTTGCCAACTGCGAAATACAATTGATCGGTCGTGGTTAATCCAAGATCGATGGCATTCACTCCCTGGTCGCTGATACCCCGAATAAGGGCTTCGACTATCTGCGGCGAGGAGAGACGCATATCGCGTCCCACGGTAATCTCTGGCACATTGAGATACTGTGCTGTGGCACGTCCAATCGCATAGGCGGTATCTGTAGTAAGATTCTCTCCATAGATACCACGTATGTCATACGCTTTGAAAATAGATGGATCAACGGTGCTATGTGATGTACTCATTTTTTGTTCAGGCATTTCCCTTCTAAATAACGCGTGCGAGGAGGGAAATGCTCAGCTCCTTTCTCAATTGGTTAATGCATTTCCGCTTGACCGTTTCAGCTTTCATCAGTATACTACACCTCAGCGGGAGTGGTCCTGTTCTTTTCCGCCCCACTTGAGGGGATTGAAATTTTTATTGTATTCTGCTTGAGCAGTTGATTTCCATATTTCCAGCAGAATCCAGGGTTGGCCGGTGCTGCGTGGATCGTAGATCTGACCAACCTCGACAAAATGTGCCTTTGCAAAAGCGCGCCGTGCCTGGTGGTTAGCAAGAGCGGTCTCTGCATAAACGCGCATGATGCCTGAGAAGGTGAAGAGGTGCTTCACGAGCGTGCGGATTGCTTCTGAGCCGTAGCCCTGGCCCCAGCGCGATTTTTCTCCCAGTCCCAATCCAACTTCGACCTGTCCTATCCTGTGGTCGATATTGAAGTAGGTGATGGTGCCGATGGGGATATGTTTCTCATCCTCAATGATGAACCAGAATTGTCGTCCGTTCCCACGCACATAATTGCGCTCGAATGTGGGCAGAAACTCAGGCAACGTGCGCGAGTAGGGACGATGCGGATCATAACGCCATACTTCATCATCACGTTCCCAGTAAAACACCCGTGTTGCATCACTCATCACAGGACGGCGGAGATAGACACGCTCACCGTGTAATGGTAAACCCCCTTGTGCCTGTTCTGTTTTATTTTCATGTTGTGTCTCAGTCATCTTAACCCCAACAAATTTGCAAAGCTTGTTCCAGTTGCCAGTGGCCCCACTTCAAAGGCCTGTGCCAGTGTCTGACCAAGGTCGGCAAAGGTTGCGCGTATTCCAAGATCAATCCCTGGATGTACTGGTTGACCGTAGGCGAGCAATGGCACACATTCGCGTGTATGGTCGGTTCCTCGATAGGTGGGATCGACGCCATGATCAGCGCTGAAGAAGATGGCATCATCAGGACGCATACACTGTTGCGCCTGTGGAAACCAGTTGTCCACGTCGCGTAATGCCTGTGCATAGCCCTGGCTGTCACGTCGATGACCCCATAGCATATCGAACTCTACTAGATTTACGAAGAGTAACCCACTAAAGTCTCGTTCCAGCCAGTGCAATGTTGCAGCCATACCTTCACGATTTGTCTCGGTGTGGTCCCGCTGCGTCAGCCCGCGACCTACAAAGAGATCTTCGATCTTCCCCACTCCGATTACTTCTTTCCCCTCCGCTTTGAGTAGATCAAGCAAGGTGGTACCCGTCGGAGCTAACGAAAAATCGCGACGATGTTCCGTTCGCTGGAACGCACCGGGTGTGCCTATGAATGGACGCGCAATGACTCGTCCTACCGCATGGTCGCCTATAAGCATATTACGTGCAAGCTCACACATATGATACAACTCCGCGAGCGGAATAATCTCCTGATGCGCTGCTACCTGAAAAACGCTGTCAGCGGAGGTATACAGGATAGGCGAGCCAGTGCGCATATGCTCCTCGCCCAGTTCCTTGATAATCTCGGTCCCGGATGCAACCTTGTTACCAATCACCTTGCGCCCGATCAATTGCTCGAAATCCGTTACGATCTCGGCTGGAAAGCCATGTGGGTAGGTTGGCAGCGGTTTCTGGAGCGTCACGCCGGTTATCTCCCAATGCCCTGCAGTGCTATCTTTCCCAGCGGCCTGTGAAGCCATACGGCCATACGATCCCACGACATCCTTGCGTGGAGGCGTACCCAGGATAGGCGTAATATTGCCCAGTCCGATGCTGCCCAGGTGAGGCAGATCAAGTCCTCCAATGGCCTGGGCGCAATGTTCAAGCGAACTCGCTCCTTCGTCTCCGTACGCCTGGGCATCGGGATTCGCTCCCGCGCCCACTCCGTCGAGCACGACCAGGATTGCGCGTCTCAATGGTGTCATAACCGCAACCTCGTAAGTTCTAAGCGAGCATGTTCGGGCAATGGATCGCCAAGCAGCGGCAGCGCGTAATCATAGAATGCCTGTGTGACCATCGTTTTGCTTGCATCCAGGTACTCATCTGGCAGCAATCTCTGTACATTTGCCACCTTCGCCAGTTCCACCAGCCCTATTGTGCAATGATAAGCAGATTGGACGTGGCGCTCTAAGGTGACCATCTTATCGCTCTCCCCATTCAGGAGCGCCTGCACACCCATTTTCCCTACCAGATACGCTTCGTCGCGGTCAGTGGACGAGATACTGTTGGATGCCATGCGCTGCAAATCGCCGGGTTTATCGAAACGTGCGCGCAACTGTAATTTCTGCTCTACTAATTCTACCAGATATTGCGCTGCTCCGTTTAATAATGGATGTTGAAATGCGTCCACTCCAACCTGGCCTATCGCTCCTAACGCCTGCCCCTTCTCGTCGCGAATCGTCTCTGCTGCCGCAACAACTACATAGCCGAGACGCCTGTATACCTCCTCTACCTGCGCCAGAAAGCGCTCTTCCACGAACTTCTGCTCGGGCAGCAGGAGAATATGTGGTGGATCATCCTCGTGTCGCTTGCCCAACGCCGAGGAAGCTGTTAACCAGCCAGCATCGCGCCCCATCGTCTCTATCACTTTGACCGGATAGTGCAATGGAATCGAGATCGTGTTCAGTGCCGAATCCATCGTTGCCAGCGCAAGAAAACGGGCGGCGCTACCGTAGCCAGGACAGTGATCGGTGAAAGGCAGATCGTTATCGATAGTCTTGGGCACGCTGATCGCCTGTAACTCATAATCAGCCTGTTGTGCTACCTGCGCCAGGCGATGTGCTGTATCGGCAGAATCGTTCCCGCCAATGTAGGCCACGTAGCGTATCTCGTAGCGACGCAGGATCTCTATCACGTGCTCAAGATCGTTCGGCTGCAGCTTATAACGGCATGTGCCCAATGCCGCCGACGGCGTATGTAATATCTTTGACCACCGATCCGCTGGCTCGCTGTGCAGATCCAGTATGTCCTGTGCAAGCAGTCCCTGGATACCATAGCGCATCCCATAAATGCCAGTAACGCGTCTTGCCAGTGCAGTCTCGACTGCTCCAACGAGGCTGGCATTAATAACGGCGGTCGCGCCGCCGGATTGTCCAATAATCAGATTACCATGTTTTATCGCTGTCAACGTGTACTCCCCAATATAGTAATGCTCACTTGTTAGCTCGCTATACATATGCGCTAATCTTACTCGATATCATATATCATGTCCAGCGTTTATCCCTTCTGGCTTGTAGGCTCGACATGAGCAGTGGACCCGTAGAGGCGTGCCTTGCGTGCGCCGGGTCGCTGCAGAGGACGTTGCTGATGCCGGGCGCGATGGCTCGTGGGCCCCGGCGCACGCAAGGCACGCTAATATTTATGTGGAGAATAGTTGACTTCCTTTCAACTGATCCATATACTTGAACAAATTTTGAAGATGAGGGTTGTTGTCATGTCCCTAGAGTGCGTCACGGACCAGCCGGTCCAGATAACCATCGTCTATGCACAGAGTACGATGGTTGAAGTGTTCAGCAATTCCCCGCTTATCGATCACTTCCTTCGCAAGGTCAAGCTCAGTCAATCGGTTCATAGGGCATGCCTCCCTCAATATGACGCTTGAATATGCACGCATCCTGGATCAGACGGTGGAGCAGTCATTTGGGCGAGCCATTGAACAGATGCAGGATGGCGCGCATAGTTGGGTGCCGAACTTTTTTGCACAGGAGGATTACACACGCTTCGTGGAAGGTGACGCAGTGAGTTGGATTCGCTTACCGATGGGTTATTGTCGCCGCAATGCGAAACTCCATTGTGAGAGTGACGTAAAATGCCTGCTCTGTGACCGCTTCGCTCTTGGCAAAGAAGATCTTCCTCGGCTGAAACTGATGTATGAACGTTTCATGAAGCCTGGCCTCAAGGTAAAAGCCGACGTGGTTGCTGCACAGATCCAACGACTGGAATTGCCACCTCTTGATGGTCCTCAAGGCTTCATCCCAATGCAAGCGATCTCCACAGCAAAAAAGCGCTGAGGGGAACACAACACCTGGCAGAGAGCCATTCTGATTCCCACTTTTCGCATTCCTGTTCCTCTTGACAGCTTCTCTCTATTCAATTATTCTATTGAATAGAAGAAAAGAGAAGGAGAGGCACCTCCTCCTTCCGAGTGTGAGGAACGAATCCATGCTGACCAATGAGAAACGTACCTTTAAGAATCAGCTCTATGAACAATTCGCTCGGATTGGTAAGGCCCTTGCCAATCCGCATCGCCTTGAACTTCTTGAGTTGCTCATGCAATGTGAGCGACCCGTCGAGTCCCTTGCTGCTGAAACCGGCATGCCTGTTGCCAACGCCTCGCAACATTTACAGGTGTTACGGGCAGCTCATCTGGTCGAGACACGTCGGCAGGGAACCTCCATCTATTATCGTATCGCGTCCCAAGGGGTTTCTCATCTCTGGCTCTCTCTCCGGCAAGTGGGCGAAGCACATCTGGCGGAGATTGACCGCGTTGTGGAGACCTTTTTGCAGGATCGGCATCTCCTTCAACCCATTGAAGCTGACGAGTTGCTTCACCTGCTCAGCGAAGATCAGGTGATCTTGCTGGATGTCCGACCTGTTGAGGAATATGCCACTGCCCATTTGCCTCATGCATGTTCCATGCCCATAGCGGAGTTGGAAGCACGACTGGGCGAACTGCCAAAGGAGCATGAGATTGTAGCGTATTGTCGTGGTCCCTATTGTGTCTTTGCTGATGAAGCGGTTGCCCTCTTGCGAGCACATGGTTTTGTCGCTCACCGCCTCCAAGAGGGCGTTCCTGAATGGCGGCAGTTGGGACTGCCCATCGTGAAATAACAAAGAAGGAAGAAAGAGCATGAGAGATGCCTCTCCCCATCCTGGCTTGGCACAGGGTCCGATCTATCTCGACTACAATGGGACGACACCCGTTGATCCGCGTGTCGTCGAAGCGATGCTGCCCTATTTGACGATCCACTTTGGCAATCCTTCCAGTACGCACTTCTATGCACAAGCACCTCACACAGCTATCGAGACCGCCAGGAAGCAGGTGGCCAGTTTGCTTTCCTGCACCCCTGCTGAAATCGTCTTTACCGCTGGGGGGTCCGAGAGCGATGCCCTTGCCATTCGTGGTACAGCTCTGGCCTCCCTTGAGCACGGCAAGCATCTCATTACACAAGTCACCGAACACCCCGCTGTCCTGGCGACGTGTCGTCAGCTTTCGCGCTTGCATGGCTTTCGTGTGACCTACCTTCCGGTCGATGCCTTTGGGCGTGTACGGCCAGCAGATGTCGAGGCCGCTATCGATGACCAGACGACGCTGGTGAGCATCATGCATGCCAACACCGAAACCGGAACGCTCCAGCCCATTGCCGAGATCGCCGAGATCGCCCATCGACATGGTACCTTGATGCATACAGATGCCTCGCAGGCACTAGGCAAAATCCCAACCGATGTGACCACGCTTGGGGTGGATCTGCTCACGGTCGCAGAGCACAAGCTCTATGCGCCCAAAGGCATCGGGGCGCTGTTTGTCCGTCGAGGTGTTCAGCTTGAGCCAGTTCAGCCTGGTGGAGGCCAGGAAGGAGGGCTACGTGCGGGCACAGAGAACGTTGCTGCTATAGTGGCACTTGGCGTTGCGTGTGAGGTAGCCATGCAGCACCTTTCCCTGGAACAACAACGTCTGGCCCGATTGCGTGATGCCCTCTTTCAACGGCTCTGGGAGTCCCTTCCTGGTTTGCTCTCTCTCAACGGCCATCCCACCGAACGCCTGCCCAACACTTTGAATGTGAGTGTTGAAGGCGTCATTGGCGAAGAGGTACTTGCTGCCACTCCAGGGATTGCTGCGGCAACTGGTTCGGCTTGTCATGCAGGCTCCACCTCCCCATCAGAGGTGTTGCTCGCGATGGGGGTAGAATGCTCCCGCGCGCTTGGAGCACTCCGACTCACCCTGGGGCGCTGGTCCACCTCTGATGAGGTCGATCAGGCGGCTCTGTTGCTGGCTCAGACCATTCGGACGACGTTGGCATCCGTCTCACGAGATATGGAGGAGGGAAGATGAGCACGATCTCCGTGGAGACTCTGCGTACCTGGCTCGAAGAACAGCGCGACGTGTTCGTGCTTGATGTGCGTTCCTCTTCAGACTATCAGGAATGGGCTATTCCTGGTAGTCTCCATGTGGATGCCTATGACGCGCTCAAAAGACATGATCCCGAAGCGCTCGCTTCTCTCCAACTAGACGTTTCCCGCCCGGTGGTCACCGTGTGCGGTGCTGGCAAAACGAGCCAGATTGCGGCACAACAGCTTGCTGCGCGAGGAGTGCCGGTATATTCCTTGGAGGGAGGCATGAAGGCATGGAGTCTGGCCTGGAATACCGCTGAGATTGCGCTCCCGCCCGGCTCGGCGCGTGTGATTCAGATACGGCGAACCGGGAAAGGCTGCCTCTCCTATGTGATTGGCGATGGGGAGAGTGCTCTCGTCATTGATGCGTCCCTTGATCCGCAGGTGTATCTCAATCTGGCAGCACAACAGGGCTGGCGCATTACCAGTGTACTTGAGACGCATATCCATGCCGATCATCTCTCGCGTTCCGGTCAGCTTGCCAAGCTCAGTGGAGCCACGTTGTATCTGCCCGACCAACAGCGTGTCTCATTCCTTGCGACGCTCCTACGAAATGGTGACACCCTGGAGAGTGGGAAGATACGACTGATGGCGATCCACACCCCAGGCCACACGGGGGAGAGTACCTGCTATCTGTTGCAAGGGCAGGTGCTTTTCACGGGTGACACGCTCTTTCCCACCGGCATTGGGCGTCCTGATCTCGACGCCTCTCAAGAGGAGGCAGCCGCCCGCGCAGATGCGCTCTATCACAGCCTCCAGAAGCTGTTGACGTTGCCCAGCTCGACGCTCGTGCTGGCAGGGCATACTTCTACTCCCGTTCCCTTTGACGGGGTTCCCGTGATGACAACCCTTGCCGAAGTTGAGGAACAGGTGGATCTCCTGCATGTCAGCCACTTTGATTTTGCGCAGAGGCTGCTTGAGAGGCTCCCCGTCACTCCGCCTAACTATATGCAGATTGTAAGGCTCAATGAGCAGGGTAGTTTCCCTGATGGGCCTGTCACCGAGCTAGAAGCAGGAGCCAATCGCTGTGCTATCTCCTAATACTACGCACACATCAACCCCTCTCCGGCTTGGGCTGCGAGCGAATTGGCAGCAGTTTGTGCTCCTGGTCGTGATTAATGCCTTCGTCGGAGGGATGGTCGGCATTGAACGAACTATTCTCCCTCTGCTCGCGGAGCAGGATTTTGGCCTGGCCTCCAAGACGGCAATCCTCTCGTTTCTCGTCAGTTTTGGCATTATTAAGGCGCTTGCCAATCTGTTCGCTGGACGCATGGGAGATCGGTATAGCCGTAAACGTATCCTCGTTGGAGGCTGGCTCATCGGGGTGCCAGTTCCCTTCCTCGTGATGGTCGCGCCCAATTGGGGATGGGTCGTGTTCGCCAATGTTCTACTTGGCATCAATCAGGGGCTGTGCTGGTCCACCACCGTCATCATGAAGATTGATCTGGTGGGACCAAAACAGCGGGGATTGGCGATGGGCTTCAACGAGGCAGCAGGCTATCTGGCCGTCTCCGGGGCAGCATTGGCCTCTGGGTATCTGGCAACCGCCTATGCCCTTCGGCCTCAACCATTTTTCCTGGGGGTGGCATTCGTGCTCTGCGGGCTGCTGCTTTCACTCTTCTTTGTGCGTGAGTCGCATGCCTATGCAGCGCTTGAAGCAGCACAGGTGAAGTCTGCCCAACCAGGAGGGGAGCCGACCCATACTCCTAGCTTCAAAGAGGTCTTTGTGCGAACCTCTTGGAAAGACCGCACCCTCTTTGCGGTGAGCCAGGCAGGACTCGTCAATAACCTCAACGATGGTCTAGCCTTCGGACTCTTTCCACTCTATTTTGCGGCAGCAGGATTGGATACGGAGCACATTGGTTGGTTAGTTGCGGTCTATCCAGCCGTCTGGGGGGTGGGACAATTGGCAACTGGTGCCCTGTCAGATCGATGGGGGCGCAAGGGCTTGATTGCCGCCGGGATGTGGGTGCAAGCCGCAGGACTGCTGCTGATCCTGCTCGGACACCCCTTCTGGCTCTGGCTCGCTGGGGCGATTCTGCTCGGCATCGGCACGGCCCTGGTCTACCCAACGCTGCTGGCGGCGGTCAGTGATGTGGCCCATCCCTCATGGCGCGCCTCGGCAGTTGGGGTCTATCGCCTCTGGCGCGATAGTGGGTATGCCATCGGGGCCTTGCTTGCAGGCATCATTGCCGACCTGCTCTCTATTCCCTGGGCGATTGGTGTCGTGGGTGTACTCACCTTTCTCTCAGGAGTGATCGTTGCGATGGTGATGCGTGAAACCCTTCCAGGTCATCATCGCCGTGCTGAGGCACTCACCATCACGTCGGTGTCTCTTGATGCGTCAGGAGAGGAAGGGACACCTCATCGTCTGTAACTGCTGGTGGAGGGCAACGTGCTCACAAGGGAACCTTCACGTCTTTTCTCCGTCGCCTTCAAGCCATGCTCATCTCTTTTTTGATCTGAAAGGATATTCTGCCATGCAACACTCGTCATCCCCGGCATCCTCCGCTGCCGTCTCAGAGAACGCAGCAGGTGCGGGATCTCTGCCACCGCAACCTGTTGTCCTGAGTGAACGCAGTCTGACGCTCCTGGCACTGGTGCGGATCTTTGTCGGGCTGCTCTGGTTTCAACAACTGGCCTGGAAAATGCCTCCCACCTTTGCAGGACTGCGCAGGTATGTGGAAAGCGCAGCGCAGCATACCTTCGTTCCCGGCTATTCTGCGATTCTCACCAATGTGTTTCTTGCGCATTTCTCCCTCCTGGGGGCAGGCGTTTGGACGGCTGAACTACTCGTTGGGATCAGCCTCCTCTTTGGCCTCTTCACGCGCTTTGGCGCACTGCTGGCCCTGCTGCTCTCCGTCCAACTCTATGTTGGCCTGGCCTATGCACCGGGCGAGTGGTATTGGACCTATGGGATGCTCGTGTTGTTGGCACTGGTACTCTTCGCCGTTCCGGCAGGGCGTCGTCTGGGGATCGATCAACTGCTCGCGCCACGCATGCAGCATGCCGCCCGGATTTCACGGCTTGCGCGTCTGGTATCCTGGTTCGTTTGAAAGGAGAGGAACATCACATGCAACAGGCTGTACAACGTGGTCTGCGTGCGGGAGCTCTGGCAGGGCTGCTGCTCGTTGGCATCTTCTTCGTTGATTATGGTCCGGCAACCAATCTCACGACGATTGCACGCTGGTTTGCGCTCGATGGAAACGCCTGGAGCAAGCTCATTGGGGCCATCCTCCTGGTGGTGTTAGGAGCGATATTTGGGGGACTCTTCGCAGCCCTCGTTCGCCTCTGGTCATCCTCCCTGTTCAAGTCGGTCCTCGTTGGACTCGTGATGGGGCTCTGTTGGTGGGTGGTGCTGGTTCTGCTTCTCTCAACGGTGGTGAGGCATATCCAACAGTCCCTCTACGGGACGCTGTTCTGGTTGGTGACCAGCTTGCTCTATGGACTGGTGCTGGGCAGTCTCTACGGGAAGTTTCAGAAGCAGGAGGGCGCACGTGAGCCACGAACTGTCTGAACAGCCAACCACTCCTCTCCTCGCGCAGAAACACTATGACGACCCATCGATCTTTACCCCGGAGAATCTTCTGCGGGAGGCACGCCGCCAGAAAGCGCTCTCAGAGCAACCCGTGCCAGAGATCTGTGTGCTCGACCCAGATGGGGATCTGATAGACTATCTGCGGGCAACAACTCAGGCAAAAGAACATCCAACCTGGGCGTGTTACCATACCACTCTGTGTACCTGGGAGCAGGATGGGACCTTGTATGGGGCCATTGGCCGTGCGGTCGGGGCTCCGTTCGCGGTCCTGGTGGCTGAGGAACTCTTCGTCTCCGGGTGCAAGCTGCTCGTCAGTATTACGTCAGCAGGCCAACTGCTCGACCTTGGTCAGCCTCCGTATATGGTCCTCATTGACCGGGCTTTGCGCGATGAGGGGACCAGTTATCACTATCTGCCTCCGACTCCCTACAGTTTCCTTGATCCCACTTTGTATGACATGCTGTGTTCCGAGTGGAAGCAAGCCCACTTGCCACTGCACGTCGGGGGAAGTTGGACCACCGATGCCCCGTTTCGTGAAACCGAGGCGATGATCGCCTGGGGACGCGAACAGGGGCTGCTGGCGATAGAGATGGAAGCGGCAGCCCTCTATGCACTCGCCTCGGCCAAACAGTATTCGATTGTCTGCTTTGCCCATGTCACCAATCAGATGGCACAAATGGAGGGGGACTTTGAGAAAGGGGGTGCCAATGGGAGTCTGACGATGGTAGAACTCATTGGACAGGTGGGACGGCTCTGGCTCCAGAAGAACACTTCGACGTAATGCGACAGGAAAACGCTTTCCAGGAAGAATATGACGATCCCCTCTTCCTGGATCAGCGACTCTGTTGTCTTATTCCTCTTGCGCACCCCCTTCAGCTTTCGCTCAAAGGAAGGATCACTTGACATTCCCCTGCTCCCTCTGGTATCATCCTCATAAGTAACAGTATCATATGAGGTTGTAGCATATGTATAGCGAAATCTTAATTCTCGCCATGTTGCGACAAGGAAAGCGGCATGGCTACGAGATCAAAAAGGATATCGACCGGGCGTTGGGAGGGATGGTCTCCCTCAACAACAAAACGCTCTACCTTGCCCTCAAGCGCTTTGAAGAGATGGGCGATGTCACAAGGCAGGTGATCCAGCAGACGGGCAAACCCAATCGCCACCTCTATGATCTGACGGAGCACGGGATCGAGGTGCTGCAAGCATTGCTCCGCGATTTTGGGCCAGAGCAGGCAGGAAGCGATCCCGAATTTTTTACCCGCGTCTCGTTCTTTGATTTCCTGGAGGTGCCGGAGCGCAAAGCGATTCTGGGCGAACGGCTGGCCTATCTGCAACGAGGTCTGGAGTACCTGCACAGCTTGCAACAGATGGCAGAGGAGGACGAGGATTGTGCGAAGATCGTCTCCTTGCCCTCCCATGCGAAGCGTGTCCTCACATTTCATACCAAGCGCATCCGTGACGAGTACGAGTGGATTGCTGCATGGCTTGAAGAGATGCAGATGTATCCCTCATCGTCATGAGAGGGCCGCGTATCTTCTCTGCCTCCGATGACAACGAAGAGGTTTGAAGACCGTGAAGAAAGCAGGAACACAATGATATCTTTCACCGCTCTTGGTCTGTTGGCAGCCTTTGGAGCAGGCATCCTATCTTTTCTCGCGCCTTGCGTGCTCCCGTTGGTGCCAAGTTATCTGTCCTATCTGGCAGGGGCAAGCCTGGAAGAGGCACGCACCCGGTCTCCTGTCAACTTTCGGGTTAGTCTGCATGCGCTCTGGTTTGTGGTGGGCTTTGCCCTGCTCTTTACCGTGCTGGGAGCCGTGACCGCCTCGCTTGGACTCGCTCTGAGTGCGTATCAAGTCGTGTTGGAGCGCATCGGCGGAGTGTTGCTCATCCTCTTTGGCATCGCGCTCACTGGATGGGTCCCTCTGCCGTGGCTCGGAAGAACCTACCATATTCAAGTGAAGCCAGGCGGGGCAGTCTAGTGGCGCTCAGGACTCATCGGTCTCGCCTTTGGGGCGAGCTGGTCAGCCTATACTGGCCCGATACTGGGAGCAGTTCTGGTTCTGACCGCAGGAAGCTCAAGGAGTATGGTGCAAGGAGCATTCTTGATGCTGACCTTTGCTCTTGGCCTGGGAGTGCCATTTTTGCTGGTCGGGCTCCTGGTGGATCGTGTCAGTCCGTTGCTGCGCCGCATCCGTCGCGCTACCGCACTCCTCTCTACTATCGGGGGGTGATCCTGATCCTGATGGGGATCTTTCTTCTCACAGGTCTGTTTAGCACTTCTGGTTACCACATTATAACTCTACGGGACGTTTGAAGCGCCCTGCGTATAACCCGCTGTTTCTTGATATATCCTCGCTTGCATGCTAGTATAAAATATCACTGTTCACCTTATATCTTGTACGTCGAGCAAAGATACAACTGTGGCTTAAATGGTGTATGACCACCAGAGGCAGAAGCGATGAAACACAAGATTATCCTCGATTGCGATCCTGGTCACGATGACGCTATAGCGCTGTTGCTGGCCGCCCATCATCCCGAAATCGAGTTGCTGGCTGTGACCACGGTTGCTGGTAACCAGTCGGTGGAGAAAACAGCTCGTAATGCGCTCAAAGTATGTTCATTGGCGAACATCCGTACAGTCCCGGTTGCCAGGGGCATGGATCGTCCTTTGCTACGTCCCGCGCGTCATGCGGCAGACATCCATGGCGAATCTGGCCTGGACGGTCCAGATATCCCCGAACCAGATATGGAGCTTGTACCACAGCATGGTGTTGATCTGCTCATTGATCTATTGCTGCGATCAGATGGCGATATCACGCTGGTGCATACGGGTCCCCTGACCAATCTTGCTGTCGCGATACGCCGTGAGCCCGCTATCGTGCCAAAAATCAAAGCCATCTCGCTCATGGGGGGTGCGCTTAGCGTAGGTAACACAACCCCTTCCGCCGAGTTTAATATCTGGGTCGATCCGGAAGCTGCCTCTATCGTCTTTCATTGTGGGCGTCCAATCACCATGGTCCCTTTAGAAGTCACTCACCAGGCCCTGGCAACTACTGAGGTCTTACATAGTCTACGTACATCCGGGCGGCGTATGGCATCCTTTGCCGCCGATCTGCTCACGTTCTTCGCGGATACATATTTGCAAGTGTTTGGATTTACAGATCCACCTGTCCATGATCCCTGTGCCGTCGCAGTTGTCATTTTTCCCGACATCATAAAAGCGCACACAATGCGCGTAGAAATCGAGACAACTGGCGAGTGGACTACCGGACGTACAGTCTGTGATGTCTATGGAAAGCTGGGTAAAGAGCCAAATGTGCGCGTCGGCTACGTGCTTGATGTACCGCGTTTCTGGGATGTGGTGATCACGACACTGCTATCGTACGATTGAAGTGTCGTCACGTGGACCCGTAGCGGCATGCCGCTACGGGAATGTTTGAAGAGGCTTGTCTAAATCTGGTAGTCCATCTCCCAGGGATCTCGGCCATTCCACCCCTGCGACAGTTCCTGATGCTTCTCCAGCGTCTCACCGCCCTTGACGAGTAGTTCGGCAGGTTTAGAGGCAACAACCGAATTGGGTGGAACCGATTCGAGGACCATTGCCATCGCACCTATTCTGCTACCTTTACCAATTGTGATGGGTCCCAGCAAGGCCGCACCAACGCCGATAGTGACATCGTCTTCGATTGTGGGATGGCGCTTCTGCTTACGCCCTGGCCCGGGACGCCACCAGCCCGTTGCGCCGAGCGTGACCTGGTGATAGAGCATCACGTTATTGCCGATCACCGTTGTCTCTCCTATCACCACACCGGCGCCATGGTCAATGAAGAAACGTTTACCGATCTGTGCGCCTGGATGAATCTCAATCCCGCCAGTGATAAAACGTGCAAACTGCGAGATCAGGCGTGGCAAAAAAGGGATATGGGTCTTATACAATGCATGTGCAATACGATGGTAGATGATAGCCCACAGCCCCTGATAGAGCAATGCCTCAAAAATATTGTTACAGGCCGGATCTTTCTCAAAGATAACATCAATAGCATCAGGCCATCTAGTCCTGCATGCAGTGTAGGACAGGCGTCTTTGCTTGTCAAGGGCAAAATTGCTAACAGATATGCCCGTAGGATAGCCAACACCTCTACAATGCATCTGTAAATGATCGCTGACAGGAAGAAATTAGCACGAAATTGTCCCGAAAAAGTCATTCAGGTATTGACAACTCGCAAGAGGTCCGCTATACTGGCGATGTTCTGAAGAGAGCGTGGTGACCGTAGCTCAATCGGCAGAGCTCTGGATTGTGGCTCCAGCGGTTGTGGGTTCAAGCCCCATCGGTCACCCTTTACTACTCCGAGCACCCAGCCAGTGTCACTGGAAGCATATCTTTGCCGCGTGGCAGCTAATTGCTTCTCATGGCGGATGGCAAAGATATATTTTCACACTTCTAGAAAGTTCCTCATGATTTCAACCCTAACTCTCGTAACGTGCTCTTCCAGGTTTCATATAATGGTTGGTGTCTGAACAAAGGATAGTTCCCAATCATCTCTGAGACCCTAACACTGCTAGGATACTTGCCTTGAGCACATGCCGCGAAGATTGCTTGTCGAACCTCCTCGCACAATTTTTGTAGCCGTTGACGTTTTTGTTCACGACGATAGGTAATATATCGAGCAGAAATCATCTGACAGAGTTCTGGAAAACGATGCGAAAGATGCGTTGCATGATATTCTAGCCGCCTCCCCACTTCTCTCATTGATGGTGGTGGCTCCTCCGAAGAGTGTAAGATCGCCTCTAGCTCATCCCTCATTCTCTGAGAATCAAATTTCCGTAGCTTTCTCTTTGGCTCAACGGTGGTCGAGCCTTTTGACACTGTTTGGGCTTGAGATAAGAACTTAGGAGCTGCGGCTAGATTGCCTGTCACAAAATGCATCAATGATATCTTCAAACGAGCACACATTCGCATGAGTATCTCTAGTGAAGGAGTTCGCCCCTCGTAGATCATCATATAAAGGGATTTGTAACTACTCACCCGCCAGGAGAGGGGGAAGAAGAGGGGAACCCACGAAAGCAGAACGCAAGGCCGTCAAAAGATGGATACCTTGCTTCTGCATAGTAGAAAGATAGCTGCGAAGGGAGCAAAAAATGGTAGCACCTTCCTTGGTGCGAAAACAACCAGAAATCTTTTGGCGCAGTTTCATCATCCGCAGGTTGGATTCCGCCTGGTTGTTGTCAAAAGGCACAGCAAAGTCCTGCATGAAGCGCAGGATCTGGTCCTGATAGTGATGCAAACGAAGCAAAAGATTGCGAGCCTCTCCTTGACGCAGCGCTCCACGCTGGCCTTTTTTCCGCTCAGGCGCAGGGTTGGCGGCAAGTCCTTGTCCCACAAGACGGCTATAGCGTGCCCCAAATGCGTGCTGAAGGGGACAAGGCAAGCAGGCATTTCCCAGCGCTCGCTCTTGATCAACGCAGGCTTTGATTTCTCGCAGCAGTTTTTTCATCTCTTTGGCCCAGAGTTGCTCATAGCGCTCGTGAATAAAGGTCAGTTCGCGCAGAGAATGGGCAATACAAAGGGCATGAGTACATCCATATTGCTGATAGCTTCCAAACGTATCATGGACGCTGGTTCCCTGGAAATGCGGCAGGATCTCCATCGCATCGGTGGCCTCTTTTCCTCGCTTGAGATGCGCCAGATACAAGGTCAGCAAGCGCGTCGAGGCCACGTGCAACCACCAGCGCTTCTTCGCACTACGGAAACCTGTTTCGTCATTGTGCAGCACCGAGCTGTTTTGCAATGCGGCTTTGATCCGCTTCAAGACGGGACCGATGGCGGTTGCGCCCTCCTGACAAGCCGCAAGGACACTCGCCTGGGAACAACTGCTCCCCAACAGATCACCCAGGATTTGGCACACACGGGCAAGAGGAAGCAGATGCAAGCAGGCCAGATACACGGCCAGTGCTTTGGTCTGGGGTCCATATTGGACCGAGGCGGCTTTGATCCCATCAGGCAAGGTGGCGCGGGTCTCGGCTTGGCAACAAGGGCAGGCTTTGACCTGCGCTCGATACTCTGTCCCCTTCAGGAACATGGGTGGCAGGTCAAAGACCTGGATGCGTTCTGCTCGGCTGATCAAGGTCTCCGTGAGATCCTGCTGACAGCGGGAACAGTGGGTGGGAGTCAGGGTGATGATTTCATCGGGTCGCTCCACCATCATCAAGGTCCGTCCTTGATGGCCAGGCTGCCCTCCACTCTTTTTTCCGCTCTTTTCTCGCAAGCTCTGGGTTTTGCGCACCGGTTCTTTGAAGCCGTTGCTGGAAGGCGGCTTATGACTAGTATGGCTATCTTTGGCCGCCTGGCCCTCCAGTCGTTTTACCCGCTCGATGACGTGGATGATGTCCTCTTGCAGTTTCACGATCCGCTCTTGGGCTTGAGCCTCTTGCTCACGTGCTTGGGCCAACGCTTTTTGCAGAAGAGCGTTTTCTTGTTGGACCCGTTCGTAATCGGCCTGCAATTGATTGTAGTCCTGTTGGAGGCTCTCAAGCGCTTTGAGCCGTTCTGTTTCTTTCATGCCTATATTTTAACAGATGTGTCCGGTTTCAACATCCTCCCTGGCACTTTTTTCCAAGGAGGGTGAGTAGTTACAATTCGGCTTTATCTGCAAGAAAGAAAAAAAGGAATGACACAACGCATTGCGGCGGCACGAGCAGGGATCGCAGAACGAACAGCTCGCAAATACCCACGAAGTGCGCAATGAGTTGTTGATGAGCTTATCGTGCTGGAAGGGCTTGAAAGCAACCCCGATCTGGGGTTTGCATGCCTGAGAGGTGAGAGCCACAGAAGGAAAAGGAGCAAAACGCGTAGCAGATGGGAGCCA
>WNFY01000851.1_pt1 | contig 28179 bp, 27 predicted proteins | sample 5400091 | NCBI WGS metagenome assembly WNFY01 (sample SAMN13153364, study PRJNA577476) | soil metagenome | isolation source: 60 cm soil or saprolite under grassland replicate 1 | place: USA:California | collected 2016-06-15 | reverse complement strand
CGCCCGCAGCTTAAGCGCGATCCGTTAGGCGGCTCCACCCGATGTCCCGATACCTCCTCAGTCTCACTCTTTTCGGCCTCGCTTGCCGCCAGGGCAATATCGAGAATCTCTCAGGCCTATGGTCTCTCTGCTTGTCCGATCCATTCGCCCACTCTGTGTGCGGAACCGTCGACGTAGGTCCACCGCAAGAAGTAGTGGGTCCAAAGCGACCCAAGACCGAGCGATTCATTCGTTGCCCTCCTGACGCGACCTGGTATATTCTGGCCGTCAGTGATGATGCGTCGATGACCTCGATGCGTTGCCGCGAGGCGCTGCCCTCCCTGCAGGACTCCACCCCCGACGACAGTCCCGGCCACCGACGGGTGGTGTCTGTGACTCTTTATCGGGAGGTGCGCATGCGAAGGATCTTCGCAGAAATGACCCTCGCCGCGCTGATGGCCGCGTGTTCCGAACAGGCCACGGCGCCGCCCAAGAAGCTGCCCGCCGTCGCGCCGGTCTTCACCAATAACGTCGATGGCGGTGCTGACGTGGTGCACGCGGTGCTGTGCTCCAACTCGAGTGGATCAGTGTTTGTGCGCCAGCAGTGTAATGCGAATGAGCAACAACTCGATCCGGTCGCGCTCGGGCTAGTCGGGCCTCAAGGACCTGCAGGGCCGCCAGGGCCCAGCGGGGTCTCCGGCTACCAGATCGTGGCTCATCAAGAGTTTCTGTCCCCTGGCACGTCTGCGAACGTACATGTGGAGTGCCCGACTGGAAAAAGAGTGCTCGGCGGTGGGTTCAATATCGAGACGCCAACCGACGTGAGGGTCTTCTCGTCGGAACCAAGCGATGGTAATGGGAACCTTATTGACCACGGTTGGAACGCCTTCGTTCAAAACGCCGGATCATCTACCAGGCAGACCACGGTGATCGCCATCTGCGCCTCACTGCAATAATGCCCGGCCGGTTCCACCTACTATTGGACCGCCTCGGGACGCACGCCCGAGGGGCGGCCGCCTAACAAGCGCTTGAAGCTGCCGGGCGCACGCGTAGGGAAGAATTGCGTTGCCTCGCTGGCCAGCTCGATCAGCCGCTCCGCCTCCTTGCGCCAGCGGCTATTGCGCCCGCAGCTTAAGCGCGATCCGTTAGGCAGCCCGGGACCGACTCGCCCCATACACTAAACGTGCCTCCTGCGAGGAATCTCGTTCGGAACGTGGTCGTAGGCGCCTTGCTGGCGTCCAGCAAGGCGCTCCTCTTTCTCGCCACCACCGAGCACCGAGGCGAGCGCGCCTTTCTGACTGAAGCCGTCGCCACGCTCGCGGCCGCGGGGGCCGTCGCGGGAGCGGTGTTTACAGGTCTTGAGCCAATCCGCAGACGCAGCACTTGGGGTGCGTACGTCGGCTGGGTCCTTAGTGTGTACGTCATTCTGGCGATCGTAGTCGCCGCTGGCGTCTGGCATGGAGACGATCCTGCGCTACTCAAGGAGCCAGCGATCATCGTTTTCCTCGTCGGCACTGGGGCAGTTGTGGGGATCTTTTGCGCGCGAGTGTCACGGCGCTGGGCGCGGGGCGACTTCTCCTTCTTCTCCTGAGGACGGCCTAACAAGCGCTTGAAGCTGCCGGGCGGTGATCGCTCTCAAGGAAGCGAAGTGTTGTGCCCCTGGCGGGGCACGGACTGCGTCCCGCACCCTTGCGCCGGCGGGCGCGTCGCCCGCAGCTTAAGCGCGATCCGTTAGGCCCCTGCCCCAGGCAAACTGCGCTACTTCCCCGAGATGAGCAGGCAGCATTTTCCAACAGACTACGACGAGTTCGCTCCGACCTATTCCTGGACTCGCTCTGCTGCACCATGGGTCGTCGCACCTCTAGCTCAGCTGTTGACCGCGCTTGCTCCACGCGCAGTGGTCCTCGACCTCGGCTGTGGTACCGGGAACTACCTTCGCACTCTTGCCAAGTGTCGGCCCGATCTGCTGCACGCGGGTTTCGACATCTCCAAGCCCATGCTCCGGGAAGCCGCCAAGCGACCTCCTCAGGTCCACTACTTAGCCGCCGACGGTTCTCGAGCATTCCCCATCCGTAATCAGTCCTGTGCACTCGTCTTTGCGGTCGACGTGATCCACCATATCGATAATCTCGCGACGTTTTTTTCTGAGTGCGCCCGAGTTCTTCAGCCGGGCAGCCGGCTCGTGCTCGTGACGGACTCTGAGGAGACGTTCCGGCAACGCAGTCTAACGAAGTTCTTCCCCGAGATCATGTCTATTGAGCTCCAGCGCTATCCATCGCTGCCGTCGCTCCAGCAGCATGCGAGCGCTGTCGGCCTGCAACTTCTTGCGCGGGAACCTGCTGAAGGATGGATACCGCTCAGTGACGATTTCGTAACCAAGTTGGCGGCCAAGTGCTCCTCGGCTATGCGCTTGCTAGCACCGCAGGATCACGCGGCGGGCATGGCCCGAGTGAGAGAAGCCCAGGCTCGCGGGGAGCAATGGCGATCGTGCTATACGCTGCTCCACTACGGCTCGGCGTTCGGTGGTGGCAGCAGCTTAACAAGCGCTTGAAGCTGCCGGGCGCTCCCAAGTAGGGAAGAATTGCGTTGCCTCCCCGCCGAGCCTCCCCAACAGCTCCACCGCCTTGCGCCCGCGGGCACGTCGCCCGCAGCTTACGCGCGATCCGTTAAGCAGCGCGGCGTCCCGATATCCTATGTACGAATCCCCTCGTCGAGCCCTGCTCGAGCTCCTCCTTGGGTGTGCAATCCTCGCGGCGTGCGCTGCGAAGGTCGCGTGGCGGCTAACTCCGTCCCCCATCATGTCCCCTGGAAGTCACGTGCCTGCGGTTCACGTGCCGGACACAATGAACGCTGGTTCGGCGGATACCGTCGTGGCCTGGACTAGCGGTGGCGGTTGCACACGCATGGTGCCAGCCAGGATCACGCAGGACGACCTTCACGTCACGATTCAGCTATTCGATTCCGTGTTAGTGCGCCAACCCGATGACTACGTGTGCCCCGCTGTGCGGTGGGATCATAGGAACACGGTCGCGGTCCGCTTTTCGCGCCCGGGCGTCGCGCTCGTCCGAGTAATAGGATCTGACACAATTGATCACACGGTGGTGGTTCGATGAGGGCCGCGCTGCCTAACATGCGCTTGAAGTGACGGCGCTGCTCTTAAAGGAAGTGTTATGTTGCCTAGTGTTCGGCACGTCCGCCGCAGCTTAAGCGCGATCCGTTAGGCAGCGTCTTTCAGTATCACCGTGCCTTTTCCCGTGCTCGACCTTATAGATTCCGTTTCATGACCTGGCCGCAGGTGCGAGTACTCTTGCGAGAAGGCGGCATTCGAGAGGTGGTGCAACCTGTCGTCACCCGATACCTCACGGGTGAGATGTCTCTCGACGCTGCAGCACGCCGAGTGGCTGCTATCCTCGATGCTGCCCTGAACTGGAAGGCTCAACATCCCCCACAGATCAGAAGGCTGTCAATTGCGGAGGCTGTCAACCTCTTGGCTGCGCCACCTCATCAAATGGCGAACGCGGGAGGACGACGCGCCGATCAAGCGATCTCCTTGCGTCGAGCCCTCGCACGACTTTTCTCAACGCCGCCGGTGCGCAATCCCAACCCCGACGCCGTCTACGATGAGGCCGTTTGTCACAACCTGGTCCGCGACTGGCTCAAGGCCACGCACGACCGTATGATGCGCCTTCGCCCGCTGTACGATGAAGTAGCGCGTCTCCTCACACTGAGTCGTGAAGACGCCGCCTAACAAGCGCTTGAAGCTGGCGGGCCCATCGCTTTTAAGGGAATCGGAGTGGTTGTGCCCTTGCGGGCACAGAACTTCGTCCATGACCAGTTGCGCCGGCGGGTCCGCCGCCCGCAGCTTACGCGCGATCCGTTAGGCAGCGTGCCCAGCTAGCGAGACCGAGAGGTGTGGCTTATCCAACCCCGGCATTTCCAACTCGCCGCACTGCTGGCGGGCGCATCTGCAGCGATCAGCGCGAGCGTCCCTCCTCGGCGTCAAGACCTGTCACTTCTCCAAGCCTCGTCGGGATTACAGCTCCTGATCGATCAGGAGAATGCAGCGCCCACATTGCGCGTCGTCCTGCCGGGCCGCCCAGCCTCTGATCGCGCCATCGAAATCCTCTTCCCTGAGCACATTACGGCCGTGCGGCATGGCAGCACGACGCCCGAACAATTGTACCGATGGCAGGCGGGGCTCGGGGTCAGTCGCCCGACATGGCGCCGAGTCGAGACATCGTTCGAATATGAGCGGGACCTTCCGGGGTCGGTGCATCTACGCGCGCGCAGTACGCTGGACTCCAATGGCGTGCGCTTCCGCTACGAGTTTCGCAATGGTGCGGCGGTAGCGTACGACATGATCTACGCGGTTACTGACCCGCGACTGACGTCAATCTTCCACGACGTGCGCCTGGAGCGAACCTACGTACACTACGCCACTGGGCTTCAGTTGCTCGCCGCGGAGACGCCGGCCCGTCTGACCATGCCACTTCAACAGTGGCTTCCGGTCCGGTACCTCGCCGCATTCAGATGGCCTGTGCCGCCCGACCGGATCGAAGATCGAGGTGATGGCATCACCTACTACAACACGTCGCGGGCCGTGGACCAGCCGTTCATCGCGACCGTATCGTCGGACCGTGCCTGGGTGGTCGCCAGTGTCGCTCGGACCACCGGCAACGTCTGGAGCAATCCCGAGCTGACGTGCCAGCATGTGGACCCACAGATGGCACTCGCACCCGGAGAAACAGCCGTTCTCGAGGTCAAGATCCTAATTCTGCGCGGCTCACTGAACGACGCCTTTCGGCAGGCCGTACAGGAGCGTGCGTCATTGCAATGACGAGGACGGGCCGACTCGATGAGGCACGCTGCCTAACCTGCGCTTGAAGCCGCCTAACTGAACAGTTCATGATGATAGGTAACAGTTTGTTATCACCTGATGGGTAACACGCGGCGCCGGAACCGCACCGCGCAACGAGCTTGAAGCAGTCGGCGGAAAACCAACGCTCAGTGCTCTGAGGGCGGCCATTTAGTTCCTCTTCCGCACGATCGCCCGCGCCGGTGCCCCTTCGTGCCCGCGGACCTTGAGCGGCAGCACAATCACATCGTAGTCACCCGCCTGGACCGGGCGCAGGTCCAGCCCCTCCACGATGGGAATCCCGCGCCCCAGCAGAATCTGGTGTGTCCTAGGCGCCGGAGCGCCGAATTGCTCCGCCGAGATGTAGTCAACGCCGACCAGCACGACTCCGGCGTCCGCGAGCAGCTGCGCCGCGTCCGGTGCGAGGTACGCGAAGTCCCGATGGAACACAGATGAGTCCATCCAGCCGCGCAGCGTGCTCCGCGTCCGGAACAGCACCCGCTTCGCACCCCTCCAGTCGTGCCGGCTGAGCTCGCCCGCGTCGATCGCCTGGACGCTGTCGGGAATATCGATCACTCGCGCGGCACCAATCAGTGGGTCCAGCGCCACCCGGTCGATCGGTGCCCCGGTGGCGACGAAATGCATCGGCGCGTCGATGTGCGTCCCGCTGTGGGCGCCCAGCGAGTAAGCCGAGAGCGTCAGCTTATCGCCCTTCCGCATGTCCTTGAGAAAATCGAACTTTAGAGGCGCGTCGCCCTCGTACACCGGCGTCGTGGCCGGATCGAGCGTCGCCGTCACGTCGATCCAGCCCTGAGCACTCAGCTCCCGCGTCGCCTGTTCGGGGGGAGAACATCCCACCACGAGGCTGAGCAACAGCGTGAAACCCAACGGGACGGTCATGTTGAAGAACTCCTTGATGAGCCAAGTGGCCCCAATCCTACACCACCCCCGGATTCAGGGCTATTCTGCTCCATGACCCAGATCGCCTTCGCTGGCGTCGGCGTGGACTTCGGCGCGACGAGACTGTTCTCGGACGTCTCCTTCACGGTCGCACCCGGTGAACGCTGGGGCATCGTGGGCCGTAACGGCACCGGGAAGACGACCCTGTTCCGGCTGCTGACGGGCGATCTCGAGGCCACCCGCGGGAGCATCACGCGCGCGCCCGGCCTCCGCGTATCGCTGCTCGAGCAGCACCGCGACTACGGCGCCGCGACGACGGTCTGGGAGGCCGCGGCCGGCGAGCTCGCCGAGCTCCTGGCGCTGGAACAGTCCCTGGTGGAACAGGCCGCGAATCTCGCCCACGACTCCTCGCCGCGCGCGCTGGCGCGGTACGGCGAAGACCTGGAGCGCTTCGAGCGCGAGGGTGGCTATGCCGTCACGGCGCGCATCGACGCCGTGCTGCACGGCCTCGAGTTCGATCCCGCCCAGGCCCGCGTCACGCCGCTCTCGGCGCTGAGCGGCGGCGAGCTCGGCCGGCTCGGCCTGGCCCGCCAGCTCATGTCGACCGCCCACGTCCTGCTGCTCGACGAGCCGACCAATCACCTCGATCTCGAGACGACCCGGTGGCTCGAGCAATACCTGGCTGCGAGTGAGCGAACGGTCCTGCTCGTGAGCCATGACCGCGCCTTTCTGTCCGCCAGCGTGGATCACGTGCTGCATCTCGAAGGCGGCACCGCCACGCCCTACGCGGCCGGCTACAGCGATTTTGTGGCCCAGCGCGCCGAGCGCCGGCTGGCGCAGCAGCGGGCGTTCGAGCAACAGCAACGGACCATCGCGCACGAGAAGGACTACATCGCGCGCAACATCGCGGGCCAGAACAGCAAACAGGCCAAGGGCAGGCGCAAACGCCTCGAGCGGCTGCCGCGGCTCAGCCCGGTGATCGGGGCCGAAGGCACGATGGCGCTGCGGTTCGAGGTAACCGAACGGGGCGGCGATCAGGTGGTGACGGCGAAGAACGTGACCGTGGCGGTCGGCGCGCGCACGCTGGTGGAGCGGTTCAGCGGGACGCTGGAGCGAACCGGCGTGGTGGGGATCATCGGACGCAACGGAGCGGGGAAATCCACGCTGCTCCGGGCGCTCCTGGGCGAGCACCCGATCCACGGCGGTGAGCTCCGTCTCGGAGCATCGATCACCACCGGCTACTACCGGCAGGATCTTTCGCAGGTGCCGCTCGATCGCACGCTCTACGAAGTGATTGCCGCGCTGCGCCCGAAATGGGAGCGCGGTCAGATACAGGGGCACCTCGGCCGTTTCGGATTTTCAGGCCAGGAGGTGCTGCGCCAGGCCGCCTCACTGTCGGGCGGCGAGCGCGCCCGTCTCGCGCTCGCGATCCTGATGTTGTCGGGCGCCAACCTGCTCATTCTGGACGAGCCGACGAATCATCTGGACGTCGAATCGATCGAGGCGCTCGAGGACGCGCTCGAGGGATACGACGGCGCGGTGATCCTCGTGAGCCACGACCGGGCGCTGCTGCGCGCGCTGACGACGCGGATCTGGATCCTGCACGAGCGGCACATGACCGAGTTCGCCGGCGGTTTCGCGGAGTGGGAGGAAGTGAGCACGGAGCGGGCGCACGCCGCAGCGGTCAGCGCCGCGGAGGAGCAGGCCTTGCGGCAGGTACACGAACGCCACCGGGTCGCGCGGTCCCCGACGAACGACCCCCGCAACGAACTGCGCCGGGCGCAGCGCGAGCTGGAGGAGGCGGAAGCCGCGGTGGCGGAGCTCGAAGCGCAGGTGGCAAAGGTGGTGGCGGCGCTCGAGGACCCGGCCCTCTACACGCGTCCCGACGGCGCCGCGAGGGCCCACGAGCTCGGCGCACAGCTCGAGACGCTCAAGCGCGAACTCGAGGCGGGACTCGAGCGGTGGACGCAGGCGACAGAGCAGGTCGAGATGCGAGCGCCGCGAGGAACTTGAGGTACGCCGCCCCCGCACGGGTGCACCCTAGCGGACGGGCCGTATCAGGCGGAGAATTAATGCATGCGCGGAGTCCCGCTCGTACTCGCCCTCCTCGTCTGCACCGCCGCGCCCGTGGTCGCGCAGCAGTCGGTCGACACCACGCTGACCATCCAAGGCTTCCTCCAGCGCGACAACGACGTCGGCGTGTGGACGATGGTGGTGCCCCTGCCCCTACAGGTGCTGGGTACGCAGACGTACGTGGTGCCCGTGGTCGGGAAGCCGGAGCGCTGGGGTAAGTACCTCAATCGGTACATCGAGGCGAGCGGGCGGGTTACACGCTTGCCCGAGCGTGGCAATCCCGGCATCGGCATGGAAGTGGAAAAGGCGAAAGAGCTCGAGCCACCGGGAACGGCCCGAGCGACCGTCGACCACGGCATGAACCTGCACGCGGACATCACGCTCTCCGTGGTTCCCAACCGCTTCGCCTGGCGAGACAGCGCGGGAACCCCGACCGGCGTCAACCCCATGCTCGTGTACACGATCCTCAACCGGCGGGCCGCGCCGATCTTCTTCGTCCTGCCCACGAGACGGTTCCTGTGCCTCACGGTCAAGTCGGCCGAAGGCATCGCGGTCTGGGACACCACGACGCTCGTCGCGAGTCCGGACGCCCGACGCTTTACCATGCAGCGCGGCGGGCTCTTCCGGGACGCCATCAACTTCCCCGAGGACGCAGCGTCCCGGAAGGGACACTATTTCGCGCACGTCGGCATCTGCGACGTGGACGACTACGACATCACGGCGGAATTCGACGTGCGCTAGTCGCTTGACGTCTGCTTGAGAGCAGCGCGCGAACATCGGGTCATGCTCCCCCTCCCCCCCGCGACCCCGACGGCGCTGCTCTTCGCCTACGCGTTCCTGTCCAACGTCGCCCTCGCCGTCGTGCCGCACGAGCCCGCCGTCATCTGGTATGGGCCCCGGCTCGGCCAGTGGACGACAACCTTCGTCGCCACGGCAGGCACGATGCTCGCCGCCGTCGTGGACCACCGATTGCTTGCACCACCGATCCGGCGCCTGGCGCAGCGAGGTTTAGGCTCGTCCCCCCTCTCCACCTCGTGGAGAGGGGGTCAGGGGGTGAGGGCGTGGCCCGAGCGGCTGTTCCGTCGCTTCCCCTTCGCGACCATCGCGTTGTCCGGCCTGACGCCGCTCCCGTTCTTTCCTTTCAAGACTCTCGCGTTCGCGACTGGTTGTCCGGTCGGGAAATACACCGCCGCCGTGGCGACGCGCTGCCTGCCGCGCTACGCGCTGCTCGCGTGGCTCGGCGCCGCCGTGCAGGTCCCGGTGTGGGTCATGGTGGCCCTGTCCACGCTCCTCATGGTCCCCTCACTCCGGATGGTCCGGTGGCCGCGCGCCGCGAGCTGACGTTCCTGCTCGCCGCCCCCGAGCGGCGGCTGCTCCAGGCCATCGCCGCTCGGTTACCGCGGTGGGTCACCTCCGACGGCTTGACCGTCCTCGGCATGGCGGGTGCGCTTGGCACGGGCGCGGCGTACGCCCTTTCCACGCTGAGCACCGCGTGGCTCTGGGCGGCGAGCGCCCTCCTGGTGGTGAACTGGTTGGGGGACAGCCTGGACGGAACGCTGGCGCGCGTGCGCCGCGCCGAGCGGCCGCGCTACGGCTACTACCTGGACCACATCGTCGATGCGTTCTCGACGGCGGCGATCGGCGCCGGGATCGGTCTCTCGCCCTACGTGGATCTGGGGGTGGCGCTGATGGGCGTCCTCGCCTACCTCATTCTGTCGATCAACATCTATCTCGAGTCGCAGGTGCTCGACGTGTTCCGGCTGGGTTACAGTCGGATCGGTCCGACCGAAGCTCGGGTCATCCTCGTGGCCGCCAACGTGGCGCTGGTGGTGAGCGGGCCGAGCGCGGCCGTCGGGCCGGTCGCCACCGGCGTGGCTGCCGCGCTCGTCATCGGAATGTTCGTGCTGGTGGGGGTGCGGATCGGCCGCAACCTGTCCGACCTTGCGCGACTCGAACCGCCCCCCGCCCCAGCTATGCCGCCGCCTACTGTCGCACCGCGTTCACCGCGGCCAGCGCGTCTACGTAACCTGCTCCCACCTCCCACTGCGCAAACCCGGGGAGCGGGCGGGCCGTCTGCGTGAGGACCGACGCGATCTGATTGGGCGTCAGCCGCCCGCCGGCCGCTTCCTGCATCAGCGCCACAACGCCCACGACGTGGGGGGTCGCCATGGACGTGCCGGACGCGCAGGTGTAATACTGCTCGTTCGCCACGCTGATGGCGCAGCTGCTCGTCAGATCGAAGTCGTGGTTCGCGTCGCTGGCGTTCAGCACCGTGCCGGTCGAGGCTCGCGTGGACACGATGTGCACGCCCGGAGCGGTGACGTCGGGGTGGTACAGCGGATCGCCCGCGATGCCTCGCGACGAGAAATCGGCCAGCACCGCGGCCCGGCCCTGCCCGGTCTGATCGGCGCAGTGGATCGCCGAGTTGGTCGGATCGGGCAGGTCCTTGCAGCCCGCCGCCACGCCGATCACCCAGGGTGCCACGCTGTACGGATTGAGCGTGTTCTGGTCGGGGCCGTCGTTCCCGGCGGCGAACACGACGGTGATCCCCTTACTGCTCACCTTCTTGGTCGCCTTGTTGATCGGATCCTTCGGATCGAACGGACCGCTCGTGCCCCAGGAGTTGTTCACGACCTTGATGTTGTAGGCCTGCTGGTGGTCGAGGATGTAATCGAAGCCGGCCAATGCCCAGAAAATGAACAGGACGTCGCCGGTCCCGATGCCGATGAGCTTCGCACCCGGCGCGACCCCCGTGTAGTAGCCGCCCGACGCCGTCCCCAGGCCCGCCGCGATCCCGGCGACGTGCGTGCCGTGGCCGACGGAGGTCTCGCTATTGGGCAGATTCTCGACGAAAAGATTCGCTCCCTTCGCGGGCTTCTGGAGCGAGCCCTTGAAGGTGAACAGATCGGTGAGGTTGAAGAGAACTTTGATGTTCTGGACTGTCTTGTCGGGGTAGTGCAGGTCGGGGTTGTACAGCCCGTCTATCCCGGAGTCGAGGATCGCGATGCCGACGCCCTTCCCGGTGATGCCCGACGCGTGGACCGCATCGGCGCGGATGGTCGGGATGCTCTCGTGCAGCATCGCGGAGTAGCGAAGCTGCTTGTTGGCGTACACGCCCTGCACGCCCGGGAGTGCGCCGATCGCCGTGATCTCGGCCGGCGTGGCGAATGCGGCCACGAGGTCCAGATTGTTGAACTGGATCACGCCCGACCCGACGTTCATGATGGCCGTGCTCATCGCATCCGACGTCGTGACGGTTTCGTCGTAATTGATGATCACTACCAGTCTGTCGCTCGGCAGCGTGGTCGCGAGCGCCGCCGTGAGCGCGGGATCGACGGTGCGTTGCGGTGCCGCGGCGTCGCGCTGCGTGTCGCACGCCGCGCCGACGACCAGGGCGGCGGCGAGTAGCCAACGTTTCATTGGAATCCCCCTGTGTGATGGAACCCCCACCGGAACGAGCTGCAGGCTGGTTGTGGCGGGGTCGCAAGACAGGTGCCGCGCTGCAGTGCCTTGGCGACATGGCGCGTGTGGCGGAGACGCAACTACGAGGCCGATCAGTTGTACGGGGGATTGGACGACGTGATCAGAACTAGGCGCCGCGTGGTGACCACACTCGCGTCTGCGCCTGACGGAACACCGCGTGCCACATCGTGCGCGTCAGCTTTCCTGTGTTGGTGTTCTGCCGGCTCGGGTGATACGATGCGATGACGACGGCGCCGTCGGGGAGCTCGGTTGCCATGCCGTGATCGAACGGGGGCCGCGCGCGCGGCGGCAGCCGCTCCCACCACCCCGCCGCCTTGAGCCAGGCCTCGTGCGCGATCCGCCCCAGCGTCACCACCACGCGCACGCGAGGGAGTAAGCGCAGCTCGGCCGCCAGGTACGGCCGGCAGCGGTCGAGCTCGATGCGGCTCGGCTTGTTGCCGGGGGGCGCGCACCGGGCCGCCGCCGTGATGTAACAGTCGTTGAGCTTCAGGCCATCGTCCCGCGACATCGATTGCGCCTGGCTGGCGAACCCGTAACGATGCAGCGCCTCGTACAACCAGTTGCCGCTCGAGTCTCCCGTGAACATGCGGCCGGTGCGGTTCGCTCCGTGCGCCGCGGGTGCGAGCCCGACGACGAGCAACCGCGCATCCGGATCGCCGAAGCCCGGGACTGGCTTCCCCCAATATTCCCAGTCGCGAAACTCGCGTTTCCTGTCTCGAGCGACCCGACGACAATAGACGCGGAGCCGCGGGCAGCGGGTGCATGCGACGATGGTGCGATTGACGCTGGGGATCGTTGACAGGACATCGACGGTCATTCGCCGAATGTAATCCGCGGCTCAAGCCGCGCGTTACGTCTACGGAAACCGGATTGGGATCCCCTGGCGCATGCTGCCCTGGATCGTGAACACCTGCACCGCGACCGCGGCGCCGAGCAGCCAGGGGCGGAGGCGCGGCGGGGCCGCCGCGGCGACGCCGAGCACGGTTAGACCGGCCAGGGCGGTGTAGCTGTTCACCCTGCCGACGCTGGGACGCTCGCCCAGTAGCGGATTCGACTCGCGGAACCCCTGCCAGCCCTGACGGGCGAGCTCCCGAGTCTGCGCGGCATCGATCAACAGGGTGACGAGGAAAGCACTCGCCAGTGCGGTGTGCGATGGCGTCCACGACACGCGCGCCGGGAGCCCCGTGACGTGCTCCGTGCTCCACGACGCCCGAGCAGGCGCCGCTTCCGCAACGGCGTGCAGCACTCGACGATCCACGCTGGGCCGTCTGGCGAGCGGGACGCGGGCGGTGAGCGATCCCAGATACGGGTTCGGCGTGAGATAGATGTAGGACGCGGCCCTGAGGCTCGGGCCCCTCGAGGCCTTTTGCGCGGCCAATGGTGTGAGCCAGCCGCCGACCGCCGCCGCCGCAAGGAGTCCTGCCGTAATTCGCGTCATGCCCGTGGCAGGGGCAAGGGCGGTGCCACGTGTAGGCTACACCGTGCCAAAGCCGTACCGTGACTAGGCTCACGGGCATTTCACCACGTCCCGGCGCGTATCGCAACAAGCTGGTTTTGTGGTCGATCTGTGACAGGTTCGCGGCGCGGATGAACGGGTCGTAGGTTCCCTACTTCTCGGTTACGTGGCCGCAGCCGACCGGCATCGGTAGCGATCGAGGATTCCGGCCGCGATCCGTTCCGCGTTCGCGAGAATCGTGAGACTCGTGTTCACGGCCAGCGACGACGGGATGCACGCTCCGTCGCTCACGTACAGGCCGGGGCAGCCAAACACTTCGCCGTTTCCGTTGACGACCCCGGCCGACTGCGCATCGGCCATTCGGCACGACCCCACCTGGTGGGCGGTGGAGAAATGCACGCCCGCCTCCGGGGCGAGGCTCTTGTCGAGGAATTCCGTGCGGACGAGGCGGCACTCGTTGCGCACCAGGATCGACTCGAGCAACCGCTTCGTTTCGCCGTGGTAGCGCTCGAGCCCCGACGACAGCGGCAGCGAGACGCGCACGTCCCCCGCTGGTGACACGGCGAGCGAGGCCTCCGGCGGGGTCAACCCGAACGCCGCGAGCACGATCATGCGCCTGCGCATCTGCCGCATCAACTCCACGTTGGGCTCGCCCCACCAGGCCGGCTCCCGGCCATCGCCCTCGAGTCGCATGCGCGCCGCCGAGACGAGCATGAGGGGGAGCGCCTTCACCCCGTGTACGGTGATCCCGCGCGATTCGAGGAACTCATAGCTGATCATCCCCGGATGGCTGCGGCCCGTGAACATGTCGGCGTCGGGGAAGGAGTCGGGGAGCAGTCCCGCCACCTTCACGCTGCCGTTGTAGGCGATGTTCCGTCCAACGTGCTCGCTCGAGAGCTGCAGGGTGGCGAGGGAGCGGAGCAGCAGGCTCGCACTCCCGACCGTCCCCGCACCCAGCACGACGAGGCGGGCCACGAAGCGCACCTGCTCCCGCTCGCCCGTGCGGCGGTGGCAGAGGACCTGGTAGCGGTACGGGAGGTTCGCGAGCAACCGGGTACGGCCCCGGTGCGCACCAGGCAACGCCGCGATCGACAGCGCCTCGAGGTCCGTCTCGATCTCGGCGCCGGCCGCGACGGCTTGCGGCAAGTAGTTCAAGAACAGCGACTGCTTCGCTCCGTAAACGCAGCCCGTCACGCAGAACCCACTTCCCTGGCAACCGCGCACCGCGTACCGCGCGCGGTCGACCGAGTAGCCGAGGTTCTTCATGAGCTGGGCGAAGACGAGCCCCGTCTTCGGCACCTCGGTGAGCGGGATCTGCGACACGTGCAGCATGCGCTCCGCGACGTCGTAGTAGGGGTCGAGCACCCGCCGGTCGAGCCCCCGAGGCCAGAGGCGCCGGCCCTGCGCGTCCACCTGGTCGAACACGAGCGACGGCGCGCGCAACGACACCATCTCGTAGAAGCCGGACCCGCCGCCCAACGCCTCGGCGTACTTGAGGCTCAGGTGGTCGCCCGGCGCCCCCTTGATGTACTTGAGGAGGTACTGTGGATCGGACGTCTGCCGGAAGTCCGCGGTCTGCACTTTGGGACCCTTCTCCACCATCACGACCTTCGCCCCGGCCTCCGCCAGGCGCAGCGCCGGCGCCGCAGCCCCGAATCCCGTGCCGATGATCAGAACGTCCGTGTGAACGGTCTTCATGGTCGCCTCACGCGTAGTTCCCGTCCGCGGTGCGCGCGTGCGACAGGAAGCGCTCGGGGTCGGGGTGGGTGATGTCGCTCAGCGGGTGCCAATGGCTGCCGCCCTCGAACCCGATCGCCGGGCAGCCCTTCTTCGGATCGTAGATGCCGGCGTAGAAGGCGATCTGGGCGAGCGCGACGGCCCCGTTGTACAGTTTGCGAGTCGTCGCATCCGCGGCGAGCCCCTCGGCGATCACCGCCGTCCGTTCTTGCACCTCGAGCCGCTCGAACGCCCGCCCGTCGAACCGCCGGGCCGCGCGCCGGGAGAGGTCGGCGGCGAAGAACGCAGCGTATGGGGCGAACGGGTACGCCGGGTCGGTATGGGCACGCACCAGATCCGGATCGTCGGCTGGGGCGCCGGGAACCACCGCCGTCACGAACGCTCGCAGCACGCGGTCGACCAACCCGTCATCGTCGTCGAACGCCTGCGGGTACGCGCTCACCAGCACGCGCATCGGCGTGCAAGCAGCGGCGAGTCCGGCGGCGATGAGGCCCAGCTGGCGCAGGGCGTGGCGGCGAGGGATGATCTGCATGCGCGTCTCCGTTCGGGACGCGCATACGATGGACGGGACCCCTCAAGTCACCCTGAAGTCGAGGCCGGCGATCGTCAAGTGAGCTATGAACGAGTGGGGTCAGGCCGTGCGGCCCGCGGCCTCCAGGACGCGCTGGCGCTGCCCGGCGGTGACCATGTCACGGTCGATCACCTCGCACACGATCCGGGCGACGAACGAATAGCCGCGCGGCTCGGAGCTGAGGAGCCGCGCCCATTCGAGCTCGTCGAGCGCCCCATCCAGGGACTCCTTGCCCACGCCGGAGGTCCGCCCGAGAACGGATGCAGGCACGCGACCACCGAGGACGGCCGCGGCAGCGAGGACCTGCTGGGCCGGTGCCGAGACCTTGCCGAACAGAACGCGGATCGCCGCCACGACGGCGTCGGGCAGCTCTCCAGGGAGCGTCTGGTCGAACGTATGCAGTGGCTCCGGCCACGCCCCGCCCACCTTCTGCAGATCGAGTCCCGCCGCCACCGCTTCGAGCAGTGCGACCACGAGCAACGGAATTCCCGCCGAGTCGGTGGCGACGCGGCGCGTCAGGCGGTCCAGCTGGATATCGTCAAACGACGGAAGCGCCCAGCGCGCCAGCGCACGCACGCCGTCGCTCGAGAACGCCCCTACGCGGACGGCCGAGCCGTTGAGCTCGCGCCCGATCCGCGCGCGGAGCTCGTCCAGCTCCACGCGGGGCGGGCGCGGCGTCGCGGTGCACACGACGAGCAGGGGCGACCGCGCCAGATCCCGCGCCGCGGCGCCGAGCGCGAGCAGCGACTCCTGATCGAGCCACTGGGCATCGTCGACGAAGATCACCACGGGCTGCTCGTCCGCCACTGCCTGGAGCACGAGCGAGAACATCCGGCCGGGCGCCTCGCCCGGCGTGCCGCTCTTGAGCACGGCCAGCGCCGCCGGCGGCGCCGCCGCCACGCCGGGAGCCGCGAGCAAGCCACCGCGCGCCAGACCGAGCACTCCGCTCCAGCCCTCGCGCTGGTCCCCTTCCACCGCGCGGAGGGCGACGATCACCGCTCCGTCGAGGCGGGCGCGGGCGACGAGCTCCTCGGCCAGACGCGTCTTCCCCGCTCCCGCATCCCCGTCGACCACCGCCAGGGCGGGACGCCGATCCCTCCGGCACGCGGTCCAGACCTCGACCAGTTGCGCGAGCTCGCGCGCGCGCCCCACGAGCGGGCCACGCCGCGGCTCTTCCCCCGTGCTCGCGGCGGCGCCGCCCTTGGGGAGGCGCCACGTCCGCTCGAGCCGCACTTGCGCCGCGAGCGCCCGGGTCTCCGGCGCCGGCGCCGTACCCACCTCGCGCTCGAGCCGGGCGGCGAAGGCGTCGAACCGCTTCAACGCGCCCGTCCGATCGCCAGCGAGCGCGAGGCCCCGCATCAGCGCCCGCAGCGCGGCTTCCGACTCGCGGTCGAGCTCGAGGGCCCGTTCTCCAAGCTCCAGTGCCGCCGCGACGTCGCCCCCGGCGAGTAGCTCGTCCGCCCGCCACAGCAGGACTTCCACCGAGCGCCGGCGCCAGTGCTCGCGCTCGAACGTCATCCAGTCGTCGAACTGGGACGCGCCCTTGATGCTGAACCCCTCGAGGAACTCACCCTTGATCAACGCGACCGCCGCGGCAAGGTCCCGGGCCGCGAGGAATGCCTCCAGCTGCTCCGTGTCGAGCTGGACGCCGCCGGGCCGGAGCGACACCTGCGTGCCGTCGGACCCCACGCTCTTCTCCCCCGCGTAGCCGCGCAGCAGGCTCAGGGCGGTGTTGAGCGAATGGCGCGCCTTGTCCTGCGGCTTGTCGCCCCACAAGAGGCCGATGAGGTGCTCGCGGCTCCGCGTCCCCCGGGGGGAGCGCGCGAGGTAGACGAGCAGCGCGAGGTTCTTGGCCCACTGCAGGTCGGCCGGCGCGCTGCCGTCCTCGAGGCTCGCTTGCAGCGGGCCCAGCGTGCGGCACACGATCATCCGCTCCCCCTACAATCGAGCGCGCGCAGGCGACGGGCGGCGCTGTCCGCGCGCTCCCGATAGCGAGGCTCACCGCTCGCCCACAGACGCGCGACGCCCCGATACGCGCGGCACAGGTCGGTCTTTTTTCCCGTGCGCTCGAGCAGGCGGGCCAGCCGCCACTGGGCGAGCGGCGCGAAGGCCCAGTCCACCTCTGCCGGTTGGGGATCGCCTCGGGGGTAGCCGATCAAGTCCGAGTTCTCGGCCCACACGAGCTCTCTCTGGGAGCGCGCCGGTTGCCCGGCGCGCTCGTACCAGCGCGCCCGCAGCGGGTGCAGCACCGCCCGGAAGAACGGGTCGTCTGTGTCCCGCACCGGGAGCTCCGTCAGCGCGTCCGTGACCTCGAGCGCGCGCGCCGAGGCTCCACGGCGCGCCAGGCTCACGGCGCCGAGCAGCGCGGCCAACGGCGGCGCTTTCGGGTCGAGGGTGGGCGACACGCTGTGCGGGAGAGGATCCGGGTCTGCTGCGCCCCCCGCTTCGACCAGACGCAGCATCCAGCCGGCACGTCGGTCCGCAGTGTCCCGCGCCAACTCCGCCCGCACTAGGGGCCACTCGATGACGAAGCGCGCCGAGTCGCCATCCACGAGCAGCGCGGCTGCGGCGAGCTGCGCCGCGAACGGCCGCAGGCCCAGGCTGCGAGCGAGCACGAGCGCACTGTCGGGACGCCCGAGCCCCACCAGGGCCAGCACGCGGGCGATGCCAGCCGAGCGCGCGAAGCGCGGCTCGCGCGCCAGCCGCTCGGCGAACGCGAGCTCGCCCTCCGGGCTCCCCAGTCCTGCCAGGTAGCGCGCGCCGGCGTCCAAGTCGACGATCCGGGCGGCGCGTGCGCGCGCCACGAGCTCGTCGGTGCGACCGAGCGCCTGGTCGCGCGGCAGAAACCGCCACGCGTACGCCAGCTCCAGCATCGCGAGCGTGGCGAACGACGGGTCGCCCGGATCGGCCAGCCGTTCGGCGCGCGCCAGCGCCACCGCCGCATCGGTCGAGTCGCCCTCGGCGATGTGCACCCAGGCGAGGTGCTGCAGCCCGGGCGCGAACTCGGGCTGGAGCTTGAGGACTGCTTCGAAGGGCTCCGCGGCGTCGCGCCGTGACCGCCCGACCAGCGGCCCCCGGTGCAGCAGCTCGTCACCCAGCCGAAACCGGCCGAACAGGAAATCCTTCCAGCGGTGCGTGAGCGCCGCGAGTGAGTCCAATCGCGCCCCCATCGGGACCCGCTCGGCCCGAATGAGGGTCTGGTAATACTCCGGGAATTCGGGGACATGGGCCTGATAGCGGGCGGCGTCCGACGCATCGTCCTCGAGGTCGAACCAGCGACCGACCTCCGCGTGGCGCCAGTAGCAGATCCAGCACGTCTGGTCAAGCTGCGCGGCGGCGGCGTAGGCCGTCCGTGCGTCACCCCACTGTCCCCGGGCGAACGCGCGTTCCGCGCGCAGCAGCGCTTGCCGCCCAGCGAGGGTCTTGGGCAGCACCAGCCGAGACAGCGAAGGGTCGAGCAGTCGCTCGCTGCCGTACAGCACTTCCGAGACGCGGTCGGCGAGACTGTCGACCAGGACCGGCCATTGGTCCGGTGCGCCCCGCACCGCGATGCCGTCGATGCCCTCGACCGAGCCCGTCAGCCGCACCCGCGCCTGGCCGGCGTCGCTCTCTATGTCCGGCCGTATCCGGAGGCCGCGCGACCAGCGGGCCCAGAGCCGCTTCAGTCCCGAGACGCACTGGGCCGAGAGCCCGGGATAGGCGTTGAGGCGTTGCGCCACGCCGCACGCCACGGAGTCCCCGAGCCAAGCCGGCAGTCCCGTCGGCGTGCCCGCGACCTGGAGCGACAGGTGGAGCGTCGTGGGCCGCCCCGGAAGTCCCAGTCCGATTCCGAGCAGCGTGCACGCCAGCGCCACGCCGATCACATTGCGGCGGAACGGCCACACCCGGGTGCGCCACAGCTCGTGCCGGAAGGTGGCGGCGTCCGGCCAGCGCTCGTGCGGATCGAGTTCGAGCGCGCGGGCGAGGACGCGGGCGACGCCGCGCGGCACGCCCGACCAATCGCCGTCATTGGGCCGGCACTTGTCCCAGCGGCGGGCCGTGAACGCTTCGTAGATCACCATGCCGGCGGAGTAGAGATCCGTTCGCTCGTTGGCCTCGACGCCGCGGAACAACTCCGGAGCCATGTACGGTGCGGTGCCGAGCGCGAAGTGGGGGTCGGTAAGCGAACCGGTCGTCACCTGCTTGGCGATTCCGAAATCGGTCAGCACCGCCCGGCGACCGAGCCAGAAGAGATTCGACGGCTTGATGTCGCGGTGGATGACGCCCCGGCTGTGCACCACCTCGAGCGCCTCGAGCAGATCGCGGCCGAGCTTGAGGGCCTCGTGGTGAGTCAGGCGGCCCCGTGTCGCGACACGGTGCTGCAGGGTCTCGCCTTCGAGGAAATCCATCACATAGAGGTGCAGGCCGCGTCGCGGCTCGACCCTGTGGACCACCACGATGGTCGGGTGACGCACCCTCGCCAGCGTCTGCGCCTCGCGCACGAACCGCGTGACGCTGTCGGCCGTGACGAGCTCCGGCCGGAGGACTTTGACGGCCACCAGGCAATCGAGCGCGATCTCGCGCGCGAGGTAGACGGTGCCCATGCCGCCGCTTGCGAGCTCGCGCAGCAGCTCGTAGTCGGGCGCCAACGCCGCACGCAGACGCTCGAAGAAGGGTGACACCGTCGCCTCGAGGTGAGAACATCCGAGCCCCGGGCGTGAATGTCAAACGCCCGCACCGGAGCGACTTGACCCGTGCTTTAGCGGGGGCTCATACGTTCTGGGCGAACTTCGAGGGAGACGGCATCAATGCGTAAGGGAATCATGGTCGTCAGACGTGTTCTGGTATACAGCGCGATCGGTTTGTCCGCCGCGGCGTGCGAGGAGCCGCAGGCCGTCGCTCCGGTCGTCGCGTCCCGCGTGAGCGACGCCGAACGCGACGTCTCCGCGCTGACGTGGAACGTCTATCTGGGGGCGGACATCGGCCGCGTGCTTCAGGCGCGCACGGCCGACGAAGCGGTCGTCCTGGCTACGGAGGAGTGGGGACACGTGCAGGCCACGGACTTCCCGGCGCGTGCGGGGGCCCTGGCACGCGCCATCGCGGCGCGACGACCGCACCTCGTGGGGCTTGAGGAGCTGGCGCTGTACCGCACGACCGACAAGCCCTTCGAGCCGGCGACGCACCTCGCCTACGATTTCCTGCACCTCGTGATCGACTCGTTGCGCGCCCGCGGCCTCGACTACGCCGCCGCGGCTGTGGACCGCACGACGGACCTGCAGGTGCCGGTGATCGCCGGCGTGGACGCGTCCGGGCAGCCCATCCTCGGGGGCGTCCGCTGGACCGACGGCGACGCCGTGCTGGTGCGCGCCGACGTTCCCTACACCGCTGCGCGGTCCGGCGTGTACGCCGCGTCGCAGGCCGTGACGATCGGCGGTGTGACCTCCGTGCTGTCCCAGGGCTGGAGCTCGGTCGAAACGACGGTCGGCGGGCAGGGCTACCGGTTCGTGGTCACCCACCTCGCGGGCCAAGAGGTCCCGGACGTGCAGCTGGCGCAGACCCGGGAATTGCTCGCGCTGCTCTCCGCCGAGACGCGCCCGACGATCGTGGTGGGCGATTTCAACTCCGATGCCTACGGCATCGATCCGACTCGCGTGACCCCGACCTACGGGATGATCCTGGCCGCGGGCTACCGGGATGCGTGGATCGAGCCGGGACGCGAGGCCCTCGGCCTCACCTGCTGCCAGCAGGCCGATCTGCTGAACGCCCGGTCGATGTTCGACCAACGAATCGATTTCATCTTCACCCGCCACCTGCCGCCGGGCACGATGCCCGTGCGACGAGACGAACTGGGCGATCGGCCGGGGGACCGCACCACCTCGGGGCTCTGGCCGTCGGATCACGCCGGCGTGGCGGCGACGCTCCTCGCGCCGGCGGCGGCGGGGAGGCCGGTCGGGGAACGTCGGGACGAGGGCGAGTGACGGCGATCACCGCTGCCAGGCTGCCTTCTCCGGTCGTTTCCGGGACGATTGTCTCGACCAGAAGGCGTTCTTTACCGTGCACGAAGCGGCGGTCATCATCGAGCAGTACCGCCGCACCTACAACCAGACTGGAAGGCGTGAGGCGACTGACTGACCCGTGCAGGTCGGTAGCCCACGCTAGGTGACGCATATTGCACCGGGGCGATCGCCTGGAGGTGTTCGTGACGGGCCTGAGCCCAAAGAACTGGTTCGGCGTTGGCCTCGCCGTCCTCATGGCCGTTTCTGTTGCGGTCAGCTTCGTCATTCGCCAAGTGCGACCCCGCTCCTACACGCGCTATTGCTTTGAGCGAGGCTACCGACTCGAAAGCGGGCGCGATGGAGAAGCGCAGCGCCACGTTGCAATCTGTCCTCTGTTCTCTGAGGGGTGGGGGCAATTCTGGGGGTTCACTATCACCGGCACGATCCGTGGCGTTCCCTTCACCGCCTTTGAGTACGACTGGGAGACGGGACCGAGAAAGTTCTCGAAGTCTCACACCATCGCCGCCATCCTCTGGCTGTCGGAGCGCGACGACCTGCCATCATTCCTCAACCTAGAGTTGGGCGGTGCAAGAGCTGGACGTGAGATAATGTTCTGGCGCGAGGGGCAGCTCCCGCCAGCCAAGATGCTCGACGAGTTTCTTGCCGATGGGTATCACAGGTACGAAGGATATGCCCACGTCTGACTCGACGAACAGCCTCATACTGTTTTGTCGAGACCCCGTTTGCGCACTCCGCCCGCAGCGTCTCGATCTGCACCTTCTTGACGCTTCCTTGACTAGTCCCGACGATGGTGTTGCGCACGCAACCCTTAAGAAGGAGCCCCGATGAAGCGGTTCGCCCTTCACGCCATCGTACTCTTCACCAGCGCGGCCTGCACCGGCGCGGATGAACGGGTTGTCTCGCCCGATCAGGCCTTCCGCTGCATTCGGTGCAGCATGACGACGAGCAACCCGAAGATGAATAGGTAGGGTAGGAAACTGAACACGAAGACACCGAAGGATTGCTTCTCCTCGGTACCCCGCACGTCGACGCCTTTCGCGACGAGCGTCGCGACCCACGCTTCGCTCGATGCGAACGGCAGGATCATCGCGAAGTGATGGGTTGTAGGGGAGCGGCCCGCGATCGGACTCTTGAATTCCCCGCTGACGCGCCCGCCCTCAGTGATCTCAACCGCGGCGATGTTGCCGCGATCGAGCTCTTGCACGAACTGGTTGTAGGAGATTGCCACCGCGTCCTGGCGGCGGTTGGAGGCGTACTGCACCAACGCGATCGAGCCCACGACCATGACTACCCAGAACGCCAGCGTCCGGAGGATCCGAGGCCAGCGCGACTCGGGCTCCGGCAACATGCCGCTCGTCATCGGATCACGCCCGCCATACATGGGGGACGAATCTCCCGCCGATCTTGCGCGCGGGCAAGCCTGCCCGGGCAGAGTTCGTCACCTGTTGTGTCGCCAGGCCTTCCGCACTATCCGTTAGGGCGGTTCCCCCCCTCAACCGGGACGTCAAGATGGCACGCCTGTTCTGGTGGACGCTCATCGTCGCCTTCGGGGCCGCCCTACTGCTCGGCGCCTCGTGGGCCGCCGCTTTTTTCACCGTTGGTGACCTGCTTGGCGCTCCCCCACCCGAGCTGGGCAAGCAATCCACTGACTTGCTGTGGCAGGGTGCGCCCGAGCTGCCGGGACACCCGCGCGTATGGCGCTTCGCATTCGGACCCACCCGTATCCCTGGAGCCCCCACCGTGCGGATCTACGTCACGCCGCTCGGACATTTGGTCAAGACCGAGCCGGCCGACCTGGCCGAGCGCGTGAAGCTCCTGGAACGTGGCTACTGACGGGCGATCGGGGTGTTGACGCCCGGTTGACGCCCCCGCCGCATCCTCGCTCCCCGTGGATTCGCAGCAGCGTTACGTTTCGCCCATGTCGCCAGCGGCCATGCAGACAGCGCAGGACCTGCTGCGCTTTCGCGAGCCCGGCAAGACGGCGGAGCTCGTGCGCGGGGTGTTGATCGTGCGGGAGCCGCCGGGGACCGGCCACGGCGCGCGCGCCGCACGGCTCACCTTGCGGGTGGGCGCGTTCGTCGAACGACACGAGCTCGGTCAAGTCTTCGCTCAGGACACGGGCTTCAAGATCGAGCGTGACCCCGACACCGTGCGGGCGCCGGACCTCGCCTTCGTGGCGCGCGAGCGGCTGGCGCACATCCCGGAGGAAGGCTACGCCGAGCTCGCGCCCGACTGGGTAGCCGAGATCGTCTCACCCAACGACCGGCCCGGCGAGGTGCTGGAGAAGGTGGGCCAGTGGCTGGGCGCGGGCGTACGGGTCGTGTGGGTCCTCGACCAGGTCCGCCGGGACGCGCGCATCTACCGCGCGGACGGAACGGTCTCGACGGTCGATCCGGACGGCGAGCTGGACGGTGAGGACGTGCTGCCGGGATTTCGCTGTCCGCTCCGCGACATTCTCTGAGGGGTACCAGCGACTCCTGCGTCGCACTACCTTCAAGCGCTGCAAGGTTGGAGAGGTGGCCGAGTGGCTGAAGGCGGCGGTTTGCTAAACCGTTATAGGGGCTAATACCCCTATCGGGGGTTCGAATCCCCCCCTCTCCGTAAGAAAGGCAAATGTCCAATGTCGAATGTCTAATGACCAATCTCGAAGTTGGACATTGGACATTGGACATTGGACATTAGGCGTTGGACATTCTGCGGTTTCGTAAGAGTTCGTGACTAACGCCATCCGAGTTAGGTTCGCCCCCTCTCCCACCGGCTATCTCCACGTCGGAGGCGCCCGCACGGCCCTCTTCAACTGGCTGTACGCCCGCCACGAGGGCGGCAAGTTCCTGCTGCGCATCGAAGACACCGACAAGGCCCGCTCGACCGCCGAGCATACGCAGGTGATCCTCGACGGCCTCACCTGGCTGGGCCTCGACTGGGACGAGGACCTCGTGTTCCAGGGCGCGCGTGTGAAGCGCCACCAGGAAATCGCCGACCGCCTCCTCGCCGAAGGCAAAGCATACATGGACGAGGGCGCGATCCGGTTCCGCCTGCTCCCCGGGGAGATCGCCTGGGAGGACGCGGTGCACGGCCGGATCTCGTTCCAGGGCGCCGACATCAAGGACTTCATCATCCTGCGCTCGGACCGCACGCCGATCTACAATCTCGCCGTGGTCGTGGACGACCTCGACATGCGCATCACCCATGTGCTGCGCGGCGACGACCACATCTCGAACACCCCCAAGCAGATCGCCCTGTACCAGGCGCTCGCCGCCCCGCTGCCGGTGTTCGGCCACGTCCCGATGATCAACGGACCCGACGGCAAGAAGCTCTCCAAGCGCCACGGCGCGACGGCGGTGGGCGACTACCAGCACATGGGCATCCTCCCCGCCGCGATGCGCAACTTCCTGGCCCTGCTCGGCTGGAGTCCCGGAGGGGACCGCGAGATCATGACGCTGGACGAAATGATCCAGCTGTTTTCCTTCGCCGGGATCCAGCAAAAAGCCGCGATCTTCGACATGACGAAGCTCGAGTGGATGAACGGGCAGTACCTATCGATGACGCCCGCCGAGCAGCTGTTGCCGCTCGTGGCACCGCAGCTCGAAACGCTCGGCGTGAACGGGAACAAGGAGGCGGTCCTCAAAGCGATCGCCGCCGTGAAGACCCGGTCGCGCACCACGCTCGATGTCGCGCGCCAGGTGGCCGCGCGGCTCGACGCGAAGCACGTCGTGGTTGACGAGAAGGCGACAAAGGAGATCGCGAAGGATCCCGCCAGCTACAAGGCGGCGCTCGAGGCGAGCCTCTCCGTCCTGAAAGCGGCGGATTGGACCCCGGAAGTGCTGGAGCGGACGTTGCGCACGCTCGCCGAGCAGAAAGGAGTTGCGGCGGGAAAAATCTTCCAGCCGATCCGCATCGCGCTCACGGGCGGCACGGTCTCGGAGCCGGTGAACGAGCTGCTGTATGTCGTAGGGAAGGACGCGGCGCTGAAGAGAATAGGAGCCGCCATCTCGGGGACTTCCCCGGGCTGAGAGCCCGGGCTCGGCGCGATGTGCGTCCTTGAAGGACGCACCCCGGCCGAGCGCGCCCTCTCAGGGCGCGAACAACGGAAGCTCGCGCAGAGAAGGCCCCTTGCGCCGAATAACGATCCCGGTAGCCGAATTACGATCCCGGCAGACGACGTGGTCGGGCGCATCTTGGGTCGATGCCCGTCCGCCTCTACGCCCTGCTCACCTGGACGACGCTGCGCCGACTACCACTCATCCATCCCGGGGCTGCAGGGTTTCTGCGACACGTCCTCCCGGAGATCGCTCACCGGCACGCCACGAGGATTCTCGGGATGGGTATCGTGCGCAACCACGTACATCTCGTCCTGGAACTGCCGTCCCGTGTCGACATCCCGCGTCTAGTTCAGGGGCTGAAGGGGGCGAGTGCGAGAATCGCGAATCGGGATGGAGTCATGCCCCGTGCGAAATTGCAATGGGCGACCGGCTACGATCTTCGTTCGTTGGGCATCCGCGACGTAAGGCGGGCCATTACGTACGTCCGTAATCAGGACCAGAGACACCCGGATATGGCGTTGAGTATTCCCCGGGCTGAGAGCACGGGCTGGACGCGAAGTGCGTCCTTGAAGGACGCACCACTGGCCGAGCGCGCCCTCTCAGGGCGCGGATAACACGACTACGGTACGACGTTCATCGTATCGCGTGGTGTCTGCGTCGTATCCCCCCGCGCCCGGCGCTCGGCGTCCCGCTCGGCTTGCTTCCGCGCCCGCAGGTCGCGCACGTACTGCTTGAAGAGCCGCAGCGTCTCGGTACGCCGGGCCGCCTGCATCAGGTCGTCCCGCATCTGGTCCAGCTGGCGGGCCCGCATCTGCTCGCCGTAGTTCCCCTGCGGCAGGCTGATCGGCAGCAGCGCGAGCGCCGCCGTGGGAATCTTGATCCCCGCCACGTGGATGAACTGCGAGTCGATCCCGAACACCTTGCCGGCCACGTCCGTGGTCCACACGGGGCGCTGCCGCGCGCGCTGATCCTGATCGACCAGCACGTTGAGCGAGTCGACCATGGCGCGCAGCCGCCGCACCACCGTGGTGTCCCGATTCTCCTGGGGCTGGTACAACACGTCGGCGACGTCGGACGGCAGCGCGGGGCGCGGCAGCACCCACAGCCGACCGTCGCCCACCTGAGGCAGGTCCACGATGTGGGGTCCGACGGCGACGGGGCTCGCGGCGAGCGTCGAGTCGGGCCGGCCGACCGGGGCCGGGACGGGCCGCATGGTGTCGGGCGCCGCGGCGCTCGGCACCGGCCGTCCCAGCCCGCCGCTCGGACCCTTGCCGCGTCGGCTGCCGCCGAACGGCGGCAGCTCGGGCGGCTGCGGCCGGGCGGGCGGAATGATCGTGATCAGGCCCTGCGGCCGGTCGATCCGCCACGACCCGCTGAACGCCAGGACGATGATCGCCACGTGCACCACGGCGCTGACGACCCAGGTGAGCCGCCGAACCTCGGGGCCGGGTCTCCGGATCTCAAACAGCGGCGAGCACCTTTCCCAGCCGCTCGGCGGCCTCGACCAGCCGCGGCGTGCCGACCGTCAACGCGATGCGGAAAAATCCCTCCCCCCCGGCCCCGAACCCGCTTCCGGCGAGGGTCACCACGCCCACCTCCGTGAGCGCGCGGCGCGCAAACGCGGCGGATGCGACGCCCTCGGGCAGCGGTACCCACACGTACATCGTAGCCTCGGGCGTCTCGGGCTCGAACCCTTGCGCGCGGAGCACCGGCAGCATCGCATCGCGCCGCTCCCTGAAGCGCGCGACGTAGCCGCGCGCCAGGGCCTCCGCCTGGGGAAGCACCGCCGCCCCCGCGGCCTGCACCGCGAGAAACGCGCCCGTGTCCACGTAGTTCTTGACTCGCGCCAGCGCCGCGATGAGCTCCGGCCGACCCACGGCCCACCCGAGCCGCCACCCGGTCATGCAGAACGTCTTGGACAGCGAGTGGAACTCGACCGCGATGTCGCGCGCGCCCGCGATCTCGAAGATGCTCGGTGCCACGTGCTCGTCGAACGTGATCTCGCAGTAGGGATTGTCGTATGCGATGACGATCCCGTGCTCCCGGCAAAGCGCCACGGTGCGCTCGAGGTAGTCTCGCGGCGCGATCGCGGCGGTGGGATTGTTGGGGTAGTTCAAGTAAACGAGCTTGGCGCGGTGGAGCACATCGGAGGGGATGTCCTCGAGCTCCAGCAGGAAGCCCGTCCGCGGCGTCAGCGCGTAGCGATACGGCTCGGCGCCCGCGAGCACGGTCCCGCCCTCGTACACGGCGTAGCCCGGCTCGGGGACGATCGCCACATCTCCCGGGTCGAGCAGAGCCGTCGCGAGGTGTGCGATGCCTTCCTTCGATCCGATGAGCGGGTGGAGCTCGGTGAACGGGTCGACCCGCACGCCGAAGCGCCGCTTCAGGTACGCGGCGGCGGCCTCGCGGAACGCCGGAAGGCCGAGCTGAAACGCGTAGCGGCTCATCGCCGGATCGCGGATGGCGTGCGCCAGCGCTTCCAACGCCACCTCGGGCGGCGCGAAGTCGGCGTCCCCAGCCCCGACGTCGATGACGTCGACTCCCTGCTGCACGAGCCGGCGCTTGATCGCCGGGATCTCGCCCATCGGGTAGCTCGGGAGCGCCGCCAAGCGCTTGCTGAACTGGGTCACGCGATGTCCTCTACGTGAATTTACGCTCTTCCGCGGCCGCGCGTTACCGCCCTCTACCGCCCTCTACCGCCCTTTACCGCCTTCTACCGCCTCCGCCCCGATGCCGTGCCGCGCGAAGAACTCCTCGCAGGCGCCCCGCACATCCGCCCAGCGCCCCACCAGCCGCGTTGCCGGAGGCAAGCCTTCGAGGATCATGGCGCCGTAACGCTTCGTAACCACGCGTCGGTCCAGCAGCACGACCGCCCCCACGTCCGCGCGGCTGCGAATCAGGCGGCCGAATCCCTGCTTGAGCTTCAGGGCCGCATTGGGGACGAGGTAGTGCGCGAAGCCGTTCAAACCGCGCGCCTCCAACCGCTCCAGCCGCGCCGCCGTGAGCGGCTCCGTCGGTACCTTGAAGGGCAGCTTCGCGAGAATCAGCACCCGCAGCGCGCGCCCGGGTACGTCGACGCCCTCCCA
>WNFY01000844.1_pt1 | contig 28241 bp, 21 predicted proteins | sample 5400091 | NCBI WGS metagenome assembly WNFY01 (sample SAMN13153364, study PRJNA577476) | soil metagenome | isolation source: 60 cm soil or saprolite under grassland replicate 1 | place: USA:California | collected 2016-06-15 | reverse complement strand
ACCGAGGTCGAGCTGAAGGAGCGCAAGCACCGCATCGAGGACGCGGTGCGCAACGCCAAGGCCGCGGTCGAGGAGGGTGTCGTGCCCGGCGGCGGCGTCGCGCTGCTCCAGGCGGGCCGGAGCGCCTTCGAGAAGCTGGACCTGTCGGGCGACGAGGCCACCGGCGCGCAGATCGTGCGCCGGGCGCTGGAAGAGCCGCTCAAGCAGATCGCGGTGAACGCCGGCCTCGAGGGCGGCGTGGTGGTCGAGAAGGTCAAGACCCTGCCTCCCGGGCAGGGCCTGGACGCCGCGACCGGCGAGTACACCGACATGTTCAAGGCCGGCATCATCGACCCCGCGAAGGTCACCCGGTCGGCGCTGCAGAACGCGGCTTCGATCGCGGGCCTGTTCCTCACGACCGAGGCCGTGATCGCGGAGAAGCCGGAGAAGGAGAAGGCCCCCGCCGCGCCCGGCGGCGGCGGTGACATGGACTTCTGATCCACGCGGAAGCCAAGTTAGCCGAACGGCCCGGGGTCTTCCCCGGGCCGTTCGTCTTTCTCCGGCCGGGGCGGGCGAGGCTGCTGTGTCGCAGGGAGTGAGCGTGGCGTGTGTTTCTGGATATAAGCGCTGGGTATAGCGCTAATGCGATCTTGAAATATGGGGGAGATCGCTTTCGGACTCCGGCCTCGCACGCGATCCCGTCCCAGCACCATCCGAACGTGTGAGGCCGGACCGGAACGACCTGGCCAGAACCACGGCCCGGCCAGCCGCCGGCCCTGCCGCCGGGGACGGCGGCGGGCCAGGCGCGGGCCGGACGCGGGCCGGGACCACCAAGCCGGCCGTAACGAAGCTGCGATCGGGCGTCCCGGACCGATAGCCTTAGAAGTGCCCATAGCATCCTGTCGGTCGCCTGATCGCTGGTTGTTCAGTTCTCTTCGACGTGAGGTCTGCGCGTGCCTACCGGCAAGGTCAAGTGGTACGACTCCGACAAGGGGTATGGCTTTCTCGCCCGTGACGACGGCGGCGAAGTGTTCGTGCACTCATCCGCGCTGCCGTCCGGGACCACGTCGCTGCGGCAGGGACAGCGGGTGGAGTTCGGCGTGGCCGAGGGGCGTCGCGGTGCGCAGGCGCTTCAGGTCAGGCTGCTCGAGCCGCCGCCGACCGTGGCCGCCGCCAAGCAGGCCCGCAAGAAGCCCGACGAGATGGTCCTGATCATCGAAGACCTGATCAAGCTGCTCGATCACGCGTCGACGACCTACCGCCGCGGCAAGCAGCCGGACACCAAGGAGGCGAAGCGGATCGCCACCGTGCTGCGCGGTGTGGCCGACGACATCGAGCCCTGACGGCTAGCGCGGCCTGGGGCGCGGGCGGCGGGGTGCGGCCTGCGCCGCCGCGAAAGCGGCTTCGGATTCCGCCCGTGCGGCCAGGATCCGCCGGCGCCGCCGGGCGACGAGCGTGACCAGCGCCAGGGTCAGGAAGCCGGCCGCGATGGCCAGCCCGGCCTCGCCGTTGTCCAGTATCGAGACCAGCACGCCGGCCAGGCTGCCCGCCACGTTCGCCACCTGGTTCAGCGTCTCGGAGACCGCGAACGCGGACGACCGGATCTCCTCGCCGATCTCGCGCTGCACCGTGGAGTCGAGCGCCAGCTTGGCCAGCCCGGCGGCGAGAGCGGCGGTGAACGCCACCGCGATGACCGAGGTCAGGCTGAAGAACCAGGCGCAGGTCGCCGTCACGATCGGGGCCAGGGTGAGCATGGAGAACAGGATGAACGCCGGGGCCCGGGCGCGCAGCAGCGAGCCGATCGCCATCGCGGCCAGGCCGCCGGCCGCGGCCGCCGCCACCAGGGCGCCCAGCGCCACGTTGTGCGACACGCCGAAGTGCGCGGTGCGCAGGTAGAACGCCAGGAAGAAGACCATGTAGCCGGAGAACGCGCGGAGCACCGCGTTGCCGCGCATCGCCTCGCCCACGATCGGGCCGACGTTGGCCAGGGTCCGCCACCGTCCGCTCCCCGCCGCCCTCCGGCCGTTCCGGCCCCCGGCGGCCTCGTGCGGCGTATCCGGCGCGGGTGTTCCGGGAGGGAGCGCGTCGGGCTCGAACGGGAGCGTGCGGCCGTCCCGGCCGGGTTGGGCCGCCCAGGCGTCGTCGCCGGGGACCGGCGCGGCGGGCGCGGGCGGCACGTCCACCTGGTCCGGGAGCCGCAGCGCGAGGAACACCGCGGCGATGTAGATCAGCGTGCCCGTGCGCAGCACCCAGGCCGACCCGGCCGCCACCTGGATCCCGGCGGCTACCGCCCCGCCCAGCATGGAGGCGATCAGCGTGATGAGCTGGGACCGCGCGTTGGCGGTCACCAGGGTGATCTCGGCGGGCAGCAGGCGGGGCGTGACCGACGCGCGGGCCACGCCGTAGGCCTTCTGCAGCACCAGGATGCCGAACGCCGCGGGCAGCAGCGTCACCGGGCTGTTGATGGCGGCCGACATCCCCCAGCAGAGCAAGCCGCGGGCCAGCAGCGTGCCGGCCAGCAGGAACTTGCGGCCCTGCTGCATGCGGTCCAGGGCGGGCCCGATGAACGGCGCGAGCACCGCGAACGGCGCCATCGTCACCAGCAGGAACAGCACCACCCGGCCGCGTGCCTGATCCACCGAGGTGCTGAAGAAGATCGTCCCGGCCAGCGACACGGCCACGAACGCGTCGCTGGCGCCGCCGGCCGCGGTCAGCTCGATGAGCGTGGACAGGCCGGTCCGCCCGGCTCCCGAGGCGCCGGTCACCCGGTGCACCAGGCCGCCCGTGCGGCGGGTCGCGGTGGCTCCGGCCCGCGCGCTGGACCGGAATGCGCCGCCCGTGGCGCGCGCCGCGCCACCGGTTCGCCGCATCGCCTCGGACAGCCGCATGTACCCAGTATTCTTGCTGTTGGCCAGTGCGGCGACTCGGCCGTCCGTCAAAGCGGCGGGTATCCGCGCGTTCATGCTGCGTGATGAGTGAGAATGGGAGCCGTGAGTCCCACCCGCACCAGAACCAGGGAACCAGACCAGGCGTCCGCCGAGGCCGTAGACCTCGCGCGGGACGCACTGATCGCCGTCGTCGGGGCCGCCCAGGTCGGCGCCCACCTCGGCGTGCAGGCCGACGGCGAACGCATCGTCACGCACCTGTTCGAGAGCGCGGACCCGGCCTACGCCGGGTGGCGCTGGGCGGTGACGGTCACCCGGGCGCCCCGGTCCAAGGTCGTGACGGTCAGCGAGACGGTGCTGCTGCCCGGCCCGGCGTCGCTACTGGCACCGGACTGGGTGCCGTGGCACGAGCGGCTGCGGCCGGGCGACCTTGGTGTCGGTGACCTGCTGCCCGCGCCGCCGGACGACGAGCGGCTGGTGCCGCTGGTCGTACTGGAGGGCGACGACGCGGTGGTCGACTGGTTCGACCCGGAGGCTGACGACGCCGACGCGGGTCCGGCCGAGCCGGGTGAGCTGCCCGCGCCGGGCCGGTCCCGGGTGCTGTCCGCCATCGGCCGGGACGGCGCGTCCGAGCGCTGGTACACCAGCGAGCACGGCCCGCGGTCGCCCATCGCGCACGCGGCACCCGCGCAGTGTGCCAGCTGCGGCTTTTTCCTCCCGCTGAGCGGGGAGCTCGGCCGTTTCTTCGGCGCCTGCGCGAACGCGTACGCGCCGGACGACGGCCGGGTCGTGTCGGCCGACCACGGCTGCGGGGCGCACTCCGAGGCCATGGCCGACGCCGTGGCCGCCAGGACCGCGACGCCGGTCATCGACGAGTTCGGCTACGACCTCGTCGAGCTGCCCGGGATCTCGGTCGGGGAGACCGTGTTCGAGCCGCTGTCCCGCGGCGCCGACTGATCCGTTCCGCGCTTGTCCGCGGCCCGGGCCCGGCCGCGCTTGAGCCTCGGCACGTACCACAGCCCGAACAGGCCGAACGCCACGCCGCACGCGCAGGTCCAGATCCACCAGCGCTGGCCGGGCGGGAGGCTGCCGCGGACGATGAGCAGGACCACGAGCGCGACCGCCCACCCGGCCGTGATGACCCGGATGACCAGTTGGTCGTCCGCCTCGAGCGGGGGCGGCGGCGAGGGCCGCGGGGCCTGCTCGCCGGTCGGCTTGGTCGCGTCCACCCTTCCAGGCTACGACCGGGCTCCCAACCGTGATGTACTTAGTCCACGCCCGAGGCCTGCCGACGAAGGTAACCGATGATGACAACCACGCGGACCAGGACCGATGCCGGGCTGGCCACGGCTCTCCGTATCTCCGTGAGCAGGCTGGCGCGGCGGTTGCGCGCGCAGCGCACCACGTCGGGCATGACCGAGGCGGTGCTGTCCGAGACCCAGCTGGCCGCGCTGTCAGCCCTGGAGGTGCACGAGGCGATGACGCCGGGCGAGCTCGCCGAGCACGAGAAGGTGCAGCCGCCCTCGATGACCCGGGTCATCGCCGTGCTCGAGGAGCGCAGCCTGGTGCTCCGCTCGCCGCACCCGACCGACCGGCGGCAGGTGATCCTTACCGTCACCGAGGAAGGGCGGGCGGTCGTCCAGCGTGTCCGGCGGCGCAAGGACGCCTGGCTGGCCCGGCGGCTGGCCGAGCTGAGCACCGAGGAGCGGGCCGCGCTCCGGGCCGCAGTGCCGATCCTGGAGAAACTCAGCCAGTCGTCGTGACCGGCCCGCCCGCGGCTGGCCCCGTGGCTGGCCCCGTAGCTGGCCCGGTACCGGGCGGAGTGCGCAGCGGCCAGTTCGCCAGTGAGGTGTATCGCGGCTGCTCGGTCGCGCCCAGACGGCTGCGGACCAGGTGCACGCGGTCCGCGGTCCACGGCTGGCCCTGGTAGCCGTCCAGCGCGGCCACCAGCTCGGTGACCTCGGCGGGCATCCGGCACCTGGCCAGGGTCAGGTGCGGCTGGAACCGCCGGCCCTTGTCCGGCGGGGGAGTGCCCGCGCGGCTGGCGCCGGCCGCGACGGATTCGGCCAGCCGGGCCAGCGCCCGGCGGTCTCCGGACAGGCCGCTCCACAGCACGTTGGCCCGGGTGGCAGCGGGGAAGGCACCCGCGCCCGCGAACGCGAGCCGCACCTGGTGATGCCGCCCCGCGGCCCGCTGGAGCCGCGGTACCAGCCTGGCCGCCGCGGCCTCGTCGACCTGGCCGAGGAAGGCCAGCGTCACGTGCCACGCCTCCCGGTTGGTCCAGCGCAGGTCAAGACGCCTGGCGCGGAGCGGCTCGACGAGAGCGTCGAGCTCGTCGAGCACCGCCGGAGGCGGCGCGATGGCCACGAACAGCCGCATGAGTTCCCCCGGAGCGACAGCCGATCCCGGGGGCCGCTCGATCCCCTCCCGCTGGGTCGCGGGGTCTAAACCGGTCCGCGGGGAGCGCGCGGGCCCGCTCAGCAAGTCTGCCCGGTGAGCGTTGTCACCCATGACCCAACCCTTCGCCCTCGGATCTTCTGAAGTCTGCTGATTTGTAGGCTGTCATCGTGAACCGGCTGCCCCGATGGCTGCTCCCGGCCGTGCTCGTGCTCCTGGTGCTAACGGTACTGATCGGGGCGGTCATCCGTTAGCCCGCCCCTGTCACCCGGCCCTGTCAGCTGGCCCGGTCAGCCGGCCAGGCGTTCGGCTACGTAGTCGATGCAGGCGGTCAGCGCTTCCACGTCGGCCGGCTCGACCGCGGGGAACATGCCGACGCGCAGCTGGTTGCGGCCCAGCTTCCGGTACGGCTCGGTGTCCACGATCCCGTTCGCCCGCAAGGTCGCCGCTATGTCGTCAGCGGCCAGCGCGCCCGTACCGTCACCCACGATGTCGACCGTCCCGACGACCTGCGAACGCTGCGCGGGATCGGCGACGAACGGGTCCGCGAAGGCCGCCTTCTCCGCCCACGTATACAGTATGGCAGCCGACCGCGCGGTCCGGGCCGTGGCCCAGGCCAGGCCGCCCTGGCCGAGCATCCAGTCGATCTGGTCGGCCAGCAGGAACAAGGTCGCCACCGCGGGCGTGTTGTAGGTCTGGTCCTTGGCCGAGTTCTCCAGCGCGATCCGCAGCGAGAGGAAGTCGGGTACGTACCGGCCGCTCGCCGCGATCTCGTGCACCCGCTCCACCGCGGCCGGCGACATCAGCGCGAGCCACAGGCCGCCGTCCGAGCCCAGGCCCTTCTGCGGGGCGAAGTAGTACACGTCGAACTCCTCGGCCCGCACCGGGAGCCCGGCCGCGGCGCTGGTCGCGTCGACCAGGACCAGCGACCCGGGGTCGGCGCCGGGAACCCGGTGCACCGGCATCGCCACGCCGGTCGAGGTCTCGTTGTGGGTCAGCGCGTAGGTGTCCGCCCGGGGGTCCGCCGCCGGTACCGGGTAGCTGCCCGGGGCGGACTCGATCACGGCCGGCTCGGCCAGCCACGGCGCGCGGCGGGCCACCGCCGCGAACCTGGCCGAGAACTCGCCGAAGCTCAGGTGCTGAGAGTGCTCGCGGATCAGCCCGAACGTGGCCATCTCCCAGAACGCGCTGGTGCCGCCGTTGCCGAGCGCGACCGTGTAGTCGGCCGGCAGGGCGAAAAGCTCGGCCAGGCCGGCCCGGATCCGCTGCACCAGCGACCTGACCGGCGGCTGCCGGTGCGACGTGCCCAGGTAGGCGCCGCCCGAGGCGGCCAGCGCGGCCAGCTGCGCGGGACGGATCCTGGCCGGGCCGCTGCCGAACCTGCCGTCGGCGGGCTTGAGCTCTGCCGGTATCACGAGGGCCGGGCTCACGAGGTTGGTCATGGCCGCAGCCTACCGGCGGGCCCTAACACCTGCCGGTCGAGCACCTCGTCGGCGCCGGGGACGTCCCGCACCGGCCGTACCGGGGGACCGGTGTACCTGGCCGCCGGCCGGACCAGCCGGCCGGTGCGCTTCTGCTCCATGATGTGGGCCGCCCAGCCCGCCGTGCGGGCGCAGGTGAACATCGAGGTGAACATGTGCGCCGGCACCTCGGCGAAGTCCAGCATGATGGCCGCCCAGAACTCTACGTTGGTCTCCAGCACCCGGTCCGGGCGCCGCGCCCTGAGCTCGGCCAGGGCGGCCTTCTCCAGGGCCAGCGCGACCTCGTAGCGCGGCGCGCCCAGCTCCTTGGCGGTACGGCGGAGCACCCGGGCGCGGGGGTCCTCGGCCCGGTACACCCGGTGCCCGAACCCCATCAGCCGCTCGCCCCGGTCCAGCACGGAGGCCACGTACCCTTCGGCGTCCCCGGTCCGCTCGACCTCCTCGATCATGCCGAGCACCCGCGCGGGCGCGCCGCCGTGCAGCGGGCCGGACATGGCGCCGACCGCCCCGGACAGGGCGGCGGCCACGTCGGCGCCGGTCGAGGCGATCACCCGGGCGGTGAAGGTAGAGGCGTTCATGCCGTGCTCGGCCGCCGACGTCCAGTACGCGTCGACCGCCTTGACGTGCCGCGGATCGGGCTCGCCGCGCCAGCGGATCATGAACCGCTCGGTGATCGTCGCGGCCTGGTCCACCCGGCGCTGCGGCACCATCGGCAGCCCGACGCCGCGGGCCGCCTGGGCCACGAAGGACAGCGCCATCACCGAGGCGCGGGCGAGATCCTCGCGCGCCTGCTCGTCGCTGATGTCCAGGAGCTGCCGCAGCCCCCAGGCGGGCGCGAGCATGGCCAGGGCGCTCTGCACGTCGACCCGGATGTCGCCGGAGTGCACCGGGATCGGGTACGGCTCGGCCGGCGGCAGCCCGGGCGCGAAGGCATTGTCCACCAGGAGTCCCCAGACATGCCCGTAGGAGACATGGCCGACCAGTTCCTCGATGTCAACGCCGCGATACCGGAGCGAACCGCCCTCCCTGTCCGGCTCGGCGATTTCCGTCTCGAAGGCGATGACGCCTTCAAGTCCCGGCTTGAAGTCCGACATCGGTCCTTCCTCTCGTCGTCCTCGCGGGGTGTCAGAGGCTCCTCATCACTGCTTGTGTATGTGAGTGTATGGACGAGCGAACCTGACGGAGCGGGCAGGGTAGTCCAGACCGCGAAAGACCCCGCCCGCCAGCCCCGTCCTCGCCCACCCGGGGCAGCCAGCCCAACCACCACGATGTGGCATCGTGGTGGTCCTGACCACGAGGATGTGCCATCGTCGTGGTTGCGTGCGGCGGGGTAGTGATCAAGCACCCGCAACGGACCATTACACCGGCACTACGGAAAGACACTCCCATGACGCCCAGGTCGGCAACGCCAGGTCCGCGTGGCTTGTCCGAGGATCAGATAGCCGGCGAGCCGATGGCGCAGTTTGCCCGGTGGATGGATGACGCGCTCACGTCGGGTATGCCGGAACCGACGGCGATGGTGCTGTCCAGCATCACCGCCGAGGGGCGGCCGCGGGCCCGCACGGTGCTGCTGAAGGCTCATGACCAGGCCGGATTCACCTTCTATAGCAACCGCACCTCGCGCAAGGGCTCCGAACTCGCGGCGAACCCGGCGGCCTGCCTGGTGTTCCCGTGGTATGGCATCCAGCGCCAGGTGATCGTGGAGGGCAAGGTCCGCGAGCTGTCGCAGGCCGAGAGCGAGCCGTACTACCGCTCGAGGCCCCGCCTTTCCCAGATCGGGGCGTGGGCCAGCAGGCAGTCGACGGTGATCGCGTCCCGGGCTGTCCTGGACGATCGCGTCGCCGAACTGGAGCGACGCTGGCCGGAGCCCGTGGAGGTGCCGATGCCTGATTTCTGGGGCGGGTACTTCCTCGAGCCCGACGCGGTGGAGTTCTGGCAGGCAGGCGCGTTCCGGTTGCATGACCGGCTGCGCTACCGGCGCGTGGTGAGGAGGGCCGGGGAGGTGGGTGGGGGCTGGGCCGTCGACCGCCTGTCCCCCTGACGCTGCGGGCCAGGGTTGCGGAGACAGCTTCCGCCGCCCGTTCGGCCCCTTCGCCGGCCGTGGTGACCGCCTGCACTTATGCGCCGTAATGCCGATGATCGTGACGGTCCCTTCAACCTCTCCGGGTTTGCGGGATCATGCTCCCGCCTCCGCGGCATAGCATCACAAGCAGGAGGATGAGGAGTTGACAGCCCAGGGGCTCATAGACACGACGGAGATGTACCTCCGCACTATCTTCGAACTCGAAGAGGAGGGCGTCGTCCCGCTGCGCGCGCGCATCGCCGAGCGGCTGGCGCAAAGCGGCCCCACCGTGAGCCAGACGGTGGCCAGGATGGAGCGGGATGGCCTGGTCCACGTGGCCGGGGACCGGCACCTCACGCTGAGCGACCACGGCCGGACGCTCGCCACCCGGGTGATGCGCAAGCACAGGCTGGCCGAGTGCCTGCTGGTGGGGATCATCAAGCTGCCGTGGGAGGAGGTACACATCGAGGCGTGCCGCTGGGAGCACGTGATCTCGGAGAGCGTGGAGCGCCGCCTGCTGGAGCTGCTCGGCTTCCCGGTGTGCTGCCCGCACGGCAACCTCATTCCCGGCCTGGTCGAACTCGGGCTGCCCGCGGAGGCGCTCGACCGGGTGAACGTGGCCACGAATGAGACGGGCGAGGCGATGACAAAGGTCGCATCCGCGGACAACACGCGAGTGGTCATCCGGCGAATTGGCGAACAAATTCAGAGTGATCTTGTTTTGATGCTTAAACTCAAGCGCGTCGGGATACAACCCGGACGCGAGGTGATTCTCATGACAGCCGACGATGGTGTCCGCGTGACAGCCGGTGACTCGATGGACGCCATAGCGACTGAGCTTCCCAGGGACATCGCCGGACACATTTTCGTGTCCACTAGCAGCCGGTGTCAGACGGTGGCCGGATCGTGATCATGTCAGTCGGGAACGCTACCGTGGTCGGGGAGCGCGAGCGTGACGGGCTGGGGTGAGGCGGCTTTCGACGCGTACCTCCCGGCCGACATGGTCCTCGACCACGCCGATATAGCCGTCGTGGTCACCGACAGGCTGTGCAATATCCTCTACGTCAACGACTTCGCGGCGCGGCTTTTCCGGGTTTCCGGTGCTGTATCCCGGCTGGCCGGCTGCCCGGTCGTGTCCCTGGGCCTGTTCGCCGACGACGGCGTGCACAAGATCGAGGACCTGGCCGGCCAGGTGCTGCGCGGCCGGTCCTGGGAGGGAACGTTCGAGAGCGAGCGCGGCGACGGGTCCGGCACCCTCATCCGCGGCATCGCCGTGCCGCTGCGGCACCCCGGCGGTGACATCGACGGCATGGTGATCCTGGTCCGGGAGGCCGACCACCGCGACGGCCACGGGCAGCAGGACAGGATCGCCCTGCTCGAGCGGGTCGGCGAGCGGCTGGTCGGCTCGCTGGAGATCGGCACCACGCTCAAGCACGTGGCCGAGATCCTGGTGCCGCAGTTCGCCGACCACTGCTTCATCGACCTGTTCCAGGGCAACCAGCTCATCCGCCGGGCCATGCGGCATGCGAGCGACTGGGTACCGCCGCCGGGCACCTGGGCCCAGGTCGGCGAGCAGATCCACTACCCGGACGGCCACTTCTGCCAGCAGGCGATGGCAGGCCTCGACACGATCGCCATCAACGACCTGGACAGCGAGTACTATCCCGCACCCAGCCCGGAAAGCATGGCGGCGGCGCACGAGGCCGGGCTGACGTCGGTGATCGCCGCCCCGCTCTACGCCCGGGGCGAACTCCTCGGCGTGATGAGCCTGGCTCTGTCCAGGCTCACCGAACGCGACGAACACCACTACGACGCGCCTGACCGCGATCTGATCAGCGCCATCGCCAGCCGGGTGGCCATCGCGATCGACAACGCGATGCTATTCGAGACCGAACGGCAGACCGCGCTGGCCTTCCAGAAGAGCCTGCTCCCGCAGGCGATCCCGGACCTGGACGGCATGGAGGTGGCCTGCCGGTACGTGCCGGCCAAGCCGCTCGAGACGCAGGGCCAGGGCATCCAGACCCAGGTCGGCGGCGACTGGTACGACATCATCCCGCTGGGCGCCGGGCGGGTCGGCATCGTCATCGGCGACGTCGAGGGCCGCGGCGCGCGGGCCGCGGCGATCATGGGACAGCTGCGCGCGGCCCTGCGGGCGTTCGCGCAGGACGAGAAGTCGCCCGCGGACATCATGCGCAAGCTCGACGACTGGTGCCGGGCTCTCGCGCCGGCCAGCGAGAACGGGATGACGGCCGGGGATCCGCCCACGGCCAGCTGCATCTACATGATCTACGACGCCTGGTCCAGGGAACTGACCTTCGCGAACGCCGGCCACGACGCCCCGCTGCTGGTCAGCGCGGGGCAGGTGCGGCAGCTCGAGTTCCTGCACAAGGGCGTCCTGCTCGGCGTGCGCGGCAAGGGCATCAGGGGGCTGCCTACCTACCGGGAGCAGACGATCGGCATCCCGCCCGGCGCCATCCTGGTGTTCTACACCGACGGCCTGACCGACCGGCGGACCCGTGCCGACGGCTCGGGTCATTACACCGAGGCCGAGGCGGTCCAGATGCTGCAGCACGCGGTGCGCGCGGCCGCCGCCAGCGGGGACGCCGACGCGGTGGCCACGGCGGCCGAGTACGCGGTGCCCGGGGACATCGACGACGACATGGCCATCCTGGTGGTCCAGTCCTCCCCGTCCGAACTCGCCTCGGCCGAGCGCACGTTCCCGGCCGAGCCGATCATGGTTTCCGAGGCGAGACGACTGGCCGCCCAGACCTTCCGGTCCTGGGGCATGGACCCCGGCCAGGCCGAGCTCGCCTGCCTGCTGGTCTCCGAGGTGGTCACCAACGCCGTCCTGCACGCCTCGATCACCCCGAGCCCAGGCCGCGACCTGGACCTGGAGATCGAGCCGCTGATGATGCCAGCACCGGTCGGCGTGCCCTCGGGCCCGGCCAGCCAGGTCCTTCCCGGTCCGCACCCGCCCGGACGGGCCGCCGCCAGGCAGGCCGCCGTGCCGCCGCAGAACACCACCGGCCCGGGAGCCTGGGCCGGTGCCCCGCCCGGCGCTCAAGCGGCGCCCAGGGAATTCCGGCTGCGGCTGCGGCGCGGCGCGGCCTCGGTGTGGGTGGAGGTCTTCGACCCCGATCTCAGGCTGCCCCGGATCCGCACCGCGGCGGAGACCGACGAAGGGGGCCGCGGCCTCTACCTGGTCGAGCAGCTGGCGACCCGGTGGGGATCCCGGCCGACCCCGGAAGGCAAGGCGGTCTGGTTCGAAATGCCGCGCAGCGGCGACCTGCCCTGACCCGTTCTGCCCGTGCTGGCCGCGATCCCTGGCCTCAGTGGCCGGTATGCGATGACCACATGAGCAGCACGACGACGACGACGATGACGATCGGCCCCAGCCAGTGCTTGCCCGAGACCCCCAGCTTCATCTTGCCGCGTAGTCGCGTCCATCCGAATGCCGCCAGGGCGGCGATGAACACCAGCAAGATGAGTCCGTTCATACCCGCCTCCTGTGCCCTGCGGTCCTGCGAACCCGTTCCCGAGCCTACGACATTCGGTTCCCGGGCGCGAGACGAGGTACCGTGAGGCTCGGGAGCGGTGAGCCGCAGACGGAGGCCGTGATGGCGGAAGCGTTCATAGCCGGTGCGGTGCGCACCGCGGTCGGCAAGCGGAACGGATCGCTATCCGGGGTCCACCCGGTCGACCTCGGGGCGCATGTCCTGCGCGGGCTGGTGGACCGGACCGGGATCGACCCGGCCGCGGTCGACGACGTGATCATGGGGTGCGTCTCGCAGATCGGCCCGCAGACCTTCGACATCGCCAGGAACGCCTGGCTGTCGGCGGGCCTGCCGGAGAGCGTGCCCGGCGTCACCGTCGACCGGCAGTGCGGGTCCTCCCAGCAGGCGGTGCACTTCGCCGCCCAGGCCGTGATGTCCGGCACGCAAGACCTGGTGGTCGCGGCCGGCGTGGAGAGCATGAGCATCGTCACCATGGGCTCGACCGTCACCCTGGCCATGCAGGCGGGCATGCCGGCTCCGTTCGGCCCCGGCTGGCGGGAGCGCTACGGGGACCAGGAGATCTCCCAGTTCCGCGGCGCCCAGCTGATCTGCGAGCAGTGGGGCCTCAAGCGGAACCAGCTCGAGGAGTTCGCCCTGGAGAGCCACCAGCGCGCGGTCCGCGCCATCGACGAGGGCCGGTTCGACTCGCAGATAGTGCCGCTGGACGGCTTCGGCCAGGACGAGGGCCCGCGCCGGGACACGTCGCTGGAGAAGATGGCCGGGCTCGCCCCGCTCCGCCCGGACTGGGAGATTACCGCCGCGGTCGCCTCCCAGATCTCGGACGGGGCCGGCGCGCTGCTCATCGCCTCGCGGGACGCACTGCGCCGGCACGGCCTGACCCCGCTGGCGCGAGTGCACACGCTGGCCGTGGTGGGTTCCGATCCGGTGCTGATGCTGACCGGCCCGATCGAAGCGACTCGCAACGCGCTGGGCCGGGCCGGGCTGAAGGCCGGGGACATCGACGTGTTCGAGGCCAACGAGGCGTTCGCGCCCGTCGTGCTGGCCTGGTCGGAGGACACCGGAGCGCCGCTCGACCGGGTCAACCCGAACGGCGGGGCCATCGCGCTCGGGCACCCGCTCGGGGCGACCGGGGTGATCCTGATGACCAAGCTGGTCCACGAGCTGCAGCGTACCGGGGGCCGGTTCGGCCTGCAGACCATGTGCGAGGGCGGCGGTCAGGCCAACGCCACGATCGTCGAGCGGGTCTAGCCGGGCGTGTTCTTCCTGGGCCGGGGCACCCCGCTCGTCATTGCCTCCACCCTCAGCTAAGGCCGGGGCCGCGGAGCATGTAGCCGACGCCGCGGCGGGTATGGATGAGCGGCGGCCCGAGCCGGTGGAGCTTGCGCCGCAGGTAGCTGACGTAGGTCTCCACCACCTGGGGCTGGCCGGTGTAGCCGCGGCCCCACACCCGCTCCAGCAGCTCGGCCCTGGTCAGCACGCTGCCCTGGTCCCGCAGCAGGCAGGCGAGCAGCCGGAACTCGGTCGGGGACAGGTCCACCAGCGTTCCCGCCCGGTGCACCGTCCACCGGGACTCGTCGAGCACCAGATCGCCGCAGTGCAGCACCCGCGGCACGCGCGGCACCCGCGGCACCCGCGGCTCAGTCCCGGCCATAGCGTCCGTCGTCCCGGGCGTAGCGTCCGTCGGATCGAAGGGGCTCGCGGCATGGTGCCGGCGCACCCGCGCGGAACGCGGGTGCGCCGGCGAAGCTGGCGCCACGAGGGGCTGTCCGGCCGGACTCACCAGTGGGTCGGCGCCGCGGTCGGGGTGACCACCGGCGTCGCGCCGGTTCCGGTGGCCGCCTTGCCGCCGACGGCGGCGGTGCTCAGCGGGGTGAACAGGACCAGCTGAGCGTGCAGTGTCCATTGCGACCGCGTGCCCGCGACCAGCGCCAGGTCACCGCGGGCCAGCGTGTGCGTGGCCTGCCAGGCGTTCTGGGTGAACGTGACCGGGCTCCAGGCCGGCATGGCGGCCTGCGGCATGGTCGCGGTCTGGTTCACGGTCGCCATGCTCCTGCTCACGGTGACCGTCACGGTGAGGTTGGTGTTGGCCACCTGTACGGTCACGGTCTGCGCGGCCGGGGTCGGCGTCAGCATGGCCGCGGCCGTGGTCGGGCTGCCGGCCAGCAGTGTCGTCGCGGGAATCATGTTGCCCGACTGCATCGCCTGCTGCGCCGCGCTGGTGCTCGCGGTCATGGCCCGGGTGCCGGCCATCGTGTTCGAGACGTTCTGGAACTTCGTCTTGCCGGACAGCAGCCACAGGTGCAGCGAGCCGTTGGACGACTGCAGGATCAGGAACTTCTTCGTGACCAGCACCACGATGCCGCGCTGGACGGCGAGCGTCCTGCCGTTGTGCCTGGCCTGGCTGAACTGCCGCGCCTGGGTGAGCCGCGCGAACTGGGCGTACGAACTCTGCCTGGATCCGTTCCAGTTGGTCATGGCCGAGCTGAGGACGGTCCCCTCGTTGCCGGCGTGAGATGAGAAGGCGGCCGACGTGGCGGTCGCCGCGGCCCCGTGGTTCGCGGCCAGTGCCGCGCCTGCCGCTACCGCGCCTCCGACCAGTATGGCGGTCGCGATGCCGACCCGGGTCCTGGTGGAACTCTTCCCGTAACGCCGATCGCGGGCCCTCATAGATGTCTCCTTCTTCCGTGGCTGTGTCTGTGGTGGCTCTGTCTTCCGGGGACGGCGCGCCCGCTTCGCGTGTCCGGGTAAGACGGCCCGGGCCTAGGGGGTCCTACGTAGCCGATGGACGGCCCGTTCGTGTCCATGCGTCCGACATTGCCCGATCGGCCGGGGCCCGACGCGGAATCCATGCGCCACGTAAGCAGTACGTTCGTGAGTTCACATGCTCACGCCAGCGCCCGCCGGGATGACCCGGCGGGCGCTGGCTGAATTCAGCTCCCGGTTACATCCGTTCCGGGATCGGCACCCCGAGCAGGGTCAGGCCCAGGGTCAGCGCGTCGAGGGTAAGCGCGCAGAGGGCGAGCCGGCTGGCCCGCAGCGACGCGGGCTCCGCCTTGAGCACCGGGCACTCCTCGTAGAACGTGGTGAACAAGCTGGCCGCGTCGAACAGGTAGGCGCAGAGCCGGTGCGGTTCGGCGGTCTCGCCGACGCTGGTGAGGACCGCGCCGAGGCCGAGCAGCTTCAGCGCGAGCGCGCGCTCGGGACCCGCGGTGATCGCTATCCCGGCCGCCCCGGCCCCCGGGCTCGCGGCCGCCTCCCCGCCGGTGCGGCGGAAGATCGACCGGATCCGCGCGGTCGCGTACTGCAGGTAGGGGCCGGTGTTGCCGCGGAACGAAATCATCCGGTCCCAGTCGAAGACGTACGCGCTTTCCCGCGCGGTCGACAGGTCGGCGTACTTGACCGCGCCGATGCCGACGGCCTCGGCGATCGTGTCAAGCTCGGCGGGATCGAAACGTGCCGCGGCGTCGAGCTCGACCAGGATGCCGCGCGCGCGGTCGACTGCCTCCTGCAGCAGGTCGCTGAGCTGGACGTTGTCTCCGGACCTAGTCCGGAGCCGGTTGCCGTCCGGGCCGAGGACCAGGCCTATCTGGGCATGCTCGAGGCGGGTGCCGGCGGGTATCCAGCCCGCCTCCCTGGCGACCGCGAACACCATCTGGAAGTGCAGCGTCTGATCCGACCCGACCACGTAGATCGCCCGGGCGATGTGGAGCACGTCGACGCGGTACCGGATGGTGGCCAGATCGGTGGTGGAGTAGTTGTAGCCGCCGTCGCTCTTGCGGATGATGACGGGCAACGGCCTACCCTCGCGGCCGGTGAAGCCCGGCGGGAACGCGCACAGCGCGCCGTCGCTGTAGACCGCGATGCCCTTTTCTTCCAGCTGAGCCGCCGTGTCGGCGAGCAAGTTGTTGTAGAAGCTCTCGCCCTTGATGTCGTCGTCGGTGAGCGTCACGCCGAGACGGCCGTAGATGCGATGCAGGTAGTCCAGGGAGAGGTCGACAATCTCCTGCCACAGCTGCAGCGTGCCGGGGTCGCCGCCCTGCAGGTCCACGACCCGCTTGCGCGCGCGCTCGGCGAATCCGGGGTCACTGTCGAAAATGCGCCGGGCCGCCTGGTAGAAGGCGTTCGGGTCGGTGCGCAGCAGCCCGGCTTCGGCAGAGTCCTCGCCGACGTCGAGCAGGTACTCGATGAGCATGCCGAACTGGGTACCCCAGTCGCCGACGTGGTTGTCCCTGATCACCCGGTGCCCGGCGAACTCCAGGACGCGGGCGATGGCGTCGCCGACGATGGTGGTGCGCAAATGCCCGACGTGCATCTCCTTGGCCACGTTCGGCGAGGAGTACTCCACCACCACCGTCTGCGGGGTGGCGGTCGGCGCGAGCCCGAGCCTGGGGTCGCCGAGCATCTGCGTGGCCTGTACGGCGATCCAGTCGTCGCGCAGCGAGAAGTTGATGAAGCCGGGCCCGCTGACCTCAGGCTCGGCGCACATGTCCGCCACGTCCACCCGGGCGGCGAGCTCGGCGGCCACCTCCCGGGGCGGGCGGCCCAGCCGCTTGCCGAGCGGCAGCGCCACGTTGGCCTGGAAGTCCGCGAAGGAGGACGGCCGGATCAGCGGGTCCGCGTCGCCAAAGTCATGGCCGAACGACGCGACGATGGCGTCGTGCACCCGCTGCGCGAGAACCTGCTGTGGATCGGCCATACCTCAAGCTTATCGGCCGCGCCGAACCCTCCGCCGCAGAGTAACTGGCGGCGGAGGAAGTGGCCGCCGCGGCCGGCCGACCGGCCCGGGCCGAACCGCTGGGTGATCTTCTCCGTGATCTCGCCGCGGGCCAGGTCGGCCGCGAGCAGGCAGGCGGAGGTGACGGCGCGGGCGGTGCTCGCGCCGTGCGCGATCACCACGGTCCCGCCCAGGCCGAGCAGGACGGCCCCGCCGTAGCTCTCCGCGTCCAGCCGCGCGGCCAGCTCCCGCAGCCCGCGGCGCTGCAGGAACGCGCCGACACGGGCGGTCCGGGTCGCGGTCACCGCGGCGCGCAGCTCGGTGGCGGCGAACCGGACCGAGCCCTCCAGCGTCTTCAGCGCCACGTTCCCGGTGAAGCCGTCGGTCACGATCACGTCGACCTCGCCCGCCAGCAGGTCGCCGCCCTCGACGTTGCCCGCGAAGCTCAGCGGGAGCGCGCCGTGCGGCGGGTCGCCGACCAGCAGCTCGTGCGCGCGCCGGGTGAACTTGTTTCCCTTGCCCGGTTCGGCGCCGATCGTCAGCAGCCCCACCCGGGGGGCGGACACGCCCAGTGCGGTCTGCGCGTAAGCGACGCCGAGCTGGCCGAACTGGACGAGCATCTCCGGCTTGGGATCGGCGGTCGCGCCCGCGTCGATGAGCACCGTGCGGCCGGGGTGGGTCGGCAGCACGACGGCGAGCCCAGGCCGTTCCACCCCGGGCAGTGACCGCAGCCGCAGCCGCGCGATGGCCACGATGCCGCCGGTGGACCCGGCCGACACCACCGCGGCCGCGTCGCCGCGCCGGACCAGCTGGCACGCCACCGCAACGCTCGACCGGGGGCGGCGCAGGCTGGCCAGTGCCCCCTCGTCCATCGCCAGGTTGTCCTCGGCCGGCACGACCTGGACCTCGTCGATGGCGCCCAGCCCGCCGAGCAGCTGGCGCAGGCGGGCGGCGGGCCCGGTCAGCACGACCCGGATGCCGTGCTCGCGCTGCGCCGCGAGCGCCCCGGCCACGATCGCGTCGGGGGCGTGGTCCCCGCCCATGGCGTCGACCGCGATCACCGGGCGCAGCGGCCGCCCCTCGCGCGCCGCGCCGTCGGCGGGTCCTCGCGCGCGCCCCGGATCCCCGGCGCGTCCCGGCCGGGTCTCGCCGTCCCGCGCCGCGAGCCGCCGGTCCGGGCCGTCCGGTGCGGTATTCAGCGGATCGCCGGGGTGCGCGGCCGCGGATGGTGCCTCATCCCTGCTGTGTCCCTCAACCTTCAGTGCCGGCCTGGTTGCCCCATTATGGCCCCGGCCCCAGCCCGGCCGTTCCTGGCCCCTGCCCCGCCGGCGGGCGGGCCGGTTCCCCGCTTGCATCGGCCGCGGCATTGTACGACTAAAGACACGAAGAATAAGCCTATTTGTCAAAACCAGGATCTTGGAAGTTGCTGTGATCCGGCCGAATACTTCCTGCGAATCATGGTAATTGACTCAATGGAGCAATGACGGAAGCAGAATCGGAACCATCAAGGCTGCCAGTGCGTATTAAGCGTGGGAGTAGTTTTGCCCGGGCGTATGGCGGGAACGCGGGCAGGCGGGGGGAACCGCTGGGGAGCGGATGTCTAAGGGGCTACTTTTTGCGTGTTTCGCGGGCGTACCGGCCGCGCGGCGCGCCGAACGAGGGAGAAGGCGTGACTGACATCCAGCAAGCAGTACCGTCGGCGCGGTCAGCAGGCCGCGGGTTCCGTGCCTACTCGGCCAAGCATCTGGACACGCTGGTGCAGCGGGCCGGGCTGCCGCCGGAGGAGCGGCTGGCGGTGCGGGCGGTGGCGACCGTGCTTCCGTTCCGGACGAACTCGTACGTGGTGGAGCACCTGATCGACTGGGACGCGGCCCCCGACGACCCGATCTACCGGCTCGTCTTCCCGCAGCCGGACATGCTGCCCGAGGCCGACGTGCGACGACTCGCGGACATGATCGACCGCGGCGAGCCCGCGGCCGGGCTGCGCGCCGCCGCGCACGAGATCAGGATGCGGCTCAACCCCCATCCGGCGGGCCAGCTGCTGCTGAACCCGCCCAGCCTGCAGGGCAGGCCGCTGCCGGGCCTGCAGCACAAGTACCAGGAAACCGTGCTGTTCTTCCCCCGGCAGGGCCAGACCTGCCACGCGTACTGCAGCTACTGCTTCCGCTGGGCCCAGTTCGTGGACGAGCCCGACCTGAAGATGGCCACCGACGACATCGGCACGCTGGTGGCCTATCTGCGCGAGCACCCCGAGGTGACCAGCGTCCTGATCACCGGGGGCGATCCCCTGATCATGGGCGAGGTGGTACTGCGCCGGTACATCGAGCCGCTCATCGACCCGCGGAACGGCCTGGACCACATCGAGTCGATCAGGCTCGGCACCAAGTCGCTGGCCTACTGGCCGCAGCGGTTCGTCACCGACCCGGACGCCGATGACACCTTGCGGCTGTTCGGCGAGGTCATCGCCTCGGGCCGGAATCTCGCGGTGATGGCGCACTTCTCCCATCCGCGCGAGCTCGAGCCGCCGGTGCTGGCCGAGGCGGTGCGCCGGATCAGGGACACCGGCGCGGTGATCCGCACCCAGGCCCCGCTGATCCGGTCGATCAACGACGACCCGGCGGCCTGGCGCCAGATGTGGCGAACGCAGGTCCGGATGGGCATGATCCCCTACTACATGTTCGTCGAGCGCGACACCGGCCCGCAGGACTACTTCGCGGTGCCGCTGGCCCGCGGGTACGACATCTTCCGCCAGGCTTACCAGGGCGTTTCCGGCCTGGCCCGGACCGTCCGCGGCCCGTCGATGTCGGCCACGCCGGGCAAGGTGTGCGTCGACGGGGTGACCGAGGTGGCGGGCATCAAGGTCTTCGTCCTGCACATGATCCAGGCGCGCGACCCCAGCCTGGTCGGCTCGCCGTTCTTCGCCAGGTTCGACCCGGCCGCCTGCTGGCTGACCGACCTGGAGCCGGTGTTCGCGGACCGGTTCCCGTTCGAGCCCGCCCGCTACGAGACCGTCCCGGACGAGCTGCCCGGGCTCTGGCCCAGCGAGCCGGACGAGCCGGGCGAGCTGATGGTCCCGGCCATCTGACCGTCCTGCGCCGCCGCGACGCGCCCCTGGCCGGCTGCCTTGTTCTTGATGGCAAAGCAGCTGGCCGCGGCGATCAGCACCACGGCGATCGGCATGACCATGGTCCAGCGCATGGCGAGCACGTAACCGGTGCTGAAGACCTCGGCGCCGAGCCGGTGCAGCTGGGCCGCGAGCCCCGGCGGGGTCCCCGCCGGGGCGGCGGAACCTGCCGGGCCGCCGCCGATCAGGCCGCTGGACGCGGCCTGCCGGAAGCCGTTCACGAACGGCGCGCGGGCCTGCGGCGGCAGGCTGGCCGAGGCGTTGGTGGCCTGGCTGGTCAGCGAGGCCACCAGGCGGTTCTGCAGCAGCGCGCCCACCGCCGCGGTGCCGATCACCGAACCGACCTGGCGGGTGGTGTTGAGCACGCCGGAGGCGGCGCCGGCCATCCGCGGGTCGACCTCGCGCATCGCCACCGTGGTCAGCGGCGCGAACGTGCCGCCCATGCCGAGGCCCGCCACGATCAGCGCGGGCAGGAAGTCATACCAGGCGGAATGCGGCGTCGCGATCAGCACGACCCAGCCCATGCCCACGGCGAACAGGGTGAGACCGCAGATCAGGATGTACTTGCCGCCGGTCTTGTCGGTGAGCTTGCCGAGGAAGGGCGCGGCGAAGATCATCACCAGCGAGGAGGGGGCCAGGGTCAGCCCCGCCTTGAGCGCGGAAAACCCGAGCGCGGACTGCAGGTAGATGGTGAGCGGCAGGAAGATGCCCAGCATCCCGATGGACAGCGTGCAGGACACCCAGTTCATCAGCGTGAAGTTCCGGTTGCGGAACAGCGCGAACGGGATGAGCGGCTCACGATCCTGGCGCAGCTTCTGCACCAGGAGGAACACGGCGAGCAGCACCACCCCGGCGGCGATGATCAGCGGGATGGTGATGAACGAGTAGACCGTGCCCCAGTCGTAGCGCTGCCCTTCCACCAGCCCGTAGCAGATGGCGAGCAGGGCCAGGCTGGCCAGCGTCACGCCCAGGACGTCGAACCGGTGCCGCCGCCCGGGCTGGAAGCCCGGGATGATGAAGAACGTCGCGGCGAGGACCGCGATCCCGATCGGCAGGTTGACGAAGAAGATCCAGCGCCAGTCGAAGGCGGTCACGAGCAGGCCGCCCAGGGTGGGCCCGGCGATCGTGGCCAGGCCGGCCACCGCGCCCCAGACGCCGAACGCGGCCCCCCGCCGTTCCGGCGGGAACGTCATCGTGACGATGGCCAGGGTCTGCGGCATCAGCATGGCCGCGCCCAGGCCCTGGACCGCGCGGAAGCCGATCAGCCAGCCGGCTCCGGGCGCGAGCCCGCAGGCCGCCGAGGCGGCCGTGAACACCACGATCCCGGCCACGAACATGGTCCGCGGGCCCAGCAGATCCCCGAGCCGCCCCGCCGTGATCACCAGGACGGCGAGTACCAGCGCGTAGGCGTTGAGCACCCACAGCACGGCGTCCAGGGAGGCGTGCAGCCTGTCGATCATGTTGGGGATCGCGATGTTGACGATCGTCAGGTCGAGCAGCGTCATGAAGAAGCCGAGTGACACCACGACCAGGACCGCCCACGGGTTCCCGCGTAGCTTGGCCATGCTTCCGACCATAGCTCACCAGCGCAGAGGTATGAAGATATATCTCAATCCTAACGGGCCGGGTTACCCGCCCCGGCCGACGGCGTACCGCTGATGCGGCGCCGAAACCGCGGCAGGTATGCTCCCCCGCATGGAGCTCAACGGCACTTCGGCGGTCGTTTCCGGCGGCGCGAGCGGCCTCGGCGAGGCGACCGCGCGGGTGCTCGCCGCGGCGGGCGTCACGGTGGTCATCGCCGACCTGAACGAGAGCCGCGGCAAGCAGATCGCGGACGAGATCGACGGCCAGTTCGCCCGCACCGACGTGACCGACGAGGCGTCGGTGCAGGCCGCGGTGGACCTCGCGGTGGCCACCGGGGAGCCGCTGCGGACCGGGGTCAGCTGCGCGGGCATCGGCTGGGCGGCGCGGACCGTCGGGCGCGACGGCACCCCGCACGATCTTGGCGCCTACCAGAAGGTCATCGCGGTCAACCTGATCGGGACCTTCAACGTGATGCGGATCGCCGCCGCGGCCATGGCCAAGACCGAGCCCGCCGACGCCGACGGGCAGCGCGGCGTCATCATCAACACCTCCTCGGTGGCGGGCATCGAGGGCCAGACCGGCCAGATCGCGTACTCCGCCTCCAAGGGCGGCATCATCGGCATGACCGTGCCCGGTGCCCGCGACCTGGCCGCCATCGGGGTCCGGGTGAACACGATCTGCCCGGGCATCATCGACACCCCGATCTACGGGTTCCGCGAGGGGGCCGAGGAGTTCAAGGCCCGGCTGGCGGCCCCGGTGGTGTTCCCCAAGCGGATGGGGCGGGCGGATGAATTCGGCCACCTGGTCCGGTCGCTGATCGAGAACGACTACATGAACGCCGAGGTCGTGCGCTTCGACGGCGGGATCAGGTTCCAGCCGAAGTTACGACCGGCAACGTCCGGCTGTTATCTGACAGCCGCGAACGCGACGCCACCGGCCGAGTGGAGGACCGCTTCGACTCCGACTTCGAACGGGACGTCTACCGTCGGCTCATCGCCCGAGGCTACCGGGTCAAAGTCCAGTACCGGGTCGGCCGGTTCCGCATCGACCTCGTCGTGGAAGGCCGGCATGGCCGCCTAGCGGTCGAGCTCGACGGCGACGCCTACCACGGTCCCGACCGGTGGGAGGCCGACCGCAGCCGGCAGGCCATCCCGGAACGTCTCGGCTGGACCTTCCACCGCATCCGCGGGAGTGCCTATTACATGGATCCTGACGCCGCCCTCGGCAGCCTTTGGGATCGCCTTGGACACTCTTCACTTCTCAGTCACGAACCAGGCGCGGCATGTCGCGATACCACCCAAGGACCACGCCGGAGGGTTTACCGGCCTGAGGTGACCGCCCTAATCGAGGCCGCCGTCCATGAGCTGGATATCTCGGTCCACGAGATCTGGGACGCAATCTTCGGACTGTACAGTCATGCCCCGGCTCGCGACGCCGCGGGCCTGCGCGCCCGCCTCCTGGAACGGGTGGCGGCTTCGGCGGAACTGCTCGGCTTCACTCCGGGGTTACCGTCAGCGACCACGGCGTGGGCATGCGCGACGTTTACCCGCGACAGCAGGCTGCAGGACATGCGCTGGCAGGCGCAGGCTCTCGGCGGGACCTCGGTTAAGAACCGGGCGGCGGCGGCGCCCAGCTTGAATGGCGCGTTCGCATCGGCGGCCCGGCGCGGTCAGATGAGCTTTCCTTGGCGCGATGAAACCGGAGAGTTCCCGCTGGTTCGGCTGAGCACGGCAACGTCCAGGCTCACTGGTGCCGGTTACGAGTGCCATCACGGCCCGCTGAAGTCCACGTGCACGGCATGGCCGCAGGAACATCGCGTCATAGCGGCATCAGCCCGTGCAGAGGGAAGACCGCCTCGCGGGTGGCCATGATCGTCTGGTCGGTCGGATCGCCCGGGTCGTAGCCGGCCTCGAACGGCACGAACTTGGCGGGTGCCCCGTCGGTCATCTGCTCCGGTGCGGGCAGGCCAGTCCGCTGCGCAACGTACTCACGCCACAGCGCGGGTGTCTGCGTCTCCGCGTTGATCGGCTGGCCTGCAGCTTCGGCGAGCAGGTGGGTCCAGGTCCGCGGCACCACATCGGCCAGGTCATACCCTCCGCCGCCGGTGAGCAGCCAGCGGTCGTCGGCCGTCTCGTGGGCGAGCGCGTGGATCGCGGCGTGAGCGGCGCGCTGCGCGTCGATGCTCAGCTCCAGGTGAGCCAGCGGATCGCGCCGGTGGTGTCGGCCCCGTGCTGGCTGACCAGCACCTGCGGCCGGAACTGCCGCAGCAGCGGCGGGATGATCGCGTGAAAGGCGCGCAGCCAGCCGGCATCACCGGTCCCGGCGGGCAGCGCGACGTTGACCGCTGATCCCTCGGCGCCCGGCCCGCCGGTCTCGGCGGGCAGCCCGGTGAACGGGAACAAGGTCTCCGGGTGCTGGTGCAGGCTGATCGTCAGCACCCGTGGATCGGCGTAGAACGCGGCCTGCACCCCGTCGCCGTGGTGCGCGTCGATGTCGACGTAGCCGACCCGCTCGGCACCTTGTCCCAGCAGCCAGGCAATCGCGACCGCGACGTCGTTGTAGACGCCGAACCCGCTGGCATGCGCGGCCATGGCGTGATGCATGCCGCCCGCGATGCTGGCCCCGTGCTGGGCAGAGCCCGACCACACGGCGCGGGCCGCGGCCAGCGTCGCCCCGGTCACCAGCGCCGACGCCTCGTGCATGCCGGGGAAAACCGGGTTGTCCTCGGCGCCCAGCCCGAACATCCGCGCGACGCGGAGCTGGGTCCCCTCTAGGCCGTCGCGGGCATCGGGGTGCTCAGCCCAGCGGCTGACTGCCTCCACTGCCGTGATGTACGGCGCGTCATGCACCAGCTCCAGGTCAGCGTCGGCGGCCGGGGCCGGGGCGGCCAAGGTAATGCCGGGCTGGGTCCATAGCCCGAACTCGTACGCGAGCCGCATTGTCAGCTCTACCCGCACCGGCGCCATCGGATGGCCCGGCCCGAAGTGATAGTCGGTCAGCCGCTCGTCCCAGGCCACATGCAGGGTGCAGGTCATCTGCCACGACCTCTCTGTCGCCGCAGGCCGCCGTGTCACACGCGCCAGGTGACGGTCTGCTGCACTCGCTGGCAGATCTCCCGTGCCCAGTCCAGCCCGCCGGCAACCGCCAGCGCGATCACCGGCACGCCCCGATGCGGTGTACTGGCCTGACGACGACCGAGCCTCGGCGTCCAGACCCCTGGGCGCGCAGATCATCCTCGGCCGCTCACGGCTGGTCCGTCGGATCCGCGGCCGGTCAGCCACCAGCGGCCGTTCGGAGTAACTGCGGGATGAACGGGTTACGGCTGACGCTTTAGACCGACGATCTAGCGGTGGTTTCCGTCAGGGCGTCAACTAGCCGGAAGACCAGGCCTGATCGAGAAGGTTCGCGAGGCGGACCAGGCGGACAATGACAGGGTGCTAACCGGGCTCGGCGAACGCCGCCCGGAATCGGTCATAGTCAAGGTGATACACGGGCTTCCTGGCCGAGGTCCGCCCCGCGCCGGGGACCGGCCAGGCCAGGCCGGGGGAACGGGGAGCCGGAATCCGGCCTAGGCCAAGTACGGAGCGGCCGACAATTCTCCACCCGTTACCCGTACTCCCGGCCAGCCGACGGGTGATACCTTCCCTGGCATCGCCTATGCCGACGGATCCGCATCCTTGAGTGTGCGGGCATGCCAGAGAGGCCGAACGCTGCCCGGTCGCTGGGCGCCACGCCGCTCTGTTTACGCCGTCCAGGGCATCCTGCAGTCGCCGGGCGCGCCGCGGAACCTCTGAACAACCTCCGTCCATGACCATGGGTGGCCGTCGGCGGCCGCAAGTTGGCCCGCGCCGGGAGTGGTGGCCGTGAAAATGCGGGGGATGCTGCGCGCTCCTGCCCGCGGCCCGTCCTGGTGAGTGTGAACGAGCCGAGCTGACTCCATTCGCCGAGCCGGATGGGCATGTTACAGGGCTCGACTTTCAGCGGCCGTGGCGAGTTCGTGACCGCTCCGGTCGCGGGCCTGCTATCGCCGGGGGGGGAGGGGGGCCTCGGCGTCGCTGGCTGGTGCGTTATGGCAGTCGGCGCAGGTAGGCGTCGGCGGGTTCGGCGGCCTGGATGCGGATCCGGGCGTCGACGGCCTGGGCGCCGTCGGGGCGGGCGATGACGGGACTCAGCTCGAGCTCGGCGATCTGCGGCAGGTCATCGGCCATCCGGGAGACCCGCAGCAGCATGTCCCGCAGCGCGGCGAGGTCGGCGGCCGGAGCCCCGCGGCGGCCGAGCAGCAGCGGGGCGGCCCGTGCCGACCGGATCAGGTCGTCGGCGTCAGAGCCGGTCAGGGGAGCGAGCCGGGCGGCCCGGTCGGCCAGCATATCGTCGGCGGCGCTGCTGAGCCCGAATAGCACCAGCGGGCCGGCCACCTGCTCGTGCAGCACGCTGATCGCCACCTCGACGCCGCCGGTGACCACCGGGTGGACAATGACGCCGGCCAGCCGCCTGCCGAAGGTCTCCTTCAGCGAGCGGAACCCGCGCCGGACCTCATCCGCGCCGTGCAGGCCGGTCAGCACGTCGCCGGCGTCGCTGGTGCGCAGCAGGCCGGGCACGTCCGCGCGGAGCGCGACGGGGCCGCCGAACCGTGCCGCCGCCGCGATCGCAGCGTCCTCGGTGATGACCCCGGTGCTGTCGGCCAGCGGCACGCCGTAGCAGCCGAGCAGTTCCACGGTAGGGTCCAGGGCCAGCCAGCCGCCCCGGGGCGGGGCGGCGAGAATGCCGGCGACCAGCTCCCTGGCCCGGTCCTGGCGCAGGCCCTCCAGGTCCGGCACCCGTCCCGGCGGGGTCGCCCGCCAGGCGCCGTAGCGCGCGGCGTGGCCGAGGGCGCGGGCGGCGGACTCGGCGTAGGCGTAGGCGGGGACGGCAGGGCAGTCCTCGCCGGGGCCTGGCAGCAGCCGGACCACTTCGATCTGGTCCAGCACGGCCGCGGCGATCGGCACCGGCAGCCGCGCAGCGCCCAACTCGGGGACCAGGTCGCTGCCCACGGTCGTGGTAGTCAGCGCTAGCACCGCGTCCACGCCCGGGTCGGCGCCGACGAGCTCCAGGCACTGGCGGAAGCGGCCGGGTCCGACCAGCACGGTGGTGTCGACCGGCCCGGCCACCAGGGCCTGGCGGCCGAGCATGTCCCGCAGCGCCCGCTGGGTGTCCGCGGCCAGGCCGGCGACCTGCAGGCCGGCGTCGCCGCACGCGTCCGCGGCGAGCACCGCGGCACCGCGGGTGTTGGACACCACGCCGACCCTGCCCCCGGCGGGCACCGGCTGGGATGCCAGCAGCGCCGCGGTGTCGAGCAGCTCGCCGAGGTTCGCGGCGGCGATGATGCCGGCCTGCTGGAACAGGGCCTGCCGGGTGACCAGCGGGGTAGCCGCCTTCCTGGCGCGGGCCCCGGCCATGCGCCCGCCGGTCGCGGACCGGCCCACGTCCACGGTCAGCACTGGCATGGTGCGGCCCACGCGCCGGGCGGTGCGGGCGAACTTGGGCGGGTTCCCGATCGATTCCAGGTACAGCAGGGCCAGCTTGGTCCCGTCGTCGGACTCCCACCACTGCAGCATGTCGGTGCCGGAGACGTCGTCTTTATCGCCGAAGGAGACCAAGGAGGAGATCCCCACGCCCAGCCGGGACAGGTGCTCCACGAGCACGAAGCCGGTACCGCCGGTGGACTGCAAGGCCAGGCCGGCGGTTCCCGCCGCGGGATGGCGGGCCGAGAACGTGGCATCCAGCCTGATGCCGGGGTTGGCCACGCCGAAACTGGCCGGACCCACCATCCGCATGCTGTGGCGGCGGCAGATCTCCAGCAGCTCGGCGCGGGCCGGGCCGGGCAGGCCGGCCGCGACCACCGCTAGGGCCCCGACGCCCCGCCGTCCGCAATCCTCAGCGACACCGAGCACCGCCCCGGCCGGGACGGCGATGACCGCCAGGTCGACGTGCTCGGGCAGCGCGGCCGCCGACGGCAGGCAGGCGATGCCGTCCAGCTCGGCCGCGCCCGGGTTGACCGGGTAGACCGGGCCGGAAAAGCCGCCGTCGATGAGCTTCTGCAAGATCGCCCGGCCGACCGACCCGGGGCGTCGGCTCGCGCCGATGACCGCGACCGAGGCCGGCATCAGCACAGGCCGCATGCTCGCCACGTCCGCCGACCGCTCCCGCACGGCGACCGTATCGCGGTAGGTGCCCAGGGCGGCGTCCGCCTCGTCGGCGGGCAGCGGGAACGTAAAGTCATACACGCCGTCCACCAGGGAACGCTGCGCCTGCAGCCCGGCGTCGGCGAAGACCCGCAGCATGGCCGCGTTCTCGCTCAGCGTCTCCGCGGTAAACGCACCGAACCCCCGGCCGCGGGCCAGCGAGACCAGGTGCTCCAGCAGCAGCATGCCGATGCCGCGGTTCTGCAGGTCATCGGCGACCGTGAACGCGACCTCCGCGGACCGGGACCCAGTACCGGCCTGCTCGTAGGTGCCGCAGCC
>WNFY01001134.1_pt1 | contig 28310 bp, 35 predicted proteins | sample 5400091 | NCBI WGS metagenome assembly WNFY01 (sample SAMN13153364, study PRJNA577476) | soil metagenome | isolation source: 60 cm soil or saprolite under grassland replicate 1 | place: USA:California | collected 2016-06-15 | reverse complement strand
CGGGCCGGGGCGAACAGCGCGACCAGCTCGTCATGGGTTCGCTGGTCGAGGATGGCGGGCACCAGATCGGGATTGAGGAGCATGCGGCGCAGCGTGGTCTCGTTCCACTTCCCGCCCCGCTTGGCTGGGACCTGGAGGGCGTTCAGCGAGTCCACCAGCCGCGCCAGCGAGCCACTACCCAGGATCTTGGCGGCGGCGTCCTGGAGCACGGCGGCTTCGGCCTCGACCACGGTGGTGCGGTCGGTAGCGAATCCGTAGGTGCGTGGCCCGCCGGGATGCAGCCCGTTGGCGACGCGGGCGGCCTTGCCCGCCTTGGTGCGCTCCACGATCAGGCTGCGCTCAAACTCGGCGAAGATGGCCAGGAGCTGGAAGAACATCCAGCCGAGCGAACTGGACGTGTCGATCGGCTGGGTGATGCAGCGGAACTTGACGCCGCGGGCCTCCAGGTCGGTGACGATGGCCTGTAGCTCGACGATGGAACGGCCCAGCCGGTCGAGCTTCCAGACCGTGAGGGTGTCGCCGGGTTCCAGCTCGCGCAGCACCGCGAGCCGCACGGGACGGTCGGCGCCGGCCTTGCCGCTGGCGTGCTCTTCAGAGATGACGTCGCAGCCGGCCTTTCGCAGCGCGTCACGCTGGAGATCGAGGTTCTGCTCTTCGGTCGAGACCCTGGCGTACCCGACGTCCACGGTGGCTCCCCTTCCCGTCTGGAGAGTGAGAGCTTAGCACTCGGGAAGATGAAGGCGCACAGGCTGCCGGCGAGTGCGACCGAGCCCACCGCCGGCAGCAGTCGCACCAGCCCGGCGCGGTGGCCGCGACCGGTCGCCGGGTCGGCCCATTGTGACCGCAGCGGCGCCGTGACGATCAGGAACGCGCCGGTGAACAGACCGAGGTGGGTGGGGCTGAGCAGCGCGGCGATGTCCCGCTCGATCCCGAACGCCAGGTGCCACAGCATGTCGCCCACGCCGGACAACAGGAAGATCGCCACGCCCACCAGCGCCGGGCCGTAGCCGGCTGGGACGCCCCGCCGGCTCCAGACCGACCAGCAGATCCACGCGGCGATCGCGGCGAAGCCCGAGTAGAAGACCGCATGCCACGGCGTGAAGAACGTCTCCAACTGTGGCCGCGTGTTGTGCGCCCAGCCGTCCAGGAACAGGCCGCCGATCAGCCAGGCCGTCAGGACCAGGGTCACCAGGTCCTCAGCCCAGTTCATACGCCTGACGAAGCCGGCATCAGCGGCGGTGGTCCGCGTCAGGATCGAAATCGGCGATCGCATGCCGGCCTCCTCTGGCGGTGTCCAAGGCAACAGTACGACATGCCCAGGGGTCCGGCGCGCGGGTCCCCGCCAGCGCCTCCTCGGTCGCCTCGATACCGGGACACTGGACGCATACGAATTCTGTGACGTTCCTAACCGGGGGCGAGCCCGTGGCGGTAGGCGTAGGTGACGGCCTGGGCGCGGTCGCGCACGCCGGTCTTGGTGAACAGGTGGTTGACGTGGCTTTTGACGGTTGCCTCGCTGACGACCAGCCGTTCCGCGATCTCGGCGTTGGAGAGCCCTTCGGCGATCAACGACAGCACCTCCGCCTCCCGCGGGGTCAGCCCGTCGGGTAGTAGGGGGGTGGGTGGCTGCACTGTGGCGGGCAGCCCGCTGGCGACGGCGTTGACCAGATGGTGCTGCACGGCCGGGTCGATCGCCGCCGCACCGCTGACGACGGCGGCGATCGCCTGCTGGATCTCCTCGGCGCCGGCGTCCTTGGTCAGGAACCCGCGCGCTCCCGCTTGCAGCGCGTCGACCACTGAGCGGTCGTCGGCATAGGTCGTCAAGACCACCACCCGCGTGGCCGAACCCCGCTCGCGCAGGCGGCGGGTCGCCTCCACACCGTCGCAGCGTGGCATGCGCAGATCCATCAAGACCACGTCGGGCGTGAGCTCCTCGACCAGTGCCAGCGCCTCCTCGCCGTCGCGGGCCGTGCCGACGACCTCGATCTCGGGCAGCAGGCGCAGCAGCATCGCCAGGCCTTCGCGGACCACGCGCTGGTCGTCGGCGACCACGACCCTGGTGGGCGAGCTCATGCTGGCACCCACAGCTCGACGCGGAAGCCGGTGCCGGTCGGGCCGGCGCGCAGCTGGCCGCCCAACAGCTCGGCCCGCTCGCGCATCCCGGTCAGGCCGTACCCCCCGCTGTCAGACAGCGGCACAGGACGGTTGCCGCCGAAGTCCTCGACCGTCAGCCGCGTCCCCGCCGGCTCGTAGGCAAGCCGCAGCTCCACCCGCTGCGGTCGCGCGTGCTTGCGCACGTTGGACAGCGCCTCCTGCGCGGTCCGGTACAGCGTCAACCGGGCCTGCGACCCGAGCTCGCGCTGCCGGCCGACAACCTCCAGTGATGCCGGGACGCCGGCGTCGCGCTCGAAGTCGCAGACAAGCGACGGCAGACGCTCCGGACCCGGCAGCTCGTCGTCGCGGAGCATGCCGATCGCCCGCCGCGCCTCCCCAAGCCCGGCCCTGGCGAGCTGGTGGGCCCGCTCGACGGCGTCGGCCACCTGCGGGTCACCGTCCTGTCGCACAGCCAGCAGGCGTGCGCCTTCGAGCTGGAGCACCAGCCCGCACAGCGAATGTGCCAGCACGTCGTGCATCTCGCGCGCCAGGCGCTGGCGCTCCGCCAGGGCCGCCGCCTGCACCTGCGCCTGGCGCGTCTGCTCCAGCTCCTTTAGCAGCCGCTCGGCCTGCTCCTGTCCTTGTTGGACGCGGCCGGCGAAGCGCGCCATGAGGTAGAAGGCGGCCACGCCGAGTTCGTTGAGCACCGCGGCGGTCACCGAGTGGTGCTCGGCCTGCGTTGCGGCGACGGCCGAGGCGACCAGCGCACCGACCACCAGGGCCGTGCCGGCGCGGCTGGGCAGACGCAGCCCGGCGGCGCCGACGGCGATGAATACGCCGACCAAGCCGAGGCCGTCCGGCTGCAGCCAGACGAGCACGGCCGAGCTGGCGAGCAGCAGGGCAAACAACGGCACCAAGATCGGCACCTGGACGGCGGCTGGGGCGCGCCGGCTGGCGATGGCACCGGCCACGGCGGCGGCGAACCCGATCAGCGCCAGCAGGACCCCCAGGTGCTCGCCGCTGAACCCAGGGCGCGGCTGGGTCCGCGCGCCGGCGATCGCGACCAGCACGATCACAAGCACGGCCAGCGGGCGAAACAGGCGCAGCGTGGCATGCTGGCGGATTCTGGCCCGCTCCAGCGAGTCGAAGGTCGGTGTCTCGGTGCTCATCGACAACAGCGTAGGCAGCCAGGACGGCGCCGTCATCACATCGGGGACCGAGGTCGTGCGCCGCCCGCCTCCAGCCGTGGGTGGAGACCACTCGAACCAGCAGTCGAGGCCAACGACTGCCCGAAGTTCCACCTCGGGGCCGAAGGCGGCCGCGCCCGCCAGCCATAGGCTGCTGCCCAGACCGACCTGCAACCCACCGGCAACCAAAGGAGCGACATGAGCGCGACAGCACCATCGATCCATGCCGCCGCGGCGGCGAACCTCGCGGGCGACCGCGCAGGCGAGGTCGTGATCGGCGTCAGCGGGCTGCACAAGCGCTACGGCGAGCTCGAGGCCGTACGCGGCATCGACCTGAAGGTCCGCCGCGGTGAGATCTTCGCCTTCCTCGGCCCCAACGGCGCCGGCAAGACTACCACCGTGGAGATTCTGGAGGGCTTCCGCGGGCGCTCCGCCGGCCAGGTCAGCGTGCTGGGTGTCGACCCCGCCCACGCCGACCGCCACTGGCGCGACCGCGTCGGCGTCGTTCTGCAGGAGTCCCAGCCCGAGCCGGGCCTGCGCGTGCGCGAATGCCTGCAGCTGTACGCCGGCTACTACAGCCACCCACGCCAGCTGGAGGAGACGATCGCTCTGGTCGGCCTCCAACCGCAGGCCGAGGTGCCCACCGAGCGTCTGTCGGGCGGGCAGCGCCGCCGTCTGGACGTTGCGCTGGCCCTGATCGGCGACCCGGAGCTGCTGTTTTTGGACGAGCCCACCACCGGCTTTGACCCCTCCGCCAGGCGGGCCGCCTGGCAGGTCGTCGCCGGGCTGCGCACGCTCGGCAAGACCGTCTTCTTGACCACCCACTACATGGACGAGGCCGAGCACCTCGCCGACCGCATCGCGGTCATCGCCGCCGGCCGCATCGTCGCCCAAGGCACCCCACAAACGCTCGGCGGCCGCGACCGGCTGCCCGCCACGATCAGCTTCACGCTGCCCACCGGCGTCACCCCGCAGGCGCTTCCAGCCGACCTGCAAGCGCGGGCCGAACGCGACGGCGACCGTCTGGTGCTCACCAGCCAGCACCCGCTCGTCCACGTTCGGCGGCTGGCCGACTGGGCGTTGGCGCGCGGCCTGGACCTGCCCGACCTCGACGTGCGCCGACCCAGCCTCGAAGACGTCTACCTCCACCTCACCCGCGACAACTGAAAGGACCAGATGATGCTGCTCCTCTACCGGCTCTATCAGCGGCTCCGCCAGCGCCGCAGCAGCGCGCCCGCGACCCGGGCCCCAACGCCCGCACGCGCCAAGGCACCCGCAGCCGGCCGGACGGTGCGGGCGCTTGGACTCGTCGCCCACCAGGCCCGCTTTGAGCTGCTGGGCTTTGTGCGCAACCGCCAGGCGCGCTTCTTCACCGTGGCGCTGCCGGTCATCTTCCTCGTCGTCTTCGTCGGCGTCTTCGGCAACGACACCGCCGGGCCGGAGCACGTCAAGGCCTCCACCTACTACGTCCCCGGCCTGTCGGCGCTGGCCATCATCGCCGCCTGCTTCGTCAACCTGGTCATCTCGGTCACCACCCAGCGCGAGCTGGGCATCCTCAAACGCCGCCGCGCGACCCCAGTCCCCGCCTGGGTGCTGATCGCCGGCCGCACCCTCAGCGCCATGGTCGTCGGGCTGGCCGTCATGACCGTCCTGCTGGCGATCGGCCGCTTCGCCTACGGTGTCCACCTGCCCGGCTCCACCATCCCCGGCGTCCTGCTCACCGCGGTGGTCGGCTCTGTGGCCTTCTGTTGCCTTGGCTACGCCCTTTGCACCGCGATCAGCTCCGCCGATTCCGCCCAGCCGCTGCTGCAGGCGGTCATGCTGCCGCTGTACTTCATCTCCGGCGTGTTCATCCCCAGCGTCGGCCTCCCCGACTGGCTGCAGCAGGTGGCCAGGGTCTTCCCCGTCCAGCACCTCGCCGACGGCCTCCACCACGCCTTGGACCCCGCCGCCTCCGGCAGCGGCATCGTCTGGAGCGACCTCGGCATCCTGGCCCTGTGGGCCGCCGTCGGCCTGACTGTGGCCCTGCGCCGCTTCACCTGGACACCCGCAGCCGCAGCCGCAGCCGCCTGACCCGACCGCAACGGCGCGGGGCGCGGATGCGCCCCGCGCCCCGACCGATCCGGAGGTCAACCCTTCGGCTCGTCAAATGCAGGGGAACTGCGCAGTGATCCCGCTTGGGAACTCGGTCCTGAAGACGTTGCGGGCAAAGCAGTTCCCGGTCCCGGAACCGTCGTAGAGAATGTCGGCGGCATTGCCGGCGGTGCGCAGCGGGTCCGGGTGCGAGCCGTTGCGGAGGATCACGTTGTCGACCACGCGCGTGCGGTCGGGGTTGGGCTCCACGCGCGGGTCCTGACCGGCGAAGGGCGTGGCGAGGACGGCGATGCCGACGCTGTCGTTGCCGAGCACGACATTGTGCCGGAAGGTCACGTCGTCGCCGGCGATGTCGAGGATCCCCGAGCCGGTCGGCACCAGGCCGAGGTCCTCGCCACTGTCGGGCGGGACCGGGTTGGGCCGGTTGTTGCGCATCACCACGTTGCCCTCGACCAGCACGTGGTCGGTGGTGGTACGAGGCAGGCCCGGCAGGACGAACACCAGGATCCCGGCGGTGTTGCCGGTCGACCGGTTGCCGCGCACCACAACGTCGCTGGAGTTCTCCACCTCAAAGCCGCTGGTGTTGCCCACGGCGCGGTTGCCGGTCACCGTCACGCCGGTGTCGTTGCCGACATAGATGCCGGTGTCGTTGGCCCCCTCCGCGAGATTGCCCTCGAGTGCGCCGTGGGTCGAGCAGCGCGGGAAGACTCCATACTCGTGGTTGTCCACGTAGCGGCCGCCGCGCACCTGGAAGCCGTCAACGCCGATCAGGAAGATCCCGTTGTCTTCGGCGTTGCGGATGGTGAGGCCAATAACGGAGACATTGCGGAGCGCCAGCGGTGGGCAGACCGGGAAGCCGTCTGGACCGGGCGTCTCCTCGCCGGTGCCGACCCTGATGCCGTCGGCGAAGCCGTGCGCGTCGATCACCGCGCCGCGGCTCCCACGGATGGTCAGGTCGCTCTTGTCGATGAGCACGCTCTCGCGATAGGTCCCTGGCGGGACCAGGACCGTATCACCGGGGCCGGCGGCGTCCACGGCCGCCTGGATCGTGGTCACCACCCGGATGACGCGTTGGCCGTCTGCCAGCGCGGGAGCCGGCAGTGCGGCCATCGCCGCAACGAGCAGGCCGATCGCTGGCAGTGCCCACCGGAACCGTGCCTGCATGCCCACGTTGGCCTCCCCGTGTCGGCGGTGAATCACGCGAGTGCCCAGAACCAACCGAAATGGTGCTCCCACAGCGAGCGGCCGTCCAGCCCACGCCGAGCGGGAATCGCGCATGAGCAGGGTTGAACCCGCGCCGGCGCCGGCGGCTGGGCGCAACGGCTCACTCGGGCGTAGCCGTGCGGGCGTAGCGGTCCAGCCGCTCCAGCTCGTCCGCGTAGATCCCGCGCAGCACCCGAGGCGCGAACAGCCGCTCGAAGAAGCCGCCGACCCCTCCCGCGCCCTGCCAGCGCGTCTGGATGCGCACGCGAGAGTCTCCACCCTCGGGCGTGACGGTCCACGTGGTCACCAGCGAAGATCCGGTGTCGGACTCGGTCAGCACGCGACCTGGTTCCGGCTCCTCGGCCCGCATGCGGTACGTGCGGGTCCTGTTCCCGGCGGTCAGGCGGAAGCTGTAGAGCGTGCCGGCGCCCACACCACCCTGCTCGACGTGGAAGTCCGAGAAGGCGGGTGGGAGGAAGCGCGGATGGGTATGGAAGTCCGCGATGTATCGGTAGGTCTGCTCGGCCGGAGCGCCGATCGAGCGCTCGGCCGTGACGGATAGCTCGCTCATCCACCGATCATGCCGGACTTCTCGCCGGCCTTGCAGCGTCAGGCTGAGCGTGAGGTGCCCTCGTCGGGTTCGATGCCGTGCTCGCGCAGGAGCTCGGTGAGGCGGTCGACCTCCTTGGCCAGTCGCACGATCTCCTCGTAAAGAGCCTCGATGTCGGCGATCACGCGCTCCTTGGGCGGCTCGGTGCCGGCCCGGTCGGCGACGCCGGTCGACAGCAGGCGCAGCACCTCCTGCCGGACCTCGGGCAGGTCAGCGCCCGACTCGACCAGGATCTTGGCGGCCACGCCCTTGCCCTCACGGACCAGCCCGAGCACGATGTGCTCGGTGCCGATGTAGTTGTGGCCGAGATTCAGCGCCTCGCGGAGCGACAGCTCCAGGACCTTCTTGGCCCTGGGCGTGAACGGGATGTGGCCGGCGGGCGCGCCCTTGCCCGTGCCGATGATCCGCTCCACGTCCGCGCGCACCCCGACCAGCGACACGCCGAGCGCGACCAGTGCCCTGGCGCCGATGCCGTCGGGCTCGCGGAGCATGCCGAGCAACACGTGCTCGGTGCCGATGTGGTCGTGGTCCAGGCGCCGCGCCTCCTCCTGCGCGAGCTTGACCACGCTCCTGGCCCGTTTGGTGAACCGCTCGAACATGCCGCCCTCCATCCGGTCGTCAGCAGACCTCTTGTCGCTCGGGTTCCTGGGGTCCTTGCGGCGCCGTGACAGCAGCCGCGCTGCGCGCGACGGCGCCGCGGCCGGCTGCAGCCGCTCCGCCAGCCAGGCCACCAGCTCGTCGGCGCCCAGTCGACCAGCGGCGATACCGGCGACCAGCTCTCGCAGCGCCGCGGGCGAGCCGAGGTCGCCGGCGTCCTGCCCGTTCAGGGCCAAGACCTGCAGGGCGGCCATCACCGCCACCTCGGCGCTGCGCGGCCCAAACACCCGGCCGCGTACCAGCCCAACCAGCAGCATGGCCGCCTGCTGGACGGGGCCGCCGCGGCAGTCACGGGCCAGGGTCACCACCGACTCGGCCGCGTCCAGGTCGGCCAACCCCAGCACCGCCTCCTCGTCGAGGTCGAGCGTGCGGCTGGCGACCAGGACCAGGCCGGCGAGGTCCAGCGAGATCACGAGTCGTCGTCCTCGTCGCGCAGCGCCTTGAGCAGACGCTGGTGCCTGGCGAGGTTCTCCTCGAGCAGCCCGATGAAGCGCTTGTCCTTGCGGCGCTGCTCGATCAGCTTGGCGACCGCCTCGCGCAGGACGTCGGAGACCGAGCGGCCCTCGACGTCGGCGACGACCCGGAGGCGCTCGGCCAGCTCCGGGTCCAGCCGCAGCATGATGTTCTTGGTCCCCGAGGACTCCTCCGTTGCCATAGTGATAGCAAGATATCATGATTGCCGTCCACTGGGAAGCCCGCCATTCCGCGCGGAGGCCTTCGGCGGTTCGCAGGTCCCTCCCCGCGACGGCTCGGCGCGTGGGCGGCTGCGGCCCAGCTCCGGATCGTCGACGTCACTGGCGGGCGTACCGAAGCTGGCGCCGACCGGCAGACCCACCGGTGGAAGAATGGGTAATCGTGGAGCTGCTGATGGACTTGGACCTCGGCGACCTGCGCCTGCGCGCCTTGACCACCAAGGACGCGGCGTTGCTGGTCGAGGCCACTCGAGCAGAGTCGGGCTGTGCCCTGTGGGGTCCCCGCCCCGCCGGTCCCTACTCGGTGGAGGATGCGCGGTCAGCCCTGCAGGCCTGGGATCCGCACCGACACCGGCAGGTCTCGGTCGGAGCGCTGCAAGGCGCGCGGCTGGTCGGGGCGCTCGGCCTCATGCTGGACGGCCCGCACAGCGCCGAGCTGGCCTACTGGGTGCGACCGGAGCAGCGCCGTCGCGGGATCGCCTTGCGCAGCGTCGAGGCCCTGACGACCTGGGCGCACACCACTGCGGGCCTTGCCCGGATCTGGCTGGAGATCGACCCCGACAACACGCCATCGCTGCAGCTCGCACAGCGGGCCGGCTACCGCCTGGAACAACGCCTGCCCCGCCACTGCCGAGCCTGGACCAGTAACGACCCGGACCACGACACCTGGCACGACTGCCTCATCTGGGCCCACACCTCCTGACCGCCTCGTCCTAGAATCCGTGGGGATGGGACCGCTCGTGATCGCCGGCGCATTCGCCCTGGTATTGCTTTGCGCGCCGTTCCTGCTTGTTGTCGCCAACCGCAGCGGGCGGTTGGCTCGATGGGATGAGCAGGAACGCAAGCGCCTCGCGCCCGTGGCGTGAGGTCGCTCCGCCACGGCGGTTGCAGTGGGCCTCGCTGATCCTGCTGGCCAGCTACCTGCCCGTCGAAGCGATCATCTGGCAGCGCCGCCGTCGCGTCCCGCCTGCTCGGACCAGAGGAACCAGGGCACCAGGGCGACTATCCGGATGCGCCCTGCTCCCCGGGGTATTCGGGCGGACCCGAACGCTGAGCCAGCAGAAGGCAACATGGCACGGCGATGGACGATCACCTAGCTCGGCTCAACGAGAGCGGCGAGATTGTCCAGGGATATCCGCGTGCCGATCTCGTTGTCGACGACGGACACGCCGCGAGGTATCCCTTCGTGCACGACCAGGACGTCGGTGCCGCCTTCGGCATCGACAAGGGAGGTAGTCACCGTCATCTCGCCGCTGAGGTCGGGATCTGTCGTCTCGAACTCAAGCACTTCGACTACCTGTTCGTTCGGTACAAGCCTTGCGAATCGGCCGTGGTAGGTGTCGGTATGGGCCGTGGTCTTGCCGGTCCCAGTCGGGGCATCGTACGTGAGTGAGATCCGGAATGAGCCACCTTCGCGGGCATCAAATTCATGCACAACAGAGCTCATGCCGGTCGGCACTCTCCACGTCGCGACCGCGCGCGCGTCGAGAAGCGCGCGATAGACCGCCGCACGGGGGGCACGAATGTGTCGAGCAATCCGGATCGAGTTCACGCCGTAAGGGTACGCCGCTCGCTGCGGGAGTTGAGGCGGGCGCATGCGAGACGCTCGACTGGTCGCCTATCCGCGCACCCGCTGAGGCTGCATCACCCACGGTTCCCCCAATGAACGTCCCGCCAGGCTCCTTCACCACCAAGGGGGGTGAGCCCTGACACTTGGATCTAGTTGGCGACGCCGATGATTTGCTTGATCGTCTGCGGTTGTTCGAGGGTCCGGAGCATGTAGTCGGCGACGTCGGCGCGTGAGACGAACCAGCCGCCACGGAGGTTCTGCCCGTACGCCGTCCGGTAGGTGCCGGTCAGTGGCTTGTCGGTCAGCTTCGGTGGTCGGACGATGGTCCAGTCCAGGCCGCTGCCCTCGATGATGTCCTCCATCAGCGCGAGGTCGGCGTAGCGGGGGCGCTGCATGGCGATTGCCAGGTGGCTGAACAGGTGGCGCATGAAGAACCGTCGCCCGGGTCGTGCTTGGGTGGCTTGGGGTGGCCAGGCGACGGCACGGTGCCGATCGGCGCGGCGCTGACCACCACGATGCGTGCAACCTGCGTTGCCTGCATCGCCTGCACGATGGCCCGCGTGCCCTGTGCGGCGACCCCGGCCTCGGCGTTCGACCGCGCGCCGAGGCCGGAGAGCACGGCGTCGGCTCCCGCGACAGCGGACTCGAGTACTGCCGGGTCCGCGGCCGCCAGATCGGCGGCGACGATGCGGAACCTCCCGGCCTCCCCCGGGCAGGTTCTTGGGGTTCCTGACGACTGCTGTGACGTCGTGGCCTGCGGCGAGGGCCTGCTCGAGGAGTTGTCGACCGATGCCGCCGGTCGCCGCGAAGATCGTGAGCTTCATCTGTCGTTCCCTGCCCTTTTTGTCAGTTCTGGAAGGCGGCGGCGTGCTCGGCGGCCCAGTCGGCGAAGGTGCGCGCTGGGCGACCCACGGCCTTGTCCACCTCGTCGGTGACCACCGCTGGCCGCCCGACGGTCTCGGCCAGCAGCGACAGGTAGGCCTCGACGAACGCCTCCGGGAAGCCGAGCCCGACCATGCCCTGCTTGGCCGCCTCCGGCGGGATCTCCTGGTAGTGCAGCGGCCGGCCGATCACCTCGCCGATGACGGCGACCATCTCCGCTTGGGTGAGGGACCGCGGGCCGGTCAGCACGGGCCTCCGGCCCACCAGCGCATCGGTGAGCAGCGCGTGAACGCCGACGGCGGCCACGTCCCGCGGATCGATCGGTGCGCCGCCGCCGGCCGGTCCCATGGAGCCTGGGCGCGTGCGAGCAAGTCCCCGACGGCGACGCCGACGGAGCGCGGGTTGACGAACAGGCCGGTGACGCCCTCCAGGAAGCGGGAGATCGTGTCGGGTCGGGACGGATCGCCCTCGGCGACTTCGACACCGGCCGGTAGACCGGCGGCCTGCGGGCTACGGGTGACGGCGCGGACCTTGGCGCCCTCGCCGAGGAGCAGGTCGATGAGCGGACGTCCGATGTTGCCGGTCGCCGGCTGGATCGCCCGCGAACGCGACCCAACCGACCGCCGCGCCGTACTCATCCGAGCCCTCCGCGACCGCAACCCCGAGCTGTTCCACCTCTACGCCGGAATGAACAACTCCATGGACCAGCTCTGCGCCACCTACACCGACAACCAACTCCAGCTCATCGCCGACTTCCTGCGCCGCACCACCAACGCCGGACAAGACGCCACCGACGAACTCGCCAGCGACTGAGGCCACGGAAGCCTACGAGTCCTCCACGCAGGTCATGCCGGGCGGCGACCAGTTGTCGGTCACCGGCGCCGCACCGCCATGGCAAGCCGTACGGCAACCGCGCCGTCCCTGACGCGATACCGGCACCGAGGCGGGCACGTATCCTCCAGAATCCCTGCACTGTGAGACGGCGCACTCATCACGCCCTCACGGTTGTGGTGGTCCGATGGACAAGGTGGACCCGGGTAGCGGTCCGGTCGCCCTACGGCCTCGCCGGTCGGAGGCTGGTGAATGTTCAACGTCGGCATTGGCGAGATCTTCGTGGTCCTGCTCGTCTGCCTGATCCTCTTCGGTCCCGAACGCCTTCCCGAGATGGCCCGTCAAGCGGGCCGCCTGATCGGCCAGTTCCGCCTCATGACCCAGGGCGCGCTTGATCAGCTCAACGAGGAGGCCGAACTCAAGGACTTGAATTTGCCCGATCTGCGGGTCGGCTCGCTTCGTGCTCAGGCTCGTGACTACCTCCACGAGCTCATGGACATCGATGGACAGATGGCGGAGCTGCAGCGCGAGCGCGACCGACTTCGCGCGGCAATCGATAGCGAGCGGGAACGGGTCCCGTTCGACCACGAGGCCACCTGAGCCCAAGGGAACGCATATCAGGATGCGGCAAGGTGCGCACCGAGCCATCGGAAGGCAGCCAGGCTGGCGGTGTACCACACAGCGAAGTTGTGGCCTCCCGCTGGGAGGGTAACGGTGACCAGGGGCCAACGGTTGTGGGTCGCGCGACGCATGCTGGCCATGGCCCACATCGCCTGGGGATCGCCACGGCTGGCGACCAGGTACAGGGCCAGGGACGCCGGCTTGTGGGCGACCAGCCACTGGGGGGAGTTCCATCGCCTGAGCCCCACGTGTCCCTGGTAGAGATCGCCGGTGGTCCTGTCCACGATGGCGGTGTAGTAGCCGGCCAGCGACGCGGCTGCCGCGTAACGGTCGGGGTGGTGCAGCGCGAGGTTGACCGCACAGAACCCGCCGGTGGAGTAGCCGAGCGTCGCCCACGCGCGGGGCGTGTCCAGGGCGCGGAACTGGCGCTGGATGTCGGTTGGGACGTCGACGGCGAGATAGGTCTCGTCGCGTTGGCCCCCAAGGGCGTCGACGCATTCGCTGTCGCGGCCGGGTTCGTTGTCCAGCGGGGCGACCGCGATGACCGGTGGCATGCGGCCCGCCGCGATCTCGGCGTCGAGGGTCTGGTCGAAGTGCAGCTGGCGGGTCCAGTTGGTGGGGTTTCCGGGGTAGCCATGGAACAGCTCGATGACGGGAAAGCGGCGACGGGCCTGCGAGGGCTGGAAGTAGGCAGCGGGGAGGTAGACCAGGGCGTACCGGCGCACGCCAGAGCGCGCCCCGTCCAGCCGGACCTCGACGACGCGTCCTCGCCCGTGGCCGGGCCGGTACAGGGCGTGCCAACCCTGGGCGCTGTCCAACCCGGACGGCCCCGCGGTGGAAACGATGGTTCCCTGGACCGGCACCCGGCCGAGCAGATCGTTGAAGGAGCTGTAGAACCCGTAGTCACGGTTGATGAGGTCGCCGGCCAGCGCCGCGCCGGCGACCATCATCAGCAACAGACACACCAGCCGTATCGGGACGGCCCACGGCCACCGCCAGCGGTTCCACAGCAGCATCGTCGCGCCGATCAGTCCTGCAGCCGCGACGATCAGCACGACCAGGAACGGCAGTCCGGTCAGTGCCATCGCAGCCTCCCGCGGGCCGGGTCACCGGCCGGACAGACCACCATCCACTCACCTCCCACCTGTACGAACCAGTATCGTCCGCCAATGGGTTAGCGGGTCATGAATGACGGCGTCGTTCGCGCGGCCGGGGCGGCTGGTACCTCAGGGGCCGAGCCATCTCCGCTGGCCCGACGACGCTTGACGCTGGGTGGCGTCGCCGGGCTGGTGGGCGCCGCCGCCTACGACTCGTTCCTGCTGGCCCGGCCGCTAGGCTCTTCGCTCGACCCGGTCAATGCCTACGTCAGCGAGCTTGGCGTCCGCACGCAGCCGGCGAGTGCGTTGTTCCGCGGCAGCGATGAACTGGCCGGTCTGTTGATCGTCGTGCTGGCGCTGGTACTGCGCGACGGGCTGCCGCGGCACTGGCACGGTGAGGCGGGCCGTGCGGCGCTGGCGATTGGCGGGGTGGCGTCCGTCTTCGACGGCTGGCATCCAATGGGCTGCGCGCCCTCGATCGAGGCGGCGTGTCGCCCGCACCCCGACGTCGTCGGTCTGATCCTCCAACTGCGCCAGGCGCATACCGTGTCCAGCGTAATCGGCGTCGTCGCGGCCTTGGCCAGCATGCTGCTGCTCGGCAGCCTGCTCCGGGAGATCCCGCGGTGGCGCCGCCTTGGCGAGCTCGGTCTCCTGGCGGCGTTGGTGGTGATCGCTCTGGGGCTGCTGGAGCTGCCGCTCTCGCTGGCCAACCACTGGGTCGGGCTGGTCGAGCGTGTCCAGGTGCTGTGGATTTCGGGGTGGTTCGTCGTGCTGGCCCTGCTGGCGCTCCGCACGGCCTCGCCCCGGCGGGCCGCCAGCCGGGCCAACCGGCTCTGCTCATGAGCCTCGGGCGTTGCCGACCCTGCCGATGGCTTCAGGGTGCGCCAACTAGTGGTGGCGCCAGCACCTGGCTGGGTTGCTCACCGCGATCTCATCCCACCGGTGGGATAGTGCAGCCTCGACGTCGCGCCGTGACGGCCGGCGATGTCTCGTGGAGGCCAGGGAAGCGCTGCAAGTGGACGACAAGTATCTCATCGTCATCCTGGTGCTCGCGATCCTGTTCGGAGCCAGTCGACTGCCCTCGCTGGGCCGCAACTTCGGCAAGGGGATCCGCGAGTTCAGGAACGGCATCGCCGAGAGCACACACGACGATGCCGGAGCCGCGGGGCCGACGCCGCCAGAAGACGACCACCGCACCGCAGACTGAGGAACCGTGCTCGCCGTTGTGGCGCACCTCGGCTTCGCGGAGAATGTAGTACCAGAGCGGCGTGTCCGCGGTCAGCGCGGCCTGGTGTTCAGGGACGAGGCCGAGCTTGTCGAGCCCGAGCTCGGCGGGGCCAGGGGCGTCACGCTCATCCGCGCGGCGACCGCCTGCCCGCTCGGCAACTGTAGCGCCTTGCCGCGACGCAGGTTCAGCACCGCCAGGGCGTTGCGGTCTGCGTCCAGGCCGGGTGGAAGCCGAAACAACGGTGCTGCCAGCCTGGTGTCGATGCGGCGGCTCAGCTGCGGCCTGGAGCCGCCGATGTTCACGAAGAAGCGCCAGTCGACGGTCCATCCCGCTGGCAGCCGGCGAAAGCCGCCCAGGTGCTCGAACGCTCCTGGTCTGGCGCTGTCGACGAAGATCGGCACGTCCTGGACGGTGCCGTTCAGGTCGTAGGTCGGCCGCACCATCGAGTGGCCGAAGCGGAACGCCGCCGCCGAGAACTCCACCGGCATGAAGGGCTGGTTCTCCCAGCTGTAGAACTGCAGGTCGACCGTCGGACCGGTGGAGCGTCCTCGTCCTTCAGGATGCTGGCGACGATCTCGGGGCCGCAGACCCGAGGCAGGAAGTCGTGGACCACCATCCACTGGTAATGCCAGCGCACCCGCCGCTGCGCCTCCTCCAGCAGCGCCCCGCCGGTCAGCCCGGTGGAGCTCTTGACCCGATCGACAACCCGGTCATGCAGCTTGATGAAGGCGAGTTGCAGCTGGGAGACGATGATGTTCTCGTCGTTGCGGGGATCGCCGATCAGCGCTCGGCCCTGCTCGTTGCGGGGCAGGTCCTGCCTGGTGAGCGGCGTCCCATCCCAGTCGGTGTCCGGGTTGCGCCCGGCCAGCAGCTTGATCCCACGAAACCCCAGATCGGTCCACTCGAACAAGTACGGGCTGTCGGTCGGCCCCCGCCCGTACAACGAATCCAGGTCGTAGCGGGGGGTGCGGAAATCCTCCAGCGCGTCAGGGTCGTTGAAGCCCTGCAACTGCGAGGTCGGGTCGAAGGTGATGTCGTGGTCGATGAACTGCCCGAGGTAGGTGTACGCGGCCGGGATCCTTGGGTTGTCGGCGGCAACCCCGGGCTGCTCCTGCATTGTCCGACCAAGCGCGATGAGCGCGTTGCGGTCCAGGGCCACGAACGGCAAGTTGCGAAACATCCGCGCCGCCTGAACTGCGACGATAGATTTCCGAGCCCCACACGATCTGAGAGGCTGCCCTGGTTCGGGTCTGATCCTCCTTTCCGGCACGTTTCGCGCGCTGCAGCGTGTAGCCGTCGAGCGACACGCTCGACGGCTTCTCGTGCCTCCGCTACTACGCACGCGTTGGAGGCGCCCGCCCTGTGCAAACCGCAAGATTCTAACTAGGAGCGTGCTGAAGATGCCCGGTCCTGTCAGGGCGGGAGTTCCTGTGATAGCTCTTCAGGCGGCCGATCGGGAGGGTAGTCGCCGGCCGGTAGGCGCCGCGCTCGGACTCATACATGGTCAAAGGTCACCCCAACCCGAGGCCCTTCGCCCCTGGTCCCGATGCCAAAGGGGGTGCCAACGTTGACGATGTCACGGGATTCGCAAGGAGGTGGCCGTGCAGACAGAGACCGAGCAGGTGCAGCACAACGAGCAACGGACTGAGACGGAGACCGAAAACCTCGCAGCGGTGCTCGGCCCAACGCTCATGGCGCTCACCGCATCAGAGGCGATGAACTACGACATCTGGGACACGCAGTTCCCGGCCGTCACCTACCTCAACGGCCTGTTCATCTTCGTCGCCGGTGTCTCTATCCTGCGGAAAGAACATCGGTGGACCCGCCGTTGGCCAGTCCTGGTTACGATCCTCGGCTGGATTGCCACGCTGGGCGGACTCACCCGACTGTTCTGGCCCGAGGCCCAGCAGCCGGCAGAGAGCGCGGGAATGTACGCCTTCTTGATCGTAGGCTTCGTGGTGGGGGGCTTCCTGACGTACAAGGCGTACTGGCACCGGATCAAGAACTGAGAGCCCATGGCGGATGGGTAGGTGCTCCTAGTGCGATCCAAGATGACGGTCACGGTAGGCTCCAACGGGGATCCGGCAGTGGACGGCGGCGGTCAGCGCAGGTAGCCGTGGCGTTTGAGCACCGCGACCACGGCATCGGCCGAGACCTCCGACGGCTCGGTCTCGGTGCGAAGCACCAGCTCGGGCTCCAGCGGCGGCTCGTAGGGGTCGTCGACCCCGGTCAGGTGGCGCAGCTCGCCGCGGTCATGGCGGGCGTACAGGCCCTTGGGGTCGCGCGCCCGGCAGGTCGCCACGCCGGTGGCGACGTGCACCTCGACGAAGTCGCCGACGACGGCGCGTAGCTCGTCGCGGACCGCGTGGTACGGCGAGACCGCCGCGACCAGGACGATAACGCCGTGGCGGGTGAGCAGGCGCGCCACATAGCCGATCCTGCGGATGTTCGCGTCGCGGTCCCGCTTGGAAAACCCAAGGTCTCTGGACAGGTGCTGGCGCACCACGTCACCGTCGAGCACCTCGACCTGGCGGCCGGCGTCGGCAAGCCGCTTGTCGACCAGGTCCGCGATCGTGGTCTTGCCGGCAGACGGAAGGCCGGTGAACCACACGGTCACCCCTGTGCCCACGCTGCATTCCTCCTCGACCGAGCTACCGGAGACACCAGACCCGGCGGTCGAGAAGTGCGGCGACAAGACTGAACGCTACTGTCCGCGAGGTGACCGCCGGGCCCAGCAACAGGCGCAGGAGACCACCCGCTCGTAGTCGAGCGCGTAGTCGCGAGTAAGCACAGCGGTCAGCGGACAACGCTGCCGCGAGTAGCCCGGAACTGTCAAGGCTGACGAGCGACTTTCCTCGCCTCGAGGGCCATCTGACGCCGGTGCGGCAGGCGTAGTCCAGAAGATCCTCGAGCTGGTCGAGCCCCTGGAGATCTATCGCTGCCTCGCAATCGCCGATCCCCAAACACCCGCCGACAACGACAAGGTGATCGACCAGTCCCCGATCTACGTCACTCCGGGCACCTTGGATACCTCGCCCTGGTGGTGCGACCCGTTGTCTCGAACCCGCTGCTTACAGTGCGTGGCCACGTCATCGACAAAGCCGCGTGCCTGGCGCACCTGGTCGGTGTGCGGGATGAAGGGGCTGGCCTTGATGCGCGCGATCGACTGGCGGACGTCCTGCTCGGCGTCGGGGAAGGCCTCCAGCGCGAATGGGGGCCGCAGGCCGGTGTCGGCCTCGATCGCCGCCTTCGCCTCGTCGTCGTGGAAGGTCAGCATGCCGCGGTCACGGTGGTGGATGAGGATGACCTCGCGAGTGCCGAGCAGTCCTGCCAGATGAGCAGGGACCGGATCGCGTCGTCGGTCACGACCCCGCCGGCGGTACGGATGACATGGGCGTCGCCCTCGCGCAGCCCGAGCGCGCCGTAGACGTTCAGGCAGGCGTCCATGCAGGCCAGCACCGCCACGGGCTTGCTGGGCGGCATCGGCAGGTCCCCGTCGGCGAACGATGCGGCGTAGGCGGCGTCGTTGTGCGCAGCTCATCGGTCACCGACTCGGCTGTCCCCTCGTTGCGGCTGGCCACGCGCGCGGCCGCCGACGCGGCCAGGAGGGTTCCAACTGATAGCACTCGTCCACCCCGTGGCCGCCGCGGGCCGCGGACCGCAGCATCAGGGGGCCGGCCAGCGCCAGCGCTGCCACGGCCGGCGGCGGCTACCCGGAGTCGCAGCCGGCGGCGGTTGCCGAGCGCGAGCACGGCGAGGCCTCACCGCCTCACCGCAGCCCGAGCTGCTGCGCTGCGACCAGGACTTCGGCCTGGTCGGCGCCGACCACAAGGGACGGCGCGGGGTGGTCGGCGCAGTACAGCACCGCCCCGTCCACCCGGGCCGTCCAGGTGGCACCCGACGAGGCGTGCCGCGCGCCCACGGCCTGCGGGAAGGGCTGGCCGGCAACCAGCAGCACCAGTCGGTGCCCGGCGACGTCCTGGTAGGTGTGGGCGACCACTGGCAGGCCGGCGAGCTCGCCCCTGGTGGCGCCCTGCCAGGTGAGGCCGTCAAGCTGGCGGGCCGGCGGTGGCTCGCCGGTCGGGGTCCAGGCCGCCACGCCCTCCCGGTAGCTGGCCACCGCCGCGGTGATCGGCGCCGGCTGGGCGGGGGCACGCTCCCGCGCCGCCAGCAGCCCGCCGGCCACCGCCGCCGCTAGCAGCGCGGCGACGACCCCCAGCAGCGCGGGCATCCGCGTCCCCAGACGGATCCGGCGGCGTGGTGGGGCCGGGGCCGCCGCGATGGTGGCCCGGATGCGCTCACGCAGGTGCTGCGGGGCGACCTCGCGCAGCGACTCGGCCAGCGCGCGGCCCTGGCGGCCGGCCGTGACCTCCCGCCAGCAGTCGTCGCAGCCCAGCACGTGCGCCTCGAACCGCTCCCGCTGCCTGGGCGCGAGCTCGCCGGCCAGGTACGCGGCGGCCGTCCGCTCCGGGTCATGGCGCATCGCGACCCACCTCCTGTTCGGCCTCGTGGACCAGGCGGGCCAGCGTCTTGCGGCCCCGATGGACCCGGGCCAGCACCGTGCCGCGCGGACAACCGGTCACCGCCGCTACCTCCGCGGCGGTCAACCCCGCAAGGTCCATCAGCGCGACCGCGACCCGCTGCGGCTCGGGCAGCGCCCACATCGCCCGCTCGACCCGCGCGCGCTCCACACGCCCGATCGCCTCCCCCTCGACGTCGACCCCGTCCGGCCGGTCACCGGTCGCGGCCATGGCCATGGGCGTCTCCAGACGGGTCGCGGCGCGGCGCGCCCGGTCCCGGCCGGCGTTGAGGCAGATCGTGGCCAGCCACGGCTCGACCCGACGCGGCCGCCGGCCAGCGCTCCACGCCGCCCAGGCGCGCAGGTAGGTCTCCTGCACCAGGTCCTCGGCATCGGCCCGCTCCCGCGCGAACCGGCGGGCCAGGTTGTAGACCAGATCAAGGGCCGGCAGGGTCAGCCGCTGGAACTCCTCGCCGCTCGCCATCGCCACACGGGCCTCCTCCCCCGTTGCCCGTATCGACGAGGCAGCCCACCGGTTGATTGCAATCACCCACGCCCTCCCCGCGTCCTTCTAGCGTCCGACCCGGCTGCGCGCTGTTCAACCGCAAGCTCAAGGTCCAAGGGAGGCGCACCGTGAAGCAGGCGACCCTGCCGCACCCGGCCGCACCGCTGCGCACCACCACGCTCCTGGCCGTCCTGGCGCTGCTGGCGGCCGCCTGTGGCGGCAAGAGCCAACCCGCCGGCACCGCCACCGGTGGTGGTGCCAAGGCGACCACCACCACCCAGATGGCCATGGCGATGCCAACCGGCGCCAAGAACATGAAGGTCACGATCACCGCACCCGCCGACAACACCACGGTGACCGCCAACCAGCTCACCCTCAAGGTCGCCACCAGCGGCTACACCGACACCTGCGACCTGGCCGGCAAACCCACCGTCAACGCCACCACCGGGCACTACCACGTGCTCCTCGACAAGGCGCTGGTCAACATGTACTGCACCCCCACCGCCACGGTGTCGATGCAAAACCTCAAGCCCGGCCGCCACACCCTCACGGTGGTGCCAGCCCTCAACGACCACGCCGAGGTGGAGCCCAACGCCCGCTCGATCACCATCGACTACGCGCCGATCCATCCGCTGCCGGTGCTGACCGACAAGACCTTCGCGGGCGCGCCCTCGATCAAGATCCTCTCGCCCCAGCCGGGCGCCACCGTGTCGGGGCCGTTCGACGTGACCGTGCAGCTCAGCAACTTCAACGCCAGCTGCGCCCTGATGGGCAAGCCGGACCTGGCCGGCTACGGCCACTGGCACCTCAACCTCGACTCCAGCAGCGGCCCGATGATGGGCATGGGCAGCATGCTCGGCATGAGCTGCCAGCGCGTCTTCCACGCCACCACCGCCGGGCTCAAGCCGGGCCAGACCCACACGCTGATCGCCCTGCTGGTCGACAACGGCCACGCCCCCCTGCACCCCCCGGTCGAGAGCAAGCTGGAGGTGACGATCGGGTGAGCCCAAGACCCGGCGGGCGGCTGCTCACCGTGGCGGCGCTGCTTGCGCTGGCAGCCAGCGCCTGCGAAGGCAGCGGCGGCGGCGGGAACGGCCAGTCCAAGCCCCCCGCGGCCAGCCAGACCACCGGCAGCGGCTCGGCCGGCGGGGCGGCCGGCGGGTCCGACAGGTGCCCGGCCGGGTCCGGCCTCAGGGGCAGCGTCAACGACCACGGCGCCCAGGCGGCGTCCGGGCCGCGGCTCCAGGTCCAGGCCGGGGACTCCTTCTTCGCCCCGACCTGCCAGACCGGCGTGCGCCCCGGCACGGTCACCCTGGTCGTCCACAACAGCGGCCAGATGCTGCACAACCTCTCCATCCCCAAGCAGGGCATCGACAAGGACGTCGCCCCAGGACAGACGATCACCGTCACCGTCAAGGTCACCGGCAAGGCGCTGCCGTACTTCTGCAAGTACCACCGCACCGCCGGCATGGTCGGCGCGCTCCTGCCCGGCCAGGGCTGAGGTTGCGGTGGCCCGTGGGGGGTGGGTGGGCTGGCGCCGGCCGTGGCCGCGCTGGCCGCGGTCCTTGCCTCCCTAGCTGTGGCTGCGCGTCCCGGCGGGCAGCACCGGACCACCTCGTCCGCCGCCGGCAGGTGCCTCAGGTCTACGCGCCTACCGCTCCGTCATGGGCTCTCACGGCTTGGCTGGTTGGACGCCTCGCCGTCTGAAACCAGCGACGGTCGGATCAACCAGCAGTAGTGGCGGCGCCAAGAACCTCGTTGATAGCGGCGGCGAGCCGCTCGGTCTGACACCGGAGACGCGCTGGCGCTTGAGCACCCCGCAAGTTGTTACAACGCAACCGGCCCGTTCCGCGTTCCTGTGTCCGCCACGCATGGAATGACCGGGACGGATACGCAAAGCAAGCCGACCTGGCCATGAATATGTGGCCTGACCTGTGCTTTTGTGGAGCCCGAGGGGGATTCGAACCCCCGACCTGCCGATTACGAGCCCCCTTCCACCCCTCGGACCAACCAGAACCTGCCGGCCTGGGCCTGCTCGGATGGGATAGCGCTTCGGAGTAATCGGCGTACCTCGGGGCTGTGCGGTCTGGTGGAATGACACCGGGAATGACCAGTGGCCCCTGGCAACCCGGCCGCCCGCGTCCTGCTCAGCATGCTTCGCTCGACATCCACCCAGGACCCGGCAGGCTCCGCGACCGGCGCGGTGACGGGTTGACGGCGACTCGGCCTGGGTGGAGGCTGGGCTTGGTATGTTGCGCGTTCGGCTGGTCCGTGACCGTGCCCTCGACTACGGGCGCGTGGTCACCTGCGGCTGTCGGTAGGCCCGGCGGCCTGGCCCGGTGCCGGGCTGCGCGGGCCGCGCCATCCTCCCTCTGGAACGACCCGTCCCTTGGGTTGTGCGCGCGTTGGGTGGTGCATGCCACCACCGATGAGGAGACTGCCATGTCGGCGACCGATGAGCTGCTGCGCAACAACGACGCCTACGCCGGCTCCTTCGCCAGTGGCGACCTGCCGATGCCGCCCGGCAAGCAGGTGGCCGTGCTGGCCTGCATGGATGCCCGCCTGAACGTCTACGGCGTGCTCGGGCTGCACGAGGGCGACGCCCACGTCATCCGCAACGCCGGCGGGGTCGTCACCGACGACGCGATCCGCTCCCTGGTCATCTCCCAGCGGCTGCTTGGTACCCGCGAGATCGTCCTGATCCATCACATCGGCTGCGGCATGCTGACCTTCCACGACGACGAGGTGAAGGCGGCGATCGAGGCCGACACCGGCCTGCGGCCCCCATTCGCGCTGGAGGCCTTCCCCGACGCCGAGCAGGACGTCCGCCAGTCGATCGCGCGCATCAAGGCCAGCCCCTTCATCCCGCACACCGACCAGGTGCGCGGCTTCGTATACGACGTCGCCACGGGCAGGCTCAACGAAGTGACCTCTATCGACGCTTCGCGGTAGGGTCCCGCTCGGATGATCGCAGGCACGGATGGCCGATTCCGCTCGCGAGACCGGAGCAGGTTCGGCCTCGACAGGCCAAGGCACACCTGGCGGTTGGACTGAAGGAGGCGGTCGGGGTGCCCCGACTGACTGGCATGGTCGCTCAAGGGAATCAGCCGGCCGCGTGGGCGTACGTTCAGCTCACCAACCTCGCCGGTGACTTCCAGGCAGAGGTCCGGGCCAACGTGGAAGGCGCGTTCACGCTGTATCCGGTGGCCGGCCGGTGGCGCTTGATCACCTGGGTGCCCGGGATGGGCCGCGTCGATCGAGAGATCGAGGTGGGGTCCCAGGACCTCCAGGTTCAGCTCGAGTTGGGCTGAGGTATAGGCAGAGGAGAGGTCGGCGAGATGCTCGAGCCCGGCCGCGCTGCGGGGCCGCTGGACGGCCAGGTCGCGCTGATCACCGGATCAAGCAGCGGCCTCGGCAAGGCGACCGCGATTGCCCTGGCACAGGCCGGCGCGGACGTGGCGCTGCTCGCTCGCGGCAAGGACGATCTGGAGCGGGCCGCGGCCGAGGTTACCCCGGTTGGACGCCGCGCGCTGGTGCTGGTGGCCGACCTGACCCTAGCTGAGGAGCTGACCGAGGCCGTCGACCAGATGCTGGAGCGGTTCGGCCGGGTCGACGTTCTGGTGAACGCGGCCGGGACCGACAGGCCGGGCCCGGTCATCGAGCTGGGTGTCGATGACTGGGACCAGGTGCTGGCGGTCAACCTGCGGGCGCCGTTCGTGCTCGCCAAGGCGGTATTCCCACGCATGCGGCAGGCCGGGCGAGGCACGATCGTCAACGTGTCGTCGGTGGCGGGCAAGCGTGGCTGGGCGAACGCGGCGGCTTACTGCGCGAGCAAGTTCGGGCTGAGCGGGCTGACCCAGGCGCTGGCCGCCGAGGGCCGGCCGCATGGCGTCCGCGCCTGCGTTCTGTACCCGGGCGCGATGTCCACCAACTGGGGAGTCTGGTCGGCGGCGGCGCGAGAACTCGTACGACGCGAGCCGCCACCTCGCCGGCGGGCGGTGCCCCCAGGGGAGGTGGCGGCACTGATCGTCTGGCTCGCGGCGGCACCCGACGAGTTGGTGGTCAACGAGGCGATCGTCAGCCCGCTCGAAGAACAGGGATGGCCCTAGTAGCTTGTCAGTCCTGATTTACAGGGTAGAGGTGCTTGAGCTTGATGCGGGCGTCCTGGGTCGTGAAGCGCCAGTCCACACCACGACCAGTAGCGTTGCGGGTCGTCTGCCACGCGGCGACCTCCCGCTCCAGGGTCGCCCGGTCGGCCAGCCGCCGGTCCAGGCACTGCCCAGCCAGGACGGCAAGCTCGATCTCGGCCATGTTCAGCCAGCTGCCGTGCTTGGGCGTGTAATGCAGCTCCAGCTTGTCGGCCAGCCGTTTGGCCTCCGCGGGCGGGAACGCCTCGTACAGCGACGCGGGCGTGTGGGTGCTCGGGGTTGCCGTGCACCAGCACGATCTGCTCGGCGTCCGGGTAGCAGACATCGACCAGCTCCTTGATGGGAGTGCGCCCAGTCGATGCGGGTGCGCCGTTGGCTGACCGTCACCTGCCGCCAGCCGCGCAGCGGCTCACACACAAGGAAGACGTTGCACCCCCGCGCCGCTGGTACTGGTAGTCCTCCCGGGCTGGCCGGCCGGGCGCGACCGGCAACGGCGGGGTGACTTCCCCAAGCAGTTGGCGGCTGGTCTCGTCCAGGCACACCTGCGGGCGGTGGGGATCATACGGGCGGGTGGAGACCGCCAGCACGTCCTCCATCCGCCAGACAACTCCGCGTCATGCTGGGGCGGGATGCACCAGCGCTGGGTCAGCCACGGCTTGAGCCGGTTTGCTTTACGGCCTGCCGCACCGTCTCATACGAGATCGTCTCCACCACCGCAAGTTCCACCAGCCGCTCGGCCAGCAGCCGCAACGTCCAGCGCTTGTGGCCCTCCGGTGGGGCGCTGCACGCCAGCGCGACCAGGCGGGCCTCCTGCTCCCCGTCCAGGGCACGGTGGTACTGGCGCGCAGGCGGCTTGCGATGCAGCGCGGCGTCCAGGCCGGCGGCGACGCACTGCATGCGGATACGGGTGACGGTGGTGGGGTGGACCTCCACCGCCACGGCGATCGCGGCGTCGGTCCAGCCTGGGCGCGTCGGTCCAGCCTGGGCCGGCCTCGCCCTGGTTGGCTTTCAGCAGGATCCGCGCATGGGTCAGCACCCGGGCGGGGGCGACCCCCTGCCCGATCAGGGTGTGGAGCCGGGCGCGCTCCCCCTCCGATAGGACCACGACGTGTCGCTTGCGCACCTCGGCCTCCTGCAGCGGCGGTATCCCTTACGGCACGCAGCATGCGTCCGAACCACTCACCACGCAAGTCACGGCTGACAGGCTACTAGTCTCAATCCAGCACCTACCCTGTGTTATTCATCTTGCCGGCCACCGACCCTGGCACGTCATCGTCCCGAGCGCCGGCGCAGACGGCAGCTTCGCCAACGACCACGACCGAGCGGCCTTCATCAGCCTCCTCCAGCAGGCCGCCGAGCGCACCGACCTCCCGTTCCGGGGTCCCAGCGAGGCGGCGTACATGGCAGCGGCAAGGCGGTGTCGGACGCCTCCGACGTCCTGCTGGCCGTCTGGGACGCCCAGCAGGCGGCGGGCCTCGGTGGCACCGCCGACGTCGTCGACCACGCTCGCGGGCCGGGCCGGCGGGTCACCGTAATCTGGCCGGCCGGCAGCTCGGGCGGCTCAGGGGAGTCGAGGAAGGTGCTTCAGGCAGTCTCGTTCCCAGCATCGGACGGTGGCAGCTCGGCCATGGCGGCGAACGTGTCCCGGATGGCGAAGAAGGTCGTGGCGAGCTGCTGGAGCGCGGCCACCGCGTCATCGCGGATTCGGAAGCCGCCGAGCTGCTCAGTGGCGCTGGCCCCGTGGGCGAACAGGTAGCGCCCCTCCTGGGCGTGGCGTTTGCCTTCCGTGCAGAGCTCGACGGCCAGGTCGACCCGGTCCCCGAGAGGCGTCGAGTCGTCGGCCGCCGTCAGCTCGACCTGGGGGGCGAAGCGCGCGTGCAGTTCCTCCTCCACCAGCAGGAGGACCGACCAGAGATCCGTCAGCTCCTGCTCGATGTGGTCGGGAAGCAGTTCCGGGCTGCTTGAGGTGCTGCGCCGGTAGTGGACGTCGACATCCCCGAGCGCCCTGGCGATGGCGGCGGCGTGCGCGCTCAGGTCCGGGAGCCGGGACCGGGCCTGCGCCCAGGTCGTTCCGGCGTGGGACGGGCCCTGCTCGACGACCTGGCGGGAGGTGGCGATCTCGTTCGCGAAGGCGACGACAAAGGAACTGGTCCCCGCCGGGAGGCCTTCCAGGTTCCCGTTCATGGCCGGCGGACTACCGCGGGGGCGACCGGTCGTCGTCGGCCGGCGCTCCGGCTAGCAGGTCGCCGAGTCGCCGGAGGTCGGCCGCGAGCGGCTGCTGTTCCCTGGCGAAGAGCGCCGCTTCCCTGGTTCGATCGGTGTCGGCCAGCCGTGTCGTCCCGAGCCGCCGGAGACGCTCGTCCACCGCCGCCATGCGTCCCTCCAGCCCGGCGACCAGGCGGCTGAGTTCGAGCCGGCGGAGCAGCGGTTCGCCCGGGGGAGCGGGGTCCTTCCCGGCGAGTCCAGCGACGACCGACCGGACTGCCTGGAGCCGGAGTTGCACGTGGACGGTGGCGCGGGACCAGTCCGCTGCCGTCCAGCCACGCCCGGGGGACAGCTCTACCAACAGCCGCGCAACGTCCCTTATCTGGTGGGCCATCCTGCGAGCCCGGACCTGGGCGGCGGGCGGGAAGGCGACCAGCCCCGGGTTGCTGGCGTAGAGCACCGGCATGGTCCAGAGGGCGGCGGCGGCGTCGTCCCGGTCCCGGACGGCCCGGACCCCGGCGGCGTAGGCGTCGATGAACGGCAGGCCATGTGCGAGGCCGCGGTAGAACGACCGCGAGAAGGTGGCGCAGGCGACGACCGAGATCAGCCGCTCATGCCGACCACCACCGGAACGCCCCGCTCGGCGATCCGCCGGCCGAGTGCGTCGGCGCCCCGGGCCGAGTCACACACGTTGAGGACGACGGCCAGGGCGTCCCGCGCCGCGGCAAGATGTTCCACCAGCTCGTCCGGGGAGATCCGGTGGTGCTGCTGCGCCCGGTCGAGGATTTGGCCGAGGCGGCTGCTGGCCTGCCAGAGGGTCCCATCCTCCGACCCGTGGACGGCGAGGTGGACGACGGCGGCCCGTGACCCATCGAGCCGATCCTTCACCGAACCGAACGGTAGCCGTGGATGCGGGTCGGGGCGGACTCCGGTCGCGCCTCGAATTGCTCCCCGATGAGCCGGAACTCGTCCTCGGCGTGGGTCGACGACACGTCGGCCGGAGCCGAGCCGAGCAGGAGCAGCGAACTCTCAGGCGCGGGCGGGAAGGCTCGTTCGCTCCGGACGCCGCGCCACACGACCACGGGCGCGGCGATGCTACGGAGGGCCTCCGAGTCAGCGAGCAGCTCCCATGGGACCGGCTGGAGACGCGGGTGCAGGAGCAAGACCTTGAGCGTGAGCAGCCCGCCAGGGCGGGACTGCTGGGATAGCTCGTGGAACCGCTCGAGCACCAAGCCGGGCAGGGCGGCCGCGACGACCTGCGCGGCCAGCGCCTCCGAGGTCGCCTGGTAGGCCGCGGGCTCGCGCCCACCCGCTGGCGCAGCTCCCGCCCGCGGGCGAAGGCATTGACCAGCACCGGCGACGGCGGCGGCCCACTGTCGTGCTCCTCGGGCCCGGCCCAGTACAGGGAACTCTCGATCGTGGTGCCGTTCAAGCCGAGGACGAGCTCGACCTGCTGGACGCTCCCAACCAGTTGCATCCGCGACCGATCCCGCTCGTTCCAGCCCTCGGGGGCTTGCACCCAGCGTCACGAACTCTCTGGACGATACGTTCGAGCACCTCTCGTGTCGAGGTATTGCCTCTTGAATCGAACACACATTCGAGACACCATGTCCGGGAGGAGCCGATACAAGCCCTGGGAGGGCAATGGGCCCGATCGTGTCGCTGGCTGAACGGCGCGAGCGTCGGCGGCGGGGTCGCGGACTCCGCGAGGCGTCCTGCCGTGCCTGTGTGGCCGAGCACGTCCGGAACGAGCTGCGGTCGCTCGCGCCACGAGCTCGCTGGACGGCCTCGGACTGGGCGCTGCACACCGCGGCGCTCCACGTCGACCTGGCCCGGCTCCGCCGCTTCGCGGACGCCGGGCCTGGCGGCCTGGACGCATGGCTGTCGGCGGCCGACGCGGTCCTGGCCGAGCTACGGTGCTCAAGCCGGTCGGCCGAGTCATTGTGCTGGTTAACGGGCTCTACGCCACCAAGCGTGAGGAACGGTATCGTAGTCTTGCGGTGCGATGAGTCTGCCACCTGGTGCTGCAGCGCAATCGCAGCCGCGGCCGGTAGTTGGCGAAGTTGCGGAAGCCGTGCCCGACCCGCATGACCTTCTTGGTCAGCGATTGGATGGGTCAGGCCATGGTCCGATCTCCCGCCCATCGGGCCACCCGGCAAGCGGGCTTCCA
>WNFY01001214.1_pt1 | contig 28317 bp, 22 predicted proteins | sample 5400091 | NCBI WGS metagenome assembly WNFY01 (sample SAMN13153364, study PRJNA577476) | soil metagenome | isolation source: 60 cm soil or saprolite under grassland replicate 1 | place: USA:California | collected 2016-06-15 | reverse complement strand
AAGTGAGACTGCAAGAGCTTCGAGAGGATGCACTCCCGGAAACACAGGATCAAGGTAGATCCACTCTTCGCTGTCAAAGATGCCACCAGATTGCAAACACGGAAGCAAACCCGCCATCACCGCACTCGATTTGCCCGACCCACTTGGCCCAATGACCGGCAGCAGACGGATCTGCTGGCTTCCCTTCTTTTCGAAGGTGAGCATGGTTTCTACGGTCGTCGCTAGCTCATCAATCAAGGATTCTCGTCCAAAGAAGTCGCCTGCATCGTCACGAGTGAAGGCGTGCAGTCCTTTGTAGGGATTGCGTGGCTTCGTATTGGGTTCGGGACGTACGAGAGAAGGCAAGAGAGCCACCTCTTGCCTCAAACGCATCAGAACTGTGGCTCGAGCCGCCTCATAGCGCCCGCCCCGTGCATCAACCACCTCTTGCACCCGCCAGTTCCCTGGGTTAGATGCCTTCCAATCCTCGCCTCTTGCCCATATCACCAGAATGGGTCGTTGATAGTCTGCTGCCAGAGCAAGCTGGGCTTTGACGAGACGGGAGGTAGGGACATCAGGGGAGGCAATCAGAATGACCGCAGATGCAGCACGCATCGCATTGCGCGTCTCATCCTGGCTCAGATCGCGGGTGTTTTTCCTCTTTTCCGGGCTCCACAGGAGGACGCCGCGGGGAGCCATATCTTGGTGCAACTGTTCGACAAATGCCTGATCTTCGGGTGAGTACGCCACGAAGACCCATTGGCGCATGGCTTCGACGACACGCTGAATCTCTCTGGTGACCTCGCGCCAGATGTTGTCTTGATCTGGCCAAGTCGTGATCGCTTTTTGCTCTCTCGGCAGCACCTGCAGGGTCTGCAAATCCGTCTCTTCCCAATTAGCAGCACGGACAAGGATCGGAATGGCAATCGCTTCACCAACCTGGTGTCTTTGGAGTGCGACTTGCATCATATGCACGCCCGACTCGGAGGCCAAAAAATCGGCACTGACGAGCAATACCAGGAGATGAGCCGTGTGCAGGTACGCCTCACGTTCCCGTTCCCATTCCGTGCCCGCTGGGATCTGCTGATCATCCCAGGTGTGTATCCACCCATTGCGTTTGAGAGGGCCAAGGTGGACATCAAGAACTCTACAAAAGGCGAGATCTACCAGATCATAGCAATAGTAGACGGAAAGAGGTGGAGGCGAGAGAGAGGCCATAGGATCACACTCCTCAATCAGGCTGACAACGTTCATCCTTCCTGGTATTCGACGATAAGGTTATATACATATACTTCGACATATTATACAACATCTCTGCAAAGATAAATAAAAGGCATATCGACAAAGAAAAAACCTTCTTGGAGATCCAATGGGAGCGAACTCCTCATGAAGTGAAAATGTTAAATTCAAAGGCTTGAGAGCGCTTTTCTGCTGTCAAAGAGCGTTCTCTCTTCTTTGTTACGGAGGTAGAACCACACTAAGAAACATCATGCGTCTGCGGCGCACCACTGCGCATGAAAACGAGTATGCTCGAAGTGTAAGGGAAGCTCATATCAAGCTCACACGGCATACATGCCCAACGAATAAAGTATACGCATTTCTTACCATTGTCTTTTATCCTTGCATGCTATACTATGATCACGTCACGATGAAAGAAATATATTTCAGAAAGTAGCAAACAACGATGGCACGACCAGAAGTATATAGAATTGGGGGCGTTCCTCCTGGCGTACAGGAACAGACGCGACCTGATCTGGCAGAGCGGCGACTACGGCGTATCAGCGCATGGTTTATGCTCTTCTTTCTTTTTCAAGGGCAACTTGGGGCAACCTGGGATCGCGAGTGGCATGCCTATGTCGGGCGCGACTGGTTCTGGACTCCGCCGCATATCCTGATCTACTCCTGCGTGACAGGTGCCGGGCTGATTGCACTGGGCATTGTCCTGGTCGAGACGAGACGCTACTTTCAAGGGCGGGCAGGCGTTGATAGTACTTCGACGACCTCTGTTTTCGGGCTCTTTCACGTGCCGCTCGGTTATGTCGTTACGGGCTTTGGTGCGCTCCTGGCCCTGGTTGCCGCGCCGCTCGATAACTACTGGCACCAGTTGTATGGCATCGATATTGCGCTGTGGGCACCATTTCATATGATGGGTGTCACGGGGGCATTCATCGGCACATTGGGTATGGTATATGTCTTTTCATCCGAGGCCGTGATCGACCGTCAGCAGCAAAGCACAAGACGGCGTTTTCTGGGTATCACAGCCCTTGAATGGGGTGCCCTGATGTCACTCGCGGGCCTGCTCAACTTCACACTCATCGGTTTTCTGCAATTCCCGCTTGTCCCGGTGGGCGTCCTGCGCATTCCTACCTATCCATTACCTGCAGTAGCCTGCGGAGCGTTCTGCCTCGTCGCTTCCGTACGCCTGACAGCAAAACCAGGAGCAGCATTGCTCACCCTCTTCCTGCTCTTCATCTACACCCTGGCGACAGAGTTGTTCGTGCCCTGGGCAATTCGCACCTCGGTTGAGCTACAAGGGCTGCTCTACCGTATTCCCGGACATATTCCATATTTTAGATGGAGTGATGCGTTGCTGCCACTGGCCTTCATCATCTCAGCCTCCATTGTGGATGCTATCGCCTGGCAACGCTGGCGGCAAGGTAAGAAGCTAAACGGACACATACGCGGCACATGGTTGCTCGGCCTGGTCATTACAATTCCTGTACTGCTTCTTATGGGCTGTATTATTAATTGGAATCTGAATATAGCACAGTCGTTCCTGGAGGGGTCTGGCAGCGTTATCCCGTCCGATATGCTTCTCTTCGCCGCTCTGCTAGCTGTACCCGTTGTACTACTGGTCGGTATGTTTGGGGCAATCTGGGGCGCTGATTTTGGTGATGTCTGGCGCTTGAACAGTCGTTAATATCTCCCGTAGCGGCATGGCTTGCCTGTGCCGAGTGTGCCCAGGGTACCGAGTTCCCCCTACATGACGATCGGCTCACCCGGCACAGGCAAGCCATGCCGCTACGGGAGGAGGAGGTGTTTCTTGTGCGTAAAACCTTGATAATGAGTATAGGAGTATTCCTGTGTTTTTTCATCCTGGGATCAGGTAGCGCCCTGGCAGGCAGCAAACCAGCACATAGCGAAACGCTGATTGCTGGACCTTATATTATTGACGCAAGTCTCTCTCAAGATCCGCCCCTCACCGATCAACCGTTTGAAATAACCATCACACCGCATAACAGCGATATACAACTGAGCGGACTGGCTGTGGCCCAACCAGGGCTGGGTACAGATGCAACGAACTTACAAACAAAGCTAACGCCTGTCGCAGGCACCCACGATGCAATAGGCGGCTGGATACATATTCCTGTGCGAGGCGCGTGGCAACTGGCCTTTCAACTCAATGGTCCCCAGGGACAAAGCAGCGCCAGTATGGCAGTGACAGTTGCAGCTCCCGGCGCGATGCCTGTATGGCTTGCCTGGATGATTGGAGTGATACCGCTCATCTTCATCGCCTGGTGGATCTATCAGCAGCATCGCTACCGTAGCAAGCTATTAATCGAAAAAGGCTCATTGTAAAACAGATTGTTCCTCTTATCAGTTATGTACAATAAGATGGTATAGGGAGCGCTAGAGAAAACGTAGCAGAACAAAGACGTTATGCCTATTGCAGGAAGCGTACCCTGCACTACTCTTTTCCACCTAGAAAGATTTACAGGCATTCTATGGGACAGCAGCAAGCAAGAGGATATACTTCTGGACAACCTTTTTTCCGCTTCACTCTATTAATGATAATCACGCGCTCTTCTTCTTTGATATGCAGATTGGGCATAGCACAATTCAAAAAGAAGTCAACCTCGTCTGGCCCTACCTCCAGCGCCCGGGGGTAAGTGTGACCCTCGATCCTGAATTTGATATGGCACCGGGAGATATAGTTGCTAAAAATATGGACAAATGAGACACCTGCCCAAATTCCTAACTTTTACCTACGCCCGTTGACGAAGCAACTAGGCGGGCGGTTGGACTACGACCAACCGACGTGCAAGACATCGAAGCTGATGGTTTGCACTCGAGCGAGAGTTGCAGTGGAGATGAACATGATCCGCACCGTGAGAACCCCTCCCACGACGCCCGTGCTTTTACCCGTCGGAGCGTTTTACGACGGAACCCCGCAAACACGATTGAGTTGTCAATGTGCTCTGCGGATGAGTGTACCTGAACTAGAACAGATTGTCAAGGAGAATGCACAACGATGAAGAAACTCTCATCAATGTCCACAGATGTCTCCGTTTGTCCACATTTTCTGCAACTTGTTTCAATACATGGAAGGAAGGAACGACACAGATCAAACAGGTAGCTCTTCCTGGCAGCACTATCTTTTCGCGTCTGACCATTGACGCTAGCGGACAGATCCTTTATGGCTTAGCTGGTCGTGATCTCTGGTATTCACAAGATGGTGGAGCGACATGGACATTGCGCAAACATTTCGATAGGGGAGACTTTACGGCACTTATTAGCGATCCGCTGCAAGCCAGCAGGCTCTACATAGGCTTCTTTCTTCCTGCACAAGTTGTCTATAGTACAGACAGTGGGAAGAGTTGGAACATCCTGACGGATAGTACAACCCCTTAATTGGGAGTAAAGTCACGGCAACGGTTCATCCCCGTTTCGTACAAAACGATAGCACACACTCCACCTTAAGGGAAAAAATAGGGATTTATCCTAATAGACACAAAACACAATGAAGTATAAGCTAAAGCATGTCTTCATACCATACTTGTATCTGGATACAAGACATGACCTGTACTCAGTGTTATACTCTGTTCCTGATGCCACTATGTATCAGGGAAAGGTGAGAAACCTCTATTATGAATAAGGCATATCGTTATCTCTCAGCACTGCTGGCATCATGCCTGGGTCTTGGCCTGGTGCTCTTTGTCGGAGTGGGAATCGCTTCAGCCCACGCGTCGGTGATCGATTCCACGCCAAAGGCCAACTCGACTATTGCAAAATTTCCTGCTACAATCCAGGTAACGACAGCGGAAAACATGACGACCAATCCCAGCGAGACCAATCTGTTTGTCTACGGACCTAAAGACGAGTTGATCAGCCAGGGAAATGCAACAGTTGACCGCAACAATCCAATCCACATGTCTGTTTCGATCAAAACGGATGCAGGCAACGGTATTTACATTGTACGCTGGATTACCAAATCGGCCCAGGATGGCGATCCAGACGAGGGAGCATTTGCCTTCACCGTCAATCCGAATGCAACGGCTGCACCGACACCAACAATAAATACGGCAACTCCAGCCAGCACGACATCCGGCAATACTAGTTCTCCCGTCCTGCCAGCAATCATCGTTGGTGTTATTGCTTTACTCGTTGGGCTGGGCGCGGGTTTCGGTATCGGGCGTACTCGTCGTGCTAGCGCAGGCGTTGCTCGCAACGCAAGTACTACACCAGAGAGCAAAGAGACAACGACAACTCCCAGAACCTGACCAGGCGACCGGATAATCAGAAAGGACACTCACATGCGCATACGACCATTCTTCTGGTGCCTACTGGCTTTCGTTTGCGTGGGTGTGCTTCTCTTCGCGGCAAACAATCGTACGCATGCACCTGCGATCCTGCAGGTGCATGCTGATCAACAGAGGATTACAGCAGCAGGTCTAACCACGTTAGAGCTTCAACTGACCGATGCACAGGGAGTACCAATCGAGGCAGCTCGTATAGTGCCGGACGCACATATGACCAACATGGATATGGAAGCTAACTACAGCGATGTAAGCCCGATAGGCAGGGGGCAATACAAGGTCCAGTTCCACCTGTATATGTCTGGACCATGGACCATTATAATTCAAGCAAATGCCGATGGCTTCAGCCCTCTGGAACAGACGCTACAGGTTAATGTAGTATAATGGGACGAAGCATGTTAAGCTGTTAAGTAGGAAGCGAGCCATATTGGTGAAAAGAGTTGTCCATTTTTTTATTGCTCTATTCCGACGCTGGCATCTCTCCCTCTTCGAAAAAGTCATCCTTGTGAATAGCCTGATGCTGGTTGGAGAGGCTCTGGCCGGTTTATGGGTAACGAGCCATCACCTGGAAAGTCAACATTATCTTATTGACACAGGTTTCATCATCCTGGCAACGCTGCTCACATTGTTCACCAACATCTTTTTATTACGCGTGAGTTTTCGTCCTCTCTTCGGTTTACTTTCTACAATCCGCGAGATCAGCTCCGGGAAAACACAGGCACGTGCACTACTCTCTCAATCTGATACAGAGATCAACGAGTTAGCACAGGCATTTAACATGATGCTTGATCGCCTGGAAGATGCACGCCGCGAACAGACCACGCTTATTTTACAGGCCCAGGAAGACGAGCGGCGGCGCATCGCCCTTGAATTGCATGACGAGACAGGTCAGAACCTCACAGCATTATTAGTGCATACAGAGATACTGCAACAAAGTCTCCGGACACTACCAGCAACGGTCAGTAGTGAGGATACACAGAAGCGCATGGAACAAGGCCTGCAGCAACTGGCAAAGTTGACACAAAACACGCTGGAAAATATCCGTGTCCTTGCCCAGCAGTTGCGCCCCAGCGTCCTCGATGATCTAGGATTGCTTGCAGCATTTCGCTGGCTGGTAGAAGATAGTGCAGAGCGTTTACACCTGGATGTCGATCTACATGTCGATGGCATCAGGGATACAACACACAGTCTACCTCCTGACTATGAAACAGCACTCTTCCGCATCGCACAGGAAAGTCTTACCAATGTCGCTCGTCACGCACAGACCCGGCGCGCAACGCTCTCTCTCATACAGGACCAGAAACAGATCTGTTTGCAGATTCAGGATCAGGGCCGTGGTTACAATCCAGCCCAGCACCATGCAGGTTTAGGAGTCTTCGGCATGCACGAACGTGCCACGCTGCTGGGCGGTACGCTTACTATAGACTCTCAACCAGGACACGGCACAACGGTACGGGCCATCCTACCTCTTCCTATAATAAAAGAAGAGTCATTGGTATCGATGCAGGTAGAAGCAGTGGGAGAACCGTATCATGGCAATTAAGTTCTCTAATACAGAGCAGATTCGCATATTATTAGCCGACGATCATGATATCTTACGGCAAGGATTGAAATTGTTGCTGGAAGCACAACCAGACCTGTACGTCGCAGGCGAAGCGCGAACAGGTACAGGTGCACTGGAACAAGTAGCAGAATTACAACCTGATGTAGCTGTATTGGATATTACTATGCCCGATATGGATGGGCTGGAAACCTGTCGGCGTATCCGCAGCCAGCATCCTGACACACAGGTTCTCATTCTCACAATGCATGAAAGCGAAGAGTACTTTTTGCAAGCATTACGCGTGGGCGCTGCAGGCTATCTCGTCAAGAAGGCAGTTCCCGCCGAGCTTTGTGCCGCTGTACGTACCATAAAGCAAGGAGGAGCCTTTCTCTATCCCGGCCTGGCGAAAGCGCTTATTCGTGCCTACCTGTCACCCCAAGCTGATACACAGCCAACATCTAAAGCACAGAAAGAGTCGACGAAAGACACGAACATTTCGAGTGCACTGGGCGTCTTGACCCCACGTGAATTGGAGGTACTGAAGCTGGTAGCCGAGGGTCACACCAACCAGGAGATTGCGGACCAGTTTGTGCTGAGCATCAAGACGGTGCAGGCGCATCGCGCCAATGTGATGGAGAAACTGGGACTACACGATATTACACACCTCGTACGCTTTGCGCTGCGCCACGGCTTGATCCAATCAGACCTGTAAGACCATCATTTGGTGATGCGCCTAATACTTTCCTCCGTACCCGCCGCCTGATGATCCGCCTCCTTGCGTAGAGAGATCGGGAGTGGCGACAAACCATTTCCCAAAGAGACCCTCACCATTCGTTTGACCAGCAGCGGTATCTCCTGAGAAAATGTATAGAGGATGACCATTGTACTCGACCTGGCTGCCATTTGCATCCGCCTGTACGCTCAGTGTCCCGGATAGCGTGCTGGCGCTGGCAGGTGAACCCGAACCGTTGAAGAGGAGCGGAGGCCAGGTACTGATACAGCCACTGGCGCAAGCGGCTGTTGTTGCCGTATCGGACGTAAAGTAATACAGCGTTTTGCCATCAGCATTCGTGAGAATTGTTTGCGACTTGCCTTTAACGGTGGCCGTTGTCGTTTTGATCATGACGGAGGAATTACTACTGCTCGTTGGAGTTGCGGCAGGCGTTGCGCTCGTATTTGAACTGCCTGCACCATAAGCTCCACCGCCTGAGCCTGTACTGCTACCACATGCCGCAATGAACATTGCCATCAAGAGGGCAATGGTTATAAAGAAAGAACGTTTGAGAAGCATCTGAGTTCTCCTTGTATGCGAATAGTTCACAGAAGAATGATAATGCCACAGAGAGAACATTTTCTGGCGGGTCAGTCGGCTGGAACCAGCTCACCAGAGCGGATGCCCTCCCCCAGAGAAGGCAGATGAAGTCGATAATTACTCAATGCCATCTGCCTTCTAAGAGGATATACATCAGAAGGTTACAATGCCTGTTATTGAGAGACGGTATCCACTTCGCCAACAGACCCCAGGTCCATATTCCAGTGGAAGGTTCTCAATCCTTCGCCGCCACAGGCGGGCATATTTGTCACGACAAAGGATAACCGTGAAAGTTACGCGTCCTCCTCCAGAGCTTCGCCACGCTGCAACTTCAGTGCATTCTGCGTTGAGAAGAGGACATTGCGGCGTAGGCGCTGCGCAACCATGTAGCGAGTTGCAGCGACCAATGCGAGCCGTCCATCGGGATGCTCTGCCCCCAGGACGCTGTGCTGTCGCATGCCAGCATCGAGCATCTGGAAAGTATGGAAAGTAGTATCCTCGCGCAGCAGCGCCTTGCCCAGCGTTGCCTTGAGATCAGCCAGCGGATAGCCCTGGCGCTGATAGTGATACACGATGGCGGCAGCTTCTTCCACTTGCTGAAATTCGGCGCAGTAGAGCAGGCGCTCTAATAGCGCGGCCTGATCGTTTAGTTGAGCAGGAATGGCACCACGTTCGGCAGGCAAGGCTGCGCGTGGAATATTCAAGAAGTGCGTTAGATAGACAAACATGCTACCATGCGTAATAGCCTTCATCAAGCTAACATCGCAAGCCGGGGAATGTCCCGCTGCCCGACGCGTCAACGCATCGATGGCATTAGCATAACTGATGACATGCAGCACATCGTCCCAATCCTCTTCATTCTGTACATGGAAGCGAGCGACACGATGAATGCCTGCCCGAGCGAGTACGCTGCTGAGATCCTGTACAGAGGCACCCTGCTCCAGCGCATGCCGTAATGCCTGAGTGATCTCATTTGGCTTACCAGCAAGTAACACATCGCGTAGAGCTTCAGGGCGACCATCGCCTGACCAGTGGAGATTGCGCGGTTGGGTAAGTAAGGTGGGCAGAACAGCAAACAGATCCTCTTGCGGCCCTATAGTTTCTTGCCAGTCAGCGTCCTCTTCATGACGAAATGCCGTTGCCATTGGACGTATTACCGAAGAGAGCGTTGTTGCCAGAACGTCGTGAGAGCCAGTCTCGCCCACGGGTAAAGCCCCATCCGCCGTCATAAAGTCGAACAGCTCGAGCGCCTTGTTGGTAAAATCGATCACATGACCTATACTCAAAAAATAGTGATCTGTAGCAGCAGAAAGCAACAGTTCTATCAACTCTTGGGTTGAGTAGTTAGCCACAATAGCAGAACGCAGAATACGCTCAGCCCCAGCGGCCTCACGATCTTCGATAAAGAGACGGAACCATTTAGTAAGTTGCGTTTTGTTGATAAACTGCGTTGTGGGAAGCGGACGCAACATGCGCCGAGGCGGTCCGGAGAACGAATCACGGGCACAGTTGATAAGCGCGTGCACATCGGCCAGCGCCCTGTCATCTTCCTGCAAATGTGGGACCAGCAGTGCCATGCAGGTAAGGATAGTTATGCCCATCGAAAAACCACCCTGGCGGAAGCGTAAACCATGCATTGCCGCGCTACTGAGAATTTCACGATCCGCCACGTTATTTGCACGTAAGCCAGCCACAGCTTTCGCGATCAGGAACGTATTGCGTTCTTCCATGCCCTGGCGCAAATCGCCCAGTAATTTCTCGCTCCGCTGGCGCTGGTAGCCATCAAGTGGTACAGGGCTGACCCAGATAGCATCGGCACGCACCTCCACGGGAAAGACCGCAACATCGTCGCCTCCTTCAGTAAAGCAGCCACCGGAGGCAAGATCAAAGCGCCAGTGGTGCCAGTGACAACGTAGCACGCCATCTCTAATTGTGCCCTGAGAAAGTGGATAGCCCATATGCGGACAACGGCTATCCAGGGCACGGATCTGCCCATCCGCACGCAAAAGCAGGATATGGCGATCTTCAATAGTGACAACCTTGAATGGACGTTGCTCTAACTCGGCGATGGTGGCAACTTTGAAATAGCGTCCGTCCGACTCGAAACGATTACTGGCCGTATTTGTAGGAGTTGTCTGCATGTGGTTGTATCCTTTCAGCTATTGAGGTCTCAACTATGTTAAGCATACCTGATACTTTGATGCAGCACACTGGTCGAGAGAACAGATATAAAGGAGCTAACTGGCAAATGCCCTACCAAGTGAGCAGGTTTGGCCCTCAAATGTGAGCACTGGTACGAACGTACCTGGGGAAACTGCTTCACATCTGGGATATCAACAGAGAATATTGTAAATAACCCGCACGCGATGGGCAGTTGCCGCGTCCTTGTCGTCTGGATATGGCCTGATCATCGGCTACAGCAGCGTACCAAAGTATTGAGCCATCTCTCTAAGCAGGGATTTGCCTGGGTTGATAGCATATATCCAGGCTTAGTCTTTGGAACCACCGCTTTAGAACTTATCAAGCGAGAGGTTCGACATGTCCGTACCAACCCAGTAAACGACGTGTTCATAGAAGCGTAGCCACCATTGGCTCAGGTTGGGGTGCCCCGGCGTCAAAGAATGATAGTACACGCACCAGAAGACAGACCCATCGCCGGCTTGAACCGTGTGGACCATACCGCTCGTATCCGCTGCCCAACGCTGCGCTTCCGCGAGGGCTACCTTCGTATCCGCTGCTCGCAGAACATTGAAGTTTGTTATGCTTGACAACTCATAGTGCTCATAGGCGACCATCAGCCCTCGCACGAGCCGTGTGAAGATACCATGCAGTCGCTCTTTCGGTAGTATCGGCTCAGCAACCGAAAGCCCTGAGCCAGTCGGTGAGGGCACAAATCGTAGGTGTGAAGCGGCGCGAGGATATTGAGATTTTCCTTTGGAGATGGAACGTTCATGAGCACCATTCCGGATGGTTTGCGCAATGGGGTGCTCCGCCAGACGCAAGTCCCGAACGAGCACGTCGCGAAGAAACGCATCGTCGGTGCTCTTCGCGTTGTTGTTACATTGGCAGCATGCGTCTACCCTCGGCACGTTACCAGGTACACCACCCGTGACACCATCGAACAGGCAGCGTGGGATAACATGATCTACTGTCAATATATCGTGTTGACCGCAATAGGCGCATTGTCCCTCTTCTCGCGATCGTTGGCGCTTGCTCATTCCATTAACCGTCCATATTGTTTTTTGAGTAGTTCGAGAGCTGATATCGCATGAAGATTCAATTATCGATATGGTGACGAAAGGGCTAAAAGACTTTTATCGTCGTCCTTAGCTTCGATCGTCGCTCGCGAGACATGAAAGAGTTCGATAATTTGCTCTCGCGGTTTTCCTTCGTCTACTGCACGAAGGACGTGTTCTCTCATGTCTTGTGAATATGCCCTCATGTCTCCATTCTATCATCTGGCTCAATCTTTCGGCTAGCTGTTGTAGAGGTCCGAGCTGGCTGATACACGAGAATAGGCGAGAACTACACCCCTTTGATGCGTCGCCGGTCCCCACCTGTCTGCCCACCGTATCATTGGGAATTACAATCATTCCTTGAATGCCTTCGAGAAGGCGATCCAACTGAAACCAGACTGCGCTAACTATTATCTGGAAAAAGCGGATACCGCATATCTCCTTCAACGTCACAAACAAGCTCTCCATAATTATGAACAGGCTATTAAACTTGAGGGTAAAAATGAGAGAGCATACATTGGCAAAGGAAACGCTCTTCAGAATCTTGGCCGTTTTGAGGAGGCCTGAAGGTTTATGAGCACGTCATCCATATCAATCCACGGTATGGATTGGCGTATCTCAATAAAGCCAGGGTATACGAAAGTCTTGTCCAGCAGGCTTATGAAGAGTATGGACACATTAATGGGAAATAAAGCAAGGTCTTAGAGGAGCAAAAATACATACAATAAAGGAGAGCCAGCAAACTGAACTCTCCTTCATTGACCCCCCAGAACAGGGACCCGTGTGCTGAGTCGTGGGGCATCTCCCCCAAGATACCCCATCTAGCATGTGTACCTGTCCTCGAAGACGCTCCAACGGGTTTTATCCCATTGAACGCCTCGTTCCTGCTTCACTCAGGACTCCCGATGGTCTTCGGGTGGTATCCTGTCCACAGGCGTTACTTCCCGCCGAACAGGCGGTACGCGTCCCTTGCCATATGTTAACGTGAGGTTCTTAGCCCCCCCAGGACCGCCGCCTCGCGTAACATTTCGTTCCCCACACATATAATACCCAATAGGCAATAAGAAAAAGTTGACGACGCGTTGAGAACTTATGGAGATTCATCCGAATACGGCAATTCGGGGTTAAGAAAATAACATACGTGGAGAAATGATCTTATGAGTGATAAAAATCGTTGTGAGATAGCACTGTGATGTATCCAAGATACAGATATATAAATTTGAGATGTGTCTGTGATCAAGCGATGTTACATTAAAGGCGTATAGGATGGTATTGCTATCTCATACGAGAGGAAGTGATCATATGGCCCATGCATAGAAACACTATCTGATAAACAAGGATGTTTGACAGATACGTCACATCTAGCATGTCGTCCATATGATCGCCAATGTATTTCTTTCATGAACTACTTTTCTTTCTTTACTCTATTCCAATAGAGATAGTTGAAAGACTTTGTCTCCCCTGCATCTGATCACAATACTGTCACAATTAGAGGAATACATCGATTCTGGCAAGATAGTCCTTGTACTATCTCCTACTCTATTTTAGTATAGAACGAGAGATCGAATCTCAATTCAGATAGAAGGAATTGTCTCATCGTGTTTGCCTACGTAACAGGAAGCAAAACGGAATACAATAAAAAGCTCTATTTGCCTATAAAGGACGCAAGGAGAGGAGATGCAAAATGGGGCGTAAACAAAATGCAACCACTCAGACGAGCAAAGATAACGCTTCTGCCGCTACTCCTCCGTTGACTTCAGACGATGAGGACACCGCCCAACAGGCACTACAGACCTCTATGAATCGCTTCCGCGCACTTGCTGCGAGCAGCGCGGATTTCCTCTGGATTATGGCGGCAGATGGCAACATGAAAGAAGAGAGTTCTTCCTGGTGCGCCTTCACCGGTCAAAAAAACACCGAAGCCACAGGCAAGGGTTGGCTGGCACTGGTCCATCCCAACGACCAGAGACGCTGCACTGCGGCATGGAAGACTGCAGCGAAAACATGTCAGCCTTGTGAAATCGAATGCCGTATTCGGCACTACGATGGAGTCTACCACGCCTGCCGAATACAAGGCGTACCAGTACAGGAGACAGATGGCTGCATCGGTGAATGGATAGGTATCGGCACAGATATCAGTGAGCGCAAGCAGTTAGAACAACGCGAGGCTGAGCGTACCAGCCAGTTAGAAGCAATTTTCGAAGCCATGACCGATAGCGTCTACGTCTATGATCGCGAGGGGCGTATTGTACAGATGAATGCTGCTGCCCGTGTACTAGCCAGGCGTATCATTCCAGTTGATACTCCCTCTCCTTCATTTACAGAGCGCCTTACACAGGTGCGCACCTATAATGAGCATGGTCAGCCGCTTCCGCCAGAACAGTGGCCGATGTCGCGCATATTCCAGGGCGAGGTCTTAACTCCAGCCCATGCAGCGGATATCGTTTTCCGCGACACTGATGGGCGCGATATTTATACCAATGTTACAGGCGGTCCTTTGCACGATGCGGAGGGACATATCATCGGTGCAGTGGCTATCTCGCGTGATGTGACCGAGCGGCGTCGCCTGGAACAGGTCGAATACCGGGTTCATGCCGAGACGCAGTCACGTCTTGCCTTGCTCCAACTCATTCTGGATGAGCTGCCGATGAGCGTTTACCTGGTCCATGGACAGGATGCGCGCCTTATCCTCGCGAACCGGGCAACTACCGCGCTATGGGGAGCACAATGGACATTTGAACAGCCCCTGGAGGAATTTCTGCAAGAGCATGGCATCCGTGTCTTCAGCATCGATGGTCGTCCATTAACGGCTAAACAATATGCACCACTGCACGTCCTGAGTCAGGATAATAAGATTTATCAGCAACAGGAGATTATCCGCCACGCTGACGGCACAACGTTACCGGTCCTGGTCAATGCGATTACCCTTGATCTGCATCATCTTAGTGGACCACTGACCCAGTCAGCCATATACGATGATGCTGTAGCGGAACCAACCGCTATTGTTGTCCACCAGGACGTGACAGCGCTCAAAGATGCGGAACGTCTAAAAGACGAGTTCATCAGTATAGCAGCCCACGAGCTACGCACCCCGCTTGCTGTCCTGAAGGGCTTTGTACAAACCCTGATCATTCAGACGGCACGAGGCAAAGGGCCGACTCTGAGCGATTGGCAACAAGAAGCATTACAGAGTATCGATCAAGCGACAAGCCGTCTGGTCAATCTTACCGACGATCTGCTGGACGTAACACGCCTGCAAGCAGGAAAACTGGCACTGCACAGTGAACCGACCGATATAGTTGCGCTGACACGGCGCGTAATAAAACGGTTGCAAATGACAACAGAGCAACATAAAATCTCCATTGCCACGCCGCTGGACTATCTCGTCACCCAGGTAGATCCTGGCCGTATAGAGCAGGTCCTCACCAACTTAATTGGGAATGCTATCAAGTATAGCCCTGATGGAGGCTCGATCGAGGTAATGATAAGCCAGGAAGCTGGTACAAATGATGCGCTGGTGAGCATTCGGGATTACGGCATAGGTATCCCACAACAGCAACAACCTCATATCTTTGAGCGCTTTGTTCGTGCAGATAATGCCAACGCCCATGGCATTAGCGGAACGGGCCTGGGGCTATACCTGTGCCGAGAACTTATCGAGCGGCATGGAGGACGCCTCTGGTTTGAGTCAACTGAAGGACAGGGTTCAATTTTCTTCATGGCAGTCCCAATTATCCTGGAGGATGGATCTCTGCTCTAATCAGCCGTTAGCAAAACTATACTGAGGTGTTCTGTGTTCGTTACGGCAATAATGAAGCCAGGGTCACAAGTACAATAACGCTCGGCACAACATAATCCATGGTCCCAAACCCTGTTTCGTGGAGCATAGTCTGACGTCCTTCGACTTCGTAGCCGCGCGCTTCTAAAGCTGTTCCCAGGTCTGAAGCACGGCGGAGTGCGCCCTGCATCAGCGGCACAAATAACATAGAGAGGCTTTGCAAGCGTTCACGCAGCGGACCACTGGAGAGATCCGCACCACGCGAGGTCTGCGCTTTGACTAATTGCTCAGCCTCCTCTAGCAGCGTAGGGATGAAGCGAAGAGCAAGCAGGGCCATTAGTGCAAAATCATCAACAGGCAATTTTAGGCGGCGCAGAGGAGACAGCAACAATGTCAGTCCCTCAATTAATGCAACAGGTGAGGTAGTCATAGTCAGAAGCAGCGAGAAGATCAGAAGCGCCAACAAGACGGTAAAGCCGCTCATCAACGTCCACACGCCACCATAGGTAATCACATATGGCCCAATGGGGAGTTGTTGCGTACCCGGATTACCACCGATCAGCCAGAGAGCGACACCTGCCAGCAAGACTATAAGCAACGAGGGGATTCTGAGCCACCTGAGCCAGCGCCGCCGCCAGTGCGTACGCAAGGCCACAATGGGCAATAACGACGACAGAAACAGGATTGCGAAGATTATACCCCCAATGAGGAGTATCATACGGGCCAGGCCGTATGAAGTAACAAGGGGACCAACAGCAGAAAGTTTCTTGCTGTCCACATCGGTAGCCGAAAGCGCCACAAAGGCTCCTATGACGAAGAAAAGCACGATCAGCCATATACGATGCCATATTTCTCGTGGCGAAATTCTGGCAGATACGATACCTGTACAAACAAACGCAGCAAGCACCATGTAGGGCAGGAAGTGCCATTCACGGTGGTTGGCTATGATCAGCCACGGCACTAACCAGAACAGGGCCAGCAGCTTTGTTCTGGCCTGTAAGTTATGTACAAGACTATTTCTGGGATAATAGACACCCAATGGGATATTTCTAAATAACATACATATTGCTCTTCTTTAAGGCATGCGTGGAATATGCGCCTCGCTATACAGCCAGTTAAAAGCCTCGTCCAATGTGAAGATTTCAGGAGGAACTACAAGCCCTCGTTTACGTAATAATGAAAGTAGCTCGCTGAGTGGAGGCGCAGCCAATCCCCATTGACGTAATTGATCACCTTCAGTAAAGATGTTGCGTGGCGTCCCTTGCATGACAAGACGTCCCTCGTGCAAAACAAAAAGCTGGTCAGCCAATGAGGCCACCTCAGCCATATCGTGTGACACCAGGACGATTGTCACCCCTTGCATTTGCTGAGCACGACGCAGGTACATATAAAATTCGGCCCGCGCATCTGCATCCAGACCAACGGTTGGCTCATCCAGGACGAGAAGCGAAGGGAGCATCGCGAGCACACCAGCCAGAGCAACACGCCTGCGCTGTCCACCACTCAGATCAAAGGGCGAACGCGAGCCATATTCGCGACGAGGCAGACCGACCGTCTCTAAAGCTGCAATCACACGAGCGCGAATCTCATGACGCCCCAGTTTCATACGCTGCGGGCCAAAGGCGACATCAGCAAAGACGGTACGTGCAAAAAGCTGTGCTTCGGGAAACTGGAAAAGCATTCCCACCCGCTGACGTAGAGCGCGCAGGTCTACTCCACTGGCCCGCACATCGATACCATCCACCAGCACAGTACCCTCTGTGGGGCGTAACAGCCCATTGAAATGCTGTATTAATGTGCTTTTACCGGACCCTGTGACGCCGATCAGAGCAGTACAACTGCCACGCTCAATCTCCAGGTTGATATCGATCAATGCGGCTTTACTAGCGGGGCCAGAATGGTAGGTATGTGAAAGATGGCGCGTGACAATAATCGGTTCGCTCAATGCAACAACTCCCTTGCAATAGCTTCTGTGGTCACAGCCTCTCGCGTAATGGGGAGTCCGGCATCGCGCAAGCGGGCGGCTAGTTCGATGGGCTCAGGGATAGCCAGCTTAAGGGAGCGCAGTAGCTCCAGGTCGGCAAAGACCTGTGCAGGTGTGCCTTCAAGTACAATCCGACCGCGTTCCATGACCAAGATGCGTTGTGCAAGAGCAGCCTCTTCCAATAAGTGCGTCACCTGGATAATCGTTAGCCCGTGCTCCCGGTTCAATTGCTGCAGAAGGGCCGTTATATCCTGGCGTGAAAGTGGATCGAGCATTGAAGTCGCTTCGTCGGCGATAATACATTGAGGACGTAAAGCCAGCACGCCCGCGATTGCCACGCGCTGCCGCTGCCCACCAGAAAGCCTATGTGGTGGCAACCGCCGTAGATGCATAATCCCCACATCTGCCAGCGCATCAGCGACCCTTTCACGAATGAGTGGAGCAGAAAGACCACGTACCGTAAGCGCCCACGCCACATCATCTTCCACCACAGTCGCAATAATCTGATTGTCAGGATTCTGGAAGATCATGCCCACACAATCCCGAATAGCACGTCGCGAAATTGTATCTCTAGTATCCAATCCAGCAACCAGGACACGACCACTACCAGGTTCTAAAAGCGCATTACAATGGCGTGCAAGCGTCGATTTGCCGCTTCCATTGTGACCCAGCACCGCAACGTACTCGCCTTGCTGCACCTGTAGACTTAACTCGCGTAAAGCATAAACGGGCTGTGCATCTTGCCCTTCCACATCTTTTTTTTGAACAGGATAAGAATAAGTAATAGTCTGTATATCGATGAGAGGTAACGGATTCATACCTCAGCACTCCTTCGTTTGATTATACCGCGCTTGACGGCCAGCTTAACCGAGCGCCGTCCTACGCGCCGCAGGAGCTTGCCGAGAAAGCCACCTGGAAATGGTCGCACATCATAGCCAAGCAAACGTACAAAAACATTAGTCATCATATAAATTACGAAGACCAGCGGCCATAAAAATAGCCAGACCACAATATAGAATGATATCCACCAATATGTAAAGGCTGTATTCACAAACGGCGCAAGAGCTGGATAGATAGTATGCTCCCACCAGGCATTCAACCCGACATGCGTGGTCAGTGTATCCATAAAAGAGATCATAGATTTATAGGTTGCATGGAGTGTGTCAACAAACGTAGTCAGCGGTATCCCCAGGAGCAGAGAAGTGAATAAAGCAAGGCCGTAAAAGGCCAGTGCACCACAGGTTACACCTATCAGAAGCAAGGGAATGAGACGCATACGATGCTTCATCGTCACGCCTAGAAAAAGGCCACCAACACATTGTAGTAGCATCAGGATAATAGAGTGTGACCCGACCAGCACCGTGACAACGAAGAGCGCAACACAGAGGCCCATAATGCCAACATAGAGCCCGCGCCGCAGCACCAGTACCGTGAAGACGATAAAGATGAGCAGGCGAAAGAAATCTCCAACAAAAGGGAGATAGATAGACAGCACCTGAAAGAGCACAGCAACGTCTGCCAGTAGCGCCCCCTCTGCTATCTCCAATGCATTCAGATTGCGGAACATCTTCTCTCCTCGTAACAGCATACGGTTGCATAAACATGCTTTTTTCTCGCTGTATTGTAGTACTTTCTAGACGAAGGGGCAAAGCTTCAGGATACACATGAGTAAATACTATCCCAATTGTTGTGTAGCCACACTCTTTTACAAGGGGATACTTGATATAGATGGAGGTCGCACTTGTTGCGACCTCCACTAGATAATAAGGTTGATGTATCCTCACACCTGTCGAGGGCGAGGTTGATCAGCATCCCGGACTGGGGGTAACGGCAATACAGAGGTGCCACGAATGGAGTGGAGCCAGGGCGATGCCTGTGGTTCCTCATCGGCTAAGGGTTGGGTAGGATTCCCCTTTTTGAGGGGATAACGAGCTGTCATTGGATCCTGCTCATAGTGGAAATGGCGGGTTCCCATTGCATCTCTATCTCCAAAGGCGGTACGATCTCTGGAAGCATCACGTCCGCCAATGGTGTCGTAGACAGGATGCAGCACCCTCTGCTCTTGAGCAAGCTCTTCCTCGCGCGCTTTCTCCTCCTGGAGCCTTCTGGCAGCTTCCTGCTCCAGCAGAACCTGTTGTTCGCGTCTGGCTTGATGTTCCAACTCGCGTCTTTGCCTCTCAGCAGTTTCCAGTTCCTGCTGTGCTTTTCGTTGCTCCGCTTTCTCGCGCTCAATCCTGACCTGGCGTTCGACCAACGCCTCGGTACTCATCCTGGGATCTTGCTGCATGGCCATATTTTGTCGATGAGTCGTGATCTTGCTGGCGGTAGCGCTCCTGGGATGGAACAAGTAGTGCGATGACATCGGATCGAGTGCACCAGGAGGGGCTTGCTCAACCATCTGGGCGAAATGATTCAGATCTTCCTTCAGGATCGTCTCAAAGAGACTCCCGCCTCCCAGGGCATCACCAAGTCTGCCGATCGGTCCAGTAGGAGGAATATAGCTAATGTAGACATCAACAATCGTGCGATTGGGTCCCATAGAGCGGAATTTGACCTTCCCGCTATTGTGCAGGCCAGAGGTTGAGCGCCAGCCGATTTGTTGATCAGGAATCCAGTCTTCATTGACCGCATCCCACTCATAGTCCCCCAGGACATGAACGACCCAGTGAGTCCTCTGCTCATCGTAATAGGTCACTTCTTTCACAAAGCGCATGAATTTCGGGAAATCATTGAAATGTGTGAATAAAGCGTATACCTGTTGAACAGGTGCTTTAACAGTAACTGATGCAGATTGTTCTACCATATCCCTCTCCTCTTTCTGAGACATGACGGCTGAGGCATGGCGGCACTACATATTTACTTGAGTCTCTCCGGCTTCGCTTGTTCTGCTTCCTACTACAGATGGTGAAATCCTTCCACTGGCGGCAGGAATACTCTAAGTATAGCACAATATAAAAACGTAGGGACCCGGCGTGCCCGGGTCCGGTCGCCGGACCCCGCCGTTGCAAACAGGTCCATCCAGACCCAGGCAAGTCGGGTCCCTACTCTTGCCAACTCGTGTCAAGGCATGATATAGTACGTCCCCGTGAGGCAGGGAAATCTTGAAGACAATTAGTAGGAAGATATTTATAGATGGCATCTCAAGGAACACGATCCAGGACAAAGGCACATACAACTCCGACCATTCAATTTAATCCTAATCCACAACAGGCAGCCGCTATCGCTCATACTAATGGGCCGGCTGCCTTTATTGCCGCCGCTGGCACTGGCAAAACATCGATACTGGTGCAGCGACTCGTGCGACTGGTGGCAGAGGAGGGTATTGCGCCTGAGACTATTTTGTGTGTGACATTCACACGTGCCGCGGCTGATGAAATGGAAAAGCGTGCACTGAAGGCATTACGAGCACGTGGAATAGCCGCGAAGGATGTGAAGACATTGCGCGTGGTGACGTTCCATGGGCTTGGACACCATATGTTGCGCGAGAAGCTGGAATGGGCACCGCAAGAATTGAACCAGCGTCTCTTGAGCGGTGAGCCGCGCCAGTGGTTAGCAGAAGACATTATTCGTCCCTGGCGTAGCAATCGTAGCAGGGGAATGAACTGGGATATTGAGATTGCGGGAGTACTGGGTGCGGTGGATCGTGCCAAAGAAGGGATGGTCAGACCGGAACAATCGCTTGATTTCTTCCGCTCGTACCTGGGGATCGAGGCCGACCTGGCCAGGCGCTATCAAGAATTTTTTGTGAGCTACGAGCAGACAAAACAAAAAGAGAAGCTCTATGACCTGTCCGACCTGATCTATGTTCCACTCTCTCTATTAGAAGGCAGCCCCAGGTTTCGTAAAATCTGGCAGACACGCTACCAGTATCTGCAGGTCGACGAGACACAGGACACCAATCCCTCGCAGTATAAGCTCATTCAATATCTTGCCGCACCCAAACAAAATGTGGTGGTGGTCGGCGACCCGGACCAGGCGATCTACCAGTTCCGTGGAGCCAGTCCTGAAGCATCTATCCTTTCGTTCAAAGAAATGTACCCCAAAGGGAAGATCTACCATATTGAGGAGAATTATCGTTCGACACCGCAAATTCTTGACGCTGCGAACCGTTTGATCAGCCACAATGATATCACGCCTGGCTTCGAGAAGATGCTACGTCCCACGCAACCGGATGGCGCTCCAGTGCAGGTGACGGCGTATGAAGATCAGGAGAACGAGGGCGATGGTATTGCCGCTCGCATCGGGCAGCTAGTACGCACGTGGAAAGAGCAGGGCGAGGATCTGTCGTACCGTGATATTTTTGTGCTCTCGCGTACCAACCATCATCTTGCTTCGTTGGAAATCGCGCTGGCACACGGCGGCGTTCCTTATCGTACCGTGGGCGGCTCGTCTTTTTTCAAACGTAAGACGACCCGTGATATGCTGGCATACCTGGCGCTGGTAGATGGTATGCGTGTCTACCAGGACTACCTCGCCTTGCGCAACGGACCACAGGCAAAGAAATGGGATGATATCTTCACACCGGTCCATTGTGGCGAACAAAACGCTGCTTTCCGCGTGGTTGCTAATATTCCTTCACGCGATTACTTTGCGCGCACAGGCAAAACGTCACATCGCTTTACGCCGACATTCTATGGCACGCTTTCAAGCTTCGCGGGTGGACGGCCCCTGCTGCAATTCTGCGATGAGCATGCCTATACCATCGCAGCGGAATATCAACTCGGCATCAAGGATTTTGTGGCCCTTATCCGCACAACCTGGTCCAGGTGTAACAATCACCCGGCTCAAGCGATCAAAGTTATTCGTGAACTGGCCTATGATACGCATTTGCGCCACTACGATAGCAAGCATAAAGAGAACCATGATGAAGAGGCCGAAACACCCACGCACCACGAGGAGACGAAGCTGGAAGGTCGCTATGACGAACTTGAGGAACTGGCACAGATCGCACAACGCCACCACACCATTCGTCATTTCCTGCGCGCCATGACAGAACTGAAAGAGCAGGCTGAGGATAGTAGCAAGAACAGGCGCGACTGCGTAAGTTTGATGACAATCCATAAATCGAAGGGGTTGGAGAGTCCTGTGGTATTTGTGATGGGCCTGACCGAAGGAATTTTCCCACACCGCCGCTCGTTTACGATGGCAGAAGATGGACCAATTGCACTGTCAGGAATTGCGGAAGAACGTCGCCTCGCTTATGTGGCCTTCACGCGTGCGCAAAAGCTGCTCTTCCTCTCGTCTATTCTGCGCTATCGTGGCACCGACGCCGTTGCATCACGCTTTATCCAGGAAGCTGGACTGACACCAACCGATGAAGATGGTGTACTCAATTCTTATCTCATAAAACGAGATGGCTCTCCACGCAAACTCAGTCCATTGGTTACCACACCAACCTTGTTTGATCATGCAGGGGAGACCGGGTAATCGGACCTCCCTTCTCTATTCGTCCCTTACACCAACGTGGTGCAGATCTGACTCCTGGTCCAGGGGGGGACGCAAGAATGTACAGAACGCCTGTGCTGCACGCGAGAGCTGCTTATCCGCACGCTGGATAAGACTCAGTTGCGGACGCAATTGGATATCGGCGATCGATACCTGCACCAGGTCACCGTTGGCTAATTCGCGCTGTACGGAGAGCGACGAGACAATCGAAGCACCTACACCGCTGATAACCATCTGCTTGATCGCTTCGTTGTCTGTAAGCGTAAATAGAGGATGGACCTGTATATTATGCAGCAGAAGCTCCCGCTCAACAGCTTCACGCACACCGCTCCCTGGCTCACGTAACAACAATGTCCCTTCGCTTAAGGCCTCTGGCTGTACCGAACTCAATCCACTCCAGGGATGTCCAGGTGCAACAACCAGAATGAGATCGTCATAGGCAAAGACCTGTACTTTGAGACCGGGAGGAAGTGCTGCAGCATCGCCCTCAACCAGGCCAAAATCCAGGTTCCAGTTGAGCGTCTCATCCACAATCTCCTGCGAATTAAGTATGGCTATGTGAAGGTTTACCTGGGGATAGCGCACGCGAAAACGTGCCACAATAGGAGGCAAGAGGTATACACCCGCCGTCGTATTTGCCGCCAGCGTCACCTCTCCACTTTCAACATCACGCAGAGCAGCCAGGGACTCCTCCATCTCGCGTTCCAGGACAAATATCTGACGAGCATAGCCCTGAAGCACACGCCCGGCATACGTCAAAGCAATACGGCGTCCCTGACGTTCAACCAGCTCAAGGCCCACCTCGTGCTCCAGGCTCTGAATCGTCTTGGTCACAGCAGGCTGACTCAGATTCAGCTCCTCGGATGCTCGCGTGATATGTTCAAGCTCAGCCACCTTCAAAAAGACACGCAAATTCTGCAGATTCATCTCTATCTCTCTCCCAGCTCTACCAGAGAAGCAATCCATAAGGAATCGGACAACTGAATAATATCAGAAAACGACACAAAATCACATAGCTAAAACAACCTGCTTCCCTGTGATTCCTGATTACCCATAAAAATATGTACAACATTACAGCATATCACCAGCCACAAAACAAACATATCATAACATTTTAAAATGTTTAAAATAACCAGAAAGCATATTATAATATAAATTGATGTGAATAATAACTTGCAAGAATGATAAGAATATGTTAGTGTTCAAGTAACGCAAAGTTGCAGGAAGGTCAAAGCAGATATCCTTTCGTTGGTCATATCATTTACATCAAAGGAGCAGCCCCTGATGAACAACACCCTGAAACGTGCCCCGCGTACCCTCTTATTCGTGATGTTGTTGAGCCTTATCCTGGCAGCTTGCGGAAGCAACCAGACGACTTCCAGTAGTGGGAACGGGAGCAGCAGTAATCCCATTACAGTGCACATTGGTTATTTTCCTAATATAACACACGCAGTAGTCCTGGTAGGTTTAGCGCGTAATACGTTTCAACAGGCATTTGGATCGAATGTCAAGATAGATACTAAGACATTTAATGCAGGCCCGTCACTTATTGAAGCCCTTTTCGCTGGCAGCATCGACATTGGCTACGTCGGTCCCAATCCGGCAGTCAACGGCTATGTTAAGAGTAAGGGAGCGTCACTACGCATTATCGCAGGAGCATCAAGTGGTGGCGCACTCTTTATTGTACGGCCTGGAGCAAATATTCACAGTCCACAGGATCTCAGTGGGAAGAAGCTGGCATCTCCACAACTGGGAGGTACCCAGGATATCTCGCTGCGTAACTACTTGCGCGTGAATGGCCTGAAGACCACTGACAAAGGCGGCACAGTGCAGATTCTGCCGACTGATAACGCCACCATTCTGACCGAGTTCAAGCAAGGGCAGATTGACGGAGCATGGGTACCGGAGCCATGGGCATCGCGCTTGATTGTAGAAGCGAAGGGCCAGGTCTTTGTGGATGAGCGTACACTGTGGCCAAATGGGAAATTTGTGACCACCAACGTCGTGGTAAATACCAATTTCCTCAATCAGCATCCCGACCTGGTCAATAAGTTCTTGCAGGCGCATGTCGATACGGTGCAGTACATCAATAGTAACCTGGACGCCGCGAAGTCGATCGTCAACGCGCAGCTTAAGACTCTTACCAGCAAAGCCCTGGCACAAAATACGATTGATGAAGCATTCAAGAACCTTGATATTACCTACGATCCGCTCGCATCCACGCTGTTCAAGGCCGCCGATGATGCCTACGAGCTTGGTCTTCTGGGTACAACGAGCAAGCCTGATCTGAGCGGTATTTACGATCTGACGCCACTCAATGCTATACTCAGCGCTAAAGGGCTGGCTACGGTATCCGCTACTTAGTTTCAATCCCCTCAAGCAGGGAGGAAAAGAACAGTAGCGCAGACCCTTTCCGCTGAGGTGCAGTATATTAATGAAAACCGAAAAGGTCAAGTGGAAATGCATTAGGGAGAGAGAACTAACGTATGCAACAACAAGCAACAAGCAATATCAAACAACAAGAGCATACGAACAACAATCAGCAGGTACCACCGGGTGGTGGTATCTCGCTGCGTCTTGAAGGTGTAAGCAAGCAATTTAATAGTCGTGGGCGCATCGTTGAAGCATTGAGACCCATAGATCTGGAAGTGGCCGCAGGAGAACTTGTCTGCTTTCTCGGCCCTAGCGGTTGTGGCAAATCAACCCTGCTCAGCATTATTGCCGGGTTAGAAGATCCAGGCAGCGGGACAATTTATGCTAATGGAGAACCAATACGCGGAGCAGGAACCGACCGCATTCAGCTCTTTCAGGAGGCCGCACTCTTTCCCTGGTTAGATGTACAGAGCAACGTTGAGTTTGGTTTGCGGCACGCCGGAATACCCCCTAAAGAAAGAGCAATCATTGCACAAAAATTTATCGAAATGGTTCATTTGAAAGGCTTCGAGCACAGCTATACGCATCAGCTTTCTGGGGGTATGCGCCAGCGCACAGCAATCGCACGTGCACTCGCGATTAATCCTGCGGTGCTCCTGATGGACGAACCGTTCGGAGCATTAGATGCTCTAACACGTGACCGTTTGCACGCAGAACTCGAAGCGATCTGGACAGAGACGCGTAAGACCATCCTGTTTGTGACTCATAACGTGCGCGAAGCAGTGGCACTCGGCGATCGTGTGGTGGTTTTCTCACCACGTCCAGGACGTATTGTGCAAGACTTCCGCATTGACCTGCCCAGACCCCGTCATCTAGAAGATCACCAACTTGTGGATGTCGCGGCAGAGATATTGAGCGTGCTCACCAGGGAGATAGAGGCGCACGAAGAGGAGGAGTTGTATGGCTAGAGTAGCTCTCAATGTACCAATCAGGCGTATGGGCAATTGGAGTTCGTCAAAGCTCTTACGACAGGTTGCGTTCTACATACTATTCCTGCTGGTATGGGAAGGAATCGCACTCGCCCACATATGGCCCAGCTACAGCTTTCCCGCGCCAACCGATGTCTGGGCATCGCTCGTTAGTGGTTTTCAGGATAGCTCGATCCCTGGTGGAGCGCTGGTCAGCCTGCAACGCCTTGCTATAGGATACGGCATCTCGCTGGTGATTGGAGTAATCCTCGGATTGCTCATTGGACGCTATCGTATCATAGCCGATACGTTTGGTTCGCTGATCCTGGGCCTTCAGGCACTACCAAGCATCTGCTGGCTCCCACTGGCAATTCTCTGGTTTGGATTAACCGAACAGGCAATCATCTTCGTGGTTGTGATGGGAGCGCTATTCTCAATCACGCTGGGCGTAGAGGCTGGCATTAAGAATACGCCACCGCTTTACCTGAAGGCTGCGCGTAATATGGGAGCGCGCGGAATAGCCCTTTCAACAGAAGTAGTTTTGCCAGCAGCGTTACCATCAATTCTAACCGGGCTCAAGCAAGGCTGGTCGTTCGCCTGGCGTTCGTTGATGGCGGCGGAACTACTCTATGCCACACTCAGCCTGGGCAACTTACTAGAAAATGCGCGTAACCTGGATGATATTGCCGGAGTGGTCGCCGTCATGATAGTTATCATAGTGATAGGCGTAGCAATTAACGGCCTGATATTCGCCCCCTTAGAGCGACACGTGCGTGAACGCTGGGGCCTGACAGCTTAACAATACACAATTTTTGTAAACAGGGCTATGAGTTATCCTGGTAACTCTTCAGGACTCCTCGCCGCCTGCGGCGGCTCGCCATCCACACAACGACTTGCGAAGCGCCGGAGGTGCTGAGGAATCAAGAAGAGGAGTCCTGAAGAGTTACTGAGATGACTCAAGAGCCTGGCGGCAGCGCGGCCAGGCCGACGACCTTGATCCCATTTGTATCTATCGGCAGGTGCTGGCCCCAGAAGGTTGAGAGCACGAGGCTTTTCGTCTTCGAGCGGAACGTTCTGAGCAGGACGCTTCTGGCCTGTGCCTGCGAAAGGCCCTCAATGCCACGTGCCACTGCCTGCTGTCCCCCTGCATCAAGCTGCAAGACCCATTGACCCTGCGCGAAGAACTGAAAGGCTGTGGGTTGCGTCCCCTGAACCAGCACCAAAGAAGTGGTGGTCTGCAGATCTCCGACGCGGCCAAAATGAGCCGCGATGCTTTTCTGGACCTGCTGCTGCATATCGCTCTGCACCCATTTCAGGGTCGCCTGCCCATTATAAGCCACAGCCCGGCAATCCATCTGCTCTGTGACGGTCACTGTGGCTGCGGGATCGCCAGTCTGATGATCTGAGTATACATGCGACTCACACTCCATAGTGCCACCTCCAGAGAGAGTGAGCAGGCTCTCACCCGTTTGCAGTTGGGTAGCGATCTTTTGCTGAGCCTCATTCTGGAGCTTTGTTGTGAGGTCAGATTGAGCCTGATTAATATCCTGTTGCTGCACAATCGGGCCGTCATAGGCGTCTTTTCCCCCAGTGAAGGGTGCGGGGTTGGAGACAAAGGCGGTGAAGGGGGCTGGATTCCCAATAATGGGGGAAAAGTCATAGGTGCCATTTACAACAGCGGCAGGGATATTCCCCTTGCTCCCCCCCTGCTCGATACTCGCCGTGACCGTAGTAGCATGTTGAGATGAGATGACACCATGATCACCGATATCCAGTGTCAGACCGTTGCCAAGATCCGCGCTCAAAATGACATCCGGCTCAACATCCCGGCTCACTGAGGAAAACACCACCTGGCCATGAGCCTGTACCGCGTCGATATGCCCATTGGTCACACTGCTCTTCACCGTCTTCTGCTGCTGCGAGGTGATGTACTTGATCACGCGACTCTGAATCTGCTTTTGCGTGAAGTCTGTAGTCTGAGCAAGCGTGAAATTGTAGGTTTGTTGCACAGACTGGCGAACGGGGATGATGGTGACGGTGGCGGACATAGCTGGCAACACGCTATAGAGCCAGTTACCGCCAAAGAAGAGCAGCACCAGCGCCAGGAGAACACCCAGAACTCGCGCTACGATCCTGCCACGCCCGGGCGAGCGTGGTGATGG
>WNFY01005143.1_pt1 | contig 28320 bp, 22 predicted proteins | sample 5400091 | NCBI WGS metagenome assembly WNFY01 (sample SAMN13153364, study PRJNA577476) | soil metagenome | isolation source: 60 cm soil or saprolite under grassland replicate 1 | place: USA:California | collected 2016-06-15 | reverse complement strand
TTTGCCCATACCGGGTAGCACCTCATTGTAGGCAGCATCCAACTCTTCCAACGTAATGAGCTTTTGTTGAAGAAGTAGTTGAACGTCAATGAGGTCGCGATCATTCCCTCGAGATATTTTACTCAAAGCAAGGCTATAGAAATCAAAATAGAAGACATCAATGCTACCATAGCGCCCAACATATCTTGCTTGTGCCATCCACTGAGCAGGCAGCGGGATAGAATCCCCAGGTGAAGCAAATTTAACGTTGATTTGCATCTTTTCTACCGATTTTCGTATAGCCGTCACCATTTCATCTTCGTCCGAAGCCTCTATCGCCACGTCAATATCCATGGTAGAACCAGGTCGCAGCCCAATATGAACGAGAGCAGCGCCGCCTGCCAGGTATAAGCGACCAGGTTTGCGAAATGAATTCCCCAAAGCCTCTAGGAACTTCTCGATATCTGCCTTAGAAGGGATTGCTTCTACTAACCAGGCGATAATACTGCCTGGTTCTTGCATCTTTCCTCATACTCCGTTATACTAGCGTGGACACGATACGTCGTGCCTTACAAATCTGAATAATACATATCCTCCAGCGATGATGAAGAGGAGTAACCTGGCAGGGATAGCAGCGAGCCGATAGCCAGTGCAAGATCGGCAATCCGCAAAAGGTGAAGGGCGCTTCGGAGTTGGATTCAATGAGTGGCTTCACAAATTGAGCGTGAAGAAGCAGGGTGGAACCGCGCATTATGCTGTAAGACGTAGTGGCCCCAGGCCTACGCAGGCATATATTCGTCCCTGGGCGTCATTTGATACGTTTGAATTTGACGCCTGGGGCATTTTTTTGAGGAGGATCACTCATTATGACACAGGTTGAGAGCAAACCAACCACCAATGACACCCCTTTTGTGCCGATTGAAAAGATTGTCGCACTCTGCAAACGGCGCGGTTTCGTCTACCCGAATTCTGAAATCTATGGCGGCGTTTCTGGCATTTATGACTTTGGCCCCCTAGGTGTTGAGCTGCGCAACAATATTCGCCGCTACTGGTGGTGGTCAATGGTGCAGCTGCACGACAACATCGTGGGGATCGAAGGCGCGATTATCACCCATCCCAGGGTGTGGGAGGCCAGCGGCCACGTGGAAAACTTCGTAGATCGCCTCGTGGACTGCAAGAATTGCAAGCGGCGTTTCCGCATCGATCACCTACCGGAAGAGAATGTCATTCAGAACAAGTGCCCAGAATGCGGCGGCGAGTTGATGGAGCCGCGTACGTTTAACCTCCTGATGGAGACATACCTCGGCGTTGTTGAAGGTGAACGTATGCAGACCTACCTGCGCGGTGAAGCCTGCCAGAACATCTACCTCGACTTTGACAATGTGGTCAAGTCCTCACGTGTGCAGATTCCATTTGGTATCTGCCAGATTGGTAAGGCTTTCCGTAACGAGGTCACTCCAGGTAACTTCCTGTTCCGCCAGCGCGAGTTTGAGCAATGGGACCTGCAATTCTTCGTCCACCCCAGTGAGATGCTGCAGTGGTTTGACTACTGGAAGGAGAAACGCTTCGAGTGGTACATGGGGCTCATTAACCACAAGGACCGTTTGCACTTCCGCGAGCATGGTCCCGATGAACTGGCTCATTACGCCAAACAGGCCTTCGACATCGAATATAAGACAATCCTCGGCTGGCAGGAGTGGGAGGGCATCCACTGGCGTCAGGACTGGGATCTCTCTCGTCACAGCGAGTATAGCGGCCAGGATTTGAGCTATACCGATCAAAATACCAAAGAGCGCTATATACCCTGGATTGTGGAGACCTCGGGTGGGGTAGATCGTACCTTCCTCAATCTGCTGCTGGACGCCTATGAGGAAGAACCAGATCCAACGGGTAAAGAGCCACGTACTGTGCTGCGCCTGCATCCAGCTCTCGCGCCGGTCAAGGTGGCCGTGTTGCCGCTACAAAAGAACAAAGAGGAACTGGTGACCACTGCCAGGAATATCCATAAGAAGTTGCAGCGGCTGATGGTGTCGCAGTATGACGACGTGGCGAATATTGGCCGCCGCTATCGCCGTCAAGATGAGATTGGTACACCCTACTGTGTTACTATAGATTTCCAGACCCTGGAGGATCGAACGGTGACTGTCCGTGAGCGCGATCACATGACGCAGGTACGTGTCAATATCGACGAGCTTCCAGCCTATCTCCTGGAGCGCGTGACCTGGCAATAGGTACTCCTTACCTATCAACTATGGAAGTGCCTGGTATCTACAAGTGGATGCCAGGCCCTTCCATATTCGGTAAGCTGGTTCTCGTATGAACGTGTCTTTTGTGATGACGTTTTCGTCTGATATATGGATACTCTATTGCAAATGCATGGTTGAAATCATAGATAAAAGGATACTTTTTACAAATGACTCGTATACTCTCTTATAATATCCTGGTGGGTGGTACCCGCCGCGTTGCTCCATTGGCAAGTATGATACAGCCAACTCAGCCAGATATCGTTGGACTGGTCGAGGCCAACGATCCTCGGGTCGTTGAAGAACTGGCGCAACGGCTGGAGATGCAGCATGTGATGAGTAGCTATGCCTCACATCCTCGCGATTGGCAGGTTGCTCTGCTGAGCCGCTTGCCTATCATTAATACAGTGACACATGTTTGTCCTGCTATACTTACAAAACCAGTTTTAGAAGTGGGTGTAGAGGAGCCAGGTGGGAGGCAATTCACTGTCTTTGTGACTCACCTATCCGCGGCATTCAATAAAGGCCGGGCGGGCGATGCCATCCGCCGCCGCGAAGTGCGGGAACTCATTCGCATCATGAAGGCAAAGCAAGGAATGCCCCATCTCGTCATTGGCGATTTCAACTCTCTTGCGCCAGGCGATACCTTCAAAGCCAGCGCTCTTTTGCGCTATGTCGTACAGCAGGATCAACGTTACCGGCAGAACCCTTATGCGATGGTAGGACACCCATACCTGGATTTTGTGGTACCTCGTCCATTGCGCATCTTTTATCCACTACTCCGGGCCATTCCGCGCAGCCGCTTGCTCTCTGCACTTTTTGACAGAGCCGCCTCTCTCTATGCCCCAAGAGGCTGCATCAGTTTATTGCTCAACGCGGGCTACGTGGATTGTTTCCGCGAGACAAATCCTGGTCTGGCGGGTTTCTCCTGTCCCGCTGCCGCGCCCGCTGGCCGTATCGATTACATCTTTGCCAATCCGGAGATGTCGCAGCATCTCTCAAGGTGTTACATACCAACACAGGGCGACGGCGTACATGGTCAAGAAGCCAGTGATCATCTACCTGTTGTGGCCGATTTTGGGAAAGTGGTTGGCAAGCACGCGGGGCTTAGGGAGAAAGAGGATATTGAAGAAGCCAGAGCATAAATAAGCAGCATAAACAAGAGGAGAGGAGTTTGCAAAGCCCCTCTCCTCTTGTTTATTGGAATACATCCTTTGTTTTTTCAAACAGATTGCGGAAGATGTTCTTGTCGTTCTGCTCGCTTTGTTCGCGTTCCAGGCGAGCGAACTCCTCAAGCAGACGCTTCTGCTCAGTGGTCAAACTGGTCGGAGTCACAACTTTGACGATGACATGCTGATCGCCACGAGCACTGCTATGCACGACAGGCACACCCATCCCTTTGAGGCGGAACGATCGATTGCTTTGCGTCCCAGCAGGAATCTTCAGATTCGTTGTCTTGCCATCTACCGTAGGCACTTCAACCTCGTCGCCGAGGGCTGCTTGCGTAAAGCTGATCGGCAATTCATAGAGAATGTCGTTTCCTTGCCGTTTGAAGAACTGGTGAGGCTTTACTGTCAGAATAACATACAGATTACCAGGTGTGCCGCCACGGGAGCTGACTTCACCCTCGCCAGTGACACGTACATTAATGCCATCGTCTACTCCGGCGGGGATATTGACCACCACGCGGCGGTTATTACGCACCCGGCCCTGGCCCCGGCATTTCTCACAGGGCGTAGTGATGACACGCCCCTCGCCTCGGCAGCGTTCGCACATCGTGACGTTGACGAATTGGCCAAAAATGGACTGTTGTACACGACGTATCTCGCCAGTGCCCTGACATACTGAACAGCGTGATGTAGAGGTTCCCGGTTGCGCTCCACTGCCGCGACAGGTGGAACAGGCTTCCCAGCGAGGCAGTTCTATCTCTTTCTGGCAACCAAAGACTGCTTCCTCGAAGGTAATAGTCAGGTCGTAACGAAGGTCGGCGCCACGCTGTGTCCCTGCTCGGCGCTGAGTGCTTGCCCCTGCTCCGGCAAAGAACGTCTCAAAGATGTCATTGATACTGCTGAATCCGCCAAAGTCGTAGGCGCCTGCGCCGCCCATGCCATTATTGAGGCCGGCATGTCCGAAGCGATCATACGCGGCTCGCTTCTGCGTATCGCTCAGCACTTCATAGGCTTCATTGACTTCAATAAAACGGGCTTCCGCTCCCTGCTCTTTGTTGGCATCAGGATGGTACTGTTTAGCAAGACGGCGATACGCTTTTTTCAACTCATCGTCGGTTGCACTCTTGGATACACCGAGTATCTCATAATAATCTCGTTTATTAGTTGCCATCAACTGGTCCTTTACCGTAAGAAAACAGGGCGCTTTTAGTTTCGCGCTACCGCATTCAATGCTACTTTACTTTGCTTCATTTGATGTTACAATGTTCCACTACGATATGCAAGAGTATAGCCCAAAAATGATAGGTACATCCACTCAGGGTACTCTTCTATTGAAGAGTACCCTGAAGGGACGTTGCTTACATTTCTTTGTATTCACCCTCGATGGTGTCGTCGTGAGGGGCTTCCTGGTCGGTACCTCCGCCGAAGTTGGGGTTAGCTCCATCAGTGGCCTCGGCAGCGCCCGAACGATAGACCGACTCGGTGACTTTGTAGAAAGCCTGCTCCAGCGCCTCTCGAGATGCCTTGATACGAGTAACATCATCGGTTGAAAGGGCGGCACGTACATCAGCGATCTTGGATTCAAGATCGCTCTTCTGCTCCGGGGTAATCTTATCACCCAGGTCAGCTATGCTCTTCTCTGAACGGTAAGCTGCGCTATCCGCCAGGTTGCGCTCTTCAACCTCTTCCTTACGACGCTTGTCCTCGGCTGCATGAGCCTCAGCATCCTGCACCATACGGTTGATCTGATCTTTCGAGAGACCACTCGATGCAACAATGGTGATCTTCTGCTCGCGTCCGGTACCCTTGTCCTTGGCGGATACATTCACGATACCATTGACATCGATATCGAACATGACCTCAATCTGAGGTACACCGCGTGGAGCAGGTGGAATACCGTCGAGAATAAAGCTGCCGAGAGAGCGGTTGTCCTTAGCAAACTCACGCTCACCCTGCAAGACATTGATCTCTACACTGGGCTGGTTGTCGCTGGCCGTTGAGAAGACCTGGCTCTTTTGTATCGGGATGGTGGAGTTGCGCTCAATCAAGCGTGTAAAGACACCACCGAGCGTCTCAATACCCAGTGAGAGCGGAGTGACATCTAGCAGGAGCACATCTTTGACATCGCCAGTCAAGACACCAGCCTGAATAGCGGCGCCAATCGCTACTACTTCGTCCGGGTTCACACCACGATGCGGTTCGCGATCATAGATGCGGCGAACCATGGTTTGTACGGCTGGCATACGCGTCTGGCCGCCGACGAGTACAATCTCGTTAACATCGCCGGGGCGTACTCCAGCATCTGAGAGAGCCTTCATGACCGGGCCACGTGATTTCTCGATCAGATCTTCTACCAACTGCTCAAGCTTGGAGCGCGTCAGAGTCATGGTGAGATGCTTTGGCCCACTGGCGTCTGCTGTGATGAACGGGAGATTGATCTCTGTTTGCATCGAGCTAGATAGCTCTTTCTTCGCCTTTTCAGCCGCTTCTTTCAAACGCTGGAGAGCCATGCGATCCTGGCGCAGGTCGATGCCCTGCTCCTTGCGGAACTCGTCGGCCAGCCAGGTAATAACGCGCAGATCGAAGTCATCACCGCCCAGGTGCGTATCACCATTGGTGCTTTTGACCTCGAAGACACCATCGCCTAACTCAAGGATCGATATATCAAAGGTACCGCCGCCAAGGTCATAGACGGCGATACGCTCATCTTTCTTCTTATCAAGGCCATAGGCCAGGGATGCAGCCGTCGGTTCGTTGATGATACGCAGTACTTCAAGGCCAGCGATGCGACCGGCGTCCTTTGTTGCCTGGCGCTGGGCATCGTTAAAGTACGCGGGAGTGGTAATTACGGCTTGAGTGACGCGCTCGCCCAGGTATGCTTCGGCGTCAGCCTTTAGTTTCTGCAAGATCATCGCCGAGATTTCTGGGGGACTGTATGCCTTCCCCTGAACCTCCACCCAGGCATCACCATTGGGGGCTTTCACAACTTTATAGGGTACCAGGCGCTTATCACGATCTACCTCGGCATCTCCATACTTACGTCCCATAAAGCGTTTGATAGAGTAAACTGTATTATCGGGATTTGTGATGGCCTGGCGCTTCGCAACCTCGCCGACGAGACGCTCACCGCTCTTGTTGATAGCCACAATTGAGGGTGTTGTGCGCGCCCCTTCCGCGTTCGGGATAACGACTGGCTCTCCCGCTTCCATGACGGCAACACACGAGTTTGTTGTTCCTAGATCGATTCCAATAACTTTTGGCACATTTGCCTCCTATTACATATACATTAATCGTTTGTATTACTTTAAAATCCGTAGACTTCTGCCAGCAGTTCATTCATCACCTGCGTCATGTAGCGTACCACCGCAATAGCACGACTATACTGCATGCGGGTGGGACCAACCACTCCCAGAAGGCCGCCAATTCCGCCCTCCTGACCGTAGCGAGCTACCACCAGGCTGACATCTTTCATTTCATCCCACTCATTCTCGCCGCCAATGATGACCTGTACGCCATCTGACTCACGTAGATGCGAAGCCAGGGCAGGGAGAAAGCGGTTCTGCTCCAGGACCTCCATCACTTTGCGTACACGTTCGTTGCGTTCCTCTTCTGGTCCCATGCGGCTGTACTCGGGCTGCTCCAGAATATTGACGACGCCTTCACGGTAGAATACATCGCCCAGTGGATCGCCATGCTGCTCCAGGATATGAGCAATCGTGCTTCCTACCAGGTGCTCCACCTCTGAAAGATCATTCTGACGCAAGATTTCATTGACCTCTGCCGCGCTTTTATGCTGGAAGAGTCCGTTCAAATGTGCCGCCACGGCACTCAACTCTTCCTGATGGTAGGGAGCCTCTAGTAGCAACCTCTGCTGCTTTACGGTTCCATCCATGAGTACCAGTACCAGGTGTGCCGATAGTTCCGTCACCGACAGTATCTCGAAGTGCTTGAGCTGTCCCTGCGTGGAACGCGGAGACGTCATCACCGCCGCGCTATGCAGTAAACGTGCCATCACTGAAGCTGTCAGGCGTACCCATTGATCGAGTTGATCCTGCACCTGGTAAAACTGGTGACGGATGAGGCGCTGCTCACTCAGAGAGAGCGCCGACTCTTGCATGAGACGCTCTACAAAGTAACGATATCCCAGGTCAGTAGGGACACGCCCTGCAGAGGTATGCGGCTGATAGATCAACCCGGCCTCTTCCAGCCCGGCCAGTTCGTGACGAACAGTTGCGGAACTGAAGCTGAGATCATCAAGTATGATTGCTAGCAGTCTCGATACGAGACTGCAAGTACAGAATAGCACTCAAGAAGGGTGATTGTCAAGTGGAGGACGCTTGCAGGATTCTACCACAAATCAGGGTCGAAAGTATTTGGCGCACCTGGTGTATAGTAGGGGCGACCCTTGTGGTCGCCCTGCCCTGTGCACTGCCCCACTATCCCACTGCCCCTGCAACCACATAATACCTGTAAGTACTTTCATTGACCCTACAGTGTGGGTGCAGGTGTTGGTTTATTGCTAGGATTGACCATACCAGCGCTTTTTGGCTGTTCGCCATCGAGCATCCAGTCACAATTGCCATTGCCGGCAAGGCCGTTCAATGATGAGACGCAGGCTTGTACCACACCGGGGGGTGGAGTGAATGTATGTGGCTTAAAAATAAGGTTTGTATTGGGACAGGGAATACCATCATTTGCGGAGTTGCACATGCCGCTGACATATGTCATGACGCTATGCCAGATAGGGGCAGCACCTGTAATACCAGCCACATTGTACATCGCAGAGTCATCAGCGTTTCCAGCCCAAACTCCTACCACAACTCTCGTAGTGTAACCAAGGGTCCAGTTATCTTTGAAGTCTTCCGTAGTACCTGTCTTTGCTGCTACATTGGGATATCCGGGATTAGGGTAATTTACGTTGCCCCAGAATGAGAGATCGTGATCGGGCCAAAATTCTATTCGACGTGCATATTCGTCGGATAGAACAGAGGTCATCAGAAAGGCGATTTGTGGACTAATGACCTGGATACCCCCGGGATGAGCGGGATCAAAATGATAGAGATGATGTCCGTAATTATCCCAAATATCCAGAATACTCCTGGGAGGAACACGTACCCCATTGTCCGCAAAGACCTGGTAGGCACCGGCCATCTGGATCAAGGGGATACCGGATGTACCAAGCGCGAAAGACGTGTTGTTATCTTGGTTTTGGCTTAAGGCTGTGATTCCGAAACGTTGTGCCATATTGATGACATTCCCAACTCCGGCATAGATCGAAGCTTTAATTGCTGGAATGTTACGCGAATCCGCTGTAGCTATGCGAATGTTCGTGTTCGAGTTAGAATAGCCGCCACCGTAATCTTGTGGGCAATAGGCGCCAGTAGGACCAACACACACAGCTGGCGATCCAGAAATCCCGTGAGGAAAATACGTCTTATAGTCGGGTATCACCATTCCTGGATACCAGCCCTGCTGAAATGCAGTTGCGTAAACAATGGGTTTGATAGAAGAACCCGGCTGGCGCAAAGCATGTACAGCAGAATTGAATTGCCCATCAATCTTACTGTTTTTAGAATTATAGTTGGCACTGCCGGCCATTGCTAAAACTTCACCTGTTTTTGCGTTCATGACAACGGCAGCCGCGTCATACACGTTATAATCGGGACTGCTTAGTACACCGACGCGTGCAACTGGAAAAAGTTGCAGTTCTGGTTTTTGTAGGTGCCGTTTTATGGTGCGCTCGACATAAGCTTCTAGCCTATAATCAATGGTTGTGTAGATATTAAAGCCGCCGGTGAAGAAGGCATCGCCGAGTTGAGCTGTAAGCTGCTCAATAACCCAGTTGACGAAATGTTGGCAGCCGTGATAGTAAGGGTGGGTATATGGAGGGAACTGCGTCTTGGCCGTCAAAGCCTCCGCCTGGTTCACCATATCCTGGGTGATCGGCCCCAATCCCGGGATGTTTACATTCCAACGCAGCATTTGACTAAGAACATACTGTTGGCGCTCCAGGTAATATTTCTGGCCCGTGGCTGCATCGATTAGTCCGAAGGTTGGGTCGTAGATAGCGGGACTTTGAGGCATACCGGCTAGCAATGAAGCTCGAGCAAGGCCAAGCAAAGGGTCACAGTAATTCGATTGGCTACACTGCTCTGGATGGCACTGTTGTACATGCGCCGCGTCACAGTTAAGGTAATAGACACCAGGAGTGCAGTTGAAATTTTTATCACACTGTGAGCTGATATGGAAGTAGTCTTCAACGGCGGCTTCCACGCCCAGGTTCTGCGCCCCGTAGGGAGAAATATTGAAATACATCTCAAGGATTTTCTCCTTGGGATATTGTTGCGTCAGGCCAATGGCCAGCGCTGCCTCGGAAATTTTACGATTGATTGTCTGCGCTGCATTGTTTGTCAGATTTTTAATCACTTGCTGGGTTATGGTGCTGGCACCACTCACTACCGCACCTGCATGTAGATATTGACCGCTGGCGCGCAGGATAGCTTGAGGATCAATACCAGGGTTTGTCCAGAAAGTCGGGTCCTCCGCCGAGATTTGCGCATCTTTCAAGATTTGCGGTAAAAAGTTGTACGAAACGGGTGTACGCCGACCGCCGCCCATGTGGCTATTGTCATACGCTTCGTAGAGCAAGGTACCATTGCGATCATAGATACGCGATGTTTGCGAAATTTGCTGATTTGCCAGGCCTTGTAGGCGCGGCAACTGATCCTGATAGTACTTATAGGCATAGGCGCTGGAGGCAGATGCGCTGATTAACAGCAGGAGTAGGAGCGCGATCAATATGCCGGATACAATGACCCCAGCTTTGGGACGACGTTGTCGCCAACGCACGCGTCGGTGCTTCATTAACATTGCAACGCGCACGGTACGTGACCTTTTCCAGGGTTTTGATTTTGGTCGTTCCTGTTCCCATGATTTGCCAGGACGGTAAAGTACTAATGGGTTAGGATCAACGGGAGGTACTGCCGCGATTCGGCCAGACCAGCGCCGTACCTTTTGTAGCGTATTAGCCACCCAACTCTGCCCTTGTTGCTGCCCATTGTTCGCAGAAGGCCAGCTTTGTGGCGCAGGCCATCCTTGTTGCTGCCCATTATTATACATCTGTCCTGGTGCTGGTGGCGGCGTGTAGGGAGAATATCCCTGCGGAGGAGGCGTCGAAAGGGGAGCATACTGCTGGACTTCTTGTCCTTGCTGTGGTTGTTGTCGATAATCACGTAAAATGCTCCCCGACCGAGCGGCTCCATTATTTTCAATAGGTTTATGGCCATTGAGGTGTTGTTGATTCCAGAAGTCATTGCTCATAGGTATATCGTACATCCTCATTTTTGCAAAGCAGGCTGCTCGTCCTGTGTGCCAACTATGTTCCCGCTCAGCACTTGTCGCCCTTTATCCAGAAAGAACGATAAATAGAGATAGTTATCAGGGGATTTTAGTCTTACCCAAACTCGCCACACATCTACATGGAACACTACACAATCATCTAAACGGATAAGATTAAGTACTTTAACAGAACTACCTGTTCAGGTCATGTCAAATCATGTACAATAGGAAAAACGTACAAATAACTGCGTATTCTTGAGAGGAGCCAGGTTGATGCCCCTGCGGCCCATTCATTTGATAAGACTCTTGCAGCTCTTTCTTTGTAGTTTTTTTCTTTTTCCTGTCATCTTTTCAGACAAAGCATATGCTGCCGCTGACCCTATTACAGTGACCGCTCAAACGGATGTTATCCATTTCCCTGATTCTATTGACTTTACTATGCTAGCGAAAGATACCGCCAGACCTATCATCCAGGCCACAATTAATATTACCTATAAAGAATCGCCATATACCTTCACAAAAGAGCATGTGGTAAATATCATCAGACCTACACAATCTGTCACTTTGCATTGGCAGGAAGACACCAGGGGAGATAATTTTCGTACTCCAGGGACCTTAGTTGAGTACGACTGGGTCGTCCAGGATAGTGCCAATAATTATCACACGACGTCGACCATAGATTTTCATACACTCGATACCCGCTTTTCCTGGCAGCATCTGACACAGGGTATGTTACAGGTCAACTGGTATAATCGGCCTGAGAATTTTGGACTGCTCCTGCTGAATCGAGCCAGCGGTAGCATCAACCATATCAGCCAGGTGCTGGGGGGAGGCTTGCTCCATCCCATCAATCTGTGGGTCTATACGAGCAACCAGGATTTTCATGGGGCGCTTGCTCCGGGTTCTTATGAATGGGTTGGAGGTGAAGCCCATCCAGGGTTAGACGAAGCGTTCATCAGCGTCGTTGACGAAAATGACGATACACTTGTACGTGATATGCCGCATGAGCTGACACACCTGGTCTTACATCAACTTATTGCTCAAGGCCTGCAGCCTCCCACCTGGTTTGACGAAGGTTTAGCGGTGTATAACCAGTTATTTCATGAACCTGAAATGAGAGCACGCTTTCGGCAAGCGCTCTTCAATAAATCGCTGCTCAGGCTCTACAATATTTCCGATGGCTTTCCCACTGACGCAGACCAGGCTTATCTTGCCTATGCTCAGAGCTGGAACCTGATAGATTATATGTATACTACCTTAGGCCATGCCAAAATGACGCTGCTCATCAAGAAAATGAATAATTCCCAGGCGGATTTTGGCGGAGATTTGGTGCAAGTTCTTGGAATAGATCAGGATCACCTGGAAAATCAGTGGCTTCTCCACCTGGGTCAACCAGGGATTCTGCGCCCTGACCAGGTAACGCCCACACCGCAAGCGCTCCCACAAACAAGTCAGTCTCAGACTACTACCATGGATAGCACTACTCTAGTGTTTGTCACTGCCGGTTCCTTGCTGATTCTTCTGCCAATCATAGGCATCGTGATCATTCTCATCTACCAGAGCCGCAAGCGCAAGCAAATTCAAGCGGCAGAGGCTGCACAACAATTTCTCTCTGTTAAGCAGGTCCCTGGCCAGGTTGATAACAACGCTCGTTACGCAGACTCCTTGCGCTTCAGACCGTCAAACCCTGACTCTGTCTATTCTGCGCAAGAGTCTTTTTATTATCCTATGTCTCGACCACAGGCACAACAACCCGATCAATCCGGGCAAAATCAAGCTTTTTCCCCACCAGGGAAACAAACATACATACCATTTCCCTCTTTCGCGCCCGATCAGGCCTTTGGTGCTCCTCCTGCAGATGCACCAATGCAAACAGCGCCAGTTCAGCCATGGCAGGCTGCGTATCCAGCAGTTCGTGAGGAAAGTGAAAGTGGGGGAAGTGGGGAGACAGTCTCGGACCCAGCAGTATTTGGGCCATTTCAGGAGAATCTCAATCAACAACCGCAGCAAAAAGCTCCTCAGGAGTGAGGGCAGTTGTCGTACCAATATGTAAGGAGTACCAAGTTGGAAGTGTTTGATGCCCCCTCTCGCTATTACCCATCGGACAGCCTATCATTGGATGAACTGGCGTACTGGGTTGCCTTCACGCGGATTCTAGGCATTGGGCCAGTGCGTTTCAAAATGCTGCTCGATTACTTCCACGAAGATGTCGCTGCTGCTTGGAAAGCGAACAGTAAAGAACTAGCGCAAGCCGGGTTAGATCAGAAGATTATCGACAGTTTCATCAAGCAACGGGCCAGCAGTATCCCGCAACAGGAACTAGAGATACTGGAACGATTGCGGGTGCAGGTTATAACTATTAAGGATAAAGCCTATCCATCTTTGCTGAAGGAAATTTACAATGCCCCCTCTGTCCTCTATGTCGCCGGAACCTTAAAGAAGGATGAAGACAGCTTTGCGCTGGGTATCGTCGGTACTCGTAAAGTCTCTACGTATGGTCGCCAGGTAACAGAACAATTAGCACGAGAGCTGGCACAGGGTCATGTAACAGTGGTAAGCGGGTTGGCACACGGGATAGATACCATCGCTCACACAGCAGCCTTGGATGCAGGAGGGCGTACCATTGCCGTCATGGCGAGTGGTCTCGATATCATCTACCCATCTGAGAATACTGGCTTGGCGCGGCGCATCGTTGAATCGGGGCAGGGAGCATTGGTGACAGAGTTCCCCCTTGGCGTCAAACCTGACAGCAAGAATTTTCCCGCACGTAACCGTATTATCTCGGGTCTCTCTCAAGGTATATTAGTCACTGAAGCGCCCAAACAGAGTGGAGCTTTGATTACAGCTAATTTCGCGCTTGAACATGGGCGCGAAGTGTTTGCTGTTCCAAATGGCATCTATGCGACAGGGAGCGTTGGCGTGAACAAGCTCATTCAAGACGGGGCGCACCTGGTCACTGATGTACAGGATATTCTAATGGCCCTCAACCTCTTTATGATACCGGAACATATTGAAATGCAGGCGGCTCTACCGGATAATATCGAGGAGCGTACACTTCTCCCATTACTGAGTCATGACCCACGCCATATCGATGAGATTATCCGTGAGTCAGGTTTACCCGTAACAACGGTCGTGTCAACGTTTATGATGATGGAAAACAATGCCCACTTTTTTCAGAAGAAGCGATTACAAAGAAATCCTTCTTGTGCTCCGTTCGCTGCTTAGCACCCCCGCACAATCACCGCACAAATATTCCCAGGGAGTCTTTGTGTAGGTTCTCAAGTAAAGTACCGCAGAAGGCCGAATACCTTCATGCGGTACTTTTTTATCTGTGCGATTATCCCATCAATGTATGAGACGGCGGTTTTGCACACAGCAGAAGAATAGTTCTTTCCTTTAAGATCGTACAGGGTGAAAAGGATGCTAGTAAAACGCCGATAGCAGCAGTCTTTCAGTTATGTAAGCAGAATTGAATACACCATGTGCAGAAAAAACGCCAATTGCAAACGGACGGTGATTTGCTATAATCATCTCACTTATGACAGACCCGACCCCTATTGATATTACGCAATTTCCTGAATTGGCTCGGATTGCTGAGGAAGTGGAGGCAACCAAAAAGCCGCGCTTACTCAAACGCAAAAATATCCCCATTGCCATACTTACGCCTGTTAATAAGAAACAATCACCCCAGGCAAAAAGCAAAGCGATTAAAGAAACACTTGCGCTTGCCGGTGCATGGGGAGATCGTGACTGGAATGAGGTAGAAGCAGAATTAGATCGTATCCGCCATAGCAGCAAACCCACTCCGCCATTTGAGTTATGAAGCGCTACTTGCTTGATACTTCTCTGCTTGCGGGATATCTCCATAACCGTATACCAGTAGTAACGCTACTGAATGCCTGGATACAGCACAATGAGGTTGTAACCAGTATCCTGGTGTAATGCGAAGTGATCGAATACCTGAAAGGCTTACCAAATTTTCAAGACAAATATATGAAGTTTCATCTCATACTCCGTGAGATACCGCCCTATCCGCTTACCTATGCTATTTTAGAGCGGTATGCCGACATACGCCGCACACTGCGGCCACAGCATAAAGAAATCGGTGATATTGATACGTTGATTGCAGCAACAGCACTGGAACATCATTTGACGCTTGTTACCATCGACAATGACTTTGCACGAGTCCCCAAACTGAAAGTCCAGCTTGTCAATCTGAAAGCAGCGTAACTCTTACATTCCCTGTTTCCTACTGCCGAGCTATCCGTTATAATAAGCGAGCATGGACGCAAACTATTTAGAGGAAACGTGAGGATGAAGTACGATGGCCGCACCACATTTAATTCTTGATCTGATTGCACGGTATGACCGGAACCGCGCAGCCTATCGGTCAACCCAGTATAACGAAGCGCAACTGCGTGTCGAGTTTTTGAATCCCTTTTTTGAAACCCTGGGATGGGATGTCAATAATAAGCAGGGGTATGCCGAAGCATATAAAGACGTCATTAATGAGGATGCTATTAAAGTTGGCGGTGCGACAAAGGCTCCTGATTACAGTTTCAGGATTGGCGGCACCCGTAAATTCTTTGTCGAAGCGAAAAAACCAGCAACCAACCTGAAAGATGCAAGTGAACCAGCGTTCCAACTCCGCCGCTACGCCTGGTCTGCAAAACTTCCCCTGAGCATCCTCACTGATTTTGAAGAACTCGCAATTTATGACTGCCGGGTCAAACCTGACCGGAACGATAAGGCAACAACCGCCCGGATTTCGTATGTATCCTACACTGACTATCCGCAGCGATGGGAGGAGATTACATCTGTTTTCTCTCGTGAAGCGATCCTGAAAGGCTCCTTCGATACCTACGCAGAAGCAACCAAGGGGAAACGGGGCACTGCTGAGGTAGATACCGCGTTTCTGCAAGAAATCGAGTCCTGGCGTGAAATGCTTGCACGCCACTTAGCCCACCGCAACAGGAACCTCACGCAACGGGAACTGAATTTTGCAGTCCAGATGACCATTGACCGGATTATTTTCCTTCGCATCTGTGAGGATCGGGGCATTGAGGAGTATGAACGGATACGCTCACTCTCAAAAGGTACAAACGTCTATCATCGCCTCTGCAACCTCTTTGTTGAAGCCGATGAGCGGTATAACTCCGGTCTGTTCCACTTCCAGAAAGAGAAAGATGTACCAGAACCTCCTGACACCTTAACCCCCAACCTTATTATTGATGATAAACCGCTCAAAGACATCATCACACGGTTATATTACCCGGACAGTCCGTATGAGTTTTCCGCACTCCCGGCAAACGTCTTAGGCCAGGTGTATGAGCAGTTTCTAGGGAAAGTCATTCTTCTTGCGCCCTCTCACCAGGTAACAATTGAGGAGAAGCCGGAAGTCAGAAAAGCAGGCGGTGTATACTACACGCCAGCCTTTATCGTTGAATACATTGTGAAATTTACCCTGAGCAGATTGCTTGAAGGCAAAAAGCCAGGCATACGAGGCGGTGTCAGTAAAATTAAAATTGTCGATCCGGCCTGCGGTTCAGGAACGTTTCTGATTATCGCCTACCAGTATTTACTTGACTGGCACCGAGATCGCTATGTGGAAGACGGGCCGGAGAAACACCGTAAAGAACTGTACCAAGGCCCAGGAGGACTATGGCTGTTAACAACGCAGGAGAAAAAACGCATTCTTCTGAACAACATTTATGGAATAGATATTTGAACTCGCAGCTTCGCTTGTTCCAGGAACGGGCACTTCCAGACCTAGACCACAACATTAAATGCGGTAACTCTCTCATTGACTCAAACTTTTACAACACTCCGACACTGCCTTTGTTTGATGAGGAGACGCAATACCGCATCAATGCGTTCGATTGGACAAAGGATTTTCCAGAGGCATTCACAGGTGATGATGCCGGCTTTGATGCAGTGATCGGCAATCCTCCGTACATCCGCATCCAGGCTCTCAAAGAATGGGCACCTCTTGAGGTAGAATACTACAAAAAAGCATACAAAGCCGCAGGAAAGGGAAACTACGATATTTATGTGGCCTTTGTTGAAAAGGGACTGTCACTGTTAAACAACCATGGACAGCTCGGCTTTATTTTACCTCATAAGTTTTTCAATGCGCAGTATGGAGAGCCACTCCGTGCCCTTATATCCCGTCAGCACTACCTGTCTGAGGTTGTCCATTTTGGTGACAAGCAAGTGTTTGAGCAGGCGACGACGTACACCTGCCTCATGTTCCTGGATAAGGAAGGAAGCAAAAAGTGTCGCGTCGTGAAAGTAGATGACATTTTGGCCTGGCGCAATACCGGAGAAGCGGTTGAGGGATCAGTTCCCGCCGAGGCTATCACTCAAGATGAGTGGAACTTTGTTGTAGGCGGTGGCACTGATCTTTTTGAGCGTTTAACCAAGATACCAGTCAAGATGAGGGATGTTGCAGAAAAAATCGCTCAAGGTATACGCACTAGTGCAAACGAGGTTTATGTGCTGGATCTCGTTTCTGCTGACGGCGATTTAATAACCGCACATTCTAAACAACTCGATCGACATGTAAAGCTTGAGCGCAGAATCATCTCTCTCTTTTTGCAAGGACGTGAAATTAAGCCGTATCGAATTCTGCCATCCGGCAAAGTTGTCATATTCCCCTATCAAACTTCCAGCGGGAGACCAACGTTGATTCCAGTGAAAGAGTTACAAGCAATATTTCCAAACACATATGCTTATCTTCTCGAAAACAAAAGATACCTGGAAAACAGAGAACACGGGAGAATGATTGGATCAAACTGGTATGCTTATATTTATCCTAAGAATATAGATGTGATGTCTTCCGAAAAGATATTAGTGCCAGATATTGCTGACAGCGCCTCTTTTGCACTCGATGAGACTGGTGAATATACCTTTACCAGCGGTTATGGAATTACTTTAAGGCACAACGTGGCTGAGTCTCCAAAGTATATCCTAGGACTACTAAATAGCAAAGTCTTGGATTTCTACCTAAAAAACGTCAGTACCCAATTGAGAGGTGGTTTCTTTCGCTACTTCACGCAGTTTATCGAGCAACTCCCCATCCGTACCATCAACTTCTCAGATCCTACAGACAAGACTCGCCATGATCGACTAGTTGAACTCGTTGAAAGGATGCTTTCTTTGTATAAGCGTTTGGCCGAAGCAAAAGCACCCCATGACAAGACAGTCCTTCAGCAGCAAATTGCTGTCACAGACCAACAGATTGACAGACTTGTATACGAACTGTACGGCTTGACGGAGGAGGAGATCAAAATGGTAGAGGGTAAACTTCAAGATTGACCATGAAGAATATATAGACCGTATCTATTCACGGCCGTTTACACACTCCCCCTCCGCATGGAGTGGAAATGATGAAAAGTTCATCACCGCTAATTGTTCCTCGGGAATCTCTAAAACAGGAATCGTTTCCAGATTAAAGAGGAAGATAAGACCGTAGATATCGATCCGAAAGCACGTACCATCCAAATCAGGGTCATAAGTTGATCTGATATTCGGGTGAGGTTTCGCATTATTGGTCATTAAGAGGTTATTAGGAAAATCTTCTCCCCTCAGAATGAAGGCTCTTGCAGCGTCATACCTGCTATCACAAACAACTACTCGCCCTTCATGGAAGGCAACCATTCCCAAACCAATTTTATATAGCGCTCTCCCTATGATCTTAAGGTCAAACTTTTTCCTGCCTGTCATCTTTATCGAAAAATGTATGATGCCGTTTTCATCTGGTTCGCCACTGGTGATGTTTTTCTTCGATGGGCTTTTAAAGACTATATGGTTAGGGCGGGTCTTTTTCATGGTAAGGTTTGGAAAGGTTGCCTGCGGAAGCTTTCCATCCTTTGTGTGTGGCATATACAAAGTTTTGAGAAATTCGATTGGCTCAAAGTGAACAAGCTCTGCATCCAATCCAGACAACACTCCACTATTGCATGTATCACACACAAATCCTTTCGGCAAAACGGTATCGTAGTTTCCCAGCGACTCAGGAACAGTATGTTCCTCAGAGGTGAAAGTACCGTTATCGTTCAGACAATAGATGCAGCGTATATCTGTAGAGTTTTCTTCTTGAAACAAGTTGCTATATTGTTCGCTGCGTTCTATTACCAACATACTATCAAAGAGGACTGATGCTACGTTGAAAAGCGCGAGGTTGTAGGAATAGAACTCATGTAACGCAAATTGCTCAGCGGGAGTACCTGACAGGCTTTGGAGAAATGCAACTGCTTCCTCGTCGGTTCTCCCAAAGTAGTCACCATCAGCTACTCTATGATAGATATTCTCTGCTGTGACTGGCTGCTGATTAACAATGAAGGAGAACGGCCCTTTATTTAACTCATCAATGAATTGTTCAAGTTGCAAAGCATGCTCAGCAGGAATAGACTCTGGAAAAAGTTCTTTCAACGCGATCCATACGTACTTATAATACAGCGAGCTTTCTGGGTTCAAAAACCGACGCATGAGCACAACAAACCGTATAGTCGTTTCATCGTCTGGTGTCTCAACCTTCGACTGCGGTGCCTCGTCTTTCTTGAAGGAATATGAAAAAGAGAAGGAGCCATTTCTTGCTGCTAATATTTCGTCGACTTCTTTTACCTTATGATAGTGCCGTTTGAACGATTTTATTAAAAACTGTGGGGTGTTTTGAAATTGCATACTTGCCCATCTCTTCCAACATGCCATCACAGGTTACTGGCTAACCTATTCCGATGCACCAGGTAGTGTTTAATCTTTTTACCTCGATAGGAAATCTGTTCCAGTTATTTAGATTGTGTAACGAGCAAGCCAGCGATAAGTAACGCATAGTACCTATCGTTCAGACTGTCAGTTGGTCGATGACAGAGATCATCAATTGTGTAAACCCCATTCATTTATCCTTTCATGCAGGTTCAATCACTTCTTTTGTGTCATTTTTCGGAGCATTGACCAGACGCGAGACAGGGTATACATCCATCTCCCTTGCAGGGTAGGGATGCAGAAACTTCACCAGCCGCCCTGGTTCTGTCTCATCGGGATTTAACCACTCCTCCTCATCCTGTTTCTCAAGTATCGCAGGCATCCTGTTATGAATTGTCCCAACAAGCGCATTCGGCTCAGTGGTGATAATGGTGTAGGTTTTTAGCTCTTTCCCCTCTTTGTCGTGCCATGTGTCATAGAGTCCGGCAAAGCCGAACAATTCCTTATTTTTCAGGAAAATGTAGTACGGAGCTTTTTCTTTGTCTACCCTCTTCCACTCAAAGAACCCGCCAGCAGGGATAATGCAACGCTGTAGTGACAACGCCTTGCGAAATGACGGCTTGACCTGCAAGGTTTCCGCTCTGGCATTAATCATCTTGTAGCCAATATTTATGTCTTTCGCCCAGAACGGCACCAGACCCCATCGCATCAACTCGACATGCTTTTGTGTATCATTGACAATCACAGGTAAGTTCTCGCTCGGAGCAGCGTTATAGCGCGGTTTCAAGTCATAGCCAATGCGAGTACCCTTGAAGCGGATGGGAATATCAGCAGGGTCAGGAATTGCGTAGCGGCCACACATACAGGATGATTATAACAAAGAAATAAAACTAACGCTGATTAGTTGCAAGTCGTTAAAGTAATCTCTATACTAGTGTGCAAGAAAAATCCTAGACGTTGCGCTCGTAAAGACTGTAGCGAAGGAGGAACCCCCTATCTTCATAACTAACATGCAAACAAGCGATTTGATTTCTTATTTTCATTCGATTAATTCCGAGTCTGACCTCAAGAGGATGATTACAGATCGGGTTAAGGAAGATTTGTATTTGGAGTTTAAACAAAAACATGATAGACGCCATGCTCAGTTGGATGATGACGATAAATCGAACTTTTCGCGGGCATTATCAGGTTTTGCTAATTCAGATGGTGGTATTTTAATCTGGGGAATAGAAACATATAAAAGAGATGAGTCTGCGAAGAGTCTTAAACCCATAACAGATGTAGATGGTTTTATAAGAAGCCTTAAATCAAGCCTTATTAACTTTGTCCAACCTTTTGTAGACAATGTTTTGATTGAGAAAATTCCTACTGATGCATCCGACCAGATTGGCTTCGTTAAATGTCTTATTCCTCAAAGTGATAAAACCCCTCACAGGGCAATGTTTGCAGGAAGAGAATATTATAAACGGAGCACAGAAGGTTTTTACCGTCTTGAACACTTTGACCTTGAAGATATGTTTGGCAGACGACAGAGGCCACTATTGGTATTGCATATCGACTCGGGTGGCTTTCCTGGTGATGACCCTGAAATGAAAGAAGTTAAGTTCGCATTCACAAACGAAGGACGGTGGACAGCACAACATTGTGGATTTTTATGTCAATTTGATGACAATATTGAACTTATTGGTATTTTGGGATTTGAGATAAAAAATGTGACTGAGTTAAACAATGGTGCGCCTACTATTAGTTTTGACAATAATGTTAATGTTATCCATCCGAATGGTATCGCCCGTTACCTGGGAGGCATGCGTTATAAGAGGAAGGATAAAACAAAAAAAATTCAAGGGGTTATGACTTACTATTGTCAAGGAATGTCAGCGAAGTCAATGGAAATTGAATTAGAATAGTAAGCTGTCCCTTACCTATAACTAACCAGAGTTAAGAGTTAATTCTAGGTTCGCTGCTCCTCAATGTCGCCTTAACGTAAATGTGCGTCCCCACTCAAAAATGACTCTTGCCAGAAAACCCATGAGTATGCAATGCTTTTATCTCCTCTTTTGCATTTTCACTGGTCGGTTGCTATACTCACGCGGCGTAAGAGACAGGATAAAACGGCTGATCGGCAGATTAACCCTCTCCTGTTTTATCCTTGTTTTCTTTCGCTTGAACATTGTTCAGCGTGTGTGTGCACACTCGTGTTTCTCAGGAGAGGGAACATGGAAGAAAGCGTTACCCGTAAAGGTGGCGAACCGCTTCGCAATTTCACCATTGCGCTATCCAAAGATCAGGCAGAAGCCCAAGCAGAGCGGCTCTCGGTTCTGCGTAGTCCCAAGAGGCAACGGATCATAAAGTTGCTTGAGACGTATAATGACCGGAGGCTTTGTGTATTTGAAATAGCAGATGTGCTAGACATCAGCTACGGTGCTATTTCCTACCACTTGGCAAAACTGCGCAACGCCGGACTTGTCAATGCAGAGAGGTACAAAATGTATCTCTACTACCAACTGGATACCCAGGCACTCGTAGCACATCGGGAAGCAGCGAGAACCATCTGAGGCGTACCCATTCCCCTGCTCCTGCTGGGGGATGGGTTTTCTTTCTCTATGTCAGAAATCATAAATTGTCCGACGAAGCTCTTTTCGTATCCATTAAGTACGAGTATAATGTTTTCGACTCTTCCAGTAAGCGCACTTGGTGGCGGCAGAACCTAATAAGAGGAATTTACATTGAACTACTTTCTGTGATCGAAAGGAATTGCAATCTAATGGCGCGTCAAGAGAATGAGGACAAAAAATTACTCATACAGAGTGGTTGGTCTCAATTTACTACCCAAAAAGTGAAGATGGTAAGTGACTTCAGAATATTCAAGGAGATGTCCGAAAACCGACCAACTGCAACGGATAAAGGAAAATACGCGGAGGCATTATTTAGAAAATGGTTGGAGCAGTTTCTTCCGGCAAAATATGGAGTCACATCTGGATATATTATCTCCCAACGAGACTCATTTTCACCAAGAATTGCTTTGAAGGGAAAGCTGCGTCATTATGATGTCATCATTTATAACAGGATGGAATCTCCTGTATTATGGACAGAAATCAGTCCCGATAACTCACTATCAGGGAGCAATCGGGCAATTCCAGCCGAATATGTTCATGCAGTACTGGAAGTCAAATCTACCTGTAACGCCACTACTATAGCTGATGCGTTTAAAAAACTCGATGAGTTAGCTCCCTTTCTTCTCAAGACTGATGCACCAGACGAACCATATAAACACCACATACCGACCAATTTTTATATGGGGATGGTATTTTTTGAATTACCAAAGAACGCGCAAAAAAACCTTGAACTATTGAACAAACTTATGCCAGCAAATCTCCTGAGAGGATTTTTCGGGGGAATTATCTTGTCTGGTGAAGACCTAGATCAAAGAAATACAGGTCGATTTTATTATTTACCAATAGGAGGTACCCCGCTGTTTCTCGCTAAGATACCAGGGAGAACGCTCGCACTTACAGGAGGAGATATATGGTCCGATAGTAGAGAAACATCCCCAGATAATCATACTGCCTGTATGTTCGGTTGGTCATTGAACAACTTTTCGCTTTTTGCCTTTGAGCTTATCGACGTGATGAATGGTACTTATCGTCCGGGGTTTGGTTCAAGTTGGCATGGTTTAACATTTTCATTAGAAGCAAATTCCTAATTTAGTTGATATTATGGTTGTGTTAGAAGCCCAAAAACCTGCGTTTTAGAATGCACATTCTATCAGCCTCTATAAGCCCGACGCCGGAAACAAAACCTTGTGCGACATAAAGCTGAATTAGCCTATTACTGAACATTGTTAAAAAATCAAAATCGGCTTGTACTGAAGAGTTCAAACTATATTCATGGCCCTACCATATAACCAGAGAGGGGAATTTGCCAAAGTACACCCCGATCATTTGTACTAAGAGCAGTGAGGTTTGTATCAGACATTACAAAAATAGTGTTGAGAGCGGCTGCTATATATCTAAAGAATGATCCTGATCCGCCCACTTGTATATTCCATATTGTTGTGCCATCAGAGAAGCGGAGTGCATAGAGAACATTGGTGTAGCTGCCATCCGTGGAAACACCCAAGCTATATAAGGTATCTGAATCAGCAAGCTGCAAAGAGAGGTTATGCTTACTCCAAAGCTGCGAGCCGTCGTTGATACGTAACGCATAGATTGATTCGGGAGCCGATGTTTTGACAAAAATGGTTCCGTTTGAAACGTACAGAGCTTCTGTTTGTTCGCCAGTGATATGAATATGCCATTGTAAGGTATGCGTTTGAAGGCTAATTGCATAGACATTGTCAGCTAGCCAGCCAACCACATACAAAGTATTGTTCATTATTGCAGGAGTAGGATAGGTTCCCATTATAGAACCTTTAGCGACAGCATCTGGGCCTAAGTCATATCTCCAAAGAACTGTTCCATCACTGCTCTTAAAGGCATAGATTACCCCCGTTCCTGTAACATAATAGACTATATTATTAACGACCACAGGGTCAGAAGCACCACGGCCAAACCACGAGTACTTCCAGAGCATAGTACCATCAGTGCTATTAATAGCGAATGCCATGCCAGGAGAGCTAAAATAGATAGCTCCGTTAGCCACAGTAAAGGGAGGTATGGAAGCGCTCCCCTCAAGTGTAAAGTATGGGAGTTTGAAACGACGGAGGAGTGTTCCATTTTGAGCATCCAATGCATACATCGTACTGGTCGCATTCGGATTGGTATTTATATCCTCGTCAATAATGAAGTAGACCACCCCATCAGCAACCTGAAGTTGGCCTATACCTTGTGAACCGGTGGAGTATTTCCAGAGTGTCTTGCCATTGCTTGCATTAAGGGCGTAGATATTCCCATCTTGTGAGTTTACATAAACATTCTGCTGGGCTTGCAATTGCAACGCTATTTCCTTGGCAATACTCGTTGTCTTCGACCCACTTATTCCTGTCGTATCAGCCACCTGGATATCAGTACCATCTAATGAAGCTTTTGAGCGTATACTCAAATGAAACTGCGGAGTACGCGCGACCAAGTCAAAGAGACTACCAAGCGAACAGCCGTGTTGTATAATCGACGATGGTGTACAAAGACCTTCAAGGTCTATAGATTTTTCGGTGGTGAGAGGCCATTGCCTGTAGGTCGTATTTGTATCGATTTGCGAGAAATTTTTCCCCTCACACTGCAAACAGAAGCGTGCACCACCCCAGAAAGACTTATCTTGTGGATTATCGGTTCCTGGCAAAACAACTCCATCACCAATGTCAATATGTATTGTTGTGGGATAGATGCCACTATTGATTTTGAGAGAGAGTTTGATATCTCCATAGAAATTGAAGTAGTGGATGTTTTTTGCAGGTACAACGCTATTATGTGAAACAATATTGATGCTTTGCGGTTCCATATCTTTTACAGCATCCGCATTCACATAAAGCCCCCAAAGGGGCTTAGCGAGAGGAGCCTTAATCGTTTGAAGTAATGATACTGCGGCAGGAATGTTTTTTCCTTTTTTGTTTTGTGCCATCCAAGACCCCTGCTGTACCCCATTGATGAAAAACACATTGTTGACCCTCTCTGCGATTTTAGACCCCAATACCGCTTGACAGGTCACATTCTGTTGACAACCAGCAAGAGCAGTACGGATGATTGCAGCCCCCATACTATATCCAATGAGAGTAACTTTATGGTTGGCTGAGTTAAAAAGACTGGTTATATCTTTGGCCAATTGTATCGCATTGTCCAGTACGGAACTCTGGCTTACACACAAAGAATATTTATACTGGGAGAATTTATAATTTATAGGGCAAGAAGAAAGAGAACTTTGTCCAAAGGCTCGATCATCGATGTACTCAAATGTCTGAATCTTTCCAAAATCATTCTGCAATTCTCTATAGATCGGCACAAATAAGGTATTACCCATATCATTGGCATTCTCATTTATTCCATGCACAAAAATAACTGGTTGGTTCACCGTGGTATGTGGTAGAAACATCCCTTTCTGCTGCTTTACCATGTGCCTCCCATCACTCTGAGTAGGTAGGGAATGAGCTAGGACTGGAAAGGACAAAAATAACCACTGATTTGTGAGTATAAAAACTACTATTGTACCTATGAGGTTGGCACGTCCAAGATAGCACTGGAACGTTTGGCGGAAGAACATTGTACAACACTCCTTCTCAGGAACCTATCCAAACTCTTTTGAGGCGAACTTTGTGGATTGTTACACTTTCTTGGAGAACCAGAACTTCCAGGTCCCATCTTCCAGTATAAAGATAGAGATCAGAGATTGTGTCTGTGACACTCCGTTCTTGATAAAGACTACCTGCTCATTGATCGTGAAATAGAGGGTACCATCTGGGTTTGTTTTCACTTCGGGGTTAGAAGTCGTTGAAATTGACGATACGGTTCCCACATCTTGTACCTGTTGTGCCATCATCTGAGCAAATTGATCTGGCGTATAATTCCCAACGACAATATTAGAAGTCGTTGCATAGATCGTTGCCCAATTTTGCTTCGCCAGTGCCTGATTATAAGTCTGAACGACTTGACGTTCGTTGGTGGGGATCACTGTCTTTTGTGTGTCGGTATGCTGAGTCGAAATTTTGGCATGGTCAGCCTGAAATATCAGGGTTACGATAATTACTCCTATACTAACGACCAGCACGATGAAAACAGCCAGGAGAAGGAGAAAACGCGGTGAACGCCAATTCATAGTTCTACTTCCCTATTTCTCAAAAAACTTCTCATTTATCTCAAAATAATATGTATCTGCCTAAGTCGTAGAATACCATACAATTACTACCACTTCAATACACCTTAGAGCTTATTTTACAACAAGCTGCACGTCGCACAATATTTATTTCAAGAAGCACCAACACTCCCCTTGAAGCTGGTATTCCCGAACAATAACTACTACAGGCTGGGATTTTTTGCATTATGGGATAGTTCGGGAATTATTTTACCTCGTGAAGCCTATAATTTTGACACGAGTATCACTATTTGTTAAAATACCCCAGAAGTTTCAGAATACTCCTGTACGTTGAAAGCGTGTTGATTTCTCCATAAAACACAACGCTCTAAGCAAAGGCTACAGGCAGGAAAGCACTGTTTTTCCTCTCTCTCGTCTTTGCTTTTTGTCATGAGGCGAAATGACAAGTATTGACTGCACTCTTCCAGTGCTTTCAAGGGCGAAAGTAAAGGCTAGCCACGCAGCATGAAAATGTTTGTCCAGCCTGAATAAAAAAAAGGAGATTTCTCACATGGATGAAACGGGTGTAATCACTAACGAAGGTGAAGCTACTAATCAAGATACTACGCCTACGCCGAAGCTACCGTCTGTTGAAGAGTTCAAGGAGATCGTCGCGCGGCACTGCCGCACTTGGGAAGTAACGAGCGTTGACGGCCTCTGCACAGCGCAGACGCAAGACCTGATTGACGAACTGGCTCAACACTTCCACTAGCAGTCTTTGGAGATATCGCCCTATCCTCAAGGCTGTTACTATTCCGGCGGCTTGCCTGTTTTTCAGGTGAGCCGCTTTTTGCGGTATGCTTCCCAAGTGAAATAAGGAACGCTACGCGAATTGATAGTCCCCTCCCCGCGTGGCTACCGTCTCCACCTTGACTTCATGCGGGAAAGCACTGCGTGCCGAAACGACCGACCGACACGACCGACGCTCCCCCCCACCTTCGGTCATTCGTTTCGCTCTGCGAGTTTACCACATGGTCAAGGTCGTACGGCTTCACGCCACTTCCCCGCCAGGACGTGCCTCACTCTCTCCCTCTTCTCTCTCTGCTAGCCTCTGGCTGAGCTTCGCTACGCTCGCTGTGGTGAGTAGACGGCTTACGCCGCTACTCAGTGTACCGCTTTTTACTGTTGCGTTTACCTTTGGTAACTCCGCTCCTCATCTGTATACTAAAGCGGCTATCAAACAGACGGCGTGAAGAAGCACCGCATCCACTATCTAGCACTTTGATAAATTGTTGCAGTTGTGAATTTCCGCAGCAGAAAGGAAGGAGAGTGACTATTGGACTCACTTGATTGGAGTAGAAAGTTTGAAATCCTGAGTATCAGCCGCCTTGTACTGCGTGATCTTGGATTTACTGTCGAGCAGATCAATGCCTTAACTGACGAGAACATGCAAGCAATCGCTGAAACGCTTGCAGAAAATCTTCTGAGTGCAGCAGGGATTGATTTCAATGACGAGGTGAAATTCCTTGTGTCGTTTTATGTTGGTGAAGATGATATAGACAACCAGACAAGAGGAGGACTAGATGAGTGATCCTGATTTTTGGAATATGGAGTTTCCCATTACCAGCGTCACCAGAGCTGACCTGGTTGCAGCGCACATTCCGCGAACCATTGCTGAAAAACTCACGGATAAGCACATGCAACACATCGCCTCAAAAATGGCTGATTACTACTGCCAGAATGGATTCTGGGACGATACTAAGACGGCAACCGAGTATGTTGTTGCGCACCATACAGGAGAAGATGATGGACTCACTGGAATGGAGCAAAGCGCTTGAAGTCCTCCCGATACGCCAAGCAGGTTGCAGTTGTTCATTCCCACAGTATAGGAGAAAACCCCTATGACACAGGAAGAAATCCCCTACTCCCTTGCAGGACGCTTCAAAAACAAGAGAGCAGCAGGTGTCGTCTACGACGCAGTGCAGGAACTCATTTACAACGATATTGGTTGCGATCTGTCTGCCTATCGCATCAGGCTCAAAGGCATCTGGCATGTCATTCTCATTGGAGAGAAACCATCGGAGAGCTTATATCTCGCCATTGAGGCGCAGTTGTCCAACGGGACGCTTGTCACCATCGATGCCGATGTCCTGATCTACCTCATG